>Ga0076929_100264_pt1 | contig 77221 bp, 73 predicted proteins | sample HotLakConUCCSL28_FD_87104 | JGI IMG/M metagenome (GOLD analysis project Ga0076929, IMG submission 87104) | Hypersaline microbial mat communities from Hot Lake, Washington, USA - Hot Lake Consortium UCC-SL28 (version 3) (version 3) | ecosystem: Environmental > Aquatic > Thermal springs > Hot...
TCCCCACTGCTGCCTCCCGTAGGAGTCTGGGCCGTGTCTCAGTCCCAGTGTGGCTGATCATCCTCTTAGACCAGCTATGGATCGCAGCCTTGGTGAGCCGTTACCCCACCAACTAGCTAATCCAACGCGGGCCCATCCAAAGGCAATGAAATCTTTCCCCCGAAGGGCACATCCGGTATTAGCTCGAGTTTCCCCGAGTTATTCCGAACCTTTGGGTAGGTTCCCACGCGTTACTCACCCGTCTGCCACTCACCCCGAAGGGTGCGTTCGACTTGCATGTGTTAAGCCTGCCGCCAGCGTTCGTTCTGAGCCAGGATCAAACTCTCAAGTTGAGACATTCAATCCAGCAAAAACACGTTGGCAACGATCACGTCACCGTGACCGCTTGACGAGGACACATCCTCGGTCATCACGACCGAGCGGTCCGTCTAACGTGCCGCCGTCGTCTCTTCAGTCCCACGCCGGTCACCCGGCACGAGACCCGCAAGGACGACGCCGCCCACGTTTCTCTTTCTTCGATTCAGACTGTCAAAGAACCCGGAGCACCAACTCCGTGAGAGGCCAGGCCTCCCAAAACCCGAAGGAAAGTCCGCCCGCCCCGAATGATCGGGCCGTGTCGGCTCGACTTTCCTGGAAACCGCCGGGGCCGTCAGGCCATCGCGGCGTCGCCGCCCCGTCGGTGAACGGTGATATACGGACCCCAAATCACCCTGTCAACACGCCTCGCGAGGAAAAGTTCGCCGGCAACGCAACGGCGGCCGGTGAGAGCCGCCAGCCCCCCCTCGCGCCGGGAGAGCGGCCCACGGGACGAGGCGGGACAGTCCCTCGCAATGGCCGTTAGGCGCGGCGGCCGGCAGCCGATCTCGACCCGCGTCCACACCGCGCAAGGGCGGCGCAAGCCCCCTGCAAGGCCGCGTCTTCCGCCGAGGGGCACGATCGCATAAACAGTCTCCTGGAAACGCTCGCGGAGGGGAAAGGTGCGCGGACGCGAACAGCTGCGACGACACACGCCCGTGGAACTCGGCAACGAGCCTCCCCTCGCTGTGGGCGACGGGGACCCCTCCCGCTACACGCGGCGCGGCGTCAGCCTGCGATGGCTGTTCGGTGCCGTCGTCACCGGCCTCACGTCGGTCGCACTCATGGGCGGTGCGCTCGTCGCCGCCCTCGACGGTCGATATGTCGTCGAGGCGCAGGCGGCATTGTCGGAGGCCACGGCCACGGTCCCGCTCTCCCGCCGCGCCGCCAAGGGCGACCTCGTCCAGGAGCCCGAGGAGGAAGAGACCACGCGCCGCGTCATCGAGGTGACCACGGTCGTGCGCCAGGGGGACGAGGACCACATCGCGAAGCGGCCCTACGCCCTCGTCACCGCCGGCCTCGTGCTCGACAACGACGCCATCGGTGATGTTCCGGCCCTGAATGCGCGCGAGCTCCAGAACCGCGAGGTCGAGACACCCGCGGCCGCCACCGACGCCATCTACGAGAAGTCCGTGGACGGGGAGATCACCGTCAGCGTCGAGGCCTTCCCCCTCGACGGAGGTCCCGTCGCGTTCGCGAGCGACATCGCCCTCGACGAGACCGAGATCGAGCGCCAGCTCATCCAGGAAACCGCCCCCGGCGCGCCAGCGGCCGTCCAGGTGGAGATCGAGGCCTACCTCGAGCCGGCCTCGCGCGTGCCGGAAAACGTCACGATCGTGCCGCAGAACGTCTCCCAGATCGTCAAGACCGCGGACACCACCGCGCGCCAGGACACCGACACCGATCTCGTGGAGCTCGTCCAGCGCGGCGACACGCTCGACAAGGTCCTGCGCGGCAACGGCATCTCCGAGGAGGACGCAGCTGCCATCGCCGCGGTCCTCGGCGAGCGCGGGGCCGAAACCCTCCGACCCGGACAGATTTTGAGGATCACCTTCCAGGTCGAGGAGATCGAGGAGAGCGCGCGCCGCCGCCTCGGCCGCTTCACCATCTACGAGGACGGCGAGCACCTAGCGACTGTCGCCATGACGGACGGCGGCTCGTTCGTGCCGGGCGAGTCTCCCGGGCCAGCGCCTGTCGTCGACGACGTGGTCGCTCCGGCCACCAACGACAGGCTGCCGACGATCTATCGCAGCCTCTACCAGACGCTCGTCGACAACGCCCTGCCGCAAAGGGTGCGCGACGTCGTCCTCGGCACGTTCTCGCTCGACGTCGACTTCAACGCACGGGTCCGTCCCGGCGACCGCCTCACGGTCCTCTATTCCGCCGAGGCGGACGCCAACCCCGAGGCCGCCGCGGAGATCCTCTATCTCGCGCTGACGGCCGCCGGGGTGGAGCGTCGCTTCTACCGCTTCAAGACGAAGGACGGCGGGGTCGACTACTACGACGGTGACGGGCGCACGGGGGACAAGTTCCTCCTCAGGAAGCCGATGGCACGCGGAGTCTTCCGCTCCGGCTTCGGAATGCGCCGCCATCCGATCCTGCGGCGCCAGAGGATGCACAACGGCGTCGACTACGCGGCCCCGCGCGGGACGCCGATCTACGCGGCAGGCGACGGCGTCGTGAGGCAGGCGGGCTGGAAGGCCGGCTACGGCCGCTGGGTGAAGCTCGCCCACAAGAACGGCTACGAGACCGGCTATGCCCACCAGTCGCGCATCGCTGACGGGATCAAGCCCGGCGTCCCCGTGAAGCAGGGGCAGGTCATCGGCTACGTCGGCTCCACGGGCTTCTCCACCGGGCCGCACCTCCACTACGAGGTCCATGTCAACGGACGGCCGGTGAACCCGCTCACGATCCGCCTGCGCCGCGGCCGCGAGCTCACGGGCGCGGAGCTCGCGACGTTCCGCTCGGAGCGTGACCGGATCGACGCCCTCATCGATGAGCGGGCGACCCGGCTGGCGCGGCGCTGAGGTGCCAGCAGGCGGGGGCGAAGGCGGCGTGCAGGTCGAGACGTTCGACTACGTGGTCGCTGGGGCGGGGTCGGCCGGGTGCGTCCTCGCGAACCGCCTCTCCGCCGACCCGCGGCGGAGCGTCCTCGTGCTCGAGGGCGGCGGGCGGGACGACTGGATCTGGTTCCACATTCCCGTCGGCTACCTCTTCGCCATCGGCAATCCGCGCGCCGACTGGATGTTCCGCACGACTGCGCAGGAAGGGCTCGGCGGGCGCGCCCTCGGCTACCCGCGCGGCAAGGTCATCGGCGGCTGCTCCGCCATCAACGCCATGATCTACATGCGCGGACAGGCGGCAGACTACGACCACTGGCGCCAGCTCGGCCTTCGCGGATGGGGATGGGAAGACGTCCTGCCCCACTTCCTCGCCCACGAGGACCACGCAGACGGTCCCAGCGCCCACCACGCTGCAGGCGGCGAGCTGCGCGTCGAGCACCCGCGCGTCCACTGGGACGTCCTCGACCGCGTGCGCGACGCGGCGGAGGCGGTCGGCGTCGCCAGGGTGGCGGACTTCAACACCGGCGACAACGAGGGATCCTCCTACTTCCAGGTGAACCAGCGGCGCGGCCGGCGATGGAGCGCCGCGCGCGGCTTTCTGAAGCCGGCCCTCGCGCGCGCCAACCTCAGCCTGAAGACCGGCGTCGTCGTGGATCGCGTCGTCGTCGAGGAGGGGCGCGCCGTGGCGATCCGCTACCGCGAGGGCGGCACGGTCCGGGAGGCGAGGGTCCGGGGCGAGGTGATCCTCGCGGCCGGCGCCGTCGGCTCGCCCCCGATCCTCGAGCGCTCCGGCATCGGCGACGCGGCCCTCGTCGAGGCGCTGGGGCTCCCCCTCGTGCGCCATCTCCCCGGCGTCGGCGAGAACCTCCAGGACCATCTGCAGATCAGGCCGATCTACAGGGTCCACGGCATCCGCACCCTCAACAGCGCCTATCGCAGCCTCCTCGGCCGCGCGCTGATGGGGCTCGACTATGCGTTCCGCCGCCGCGGGCCGCTCACCATGGCGCCGAGCCAGGTGGGCGCCTTCGTGCGCTCCTCGCCCGAGGTCGCGACGGCGAACCTCGAGTTCCACTTCCAGCCGCTCTCGCTCGACGCCTGGGGCGAGGGGCTCCACCCGTTCGACGCCGTCACCGCGTCGGTCTGCAACCTGCGCCCCACGAGCCGCGGCACGGTCCACGCGGAGACCGCCGAGCCCGGCGCGCAGCCGGTCATCGACCCGCGCTACCTCTCCACCGAGGAGGACCGCCGCCTCGCCGTGGAGAGCCTGAAGTGGGCGCGCCGCATCATGGCAGCGCCCCCGCTCGCGCCCTACAGGCCGCAGGAGTTCCGCCCCGGACCCGAGGCGGCCACCGACGAGGCGCTGCTCGAGGCCGCCGCAGCGCTCGGCACCACCATATTCCACCCCGTCGGAACGGCGCGCATGGGGCCCGACGGCGATGCCGGGGCCGTGCTCGACGAGCGCCTTCGCGTGCGCGGCGTCGAGCGCCTTCGCGTGGTCGACGCCTCGGCGATGCCCACCATCACCTCCGGAAACACCAACGCGCCGACCATGATGATCGCCGAGAAGGGCGCCGCGATGATCCTGGAGGACGCCCGCTGACGGAGGAGCGCGGCGCCGCGGCCGCGCGTCGCAAGGATGCCGCGCACGCTCCGTCCCCTATATGAGACGGAGCGCGGGCGACCGCCGCGCATTGCCCACCCTCCGACCTCCACGGATCGACCACCTTGCCGAGACGCGACGCCGCAGCGATTCCACGTGCCGCCGGGCCTCAGGAACGGGGAGAGCGGCAGTGAGCACGGCGACGATCGGCCCCGCAGAGGCCACCCCCGGCGCCGAGCCCATGACGCGGGCGCAGATCCGCGTCCTCGTCATCGGCATCATGTTCGCCCTCGCCCTCGCGGCCTTCGACCAGACCGTCATCGTGACGGCGCTTCCAACGATCGCCGCCGACCTCGGCAGCGCCGAGAAGCTCTCGTGGGTCGTGACGGCGTACCTCCTCACGTCCACCGCGACGGCGCCCCTCTACGGCAAGTTCTCCGACAGTCACGGCCGGCGGACGGCTCTCCTTCTCGCCATGGGGCTGTTCGTGGCGGGCTCTGTGGCCTGCGCGCTCGCCCCCTCCATGACGGCCCTCGTGGTGGCGCGCGGCCTTCAGGGGATCGGCGCGGGCGGGCTGATCGCGATCCCGATGACCGTCATCGGAGACATCATCCCCCCGCGCGAGCGGGGGCGCTACCAGGCCTACATCGCCGGGGTCTACGCGTCGGCGAGCCTCGGCGGGCCGGTGATCGGCGGCAGCCTCGCCGAATATTTCCACTGGACGCTCATCTTCTGGATGAACATTCCCATCGCGGCCGTGGCCTTCGCCGTCGCGGGGCCTGCCATGAGGCGGCTCACGGTGAAGCGGCAGGCGCGCCGGATCGACCTCCTGGGCGCGATCCTCCTCGTCGCCGCGACGTCGATGCTCCTCCTCGCCCTCACATGGGCCGGCAACCTGTTCGGGTGGATGTCGGCGACGACCATCGGTCTCCTGGCCGCCGCAACGGTCGCGAGCGGCCTCTTCGCCTTCCGCGTCACGACGGCCGTCGAGCCCATCATCCCTGTCGGGGTCCTCGCAAACCCGGTGGTCGCGGCCGGCGTGGCGGCCTCCTTCTTCGCCATGGGCGCCTTCGTGGGCCTCACCATGGCGATCCCGCTCTACTTCGAGCTCGTGCGGGGCCTGTCGGCGAGCGAGGCGGGGATCGCGGTCATCCCCTACATGATCGGAACCACCTTCGGCGCCATGGCGTCCGGCCGCATCATGGGGCGGACGGGCCGCTACAAGAAGCCGCCGCTCGTCGGCCTTTCGATCGCGATCGTCTCCCTCGCCGTCATTTCCATGACGTTCGAGCGGCTGCCGGACGTGCCGCTCGCGCTTTCACTCGCCCTTGTCACCCTCGGGCTCGGGACGGTGCTGCCGGTCTCGACGGTCGCTGTCCAGAACGCCGTTGCGCGCGACGACATGGGGACGGCGACGGCCCTCAACACGTTCTGCCGCCAGCTTGGCGGGGCGTTCGTCGTCGCCGTGTTCGGGGCCATCCTCGTGGCGGGCGGCGCCGGGAACGCCGTGCTCGCGCGCGGTGATCCCGGCGCCGTCGACCCCGCCCTCGGCGCCGCGTTCGCGTGGATCTTCATCGGCGCCGCGGCCTCGCTCGCGGCGGCGATGGTGGCGATCCTCCTGATCGAGGACAGGCCGCTCCGCGGCGCCGACGATCCTCGACACGCTTCGCCGGCGACGGACGGCACCTGACCGCGGCGGCGGCTTGCGCCTGTTGCCGGAACGACACGGGCTGTCGACGGATTCCGCCGCGCCATTGCCAGCCGGCAGGGGCTCGTCCAGAACGATGATCGGGGAATGCCGACGCCGGAGGCCGCCATGCCGTCACGACTTCTCGCCGCGCTTCTCGCCGTCGTCCTCGGCGCCGCGCCGGTCGCGGCGGCGGATCTCGCGGCCGAGCCGGTCGAAGGCAAGAAATGCAACGCCTTCAACAACTGGTTCCTCTGGGGCGATCCGACGGCCTGTGACGGTGTCGGCACCGTGCCCGCCTGCGACGCGCCGTCCGTGGTGAGCGCGGCCGCCACCTTCATCAGGCGCGCGGAGGAGGCCTACAGGGTGCCCGACCTCGTGCGCTTCGCGCCGGTGCGGGAAGCGCACCACACCTTCTACAGCCCGAGCCCCCTGGTGCGGCGCTACTGCGTCGGCTCGGCGGAGCTCGACAACGGCGACCACACCACGGCCTACTATTTCATCGAGGAGGATGCGGGCTTCGTCGGCCTCTCCTGGAAGGTCTACGTCTGCCTCGAGAACTACGACGACTGGCGCGTCTATGACGGGCGCTGCCGTGTCGCCCGGCCGGCGGCCCGCTTCTGACGCCAGCGAGGCCGATGAGGCCCATGATGCCGATGGCCCTCGCACGGCTCCTGCGCCCTCTCGCCGTCGCCCTCGCGGCGGCGTTCGCGCTTCCGGCGACGGCGGGCGAGGTCGACCATTACGTCCTCGCCCTCTCCTGGTCCCCCACCTTCTGCGAGACGGCGGACAGGGACCGCGAGCGGCTCCAGTGCGACCCTTCGGCGGACCATACCTTCGTGGTCCACGGCCTTTGGCCCAACACCGTTGACGACGCGCCCGCGTTCTGCCGCCGCGGGATGCGCGGCCCCTCCCGCAGGACGGTCTCGCGCATCATCGACATCATGCCGAGCGTGGGCCTCATCCGCCACCAGTGGCGCAAGCACGGCACCTGCTCGGGAATGGCAGCGGACGACTACTTCAGGACGGTCCGCGAGGCCTATGAGGCGGTGGCGATTCCGGCTCGCCTCGCGATGCTCGACGCGGATCTCGACGTGGCGCCGCAGGTCCTGCGGGAGGCGTTCCTGCGGGTCAATCCAGGCCTCCCGGACGACGGCATCTTCATCCGCTGCCGGAGCGACCAGCTCGTGGACGTGAGGATCTGCATGACTCCCGATCTCGCGTTCCGGGAGTGCCCGAACGTCGAGCGGAGGCGCTGCCGCAGCCGCCTCCTCGACGTCCCCGCGCCGGAGTGAGCGCGATCAGGTCGCGAACTTGAACAGGATCACGTCGCCGTCCGCGACGACGTAGTCCTTGCCCTCGTCGCGCGCACGCCCCGCCTCCTTGGCCTGTGCCTCGCCGCCGAGCCTCACGTAGTCGTCGAAGGCGATGGTCTGCGCGCGGATGAAGCCGCGCTCGAAGTCCGAATGGATGACGCCCGCCGCCTGCGGGGCGTGGGTGCCCGCGCGGATCGTCCAGGCGCGCGACTCCTTGGGGCCCGCCGTGAAAAAGGTGATAAGGTCGAGGAGGCCGTACCCCGCGCGGATCATCCGGTCGAGGCCCGGCTCGGAGAGGCCGAGGGTCTCGAGATACTCGGCCTGCTCCTCCGCGGGCAGCTGGGCGATCTCCGATTCGATGGCGGCCGAGATGACGACCCACGCGGCGCCCTTCTCCTCGGCCATCCTCGCCGCCCTGTCCGAGAATGCGTTGCCGGTGCCGGCCGACGCCTCGTCCACGTTGAGGACGTAGAGGAGGGGCTTTCCGGTCAGGAGGTTCAGCATCTTGAAGGCGCGCCGCTCGTCTGGCGCGATCTCGAGCTCGCGGGCGGGCCGTCCCTCGCGCAGGAGGGTCAGGACGCGGTCCATCAGCTCGACGTCGGCCTTGGCCTCCTTGTCGCCCGCCTGCGCCTTCTTGCGCAGCGGCACGACGCGGCGCTCGAGGCTGTCGAGGTCGGCGAGCATGAGCTCAGTCTCCACCGTCTCGGCGTCGGCGACGGGGTCGACCTCGCCCGCGACGTGGGTGATGTCGTCGTCCTCGAAGCATCTGAGGACGTGGGCGATGGCGTCCACCTCGCGGATGTTGGCGAGGAACTGGTTGCCGAGACCCTCTCCTGTGGATGCGCCCCTCACGAGGCCGGCGATGTCGACGAAGGTGAGTCTCGTCGGCACGGTCTGCGCCGACTTCGCGATCCGCGCGATCTCGGTAAGCCGCGGGTCCGGAACCGCGACGTCGCCCGTGTTCGGCTCGATGGTGCAGAACGGGTAGTTGGCGGCCTGCGCGGCGGCGGTCTTGGTGAGGGCATTGAACAGGGTGGACTTGCCGACGTTCGGCAGGCCCACGATCCCGCATTTGAATCCCATGATTACTTCCGTAGGAGCTGGGCGAGCGCCGCGAAGGGGTTGGTGCCGTTCTTCTGCGGCGCGGAGGCGTCGGAGCGGGCGGAAGGGGCGACGGGCGGCTGCTGGGGCTTCGTGCGCGCGCCGCCGCCGAGGCGGCCGTGGACACGCGACGCGAACGCCGCGTCCTGGCCTCCGACGAGGAGGGGAGCCTCCTCGGCGAATGCGTTCAGCATCGGCTCGAGCCAGTCGTGGTCGGCCTTCGCGAAGTCGTGGAGGACGTAGGCCGGGACCATCTCCTTGCGGCCCGGATGGCCGACGCCGATCCGCAGGCGCCGGTAGCCGTCGCGCATGTGCGCGGAGACGGACTTCAGGCCGTTGTGGCCCCCCGTTCCGCCGCCGGTCTTCATGCGGAACTTCCCCGGCGGCAGGTCGATCTCGTCGTGCGCCACGACGACGTCCCCGAGGTCGACCTTGTAGAAGCGGGCCGCCTCCGCCACAGCGCGTCCCGATTCGTTCATGAACGTCATGGGTTTTAGGAACATCACCCGCGTGTCGCCGACGGTGGCCTCGGCCACCTCGCCCTGGAACTTGCGCCGCCAGGGGCCGCCCTTCCAGCGGTCGTGAATCCGGTCGACCGCCATGAAGCCGACGTTGTGCCGGTTCATGGCGTAGCCGTCGCCGGGATTCCCGAGGCCGACCAGAAGCTTCATCATGGCGGCGACCCGCTCCGGAGGTCTCAGCGCTCGGCTTCGCCTTCGCCCTCGGCGGGCTCGGCCTCGGGAGCACCCTCGGCGGCGCCGGGCGTCTCCTCGACCTCTTCCCCGACATCGCCCACAGGCGCCGTGATGGTCGCGACGGGGAAGACCTCGTCGGTGGTCCACTTCACGTCGACCGGCAGTTTCACGTCAGAGCTCTGGACGGTGGCGCCGATCTCGAGGCCGGCGACGTCGATCTCGATGTGGTCGGGAATACGCGTCGCGGGCGCATCGACGGAGACCGTGTGGGAGACGAGCGTCAGGACGCCGTCCTTTGACAGGCCCGGCGAGTCCGCCTCGCCGACGACGGCCACGGGCACGTCGACGCTCACGCGCGAGCGCGAGGAGACGCGCAGGAAGTCGACGTGGATGAGCTTGTCCTTGACCGGCTCGAGCTGGTAGTCGCGCGCCAGCGCGGTGATGCTCTCGCCGCCGACCTCGATCTGCCACGTGTTGGTCTTGAAGCCGCCGCCGTAGAGGGCGAGCGACACTTCCTTCTGCGGAACGACTATGGGGATCGGGGGCTTGTTGTCGCCGTAGATCACGGCGGGGATCTTGCCTTCTCGCCTCAGTGCGCGCGCGGCCCCCTTGCCCGTCCGTTCGCGCACGTCGGCCTTCAGCCGGAAGCCTTCAGCCATTGTGCTCTCCTAAGGTTGACGAACGAAGCCGGGCGCGGTCGGTGCGGCCGGCTTCCGCGCTGCCGCCACGCGGCGCGCGGCCCGCCTCCAGGGGTGCGGGCGACGGGGGTATAAGTGAGCCTCAGGGCAAAAACAAGGCTCGGCTGGCGCATCATCCGGACGGAGGAGCGACCCGACCCGAAGGGGGATGCTCCCGATGGGGCGCCGGGTCTTCGCCCGCGCGCCCGGCGCTCAGGCGTTGGCGGCGCGGCGGGCGGCGGCGATGTCGATGGGCTGGTCGGGGATCGTGATCTCGAAGGTCGCGCCTGCGGCGCTCTCCACGAGGACGAGGGCCCCGCCGTGGGCGCGCACGATCTCGGCGGAGATCGCAAGCCCGAGGCCAGTCCCGCCAGGCCGACCTCCGCCCTGGAACGGCTGGAAGAGGGACTGGCGCACCTTCTCCGGAACGCCGGGGCCGGTGTCCGACACGACGATGCGCACCACGGAGCCGCGCCGCTCGGCCGCCACGGCGAGCCTCCTCACCACGGCCTCGTGCGGGTCGCTCTCGAGCGCCTCCTTGGCGTTGCGGCAAAGGTTCATGATGACGCGGTAGAGCTGGTCGGGATCGGCGTCCACCTCCATCGCGGGTTCGACGAGGATGCGGAACTCGATGGTCGGGTGGCCTTCGAGGCCGAGCGTCTCGCCGACGTCGGACACGAGGCGCTCGAGGTCCACGAGGCGGCGCTGGGGCGGCGCTTCCCCGGCCCGCCCGTAGGCGAGGACGCCCCCTGTGTAGCCGACCGCCCTGTCGAGGGCGCGCACGAGCTTCGGCACGAAGCGCTGCACCGTCGGGTCTGGCACCATCGCGAGGCGGTCCGAGAAGAGCTGCGCCGAGGCGAGGAGGTTTCTCAGGTCGTGGTTGATCTTCGAGACGGCGAGGCCGAGCTCGGCGAGGCGGCGGCGCTGGGCCATCATTCCGGTGAGCTCCTGCTGCATCTGCGACAGGCACCGCTCGGCGTCGCCGATCTCGTCGCTGCGGCCCGACGGCACGATGATGCGCGCCTCGTCCTCCGGGTCCTCCGCGAAGTCGACCATCGCGTCGGCGAGGCGGCGGACGGGCCGCACGAACAGCCACCTCAGGCTCATGTAGACGAGCACCGCCGTCATCATGGAGATCACGAGCGACAGGATCAGGATGTTGCGCGAATAGATCAGCATGTCGCGCCTGAGGCGCGTCTCGTCGAGGACGACGTCCACCTCCTCGCTGCGCCCCTCGGGCCGCGCGGTGACGCGGATTACCCGCCCCTCCTCGGCGAACAGTGTGTCGAACGCCGCCACGATCGCCTGGAAGGCCGTCTCGTTGCCGAGCTCCACGTGGCGGTCCACCATCGGCGGCGAGGCGACCATCGCGATCAGCCGGCGGCGGTCCCCGTCCCGGTGCGCGATGGCGATGGTGTCGGTCGCCTCGAGAAGGCGGACCTTCAGCTGGTCGGGAACCTCCGGCGTCTCCGCGATGATGGCCGCAGCGACGCTGGCGTTGCGGTGGGCGTCGCTCAGCCAGTGGATGCGGTGGTTGGCGATGGAGGGAACGAAGATCAGCACCTCGGAGATCATGACGAACACGATCGTGAGGACGAGGAGCTTCGTCCCGAGGCCCGGTCTCGGACCGAGGCGCCGCTTATGGTCGTCCGACACCATTGTTCGCGATGATAGCGCGTCGCGCCGCCGTTGGCATGGCGTCGTTCGCCGTCGACGCGTTTGTCGCAAAGGCGTGGGATCGGCGCGACAGGCGCGATCTTTCGTCGCAGAGGTTCGTGCGGGCCTCCCGAAGCGGCCGAGAAGCCGCGGTCGACGCCCGCGGGCCGGCATCAGAGCCGCCGCACCATCCGCAGGACGCGCCTCAGCCAACGCCTGTCGAGGCGCTCGGCGAAACGGGCGACGGCCGCGCGCTTCCCCGCCTCGGCGAAGGTGGGATAGGCGGGGACGAAGCCCGCGATGGCGGAGAGCTTCACCTTCGCCGACAGCGCGAGGGCATAGGTCGCGACGAGATCGCCCGCGTTCGGTGCCACGATGGTCGCACCGACGAGGCGGCCCTTCCCGTCGAGGACGAGCTTGACGAAACCGTCGGTCTCGGCATCCGCCTGGGCGCGGTCGTTCTGCTCCAGAGGTGCCGTCCATGCGGTGGCGCGCGGCTCGCGCGCCTTCGCCTCCGCCTCGGTGAGGCCCACCTGCGCGAGCTCGGGCGCCGTGTAGGTCGCCCTCGGCATCAGGTCGGGATCGTAGGAGACCGGCATGCGGAAGACGATGGCACGCACGGCAAGGCTTCCCTGGTGGCCCGCGACGTGCGTGAACTGAAGCCCGCCGGTGACGTCACCGATGGCGAAGACGCGCCGGTTGGACGTCCTCAGCCCGCTGTCGACCGTGATCCCGGCCCCGGTGCGGGCAATTCCCGCGGCGTCGAGGCCGAGCCCGTCGAGGTTCGGCCGGCGCCCCGTCGCGACGAGGATCCTTTCCGCCCGGATCTCCCGCCCGTCGCCGAGGACGAGGACCGCCTCGTCCCCCTCCTTGCGGCAGCGCTCCACCTTCGTGTCCTCGAGGAGCGTGACGCCGTCCGCAATCAGCGCGGCGCGCACCACGGCGGCCGCCTGCGGGTCCTCCTTCGACAGGATGGTCGCTGCCTCCACCACGGTCACGTCCGATCCGAGGCGGGCGAAGGCCTGGGCGAGCTCCGAGCCGATCGGGCCGCCGCCGACGACCACGAGACGGGCGGGAAGCTCCGTGAGGTCGAACACCGTCTCGTTGGTGAGGGGGGCACAGTCGGCGAGCCCCTCGATGGGTGGCACCATCGGGCTCGACCCGGCGGCGATCACGAAGCGGCGGGCGCGAATCCTCGCGTCCCCCGCCTCCACCGTGCGCTCGTCCGTGAAGCGCGCGTGCTCCGTCAGCACCGTGACGCCGAGCCCCTCGAAGCGCTCGACTGAATCGTGCGGCGCGATGGCGGCGATGGCGCGATGGACGTGGGCGTGGACGGCGGCGTAGTCGACCCGTGGCTCGGCCTGGACGCCGAAGCGGGCGCCGTCGCGGGCCATGTGCGCGTGCTTCGCCGCGGCGATGAGCGCCTTCGAGGGAACGCACCCGTAGTTGAGGCAGTCCCCGCCCATCTTCCCCCTCTCGGCGAGGACGACGTCCATCCCGAACGAGGCTGCGGCGGCCGCGACGGTGAGCCCAGCGGACCCGCCGCCGATGACGCAGATGTCGGGCTTCAGCTCCCTCACGCTGCGGAACCCCGGCGGGCGCGGGCCTTCTTGACGACGATGGGGATCAGCGAGGCGGCGGCGAGCACGAGGAGCGCCGCAACGAAGCCCGGCGTCACGAGGGCCGAGACGTCGATCTCGCACGTTCCCGCGGCCGCGCAGCCGGGATTTGCGGCCTCCTGCGCCTCGATCAGCCCGCCGAGCCCGTCCCCGAGCAGCGAATAGGCGAACGTGCCCGGGATGATCCCGATGGCCGTCGCGGCGACGTAGATCCTGAGCCGCACGTCGAACAGCGCGGGGGCGACGTTGATGAGCCAGAACGGGAAGAGCGGCACGAGGCGCAGGAAGAGGAGGTAGGAGAAGGCGTTCTCCTCGAACCCCCTGGCGAGGCGCCCGGTGAAGCGCCCGGCCCGCGCCCTCAGCGCCGCGCCGACGGACGAGCGGGCGGCGAGGAAGATGATCGATGCGCCGGCCGTCGCCGCGACGACCGTGAGCCCCGTGCCGATGATTGAGCCGAAGAGGAAGCCACCCGCGATGGTGATGAGGCTCGCGCCCGGGAACGAGAGCGCGACGGCGACCGCGTAGATCCCGAGATAGGCGGCGCCGACGGCGAGGATGTTCGCCTCGACGGCCGCGGCGAGGGCCTCGCGCTCGCGGATGATGGTCGCGAGGGAGACAGTCTCGTGAAGGCCCGAGAGGTAGAAGGCCGCCATCGCCGCGCCGATCGCCGCCAGGGGCCACAGACGCCGCCAGCCGCGCAGGCCGCCCGACGACGCCTGCGCCCCATGGGCAGGCGGTCCGTCGGGCGTTCGCCGCGTGACGGTCCTCTCGGCCTTGCTGGTTGGTGTCATCCTTCGCCCTTCCCTGGCCCCGGCGCGCGGTCCGCCAGGGGCGACCCGGCCGCCGCCCTGCCGCCACATTCCGGCACCCCAACCATATGGCCGGAGCACCGGTCGCTGTCGCGGGGGAGGACTCGGGCAGAAGCATCAAGGATCCGTGACGCTGCCGTCATCGTCGCGGGGCGTCGATGCGGCCCGCGCCGCCCCGGCGCCCGCTGGCGGGGGTGGAATAAGCGGTATCGCGGCGAACGGGGGGCTCCAAGGGCAAAGTGCGTGAAGCGCCCGTTTCGCGGCCCACCGATCGCGCCGCGGTCTTTCGGGCCTGCCGGGGTGCGCGCGTGCGAGGGTTGCGTTGACAGGCGACGGCGCCATTTCTATAGGCCACGGGAGAGGCATCGCCTCGCATTCCCCGATCAACACGAGTGTCCCCCGCGCTGCGGCATGGGCCCGGCCACGGCGAGAGGCTGCAATGACGAAACGAACCTTTCAACCGAGCAAGCTCGTCCGGAAGCGCCGTCACGGCTTCCGCGCCCGCATGGCCACCAAGGGTGGCCAGAAGGTCATCAACGCCCGTCGCGCGAAGGGCCGCAAGCGCCTCTCGGCCTGACCGCGGGGCGATTGCCGCGGCTGAAGCGGCGGGCCGAGTTCAAGGCCGTCGCGAGCGGCGTGCGTGTCCACAAGCCTTCCTTCACCCTCCAGGCGCTGCGGCGACAGGATGGCGCAGGCGAGGCCAGGATCGGCTTCACGGTGACCAAGAAGGTGGGCAACGCGGTGGTCCGCAACCGCATAAGGCGCCGCTTTCGTGCCCTCGCCGATCATCTTGCCGATGAATTCCGCGCTTCGACGGACTATGTGATCGTCGCGCGGCGGGAGGCGCTGGACGCCCCCTTCGCCACGCTGGGCGACGACCTCGGGGAGGCGGTGCGCGCGGCGGACGACAAACTGAAACGACCTGCCGTTCGAAAGAGAGCGTGATGGCCGACAACCGCAACATGTTCCTCGCCATCGCTCTGTCCCTGGCGGTGATCATCCTGTGGCAGTTCCTCTTCATCGAGCCGCGGCTCGAGGCCGACAGGGAGGCCCAGCGCCAGGCGGAGCTCGCCGCGACACAGAGCGCGGTGACCGGGTCCGCGGAGACGCCGGCCCCCGGCGACGCGGACATTCCCTCGGCGCCGCAGCCGGCCCCCGGCGAGGTGCCGCGTCCCGAAGCCGCCGTCGCGACGGGCGAGGCGCGGACGGCGAGCGCCGCAGCGCCCCGCGTCCCCTTCGACACCCCGTCCATCGACGGCTCGATCAGCCTCGTCGGCGCCCGGATCGACGACCTGTCGCTGAAGGACTACAACGTCACGGCCGACCCCCGGAGCGAGCAGGTCCGTCTCCTCTCGCCGGTCGGCACGCAGAACCCCTACTTCATCGAGACCGGCTGGGTGGCCGCCGGCGACGGCGTCGCCGTGCCGCGCTCCGACACGCTCTGGACGCTCGTGGACGGGCGCGTCCTCACACCGGACAGCCCCGTGACCCTCGAGTGGGACAACGGCGCCGGCCTCGTCTTCCGCCGCGTGATCGAGGTGGACGACCACTACATGTTCACCGTCCGCCAGACGGTGCGCAACACCACCGAGACCGCCGTGACGCTCTTCCCCTACAGCCGGGTCCGCCGGCAGGGGATGCCGGACATCACAGGCTTCTTCATCCTGCACGAGGGCATGATCGGCGTCCTCGGCGAGGAGGGCCTCGTCCAGGAGAGCTACGACAGCCTCCAGGACGCCGGCGTCATGAACCTTCCGCAGTCAGGCAGCGGCTGGCTCGGCATCACGGACAAGTACTGGGCGACCGCCGTCATCCCCGATCCCGGCACCAGCTTCCAGCCCCGCTTCGTGTTCGCCTCGCCGGGCGGCGTCCCAGCCTACCAGGCAGACTTTCTCGCCGGCGGGATCGAGGTTGCGCCGGGCGCGACCGCCGAGGCCACGAACCGCGTGTTCGCCGGCGCCAAGGAGACCAAGCTCGTCCAGTCCTACGAGGACGCGATCGGCATCGACCGGTTCAACCTCATGATCGACTGGGGCTGGTTCTACTTCATCACCAAGCCGCTGTTCTATGCCCTCGACTGGGTCCATGGCCTCGTCGGCAACTTCGGCCTTGCGATCCTCATCGTCACGGTCGGCATCAAGCTCGTCTTCTTCCCCCTCGCTTCCAAGGCCTACGCCTCGATGGCGAAGATGAAGGCGCTGCAGCCGAAGATCACGCAGCTGCGCGAGCGGTACAAGGACGACCGCATGAAGCAGCAGCAGGAGATGATGGAGCTCTACAAGAAGGAGAAGATCAACCCGCTGGCGGGCTGCATTCCGATCCTGATCCAGATCCCCGTCTTCTTCGCGCTCTACAAGGTGCTTTTCGTATCGATCGAGATGCGGCACGCGCCGTTCTTCGGCTGGGTCGAGGACCTTTCGGCGCCTGATCCGACGTCCATCTTCAACCTGTTCGGCCTCCTCCCGTACGATCCGGCCGCCGTGCCGCTTCTCGGAGCGTTCCTGATGGTGGGCATCTGGCCGATCATCATGGGGATCACGATGTGGGCGCAGATGAAGATGAACCCCGCGCCGCCCGACCCGACGCAGGCGATGATCTTCAACTGGATGCCGCTTCTCTTTACCTTCCTGCTCGCATCGTTCCCGGCCGGCCTCGTGATCTACTGGGCGTGGAACAACTTCCTCTCGGTGCTGCAGCAGTGGGTAATTATGCGGCGCTACGGCGTGAAGGTGGAGCTGTGGGACAACATCACGGGCATGTTCCGCGGCAAGCAGAAGGGCGCGACCTGAACGCCCGCGACACTGCCGGTGAGGCCGCAGGCGCGGCGGCCGGCGAGCCGTCGCCGCCGGACGCGGAGGCGGGCCGCGACGAATGGCTGGAGGCGGGCCGCCGCCTCTTCGCCGGGGAGTGGGTCTTCACGCGGGCCTGCCACGCCCTCGACCAGCTCCCGCCCATCGGGCCGCCCGAGGTCGCCTTCGCGGGCCGCTCCAACGTCGGAAAATCCTCGCTCCTCAACGCCCTGACCGGCCGCAGGCAGCTCGCGCGCTCGTCCAACACGCCGGGCCGCACGCGGGCGCTCAATCTCTTCGCCCGCGCCGACGGAGAGGGCCCAGTCATCGTCGACATGCCGGGCTACGGCTACGCGAAGGCGCCGAAGACGGAGGTGGCGGCGTGGACGGCCCTCGTCTTCGACTACCTGCGCGGCCGGCCGAACCTTCGCCGCGTCTTCCTCCTCATCGATGCCCGCCACGGCATGAAGGCGACCGACATCGAGGCTATGAAGACGATGGACGAGGCCGCCGTCAGCTATCAGGCGGTTCTGACGAAGGCGGACAAGGGCGGCAGGGAACTGGCAGCCGTCCTGGCGGCGACGGCAAGAGCCATTGCGCGGCGCCCCGCCGCCCATCCCGACGTCCTCGCCACCTCGGCCAGCAGCGGCTCGGGCATTGCAGAGCTGCGCGCCACCATTGCCGCACTCGCCGCCGAATAGGCGACCGCCGCAGCGTCCCGGCGCGCCCTGGTTCTCCCTCGGGCGTCGCCCGTCTCCTCAATAGGCGAGGAGCCGCCTCGGTGTCCCTCGCGCCGGACCTTCCCGTGCGTTCGGGACTGCGTGAGCTCCACCGGATCCTGTGAGGCGTGGAGAGGCTGGCACAAGCTTGCAGGGTCCCGCCCGGCTCGAGAGGAAGGCGCAAGCCATTGGTGCGAGCACAACTCTGGCTCAGATCGTGCGGATCGTGCCCTTGCGCGCCTTCCGCTCGGGTTGGACAACATGGTCGATCGTCAATCCCGCCAGCCTTGGTGCGAGCGCGCCTTCATCCGCTCGCCCCGATTCAGATCGTGCGGATCGTGCTCTAATGTCGGCCCCGCCTGTCTGCCCGGCAGGCGTGACAACGGAGAACGCCATGCGCGCCATCGTGACGGCCATCGCCGCGACCGTCCTCTGCCTTTCCCTTCCGGTCGGGGAGGCTTCCGCCACCTCGGGCTTCGGCTGCTACCGCGTGAACGTCGGCCCGAACGATCCGTTGAGGATCCGCGTGGAGCCGAGGGCGAACTCGGCCGCCATCGCCGGTTACCACTGGGACAACCAGCCGATCATCGCCCTGTCGTCGGGCCTGCCAAGGGGGGAGGACGTGCAGCCAGACCTCTTCGACGTGCACATGGCCGAGTCTTCGGTGTGCGTGCCGGCGAACCTTCCGATCGGCGCCCGCTGGTGCCCGGTGACGGTCTACGACGGCGGCGTCGTGCGGTCCGGATGGCTGAAGCGTCGCTTCGTCGACCATTCCGAGTGCCCCTGAAGAGGGCTGTGCCGCCGGCTGCCGAGGCGGCCGGCGGCACGAGAGGATCAGAAGCTCATCACCCGCGTGTCCGGGGCGATGATCTCGGCCGCCATCGGCCCGGGCTCGGCGGCGGTGACGCCGTCGATGAGAACGCTCGTGTCCTCGCCGCGGCCGGGCAGGTAGATGGCGCACACCTCCACCTTGCCGCCGGCGTCGTTCATGATCGCCCTCATGAGGCCCTGCGGGCTCATGTCGGCCGGCGGCTGGGGCGCGGTGGCGCTCTCGGGCGCGTCCTTCAGCGCGATGTCGGCGGCGGGGCCGCACAGGAGGATGTGCGTCTCTGCCCCCTGGCGGGCGGCCTGCATGGTGAGGACCATCGCCATCAGCTGTGTCTGGGGCTCCGGCGCGGTGAGGATGGTGACGAGCTTGGGCGGCGCCTCCTGCGCAAGCGCGGGGGAGACGACGGCGAGCGCTGCGAACGCGGCGAGAAGTTTGCGCATCGGGTGATCCTTTCGAGTCATTCGGGACGGCAGATCTCGCCCCGGGCGATCGCGACAGCCGTCCGGCCGACGAGCGCCACCACTGTGAGGGCGAGGATGGCGAGGAGCGCCGTCCCCACGACGGCGTGCGCCTCGGAGCCCGCCTCGCGCGCGTAGGCGAACGAGGCGATGGAAAGCGCCGCGACGGGGAAGGACAGCGCCCAGAAGGGTAACGCGAACGGCAGCCGCAAGATCCGCGGCAGCTGCACCGCCACGATCGCCGCGAAGACGTAGCCCGCGTTCAGGAGGATCCGCGCGAACGCGTCGACCTCCCCGGTGAGCTTCAGCCACGCGACGAACGCGACCGCGGGCGGCGCCACGAGGATGACGAGCGTCGGATAGAGGCGGCCCGGCAGGGGGGCGTGGAAGACGAGCCGGTTGAAGACGAGGGTGAGGAGGACGATCCAGAACACGAGCCCCGCCGAGAAGAACAGCCAGGAGATCTCCAGGAAGCCGAGCGGAGCGCCTGCGAGCGGCACGATGACGTTGCCGACCGCGGGAATGAACCAGGCCGGCGACAGATGCTGCTGGCCGAAGGTGCGCTCGCCGATCCAGGTGGAGACGACGGCGAGCGTGAGGGCGCCCTGCGCGGCGGCGCCGGCGATCCACACGGCGCGCGCCACCTCGGGCGCTGACGGGAGCAGGGCCGTCGCGAGAAGGAGGAGCGAGATGGAGATCGCCGGGAAGAAGGCGATCCGCACCGGGTGGCCCCACTCCGCCCGCGCCTCCCGCCCATGGAGGACCCACTTCGCGGCGTAGAGGACGGCGATCGCGGCGAGGACCGCCGCGCTCGCCCAGAGCATCGCGATGGAGGCCGCGGCGGCGCCCGGCACCGTGCCCTCGGCCGCATGGAGCGCGAGGGTGAGGCCGAACAGCCCCATGGTCACGGCGAAGAAGGCGATGGGGAAGTGCGCGAGCCGCGCCTGCCCTCCCGCGGCGGCGACAGTCATGCGTGCGTCTTCTTCCGGCGGGGACCGAAGAGGAGCGCGAGCGCCACGTAGACGAGGAGCGTGAAGCCCCCGGCCCCCGCGATGGCGACGCCGATGACGACGAACACGTCGACAGGCCCGCCGAGGTCGGTGAGCCGCGAGTTCGTCACCCACAGGACGAACCAGACCGCCGCGATGGCGCCGATCGGCGCGAGGAGCTCGGCGCGCAGGAAGCGTGCCGACAGGATCGCCCTGTCGCGGATGATGACGTAGAAGAAGAGGACTGTGATCACAGCCGCGACGGCCACCATCGCCCAGAACAGGGCAAAGCCGAACATCTCCTCGAAGACGGCGAGGAGGGTTCCGATCTCGATTTCCTTCATGGCGTCCTCCGTCAGGCCCGGCCGCGCAGCATGGCGTTGTAGGTCGGCTTGAGAGCGATCTCCTTCATGAGCCACGACGTCCAGAGCTCCTCGAGGGGAGCGATGACGCCGGGGAAGGAGGGGACGAGGTTGTCGTCGTAGTCGAACTCGACGAGCATCGCCCGGCCGATGCGGGTGATGAGCGGGCAAGAGGTATAGCCGTTGTAGCTCTCGGCGCTCTCCCGGCCCGCGATGGTGGCGACGAGATGGTCGACCGCCACCGGCACCTGCCACTTCACGCTGGCGGCCGTCTTGCCCTTCGGCACGCCGGCGACGTCGCCAACCGCGAACACCTCAGGATAGCGCACGTGGCGCATCGTGTGCTTGTCGACGGCCACGTAGCCCTGGTCGGTCCACTTGTCCTCCCAGGGGAGGGGGGAGTTGCGCACGACGTCGGGCGCGCGCATCGGCGGGATGACGTTTGTGAAGTCGTAGGGCATCTCCGCCGGGCCGTCCGGCGTCATGAAGGTGACGATCTTCTTGCCCGGGTCGATCGCCTTCATGACGTGGCTCTGCACCCAGGGGATCTCCCTCTCGGCGAACAGCATCCGCACCTTCTCGTTCACGATGGGGACCGAGAAGAGAGCGCCCGCGTGCGCCGCGTAGGTGATCTCGACCTTGCCGCGGTTGCCCTTCCGGCGGGCGTGGTCGTCGACGAGGAAGGCGTACTTCAGCGGCGCGCCGGCGCACTTCATCTCCGTCGCCGGGCGGAACAGGACCGCGTGGCCGCCTTCGTTCGTGAACCTGTCGAGGAGCTGCCAGGTCTTCCACGCGTAGTCCGGACCGGCGTAGACCGCGCCGACGCCATCCTTGCCGACGAGATCGAGGGAGAATCCCTCGACCGCGTCGAAATCGAGCTTGAGGCCCGCGGCGACGATCAGGAAGTCGTAGGGGACCTTGGTGCCGCTCTCGGTGGTGACGGTCTTGCCCTCCGGGTCGATCTCGGCCGCGCTCTCCTCGATCCACTGAACGCTCCGGCGGATCCAGTCGGCGGTCCTGGAGACCGGGTAGTCGGGTCCCTTGAGGCCGGCGGCGACGAGGGTGTAGCCGGGCTGGTAATAGTGCGCCCTGCGGGCGTCGACGAGGGTGATGCTGGCCCCGTCGAGAAGGTCGTCGAGGCGGTTCGCCGCGGTGAGCCCCGCAGCGCCCGCGCCCACGATGACGATGCGGGCGCCGGTCCTCTGCGCCTTCGCGGGTGCCGATCCGCCGTCGGCGAATGCGGCGGCCGCCGCGCCGCCGCCGGCGAGCGCGAGAAATGTTCGTCTATCGAGCCTCATCCTTGTTTCCCTCCGGTGGCCGCGGCCGGCGCGGCTCTGATGATGGAGCCGACGGTCGTTTGCCCTGGCGCCGGCGCGCGGGGTGATGTCCATCGACAAGGGCGGGATGGATCTACCCGACTGCAGCACCCCTAGCGGACGATTGACCGCAAGACGGTGACTTTGTCACCGACGGGTTCGGAAGGCTTTGATCCATGCCAAATCGCCCGGCCCGTCGCCCGGCCCGTCGAATATGAGGTGGGTCGCACGGGCGGACCCGTCTCTGGTCATGGGCGCTGCCCGCCGGTGCGGCGGGGAGGCGGACGCCGCTCCCGGCGGCGGCGGATCCGGCGGAACCCGAAGCCCCCGGCGTCTTCAGGCGCCGGAGGAATGGGCGAGGCGCATCACGCCGCCTCGCTCGACCGCTCGGCCTTCTTGCGCTCGTGGGGGTCGAGGTGGACCTTGCGCAGGCGGATGTTCTTCGGCGTGACTTCCACGAGCTCGGCGTCGGTGATGTAGGAGAGCGCCCGCTCGAGGCTCATGCGGATCGGCGGGGTGAGCTTCACCGCGTCGTCCTTGCCCGCGGCACGCACGTTGGAGAGCTGCTTGCCCTTCGTGACGTTCACCTCGAGGTCGTTGCCGCGGGTGTGCTCGCCGACGATCATGCCGCGATAGACCTTGACGCCCGGGTCGATGAACATCGGCCCGCGCTCCTCGAGGTTCCACAGCGCGTAGGCGACCGCCTCCCCGTCCATGTTCGAGATGAGGACGCCGGTGTGGCGCACGGGGATGGAGCCCTTGTGCGGCACGTACTCGTGGAACACGCGGTTCATGATGCCCGTGCCGCGCGTGTCGGACAGGAGCTCGCCCTGGTAGCCGATGAGGCCGCGGGTCGGCGCATGGAGGATGATGCGCGTCCGGCCCGCGCCGGACGGGATCATCTCGACGAGGTCGGCCCGGCGCTCCGAGAGCTTGCTGATGACCGTGCCGGAGTGCTCGTCGTCGACGTCGATGACGACCTCCTCGACGGGCTCGAGCAGCCCTCCCTCGTCGTCACGCTTCATGACGACCTTCGGCCGGGACACGGAGAGCTCGAAGCCTTCGCGGCGCATGGTCTCGATGAGGATGCCGAGCTGGAGCTCGCCGCGGCCGGCCACCTCGTAGGCCTCGCCGCCCTCCGTCTCCGTCACCTGGAGGGCGACGTTGCCCTCGGCCTCCTTGAGGAGACGGTCGCGGATGACGCGGGACTGGACCTTGTCGCCCTCGGTCCCGGCGAGCGGGGAATCGTTGACGCGGAAGGTCATGGCGATGGTCGGCGGGTCGATGGGCTGGGCCGGGATCGGCGTCGACACGGCCGGGGCGCACAGGGTGTCGGAGACGGTCGCCTTCTGGAGGCCTGCGAGGGCCACGATGTCGCCCGCGCGGCCTTCCTCGATGGGCTGCCGCTCGATCCCGCGGAAGGCGAGCACCTTCGAGACGCGGCCGGTTTCCACCAGCTCGCCGTTGCGCGACAGCGCCTTCACGGTCTGGTTCGGCTTGACGGTGCCGGAGGTGACGCGGCCCGTCAGAATGCGGCCGAGGAAGTTGTCCGCCTCGATGGTGGTGGCGAGCATGGTGAAGTCGCCCTCCTCCACGCGCGGGGCGGGGACGTGGGAGACGATGAGGTCGAGGAGCGGCCCCATGGTGGTGGAGGAGCCGACTGCGGGGTCGAGGCTCATCCAGCCCTGCTTGGCGGAGCCGTAGACGATGGGAAAGTCGAGCTGGTGGTCGTCGGCGCCGAGGGCGTCGAACAGCTCGAACACCTCGTCCACCACCTCGGCGTGGCGCTCCTCGGGCTTGTCGATCTTGTTGATCGCGACGATCGGGCGCAGGCCCATCTTGAGCGCCTTGCCGACGACGAACTTCGTCTGAGGCATCGGCCCCTCGGCGGCGTCGACGAGCACGACCGCGCCGTCGACCATGTTGAGGATGCGCTCCACCTCTCCGCCGAAATCGGCGTGGCCCGGAGTGTCGACGATGTTGATGCGGGTCGGCGGCGTCTTCTCGCTCTCCCACTCGACGCTCGTGACCTTCGCGAGGATGGTGATCCCGCGCTCCTTCTCGAGGTCGTTGGAGTCCATCACCCGCTCGGCGACCTTCTGGTTCTCGCGGAAGGCACCGGACTGGCGCAAGAGGACGTCGATGAGTGTGGTCTTGCCGTGGTCGACGTGCGCGATGATGGCCACGTTGCGCAGGGCGCGCGTTCCGCTGGTCATGGGGACTGCCGAGTTTTCCTTGAGATCGGTCGTCAGATGGCATGTCGCGACGCAAAATACCAGTCGTTTCTGCATGACGCTGCCCTGCGTCGCACGACCCTTGCATGCTGCGCCGGGCCGGCCGGCGGGAAGCGGCCGCGTCGCCTTCACGCACACGTGGCGTTTGCGGTGGCGTGAGCGGGCAATATGTAACCCGTGCCGGGCTCGCCGGCGCATGACTGAACGGGAGAGCGGCCCGTCGCCGGCGCCGCGCGGAGACTGCGATGGCTGACACTGCGACGGCCGGGAGGCCTGCGGCCGACACCGCGATGGCCGACACCGTGATGGCGGACACCGTGATGGCGGACACCGCGATCGAGGTGTCCGACGTGCACCTGTCGCTCGGGCGGGGGGCGGCGGCGGTGTCGATCCTGCGCGGTGTGGACCTCGTGGTGCGCCGGGGGCGGTCGATGGGGATCATCGGCCCGTCCGGCTCGGGCAAGTCGACCCTCCTCATGGTGCTCGGCGGCCTCGAGCGGCCCGACCGCGGCACCGTCAGCGTCGCCGGGCGGGACCTGACCGCCATGTCGGAGGACGAGCTCACCGCCTTCCGGGGCGCCGCCATCGGCGTCATCTTCCAGTCCTTCCACCTCATCCCGACGATGACGGCGCTGGAGAACGTCGCGGTGCCGCTCGAGCTCGCCCGGGCGGACGATGCCTTCGACCGCGCGATGGCCGAGCTCGAGGCCGTCGGCCTCGGCAAGCGCGCGTCCCACTACCCGTCACAGCTGTCGGGCGGGGAGCAGCAGCGCGTCGCCATCGCCCGCGCCCTGGCGCCCGAGCCCGAGGTGCTCCTCGCGGACGAGCCCACAGGCAACCTCGACGAGACGACCGGGGCGGAGATCGTCGACCTCATGTTCTCGGCGCAGGAGCGGCGCGGCCATTCGCTCGTCCTCGTCACCCACGACCGAAGGCTCGCCGAGCGCTGCGACGGCGTGGTGCGGGTGCAGGGCGGCAAGGTGGTGCCCGAGGCGCTGAAGGAGGCGGCCGAGTGACCATCGCGATCCCGGCGGCCCGCCGCGCGCGCTCCGGCGCCGTCCGCCTTCCCCTCGCCCTGCGCTTCGCGCTGCGCGAGATGCGCGGGGGCCTTCGCGGGTTCTACATCTTCATCGCCTGCATCGCCCTCGGCACGGGGACGATCGCGGCCGTCAACTCCCTCGCCAACGGGCTCGGCGACGGAATCACGTCGGAGGGGCAGGCGCTCCTTGGGGGCGACGCGGCCTTCTCGCTCATCCACCGCCAGGCGGGGCCGGAGGAGCGGGCCTTCCTCGCGGAACAGGGCCGCCTGTCGCAGGTGGCGACTCTGAGGGCGATGGCGAGGCCGCAGGACGGCCGGCAGACGCTCGTGGAGCTCAAGGGCGTCGACGGCGCCTATCCGCTCTACGGGGAGGCGGTTCTCGATTCCGGCCGTCCGCTCGGCGCGGTGCTTTCCGCGGAGCCCGACGGCGCCGTTCCGGCCGTGGTGGACGCGAGCCTCCTCACCACCTCCGGCATGGAGGTGGGCGACCGCTTCGGCCTCGGCCGCATGATCGTGGAGATCGCCGACGTCGTAGAGATCGAGCCCGACAAGCTGTCGGGCGGCGTCGGCTTCGGCCCGCGCGTGATGCTGCCGATCGACGCTCTTGAGCCGTCCGGCCTCGTGGAGACCGGCAGCCTCGTGCGCTGGAAGTATCGCGTCGCGGGGGAGGACGGGCCATTCGGCGACGCCGAGCTCGCCGCCCTGATCGAGCGGGCGAGGGAGGCCTTCCCGCAGGCCGGCTGGCGCATCGAGACGCGGACCGAGGCGGCGCCGGGCCTTCAGGAATCCATCGGCCGCTTCGCCCAGTTCCTCACCCTCGTCGGCCTCACCTCGCTCGCCGTCGGCGGGGTCGGCGTCGCGAACGCCGTGCGCTCGTATCTCGCGCGCAAGAAGGAGACCATCGCGACGCTGCGCTCCCTCGGGGCGACGCCGCGTTTCGTGACGCGCCTCTACCTGATCCAGATAATGATGCTCGCCGGGATCGGCATCCTCGCGGGCCTCGTCCTCGGCGCGGTGACGCCGCCGATCGCCGGGACCTTCCTCGCCGGCCTCCTGCCCGTGTCGTCCCTCTTCACGCTGTTTCCGGGCGCGCTCGCGCTGGCGGCGCTCTACGGGGGGCTGACCGCGCTGACCTTCGCGCTCTTCCCCCTCGCCAGGGCCTACGGGATCCGGCCGATCGCCCTCTTCCGGGACGACGAGGACGAGAAGGTCACGTCCGGCCGCCGGGCCTTCGCCCTCGCGACTGCGGCCTCCGCGGCGGCGCTCGCCGTGCTCGCCGTCGCCGCCGCCTACGACCCGCTTCTCGCCGTCGGCTACATTGCGGGCGCAGCGCTCGTCTTCCTCCTCCTGCGCGGCGTCGGCGTCGGCGTGATGGCGCTTGCCCGGCGGCTGCCGCGAGCACGGTCCACCGTGGTGCGCATGGCCGTCGTGAACCTCTTCCGCCGCGGCTCGCTGACGCCGACGGTCACACTTTCCCTCGGCCTCTCCCTCACGCTCCTCGTGACGCTCTCGCTGGTGGACGGGAACCTCAGGAACACGCTGATGTCCCGCCTGCCGGACAGGGCGCCGAGCTTCTTCTTCATCGACATCCAGAACACGGAGCTTCCCGCCTTCCTCGACGAGCTCGACGAAGTGGCGCCCGAGGCGAACGTGAATACGCAGCCGATGCTGCGCGGGCGGATCGTCGCCATCAACGACACGCCCGCCGAGGAGTGGCCGGACACGGAGGCGTCATGGGTCCTGCGCGGTGATCGCGGCATCACCTACGCCGCGAGCCCGCCGCGGAACAGCGAGATCCTCGAGGGCCGCTGGTGGCCCGACGACGGCAGCGCCTTGCGGGAGGTCTCGTTCGACCACGAGCTCGCGGGGGAGCTCGGCGTCGGTGTCGGCGACACGATCCGCGTCAACGTCCTCGGCCGGGAGATCGAGGCGACCATCTCGAACCTTCGCAGCGTCGAGTGGGAGTCGCTGTCGATCAACTTCGTGATGGTGTTCTCGCCGGACATCTTCGCCGGCGCGCCGCACGCCCACCTCGCGACGCTCACCTACCCCGGCGGCGCCGACGAGGCGACCGAGCTCTCGGTCCTCGCCCGCATGGCGGACACCTTCCCCACCGTCACCACGGTCCGCGTCAAGGAGGCGCTCGAGGCGGTCAACGGCATCGTCGCGGACCTCGTGCTCGCCGTGCGCGCCGCGGCGGCGGTGACGCTGGTGGCGGCGATCCTCGTCCTCGCGGGGACGCTCGCGGCGAGCCACCGCAGCCGCATCTACGACGCCGTGATCCTCAAGACCCTCGGTGCGCGGCGGCGGACCATCATGTCGGCCTATGCGCTCGAGTACCTTCTCCTCGGGGCGACGGCCGCCGTGTTCGGCATCGCCGCGGGCGGTGTCGCCGGCTGGCTCATCACCGACACCATCATGAACATCGAGTTCGTGTTCCTGCCGGCAGCGGCGGTGACGGCGGTGGCGGGCGCTGTGATCATGACGGTCGGCCTCGGCCTCGTCGGCACCTGGCGCGCCCTCGGCGAGAAGCCCGCCGCAGTGCTGCGCAATCTGTAGGAGGATGTCGTGGGCATGGGTCGCGATCTGCGCGGGGCGCGCGGACCGTCCCGCGCGTGGCGAAGCGGCGGCCGGCAGAAGGTTCCTGCCACCAACACTGTCTCCCGCCGCAGGCCCATGACCCTCTGGGCGCTCCTCGAGCTTCCCGAGACCGACGAAGCGCCTCTTCGGCTGCTTCCGGCGCCCGAGCAGGACACCACCTCATGGTGAACGCCGCCGAATGATGAACGCCGCCGACCGGGCGGCGCTTCGCCATCGCAGGCACGCGACGGAGGAAGGACGCCCTCGCGCGCCGCCTGTCGGCCGACGACGCGCGGCTCCTCGATCCTGCCGGCCTCCCGATCGCCGTCGCCGGCCTCTGCGGCAGGGCCGAGCGCTCCTGCAGGGCGCGGGCGGGCGGACCCCGTCCCACGCCCGCGCGCCGGATGCCTCAGTCCGCGGGGCGCAGGATCAGCGCCCGCCGCCCGTCGGTGTACCAGGCCTGCGCCTCGCCGTCCGCGATGGGCTCGAGGCGGAAGCAGTTCTCCGAATTGTCGCGGAACGCCGCGTAGCGGGTGCAGTAGGCGTCGTCATCGAGGCGCCAGGAGCCGGCCTCCTCGCGCCCGTCCGGGAAGGTCAGGACGCTCGACCCATCCGTGGCGTAGACCACGGTCGCGATCTCCTCGCCGGTGTCGGGGTCGACGCCGGTGTAGCTCTTGCCCGTAATGGCGGCCGCGAGCCGTTCGGCGGACATCGTCTCATGCGCCATGGCGCCTCCCGTCAGGACGGCGAGGGCAGCGGCTGCGAACGCGATCCTCATGGCCCTCACTCCGCCGCCATGCGCGGACGCTCGGCGTCCTCCATGGCCCGGCGGTAGCGCACGAGCTCGTCGTCCTCGGCGAGCGCCACGTCCGCCCACGTCACGATCTGCCCGGCCTTCACCGGCCGCTTCAGCGTCACCTCGCCCGCGAGGCCGATGGGGAGCGCGCCCTCCGCGACGGAGCGCTGCGCCGGGATGAGCTTGCCCCAGACGCAGTAGCCTCCCTCGCCGTCGAGCTCCTCGCCGGCGGCGAGGTCCTTCTTGGCGCAGGCGACGGCGTCGCCCGTGAACGCGCGGGGCGAGCCGGTCGCCTTGCCTTCCAGCGCCGCGAGCAGGATCGACATGTTGAGCTCGAGGCCGATGATGTGGAACGGGCGGTACATCGCCGCGAACTGCCCGGTGGAGTCCGGGCTCATGCCGTACTGCCTGAAGCAGGCGGCAGCGTAGTCGTTCGGCGCCTCGAGGACGACGTAGACGCCCCAGCGCAGGTTGTCCTTCGTCTCCCGCCCGTCGGGCTCCATGGAGGTGACGACCTCGGTGATGCCCTTGCGCTCCAGCACGCCGCCGAGCGCGCGGGGCCGCAGGACGTGCGCGAGGTCGTGGACGCCGGCGGGCGGGAAGAGGAGCCCGTCCGACGGCACGCCGAGATCGCAGGCATTGGCGATCGCGGCCATCTCGATGCCGGACTTCGTCCCGTCCACGAAGGAGTTGAACATCTTGGGGTTCATCCCGGCGGCGCGGGCGGCCTCCGGCGTGATGCCGAACTGGTCCCACACGTTGTCCGGCGTCGACTGGTGGTAATGGGCCATGTGCTTCGTGCCCTTGCCGGCCGCGGCGACGGAGAAGCCGCAGCAGCGCGCCCACTCCACCATCTCGGCCACCAGCGCCGGCTGGTCGCCGTAGGCCATGGTGTAGACCGTCCCCGCGGAGGCGGCCTCGCGCGCGAGGGAGACGCCTGCGAGAACGTCCGCCTCGACGTTTACCATCACGATGTGCTTGCCGTGGGCGAAGGCCTGGCGGGCGTGGCGCACGCCGGCACGCGGGTTGCCGGTCGCCTCCACCACGACGTCGACGTCGTCCCGGGCGATGGCGGCCATGCCGTCGTCGGTGAATGTGGTGGCGGCGACGAGATCGGCGGGCCAGCCGACCGAGCGGCAGGCGGCCTTCGCGCCGTCGACGCGAAGGTCGGCGATCACCCTCACCTCGAGCCCCGGCGTCGTCGGCACCTGGGAGAGGAACATGGAGCCGAACTTGCCGGCCCCGATGAGGCAGACGCGAATCGGCTTCTCCCGCGCCCGCTCCAGAAGCTGATGATAAAGGAACATTGGCGTCTTCCTCCCGCGCGCGACCTCGTTTTGCGCCACCCTAACTTGCCGTCGCCGAAGGGGGAAGCGAGGGCGTCAGGTCCGGAGCGCACGGCGCACGAGCCTGTCGAGCGCCTGGAGGAAGCGCGAGCGGTCCGCCTTCGAGAACGGGCGATTGCCGCCGAAGGTGCCGAGCGGGTCGCTGGCGCGGATGTCGGCCATCAGGTCGCGCATCGCGAGGCGGTTGCCGATGTTGGCCTCCGTGAAGATCTCGCCGTCGTGGCGGAGTGCCGTGCCGCCGGCCTCGATGCAGCGGGCGGCGAGGGGGATGTCGCCGGTCACGCACACGTCGCCCGGACCGATCCTCTCGGCGATCCAGCGGTCCGCAGCGTCCGGCCCCTCGGGGACCACGACCACGTCGACGAGCGGGTCGCGGCTCGGCCGGATGCCGCCGTTCGACACCATCGCCACCCGCACACCGTGCCGGCCCGCGACGCGCAGGACCTCGTCTTTCACGGGGCAGGCGTCGGCGTCGACGTAGATCACTGGCATGGGAGGCCTCCGTGCGGCCGGCAGGCTGCCCTCCCCGCCGCGCCCGCGCAAGGAGGGCGCGCATCGGCCGGGGGAGCCTTCGGCGATGAAGAAAAGGATGCGCTGCCGGATTCCCGCCGCATGGACGCCACTATGATTCTAAATCCGGCGGGGCGGCGGCTGTCGTCGCCGGCGCCGTTCCCCCGCGGCCATCGGCTGAGCGCTCGCCCGGATTTCCCGTGGCCTGTCCCCCGCCGGACGTGCATCAATGCCCAGCGGAGACGACGGGGGGGCGTGCCATGCTGCGGGACCGCATCGAGGGGAAGTGGATCGACTCGTTCGCGCGGGTCTTCGAGCTGTCGAACGTGCGGGCGGGCGAGGAGATCGCCATCCTCTCCGAGACGCAGAGCCGTGAGATCAACGTCCACCTCGCCGAGCTCGCCCTCCTGAGGCTCGGCGCTCGGCCCTTCCACCTCGTGATGCCGACGCCGCCGCTGGTGGAGCCGGTCCCCGTCCGCTCCACCGGCGCCACGCCCGCGATCGGCGGCCGCCGCGCCGTGGTGGAGGCGCTGAAGGCGGTGCCCTTCGTCGTCGACGTCACCGTGGAGGGCATGATGCACGCGCCAGAGACCCACGAGGTGCTGAAGGCCGGAAGCCGCATCCTCTATATCTCGAACGACCACCCCGAGTCGCTCGAGCGCACCATGCCCGACCCCGCCCTCAGGGAGAAGGTGAGGGCGGGCGTCGAGATGGCGAAGGCGGCGAAGTGGATGCACGTCACATCCCCCGCCGGGACGGACCTTCGGATCGACCTCGAGGGCGCCTTCGTGGGCGGCACGTGGGGCGCCTGCGACACGCCGGGCACCATCGAGAACTGGCCGGGCGGCGTCGTCGTCTGCTTCCCCCGCGGCGGCGCCGTGAACGGGACGCTCGTCCTCGCCGAGGGCGACATCAACAACACCTTCAAGCGCTTCCTCGAAAAGCCCGTGCGGCTCACGATCGTCGACGACTATGCCGAGGAGATCGAGGGCGACGGCCTCGATGCCGACCTGATGCGCGAGTACATGAGCGCCTGGAACGACCGCAATGCCTACGCGTCGTCTCATGTCGGGTGGGGCATGAACCCCGGCGCCCGCTGGGAATCCCTCATCGCCTACGACAAGCGGGACACGAACGGCGTCGAGGCGCGGGCCTTCGCCGGCAACTTCCTCTACTCCACAGGGGCGAACCCGCTCGCCAGGCGCTACACCCTCGGCCACTTCGACCTTCCGATGCGGCGCTGCACGGTCCTCCTCGACAACGTCGCTGTGGTGAAGGGCGGCGTTCTCCAGCCGCCGCTCGCCTGATCCGGCGATGGCGGCGCACCCTCCGCGAGGCACGGGCCGCACCGGCACCGTCAGGACGCTTCGCGTCCCCGGCCAGCCGGCGCTCGCGGTGGATGTCGCGGGGGAGGGGCCCCTCGTCCTCTTCCTCCACGGCGTCGGCGGCAACCGCACCAACTGGACGGACCAGCTCCTCGCCCTCGCGCCGGAGTTCGCCGCCGCCGCCCCTGACGCGCGCGGCTACGGCGACAGCGATGACCACGCGGGCGCACTCGCCATGGAGGACTTCTCGGCGGACGCATGCCGCGTTCTCGACCACCTCGGCGCCGGGGCCGCGCACATCGTCGGCCTCTCCATGGGCGGGCTCGTCGCGCAGGATCTGTACGCCCGCCATCCCGAGCGGGTCCTGTCGCTCGTGCTGGCCGACACCGCCGCCGGGCGGCGGCCGGAGCAGTCCGACGCCTGGGTGGAGGAGTTCCTCGCCCTCCGCCGCGCGCCGCTTCTCGCCGGCAAGACGCCGGCGGAGATCGCGCCGAAGGTGATGGAGAGCCTCGTCGGGCGGGCGGCGAGCGAGGAGAGCCGCGCGCGCCTCCTCGCGAGCCTCTCCGCGCTGCGCAGGGACGGCTACCTGGCGGCGCTCGAGACGGTGACGCGCTACGCGCCGATCCTCGACCACGCCGCGGTCAGGGTTCAGGTCCTCGTGGTCTGCGGGACGGACGACCGCGTGACGCCGCCGAAGGCGTCGCGCAGGCTCGCCGAGGCGATCCCGGGCGCCCGCCTCGCGCTCATCGAGGACGCCGGGCACCTGTCGAACATCGAGCGGCCCGAAGAGTTCAACGCGGTGCTCCTCGCCTTCCTGAGGAGCGTCTGACCGCGATCAGCCCTTCATGGTCCGGTAGCGGCGGATGGCGCGGATGGCGGCGCGCTTCATCGCGCGCCAGAGCCGCCGGGCGACGGGAAGGTCCACCGCGAGGACAGCGACACCGAGCGGCAACATCCAGAAGCCGAGCACCGGCAGGAAGCCGAGGATGCCGCCGAGGATGAGCCCGACGCCGAGCGCGATGCGAATGGCCGGATGGTGCGGCAGGCGCAGGCGACGGCCGAAAAGCCGGAGCTCCCGCCGCCTCCGGCCGAGCTCCTCCACGCCCGGCACGTCCGCCTCGCCCGTGCGCGCCTCCGTCCTGTCGGCGAGGGGAGGAGCGGCATCATCGCGCCGGCCACCGCAGGTCTTCCTCTCGTCCCCCTGTCGGTGTCCGGCCCCCGGCGGGGCGTCGTGGCGCTTCAGGTTGTCGTCGATCATCTCTCTCGGCACTCTCCGGGTCCCGGCCGGCGTGCGGGTCGCCATCGCGCGGTCCCCGTGCGCCTTCCGTCGGCAAGGTGATGACGCGATGCGCCCCATCGCCGTTCCCGCCGGGGCGATCGGGAGGGAAAGCCCGCCGATCCGTCCTTCCATGGACGTTGGCCTGCGCTATCTTGCGGCGCATGGATGCGACGACCCTCCGGGTGGCCACCTACAACATCCGCAAGTGCGTCGGGCTCGACTGGAAGCGTCGGCCGGACAGGATCCTTGCCGTCCTCGACGAACTCGAGGCGGATGTGGTCGCGCTCCAGGAGGTGGACAAGCGCTTCGGCAGCCGCGCGAGCACGCTTCCCGAGAGGGCGCTGGAGGAGGCGGGCTGGCACGCGGCCCACTTCGAGCGCGAGCCGCTCAGCCTCGGCTGGCGGGGCAACGCCATCCTCGTGAAGCCGCACATCACCGTGGAGCGCGCCCGCTCGCTGGAGCTGCCGGCCTTCGAGCCGCGCGGCGCGGCGGTGGCGGACCTTTCGCTGGAGGGCCGGCGACTGCGCGTCGTCGGCGTGCATCTCGGCCTCACCGGCAAGCCGCGCGTGCGGCAGATCGCGGCCATCGCGGCGGAGATCGAGACCCATCCGCCGCGCCCGACGATCCTCATGGGCGACACCAACGAGTGGCGGGCGCTGACGGGCGCGCTCGCCCACTTCGCGGCGACGCACCACCTCTCGCCGCCGATGCCGACGTTCCACACCTCGATGCCCGTGGCCGCGCTCGACAGGATCGTGACGACGCGGGACGTGCGGATCGACCGTTGCCACGTCCACGCCTCGGAGCTCGCCCGCAAGGCGTCGGACCACCTGCCGCTGTGGGCGGACGTCTCCATTGCTGCGCCCGGTCGCCACCGTCCGCCGGAGCGCCGGCCGGGCGTCGCCGAGACCGTCGACGAGGAGGCGCCGTGAGCGTGCCGGCGCGCTCAGCAAGGGGACGCCGGGACCGCCGAGGACGCCCGCGGCGGAGGCGATGAGCTGCGCCGGCCATGTCGCTCTTCAACCTCCTCGTCACGCTCCTCGTCGTCACCGTCCACGGGGCGGGCGTCGTCTATGCGCTCCAGGCGGCGGAGAAGGCGCACACGGCGCAGGGCGGCCTCGCATGGGCGCTCACGCTCGTCTTCCTGCCGTGGGTCGCCCTGCCCGCCTACGCCATCTTCGGCCCGCCCGACATCGAGCGGCTCGCCGAGAATCTCGGCGAGGCGCGGGCCGAGGCGCACAAGCGCTTCGTCCGCGCGCGTCCCGTGCGTGCCGTCGCCGAGGACGACGAGGCGGAGCGGCGGCGCGGTGCGCTCGAGCGCCTCTCGCCCCTTCCGGTGGTGAACGCCCCGCCGCCGACACTCCTCATCGACGGCGACGCCACCTTCGACGCCGTCGTCGCCGCCATCGATGCGGCGGAACACACGGTGTTCGTGCAGTTCTACATCTGGCGGGCGGACAGCCTCGGCCAGCGCCTCCAGCAGCGCCTCATCGCGCGGGCGCGGGACGGTCTGCGCGTGTGCGTCCTCTACGATCGGCTCGGCTCGCACACTGTGCCGCGCGGCTTCTGGGACGCGATGCGGGTGGAGGGGGTGGAGGTGCGCCCGTTCGAGGTGAACCGCCCGCTCGAGCGCCTCCTGCGGCTCAACTACCGCAACCACCGCAAGACCGTGATCGCAGACGGCCGCGTCGCGATCCTCGGCGGCCCCAACGTCGGGATCGAATACCTTGGGCTCGACCCCCGCTTCGGGCCGTGGCGCGACACGGCGATCCTGGTGGCCGGGGCAGGCGCCGCGGCGGTGGAGGCCTCGTTCATGGAGGACTGGCTGTGGACCGGCGGCGCGCCCGTCGAGTCCGAGCCGTCCCGCGCCGAGCCCGACCCCGGCATCGCCGGCGCGCCGACGCTGATCCTTCCCTCGGGTCCCGCCGACCCGCAGCCGACGTGCTCACTCTTCTTCTGCCACATGATCACCGAGGCGCGGCGGCGCATCTGGATCGCGACGCCCTATTTCGTCCCCGACCTCGACGTGATGACGGCGCTGAAGCTCGCCGCAGTGCGCGGTGTGGACGTGCGCATCCTCATCCCCGACCGTCCCGACCATCTCGTGGTCTGGCTGGCGGCCTTCGGCTACGCCGAGGAGGCGATGCGCTCCGGCATCAAGCTCTATCGCTACCAGCCCGGCTTCATGCACCAGAAGGTGTGCGTGGTGGACGACTGGGCGGCGGCCATCGGCACCGTCAACCTCGACAACCGCTCGCTGCGCCTCAACTTCGAGGTGACGGCGGTGGTGTTCGACCCCCACTTCACGCGGGAGGTGTCGTCGATGCTCCTCGCGGACTTCGCGTTCTCGCGCCTCTACGACGCGGCGGCCCATGCCGAGCGCCGGGCCTGGGTGCGCGTCCTCGGCCCCGCCGCCCGCCTTCTCGGCCCGATCCTGTAGTCCCCCCCGAGACCTTGCGGGCACGGCACGGACCGCTCGATCCGGGCCGCATCCTTCGGGCGAAGCCGTGTCGTCCCCCGGGCGAAGCCGTGTCGTCCCCATGTCCGGCACGGCGCCAGGTTGCCGGGTTCGATCCGGTCCGGGCGGCGGGCGCGCCACATGGCGGGCCTCAGGCCCGGCCCTCCTCCACGGCGTGGCAGGCGACGAGGGCGGCGCCGGCCGCCCTGAGCCGCGGCACCTCGATGCGGCAGCGCTCGTTGGCGAGTGGGCAGCGAGGGTTGAACGGGCAGCCCGGCGGCGGGTCGATGGGGTTCGGGATCTCTCCCGTCACGGGGGTGCGCGCGCGGCCCGACATGTCGAGGTCGGGCACGGCGTCGAGCAGCATCCTCGTGTAGGGGTGCCGCGGGTTGGCGAAGAGCTCGCGGCCTGGCGCGAGCTCGGCGAGGCGGCCGAGATAGAGGACGCCGATCCTGTCGGCCATGTGGCGCACCACGGCGAGGTCGTGGCTGATGAACAGGTAGGTGAGGCCCAGCCTGTCCTGCAGGTCCTTCATGAGGTTGAGGATCTGCGCCTGGACCGAGACGTCGAGCGCGCTCGTCGGCTCGTCGCACACGAGGAAGGCGGGGTTGGAGGCGAGCGCGCGGGCGATGCAGACGCGCTGACGCTGCCCGCCGGAGAACTCGTGCGGGAACTTTCGCCCGTCCTTCGCCGAGAGTCCCACCGCCTCGAGGAGCTCGCCGACGCGCGCCATCACCCCGCGGCCGGAGGCGAGGCCGAAGGCGCGGATCGGCTCGGCGACGATCCTGTCCACCCTCATGCGCGGATTGAGGCTCGCGTAGGGGTCCTGGAAGATCATCTGCATGCGGCGGCGCAGCTTGCGTACAGCCGCCGTGTCCTCCCCCATCTTCACGCCGTCGATGACGATCGTCCCCTCGTCCGCAGACAGGAGGCCGACGACGATCTTCGCGATGGTGGACTTGCCGGAGCCCGACTCGCCGACGAGCGCAAAGGTCCTGCCGCGGGAAATCTCGAAGTTGACCTCGCTCACGGCGTGGAGGAGCTGGCGGGGGATGCGCTCCACCATCCGGTCGAGCCAGGGCGGCGAGACGTCGAACGTCTTCGACAGGTTCTCGACGCGGACGAGGGCGTCGCTCATGCCGGCTCCTTCCGGACCGTGTCCGCCGCGGCGTTCTCGTGCAGCCAGCAGGCGACGCGGCTCCGGCCCACCGTCATCGGCTCGGGCCGCTTCAGGAGGCACTTCGCGAAGCGCTCCGGGCAGCGCGGGTTGAAGGCGCATCCGTCCGGGATCGCGTCGAGGCGGGGCATCGAGCCCGGGATCTGCTTCAGGCGTGGCTCGGCGTGGTCGAGCTTCGGGATCGAGCCCATGAGGCCCGACGTGTAGGGGTGGAGCGGTCGCTGGACGACGTCCTGGACGGGCCCGATCTCCGCGATCCGGCCGGCGTACATCACGGCGACCCGGTCCGCCGTCTCGGCGATGACGCCCATGTCGTGGGTGATCAGCATGACCGAGGCGCCGTGCTCGCGGCACATCTTCTTGAGGACGTTGATGATCTGCGCCTGGACCGAGACGTCGAGCGCCGTGGTCGGCTCGTCGGCGACGACGAGGACCGGGTCGGCGGCGAGCGCGAGGGCGATGACGACGCGCTGGCGCATGCCGCCGGAAAACTGGTGCGGATAGGCGTCGATGCGCCGGCACGCGGCCGGGATGCCCACCTCGTCGAGGAGGTCGATCGCCCGTTTGCGCGCCGCCCTGCGGCCGAGACCGAGGTGGGTCTGGATGGTCTCGGTGAGCTGGCGGCCGACGGTGTAGAGCGGGTTGAGGCTCGTGAGCGGGTCCTGGAAGACCATGCCGATCCGCCGGCCGCGCACGTGGCGCATCCGCTCGGGCGGCAGGTCGTCGATGCGCTGGCCCTCGAGGAGGATCTGGCCGCCTGCGATGCGGCCGGGTGGGTCGAGAAGGCCGATGATGGCCGATCCGGTGATGGACTTGCCCGCGCCCGATTCGCCGACGACGCCGAGCACCTCGCCGGGCGCGACGTCAAAGGAGATGCCGTCGATGGCGGTCAGCACCCCCTGCCGCGTCGGGAACTCCACCGTGAGGTTGCGCACGGAGAGGACGGGCGTCGCCTTCCCGGTCGCGGCGGCGGCGGCGGTTGCGGCGGTCGTGTCGGTCATCGGCGTTGCCCGATCATCCGCGCGATCGCGGCGATGTGCCGGGGCTCCACGGCGCAGCAGCCGCCGACGATGGTGGCGCCAGCGTCGATCCAGCGGGCGGCGTGCATGGCGTAGGCGTCCGGCGAGAGGTCGCGCGTCGCGAGCCTGTGGACGGCCGTTCCGAGGCCGATGTCGTCCGGGATCCGCTCGAAACCGTTGGCGTAGGCGCCGATGGCGACGGCGCCCGCGGTCTCGGCGAGCTCCCCGATCCCGGCGTCCACGGTCTCCGGCATGGAGCAGTTGAGGAGGATCGCGTCGACCGGCAGCTCGGAGACGACACGCACGGCCGCGCCGATGGGCTCTCCGCCGCGAAGGACCGGGCGCTCCCGCTCGTCGAGCGTGAAGGCGACCCAGACCGGGCGGCCGGTGGAGAGCGCTGCCCGCGCCGTCGCGGCCGCCTCTGCCGCGGTCGACATCGTCTCGCAGATGAAGAGGTCGACGTGGGGGGCGAGGAGGAGCGCCTGCTCGACCACCTCCCGCTCGACCACCTCGGCGGGCGGAATCGCGTCCGGCTGATAGGAGGCGCGGACGGGGCCGATGGCGCCCGCGACGAGGGCCGCGGGATTCACGTGATCGCGCGCTTGCACGGCGGCACGGCAGGCGGCCTCGTTGGCGGCGGCGAAGTGCGCGCTCTGCCCCGTCATGTTCACCCGCCAGCGGCCCAGCGGATAGGTGTTGGTGGTGATGATCTCGGCGCCCGCCCGGAGGAATTCCTCGTGCAGCGTGCGCACGACGTCAGAATGGTCGACTGCGGCAAGGGCCGACCAGTCCATGTCGGGGTGGCCGAGACGGCGATGGACCTCCTGGCCCATGCCGCCGTCGAGGAGGCGGACGGTCATGGCTGTCTCCTCAGCGAAGCCGGGGATTGAGGGCGTCGCGCAGCCAGTCCCCGAGAAGGTTCACGGCGAGGACGAGGACCGCGAGCGCCACGCCGGGGAAGATGGTGATCCACCACTCGCCGGAGAACAGGAAGTCCTGCCCGATCCGGATCAGCGTCCCGAGGGAGGGCTCCGTCGGCGGGATGCCGACGCCGAGGAAGGAGAGCGTCGCCTCGGTGATGATGGCGAGGGCGAGGTTGATGGTGGCGATGACGAGCACCGGGCCCATGACGTTCGGCAGCACGTGGCGCAGCATGATGACGAACGCCGGCAGGCCGATGAGCTTGGCGGCGAGGACGTATTCCTTGTTGGCCTCGACCAGCGTGGAGCCGCGCACGGTGCGCGCGTACTGCACCCAGAAGGAGAGGCCGATGGCGAGGACGAGGACGTAGAAGGCCGATTCCTCCCTGGAGAGGCCGGGGAAGAGGCCGCGCGCGGTGCCGTCGATGAGGAGGGCGATCAGGATCGACGGGAACGTGAGCTGCACGTCGGCGATGCGCATGATGACCGTGTCGACCCACCCGCCGACGTAGCCCGCGACGAGGCCGAGGGTGATCCCGAGGATCGCCGCGAACGCCACCGAGGCGAAGCCGACGGCGAGCGAGATGCGCGTCCCGTGGAGGATGGTCGACAGGAGGTCCCGGCCGAGGTCGTCCGTCCCGAGCGGGTATGTGGGGTTGCCGCCTTCCATCCAGACCGGCGGTGTGAAGCTGTCGAGGAGGGAGAGGGAGGCGAGGTCCGTCGGATCGTGCGGCGCGATCCATGGCGCGAGGAAGGCGGCGAGGAAGATCACGAGCGTCAGGAACGCCGCGAGCACCGTGAGTCTGGAGCGCAGGAAGGAGTGGAGGAGGTCGCTGTCGGCCATGCGGCCGAGAAGGCCGCGCGGGCGGGCGAGGACGGCGGCGCGCGTGGCGGCTGCCGTGGCGTTCGCGGGCGCGGGCGCCGCCGCGGGCCGCGGCTCGGCGGTCTCTGTCATGCCGCTCTCCCGGTGATGCGGATGCGCGGGTCGACGACGACGTAGAGGATGTCGACGAGGAGGTTGATCACCACGAACAGGAACGCGATCAGCATCAGGTACGCCGCCATGATGGGGATGTCGACGTTCTGCACCGCCTGCAGGAACATGAGCCCCATGCCGGGCCACTGGAACACGGTCTCGGTGATGATGGCGAACGCGATCACCGAGCCGAGCTGGAGGCCCGTGATGGTGATGACCGGCACGAGGGTGTTCTTGAGGGCGTGGCCGAAGTTGATGGCACGCGCACTGAGGCCGCGGGCGCGCGCGAAGCGGATGTAGTCCGCCCGCAGGACCTCGAGCATCTCCGAGCGGACGAGGCGCATGATGAGAGTCATCTGGAAGAGGCCGAGCGTGATGGCTGGCAGGATGAGCGCCTTGAGGCCGCTCGCGGTGAGGAAGCCGGTCGTCCACCAGCCGACGGCGACCACCTCCCCGCGCCCGTAGGAGGGCAGCCACTGGAGGTGCACGGAGAAGACGAAAATGAGGAGGATGCCGATGAGGAACGTCGGCAGGGAGATCCCGATGAGTGAGACGGACAGGAAGATCTGGCTCAGCCAGGAGTTCCGCCGCAGCGCCGTGTAGACGCCCATGGGGATGCCCACGAGAAGGGCGAAGACGGCCGATGCGAAGGACAGCTCGAGCGTCGCGGGGAGACGCGAGACCAGAAGGTCGGCGACGGGCTGCTTGAACTGGTAGGAGATCCCAAAGTCGAATTGCGCTGCATTGCCCACGAAGCGGGCAAACTGCACGACGATCGGGTCGTTGAGGCCGAGCCGCTCACGCAGCGCCTCGCGGTCGGCGATCGTGGTCTCGATGCCGACCATCTGGTTGACCGGATCGCCCACGAAGCGGAACAGCGCGAACGAGATGAGGGCAACCACCAGCATCACGAGGATGGCCTGGAAGATGCGGCGGATGATGAACGCGACCATGGCGGAGAGGGGGCGGCCGAAGCCGCCCCCGAATCCTCAGTTCTTGTTGACGGTGTAGAACAGGATCTGGTTGTCCGCGCGCTGCACCATGTCGACGTTCTCGCGCACGCCCCAGGCGAGGCTCTGCTGGTGGAGCGGGATGTGCGCCACGTCCTCGTGGATGATGGTGTAGGCCTGTGCGATCAGCTCGTCGCGCGCCTCGGGGTCGTTGGTGACGAGGATCTCGCGGGCGAGAGCGTCGAGCTCCTCGTTGCAGTATCCGCCGAGGTTGAAGGCGCCGCCCTCGGTGCCGGTCTCGTTGCGGCAGCCGTTGAGGTTGAAGATCACGTTCCAGGAATCGAACGAACCCGGCGTCCAGCCGAGAAGGTAGAAGTCCGTGTCGTAGCCGCCGGAGGCGAGCACCTTCGCGAAGTACTGCGTCTTGGACTGGAAGTTCGGCTCGATGGTGATGCCGACGCGCGCGAGCATGGAGGACACGGCCTGGCAGATGGGCTCGTCGTTGACGTAGCGGTCGTTCGGGCAGTCCATCGCGACGGTAAAGCCGTCGGGATAGCCCGCCTCGGCGAGGAGGGCCTTCGCGGCCTCGGGATCGTAGGGATGGCGCTCGAACTCGTCGGCGCGCGCGAAGAGGAGCGGCGAGATCATGAGCGCGGACGGCGTCGCGAGGTCGCGCATGATGCGGGCCTTGATCGCCTCGATGTCGATGGCCTGGTAGAAGGCCTTGCGCACCCGCACGTCCTGGAAGGGGTTCTTGCCCTCGACGTCCGAGGACTCCAGCACGTCGTCCATCTGGTTGAAGCCGAGGAAGATGGTCCTGAGTTCAGGGCCGGTCAGCGCCTTGGTGCCGGGATTGGCCTCGACGCGCGGGATGTCCTGTACGGGCACGGGGTCGACCATGTCCACCTGGCCGGACAGGAGCGCGGCGATGCGGGTCGAGTCGGCCGAGATCGGCGTGAAGACGACGCGGTCGATGTTGAACTCGCGATCGTCCCAGTTCCACCAGTCCTCGTTGGCCTCGAACTCGGTGCGCACGCCCTGCTGGTGGCTGACGACCATGAACGGGCCGGTGCCGTTGGCGTTGAGGCCGGCATGGTTCGGGTTCGTGTCGGAGGCCGAGGTCACGCGGACGGCGTCGTTCTCCTCCGTCCATTCCTTGTCCATGATGCCCCAGGTGTCCCACTCGTAGTGCAGGATCGGGTTCGGCGAGGCGAGGCGCACCTCGACTGTCAGGTCGTCGACGGCGACGAACTCGGCGTCGGACGGGATGCGCGTCTTGAGGTCGGAGGCCTCCGAGCGGACGCGGTCGGCGGAGAAGACGACGTCTTCCGCGGTGAGGGGATTGCCGTTGTGGAAGGTGACGCCCTCGCGCAGGTTGAAGCGCCAGGTGGTGTCGTCCACGATCTCCCAGCTCTCGGCGAGGCCGGGGATGATGTTGAGGTCCGCGTCACGCCGCGTCAGGCCCTCGTAGACGTTGCCGAGGACGCCGAGCGTGAAGGTCTCGTTGAGGGAATAGGGGTCGAGGCCGCGCAGTTCGCCCTGGAAGGCGAAGTTGAACGTGTTGTCGTTGGCGCCGGCAGCGCCGCCCATGAAGGCGAGCGCGGTCGCGCCGATGATGAGCCGCTTCATCGTTGTTTGCTCCTCGCTGGGGCGCTTCGCCCGCTCTCTGAGGCACGAAGCCATCGTCGTTTCTAGCCGTCCGGCAGCACTTCCGTCCAGCGGAACGACGGGGGCGCGTGTCGGGCCGCCCGGTCGCGGCGCGGCGAGGGTTCGCGCCGGGGAGGACCTGCCGATTACTTGAGCACAGAGAGGTCGATCTCGGCGACGTCGCGCAGGAGCTCGACGAAGCGGTCCGCGTGGGCCGACGCGAGGCGGGCGCCCATCTCGGCCGTCCCCTTCGTGGCGTCGCCGACGACGCCGTTGGGGTTGAGGTCCCCCGCCTTCCAGGCGAACGGGTGCGTGCCGTGGGCGGACAGGTGCCGCCACGTCTCGCGCAGGCCCGACTCGGCGCTCCCGAAGTTCGCGACGTGCTCCTCGCGCACCAGCTCCGGGCGGAAATGGCGCACGAGCGCCGTCTCGAGCGCGCCGCCGTGGATGCCGAAGGCGCGCTCGTCCTCGTCCACCAGCCCCTCGTCGCCGAAGCGGAACCAGGCTGTGTGAACGGCGAGCATGTCGAAGCGCACGCGCAGCTCCCGTGCGACGACATCGAGCATCGCGGTGTTGCCGCCATGGGAGTTGACGAGGACGACGCGGCGGATGCCCGTGCGGGCGATGGAGGTGGCGATCTCGAGCCAGGCCTTCGTCGCCGTCTCCCAGCTCATGGTGAGGGTGCCGCGGTAGGCGATGTGCTCGTTGGACTTGCCGATGGACTGGACCGGCAGGAAGCTCGCCGGAACGTCCTGTGGCAGGCGCTCCACCACGGTGCGCACCATGCCCTCGCCGATGATGGTGTCGGTCCCGAGGGGAAGGTGCGGGCCGTGCTGCTCGATGGCCGCGGTGGGGATCACCGCGATCCAGCCGTTGGTGTCGGTGGAGAAGTCGAGCGCGGTCATGTCCGCCCAGTAGGGTCGCGGCAGTCTCATCGTGTCCTCGGTGCGTGGTCTCCGGCGGGACGGTAGGCGGGGCGGCGCGCGCCGGCAAGCGGCGACCCGCACCCGCCGGAAGGGAGGGGGCCGGGCGTCGCGGGCGCGGGTCCCGGTGGGTCGCATCCTTGTGTCGCATCGTCCCGCCCGGTCGCCTGACCGACCGGGAGGGTGCTAATCCTCCGAAACGTTTCCGGTCCGTCCGGGGAGGGCGGCGAGGGCTTCCACCTCGACGACGAACTCCTCCCGCGCGAAGCCCGACACGATCATGAGCGTGGAGGCGGGCGGCGGGTCGGCGACGAAGCGGTCGCGGGCGGCCATGTAGCCGGACAGGTGCTGGCGGCCCGTGACGTAGGCGTTGAGGCGCACGACCGCCTCCGGTCCCGCGCCGGCTGCGGCGAGGACGGCGGCGATGTTGGCGAAGCACAGTTCCGCCTGCGCCTCCGAGCCGATGGGGATCGTGTCGTCGGGCGCGATCCCGAGCTGGCCGGAGAGCACGAGGAGGCGCGATCCCGCCGGCACCTCGACGGCGTGGGCGTAGTTCGCGAAGGGGCGGCGGATCGCCGTCGGCGTGTATCGCGTCAGCATTGCGCCATGTTATCGTGCCGCGGTGCGCCCGTCCACGGCGGCACGATTGTTGCAGCCACGCGCCGGAACCCGGTGGCCGTTTCCAAGGCGCGGGACACGATGCTAACGCTCTGCCGGAGCGACAGGAGAGGGATGGACATGACGCGCACGCTAGCAATCGCGGCCGCGATGACGGCGGTGGCCGGCGGCGCCGCCGCGCAGGAGCTGGCCGAGGTCACCTTCGGCACCAACTGGCTCCCCCAGGCCGAGCACGGCGGCTACTATCAGGCGATGGTGGACGGCACCTACGAGGCGTGCGGCCTCGACGTGACCATCGCGCCGGGCGGACCGCAAGTGAACAACCGCGCGCTCCTCCTCGCCGGACGGATCGAGTTCCACATGGGCGGCAACCTCCTCCAGGCGTTCAACGCCGCCGATCAGGGCATTCCGCTGCGCGTCGTCGCGGCGCACATGCAGAAGGAGCCGCAGATCATCATGACCCACCCGGGTCAGGGCCTCGACACCTGGGAGAGCATCCAGGATCCCTCGGTCACGCTCTTTATCGGCGAGAACGGCTTCCAGTCCTACTACCAGTGGATGATGACGGAGTTCGACTTCACCGCCGCCCAGCGCGAGCCCTACACGTTCAACCCCGCGCCGTTCCTCGCCAATCAGCGCTCCGGCCAGCAGGGCTATCTCACCTCCGAGCCCTTCGCCGTGGAGCAGCAGGGCGGCTTCACGCCCAACGTCTTCCTCATCGCCGACCACGGCTTCGACACCTACGCCACCACTGTCGAGGTGATGCAGGATTTCCTCGACGAGAACCCCGCGGCCGTCGAGTGCTTCGTCGACGGTTCGGCCACCGGCTGGTACAACTATCTCTACGGTGACCGTTCGGAGGCGGACGCGGCGATCCTCGAGGCGAACCCCGAGATGGCGCAGGAACAGCTCGACTACTCCGTCGCCAAGATGAAGGAGTATGGCATCGTCGATTCCGGCGACGCGCTCGAGATGGGCATCGGCGCGATGACCGACGAGCGCTTCAGGAGCTTCTACGACAAGATGGTGGCGGCCGGCGTCGCGCCCGCGGGGATCGACCTTGAGTCCGTCTATACCCTCGACTTCGTCAACAAGGGCGTCGGCCTCGACGTGAAGCAAAGGCTCGCGGGGAACTGACCCTGACCCGGAACGCCACCGTGCTCGCTCCCGAAGCCGACGCCGCCGTCAACGCCGCGGCGACACGCGACCCCTTCGTGACCCTGTCGGGCGTCGGCAAGACGTTCGACAACGGCACGGTGGCGCTGAAGGGCACCGATCTCGCCGTCGGCCGGGGAGAGTTCCTCTCGCTCCTCGGTCCTTCGGGATGCGGCAAGTCCACCATCCTGAGGCTCGTCTCCGGTCTCGACGAGCCGACGGAGGGCGCGATCGCCTGGCACGACGGCCCGGGCGGCGCGGCGCGGGGCGAGCACGACGTCGGCTTCGTCTTCCAGGAGCCGACGCTGATGCCCTGGGCGAAGGTGCTCGACAACGTGTGGCTGCCCCTGCGCCTCAAGGGGATCGGCAAGCGGCAGGCGAGGGAGCGCATCATGCACGCGCTCGAGAGCGTCGGCCTCGAGGACTTCGCCGCCTCCTATCCGCGCGAGCTCTCGGGCGGCATGAAGATGCGCGTGTCCATCGCCCGCGCGCTCGCGACGGAGCCGCGCATCCTCCTCATGGACGAGCCGTTCGCAGCGCTCGACGAGATCACCCGCTTCCGCCTCAACGACGACCTCCTGCGCCTGTGGGCCGAGAAGGGGTGGACCGTCGTCTTCGTCACCCATTCCGTCTTCGAGAGCGTATACCTGTCCTCGCGCATCGCCGTCATGAAGGGGCGCCCCGGCCGCGTGGTGGAGGAGATCCACATCGACGAGCCGTCGCCCCGCGACGCCGGCTTCCGCACCAGCGCCCGGTACGCCGACATCGCGCGCGAGACCTCGGAAGCGCTCCACAGGGCGATGGCGCTGTGAGCGTCACGGTGGCGGGAGAGAGCCGCACCGACTCGCCGGGCGCCGTCGCCGACGCAGCGATCCACGGCGGCGGACCGCCCCGCTCGGCCATCGGAGCACGGCAGCGCCGGGAGCGGCGGGACAGGGTGCTGCGCGTCGCGCTGCCCATCGCCGTGCTGGCGGCCGTCCTCGCCGCCTGGGACCTTCTCGTCGTCCTCAACGAGATCCCGCCCTACATCCTCCCGCGGCCGGGCCAGGTCGTCACAACCGTCTGGGCCGACTGGGCGATCCTCTGGCCCTCGCTCGTCAACACCCTCACCATCACGATGCTCGCGCTCACGCTCGCCACGGTGGGCGGCGTCCTCATCTCCATCGCTCTGACGCAGTCGCGCATCGTCGAATATTCCTTCTTCCCCATCGCCGTCGTCCTCCAGGTGACGCCGATCGTCGCCATCTTTCCGCTGATCAACATCTACGTTGAGAGCGTCCTCGCGAAGCTCCTGATCTGCGCGTGGATCGTGGCGTTCTTCCCGATTCTCTCCAACACCACGCTCGGCCTCAATTCCGCCGACAGGAACCTGCGTGACCTCTATCGCCTCTACGGCGCGACGCGGTGGCAGACGCTGCGCTATCTCCAGCTTCCCGCGGCGATGCCCTACTTCCTCGGTGGCCTCAGGATCGCGGGCGGCCTCGCGCTCATCGGTGCCGTGGTGGCGGAGTTCGTGGCCGGCACCTCCGGCTTCGGGACGGGGCTCGCCTCGCGCATCATCGAGTCCGGCTACCGCCTCAACATCCCGAGGCTGTTCGCCGCGCTCGTCCTCATCTCCGCCACCGGCATCGTCATCTACATCACGCTCTCGGTCGTCTCGAACATGATCCTCGGCAAGTGGCACGAGAGCGCCATGAAGGGCGGGGGGCGGTGAGGCTTTCCAACGCCCGCGTTCCGACCTGTCTTCTGGAGGGCGGCGGCGAGGGGGAGCTCGCGCCGTGCGACGTCGTCCTCGACGGGGACAGGATCGCCTCCGTGACGCCCGCCTCCGGCACCGTCCCCGAGGGCGCGCTCGACTGCGACGGCGGCATCCTCGTCCCCGCATTCGTCGACATGCACACGCACCTCGACAAGGGCCACATCTGGCCGAGGACGCCGAACCGGGACGGCACCTTCGCCTCGGCGCTCGAGGAGACCGGCCGCGACCGCGCCGCCCACTGGACGGCCGACGACGTCGCCCGCCGCATGGAGTTCGCTCTGCGCTGCGCCTTCGCGCACGGCACCGCCGCGATCCGCACGCACATCGATTCCATGCCGCCGCAGGACGCCATCTCCTGGCCCGTCTTCGCCGAGGCGCGGGAGCGCTGGCGGGGCCGCATCGCGCTCCAGGGGGCGAGCCTCATGGGGATCGACAGCGTTCCGGAGGACGTCGGCCCCATCTTCGACCACGTGAGCGCGCACGGTGGCATCGTCGGCGCCGTCCTCTACAAGGTGCCCGTCATGCCCGAGCGTCTCGCCACCCTCATGCGCGAGGCCGAGGAGCGCGGGCTCGACATCGACTTCCACGCCGACGAGAACCTCGACCCGTCGAGCGACTGCCTTTACCACGTGGCGCTCGAGGCAAGGCGGATCGGCTTCTCGGGCCAGATCACGGTCGGCCACTGCTGCTCCCTGATGGTGATGGAGGAGAGCGACGCCGACCGCATCCTCGACGCTGTGGCCGAGGCGGGCATCGCCATCGTCAGCCTGCCGCTGTGCAACCTCTACCTCCAGGACCGGCACGCGGGCCGAACGCCGAGGATCCGCGGCGGCACACTCGTCCACGAGATGAGGGCGCGCGGCATTGCGGTCTCGCTCGCCTCCGACAACACGCGCGACCCGTTCCACGCCTACGGCGACCTCGACATGGCCGAGGTCTGGCGGGAGGCAACGCGCGTCCTCCACCTCGACCACGAGGTCGGCGACTGGCCCCGCGCCGTCTCGGCGACGCCCGCCGCCGTGATGGGCCTGCCCGACAGGGACATGATCGCCCCGGGCGCGCCGGCCGACCTCGTCCTCTTCCGCGCGCGGGAGTGGACCGAGCTCTTCGCCCGGCCGCAGGGCGACCGCACGGTCATCCGCTCCGGCGCCGTCGTCGACGCCACCCCTCCAGACTACCGGGAACTCGATCCATGGACCTCGCAGCGCTGAAGGCAGACCTTCCGGGCGTCCACCTCGAGGACAACCCGCAGATCCTCAGGCAGAAGAGCCGCGACTTCTACTGGTATTCGCCGGTGCTGAAGCGCCAGCTCGAGAACGTCGTCGCCGACGCGGTCGCGACGCCCGCATCCGAGGACGAGCTTCTCCTCATCCTCGGCGCCGCCTTCCGCAACGACGTTCCGGTGACCGTGCGGGGCGCGGGGACAGGCAACTACGGCCAGGCGATGCCCCTCGCCGGCGGGCTCGTCATCGACATGTCGGAGATGAACAGGGTGCGCCACGTCGGCCAGGGCCACGTCGTGGCCGAAGCCGGCGCGATCCTCGCCGACATCGACGCGGCCGCACGGCCCACCGGGCAGGAGCTGCGCCTTGCCCCGTCCACCTACCACACCGCCTCCATCGGCGGCTTCATCGCCGGCGGCTCCGGCGGCGTCGGCTCGATCCGCTGGGGCGGGCTGCGGGACGCCGGCAACATCATCCGGGTCCGGATCGCCGCCATGGACGGCTCGACGCCGACGGTGATGGAGCTCTCCGGCGGCGAGATCGCGAAGGCGAGCCACGCCTACGGGACCACAGGGATCATCACCGAGGTGGAGATGCCGCTCGCCCCCGCCTACGACTGGGTGGACACGCTCACGGTGTTCGAGTCCCTGGAGGCGGCGGTGCGCTTCGGCGAGACGCTGGCCGGCGCCGACGGTCTCCTCCTCAAGAACGTCGCCATCGTCGACGGCGCGATCACGCCCTTCTTCCGCCGCCATGCGCCCTACCTTCCGGCAGGACGTCACGTCGCCGTCGTCATCGCCGCACCCTTCGCGATGGCGGACCTTGCGGACCTCGCCCGGCGCGCCGGCGGCACCATGACCTACCGCTCCGACGAGATCGACGCAGAGACGCGGGCGAAGCTGCCGGCGGCGTTCGAGCTGTCGTGGAACCACACGACGCTTCGGGCGCTGCGCGTCGATCCGAGCGTGACCTACCTTCAGGTCCTCTACCCGCAGCCGGGCATCCCGGAGAAGGTGATGCGCATGGCCGGGATCTTCGGCGACGAGGTGCCGACCCATCTCGAATACGTGCGCTTCGACGGCGCGGTCGGCTGCTTCGGCCTCCCCCTCGTGCGCTTCACCACCGAGGAGCGGCTCGAGGAGATCATCGCCATCCACGAGGCGGAGGGCTGCCCCATCTTCAACCCCCACCGCTACACCCTGGAGGAGGGGGGCATGAAGCAGACCGACGCCGTCCAGCTCGCCTTCAAGAAGCGGGCGGACCCGAAGGGGCTCCTCAACCCCGGCAAGATGGTCGCCTGGGAGAACCCGGACTTCGACTACGGCAAGCCCTACCTGTTCCCGACGCTCCCAGCGTGATGCGCGCCCTCGTCGTCTACTGCAACCCGAACCCTCAGAGCTTCTCGGCCCACCTGCGCGACGTCGTCCTCGGCGCCCTCGCCGCGAAGGGGGCGGAGACGAGGACCGTCGACCTCTACGCGGACGGGTTCGACCCCGTGATGAGCCGCGAGGAGCGGGGCGGCTACCACACGCCGGGCGAGAACGAGAGGCCCGTCGCAGACTACCTTTCGCACCTTCGCTGGTGCGACACGCTGATCTTCGTCTATCCGACGTGGTGGTTCGGTCTGCCGGCGATGCTGAAGGGGTGGCTCGACCGCGTCCTCGTGCCGCATGCCACGTTCACGCTGCCCACCGCCGAGCAGCCGATCCAGCCACGGCTGACGAACATCACGCAGGTGGTCGCCGTCACCACGTGCGGCGCGCGCTTCTGGCAGTCGAAGATCATCGGCGAGCCCGGGAGGAAGACTCTCCTGCGCGGCATCCGCTTCATCTGCCATCCCCGCTGCCGCACGCGCTACGCGGCGCTCTACAGGATCGACACCTCCACCCACGAGCAGCGCACGGCCTACGCCGAGAGGGTCCGCAGGCTCGCCGCCTCCCTCTGAACGGCAATGCCCTTGCCCTTTCGCGCGTTGCCACGTATTCAGCCGGCGAAGCGCTCCGTCGTGCTCCCCGGGCTCCGCCCGCCGACGGCGCCGCAGAGGTCGCGATGCCCTTCGACTACACGAAAACCGCCACCCATCGCCTGGCGCAGGCGGCGCGGGCGCAGCGGACCCGTGCGGGCGTCCACCTGTCTGCGCTTGGCCTCCACCCGGGGCAGGAAGTCGTTCTCAAGGCTCTCGCGCAGAACGACGGGCAGACCATGAGCGAGCTCGCCGCCCGCCTCGGCGTCCAGCCGCCAACGGTCACGAAGATGGTCACCCGCCTCGCGGCCTACGGCTTCGTCGTGCGCCAGACCTCCGAGCGGGACGGGCGTCTCGCCCGCGTCTTCCTCACCGAGCCCGGACGCGGCCTCATCACCGAGGTGGACCGCATGTGGAAGCGCCTCGAGAAGGAGGCGCTCGCCGGTCTCGACGACAAGGACAGGAAGCGCGTGAGGAAGCTCCTGCGGAAGATGGAGAAGAACCTTCTCGCCGCGAACGGCGTCGATGCCGCGCCGATCGCCGCGGACGAAGACGACGGCGACGACGACAGCGTCGAAGACGTGACGGCCTAGAGCGCCATCGATGAAGTCCCGTCCGACGATCGAAGCCAGCCGACGCCGCCCCAGGGCGCACTGAGTGGCCAGCGCCTCCACGCGCACCGAGTCGGCCCCGAGCCTGCGCGGGATCTTCCTCATGATCTTCGCTGTGGCGATGTTCTCGTGCCTCGACGCCACCGCAAAATACCTGACGCGGACCGTCGCGACGGCCGACGTCGCGTGGATCCGCTACGCGACCCACGTCATCTACCTGTCCCTGTTCTGGCGCGTCTGGCAGGATCTGACGCCGTTCCGCACGAGCAAGCCGATCCTCCAGATCGTGCGCGGCTTCACCCTGCTCGGCTCCACCTTCTTCAACTTCTGGGCGATCCAGTATCTCCAGCTCGCGCAGACGAGCGCCATCAGCTTCGCAGCGCCCCTCGTCGTGACGGCGCTCGCCGGGCCGCTCCTCGGGGAGAAGGTGGGCGTGCGGCGCTGGGGGGCCGTGTGCGTCGGGTTCGTCGGCGTCCTCATCGTGACGCGGCCGGGGACGGGGGCCATGCACTGGGCGGCCCTCCTCTCGGTGTGCTCGATGCTGTGCTACGCCGCCTACACCATCATGACGCGGCGGATGCATCGCACGGAAACCCCGTCGGCGATGATCATGCTCTCCGGCATGGTGGGCGCGGTCGCCCTCGCGCCCTACGCGCCGAGCGCCATTGCGAGCGTCGAGGGGTGGCTGTGGATCCTCGCGCTCCTCACCGGCGCGTTCGGCGTCATCGGGCACGGCGCGCTCGTGATGGCCTACAAGACGTCGAACGCCTCGGTGCTCGCCCCGTTCGCCTACACGCAGATCGTCTGGATGATCCTCTGGGGCTACCTCGTGTTCGGCGACCTGCCGGACACGTGGACCATCGTCGGCACCGGCGTCATCGCCGGCTCCGGCCTCTACATCCTCCACCGCGAGCGTGTTCGCGGGCAACAGCTCGCCGCCAAGCCGCCGACGTCGGTCCAGTGACAGCGCTCGCCCGTTGCGCCGCGCGCCTTCCGCGGGCAGCGTCCCGGCATCAGGGAGTACAGGCCATGCGCATCGTCAATCTCGTGATCTTCGTCGTTCTGGTCGGCGCGATCCTGACCTTCGCGTTCCAGAACCTCCAGTCCGTCTCGGTGACGTTCCTCGACTTCACGATCTCGGCGCCGATGGCCGCTGTGGCCGTCGCGGTCTACGTCCTCGGCATGCTGACGGGGTCGAGCCTCATCGGCATGATCCGGCGCTCGTGGGAGAAGTCGCGCATGCGCTGATCCCGGGCGGCACGAGGCGCTTGGCGGGGAACGCCTCGCTCCGGTAAGAGGGCGGCCTGGAGGACAACGCCATGCTGCACACCGTGAGCGGCTTCGACCGCATCGGCGAGGAGAACGCCTTCGCCGTGCTCGCCCGCGCCAACCGCCTCGCCGCCGAGGGCCGCGACGTCATCAACCTCGGCATCGGCCAGCCGGACTTCCCGACGCCGCCGCACATCGTCGAGGCGGCGGTGAAGGCGCTGCGCGACGGCCACCACGGCTACACGCCCGCCACCGGCATCCCCGAGCTGCGCGAGGCGATCGCGAACGACATCACGCTGCGCGCAGGCCTCGCCGCGGATCCCGGCTACGTTCTCGTGGTGCCGGGCGGCAAGGTGACGATGTACATGGCGATCACGATGTTCGGCGAGCCCGGCGTCGAGATCCTCTATCCCGACCCCGGCTTCCCGATCTACCGCTCCATGATCGAGTTCACGGGTGCCACGCCCGTGCCGATCCCGATCCGGGAGGAGAACGGTTTCGCCTTCTCGCCGGACGACGTGGAGGCGCTGATGACCGAGCGCACGCGCCTCGTCATCGTGAACTCGCCGGCGAACCCCACGGGCGGCGTGACGCCGCCGCAGGACGTGAGGCGCCTCGCGGCGATCCTCGCGGCCCGTCCCGACGTCGCCGTCATGTCGGACGAGATCTACGGGCGGATGACCTACGACGACCTCCCCCACGTCTCGCTCGCGAGCTTCCCCGAGCTGAGGGACCAGCTCGTCCTGCTCGACGGCTTCTCCAAGACCTACGCGATGACCGGGTGGCGGCTCGGCTGGTCGCTCTGGCCGGCCTCGCTGATGGACAAGGCGCGCAAGCTCGCCGTCAACGCGTGGTCCTGCGTCAACGCGCCCGCGCAGTTCGCCGGCATCGCCGCCCTCACCGGGCCGCAGGACGCTGTCGGCGAGATGGTGGCCGCGTTCGACGACCGCCGCCGCGCCGTCGTCGACGCGCTGAACGGCCTTCCGGGCGTCACCTGCGCGACGCCGAGGGGCGCCTTCTACGCCTTCCCCAACATCACCGGGACCGGCTGGAAGGCGAAGGCTCTGGCGGACGCGCTCCTCCAGGACCGCGCCGTCGCGCTGATCGGCGGGCCCGACTTCGGCATCCTCGGCGAGGGATACGTGCGCGTCTCCTACGCCGCGCGGAAGGACCGCATCCTCGAGGCCATCGACAGGATGCGCGGCTTCCTCGGGGAGCGCGCGGCCGCCTGAGCGCGCGCCGGCCCTCCGCCGAGCCGGCGACGGGCGGTCCGGCAGAGCCCTCCGGCAGCACGGCCCGGCGATGCGCCTCCTCCTCGTCGAAGACCACGCGCCGCTCGCAGAGGCCATCGCGGCGGCACTCTCGCGCGGCGGGTTTGCGGTGGACCATGCCGCCACCGCCGCAGCGGCGCGCGATCTCGTCGCCGTCGCGGTCCACGACCTCGCCGTCCTCGACCTCGGCCTGCCGGACGGTGACGGGCTCGACCTTCTCGCCGAGTGGCGGGCGACTCCGGGCCTTCCCGTGATCGTGCTCACAGCGCGGGACGGCCTCCACGAGCGCGTCGCGGGCCTCGACGCCGGCGCCGACGACTACGTGGTGAAGCCGGTCGAGATGCCCGAGCTCCTCGCCCGCTGCAGGGCCGTGCTGCGCCGTCCCGGCGGGCGGCTCGGCACCCTGCTCGAGGCGGGGCCTGTCTGCCTCGACACGACGAGCCGTCAGGTGGCGGTTGCCGGCCGTCCCCTCGCCCTCGGCCGCCGGGAGACGGGCGTCCTCGAGCAGCTCCTGCGGGCGAAGGGGCGGGTGGTGACGCGCAGGGCCCTCGAGGAGGCGCTCTACGGGATCGACGACGGCGTCAGCCCCAACGCGCTGGACGCCGCAGTCTCGCGCCTCCGGCGGGCGCTCGAGGCGGCCGGCGCGCCGTTGACCATCCACGTCGTGCGCGGTGTCGGCTGGGTGCTCTCCGACGGGGAGCGGACCGGGTGATCCGGCGGTGACCGTCGCACGCAGGCGCCCGCTCGCCGCGCTCCTCACCCGCCGCCTCGCCGCCATCGCGGCAGGCGTGCTCCTCATCAACCTCGTCGTCGTCGCCGCCTACTATGCGCGGGACGTTCCGGCGCTCCAGCAGGAGGCCGCCGAGGCGGAGATCGCGCGGATCGAGCGGGCGCTCCTCGCCGGCACGCCGGTCGACACCCGCCTCTACGACCGCCACCCCGCCGCCTACGGCTTCGCCGTCCTCGATTCCGCCGGACGGATGGTGGTCGGGGCCAACGCGGAGCTGATCCCGGCCGATGCGCTCGCGGCCGCAATGTTCGCCGACGACTGGCTGACCCGCCTTGCCGGCCCTGCGGGCACGACCATCGTCGCGTCCCGCGCGGCCGAGGCCGCGAGCCCGCCGGCGAGGGTGGTGTTTGTCGCCGCCGGCGATCCCGCGAACCTCCTCGCGCGGGCGGTTCTGGGCGAGCTCGTGGGCCACATCTGGCTGCCGGTCCTGCCGGGGATCCTCCTTCTCCTCGCCGCGAACGCCGTGATGGTGCGCCGCGCCCTCGTGCCCGTCGCGAAGGCCGCAGGGTGGGCGCGGGCGGTGCGGCCGGGCGTCGCGACGCCGCCGCCGCCGTCCGACCCGATGCCTGCCGAGATCGCCGACCTCCTCGACGCGGCGGAGCGCTCGCTGGACCGCCTCTCCACCGCCCTCGAGGCCGAGAAGCGGCGCGCCGCAGAGGCCGCCCATGCCCTGCGCACGCCCCTCGCGGTGCTCATCGCCCGCGTCGACGCGCTGCCCCGGGGCGAGACGGCCGATCACCTCAGGGCAGACCTTTCGGCGCTGTCGCGCACCGTCGGCCAGCTCCTCGCCTCGGCGAACCTCGACGGGCTCGTCGTGCCGGAGGACACCGCCGTCGACCTCGCAAGCGTCGCCGAGGCGACCGTCGCCGCCCTCGCACCCTTCGCCATCGCGCGCGGCGTCGAGATCGGCGTGACGCGGCGGGACGGGCTGGCGCCCGCCATCGGCGATGCTGGCGCCGTCGGGCTGGCGCTGCGCAACCTCGTGGAGAACGCCGTGCTTCATGCCGGCGACGGCGGGCGCGTCGAGGTGGCTGCGGGACCCGGTGCGACGCTCGAGGTGCGCGATCACGGCGCCGGCCTGCCGCCTGGCGCGGCCGCAGCCATGTACCGCCCCTTCTGGCGCGGCGCGGGTGCGCCTGCGGGCGGCGCCGGCCTCGGTCTTGCCATCGTCGAGCGGATCCAGCGCGCCCATGGCGGTACGGTGGAGGCGGCGAACCACCCCTGCGGAGGCGCCGTCTTCCGTCTCGTCTTCCGTCCCGCCCGCCCCGGGAGAGCGCCCGCAGGCCCCGGCTCCGGCCCCGCAGGACTGGCGGGGGATTTCTTCCGGCTCGTCAGACTGCCGTCAGCGATGCGTCCGATAGCGTCAGCGTCACCGCACGACGCGAGGGGAGCGGACATGAACGGCATCGACAGGGCGCCGGAGCGGCGCGCGGGCCGGCTCCGCGGCGAGGTGCGCGTCCCCCTGTGGGCGCTCGGCGCAGCCGCTCTCATCCTCATGGTCCTCGTCGTCGTCGCGCTCGACTGACCGAGCGGGCCGCAGGGCCGGCGGGCCGGCATCCGCCTCCAGCGCCTCGCATCCACGCGCTTTCGGGGCGGCGAGTCGCATCCGTTCGCCTGAAGGCGCCCCAGCCATCCCCCGCCGCGCACCGGCCGGCGGCTTCCTGAAAGGATCGGGTCACCATGAAAATGTCTCGCATCGCCGCCGTCGCCCTCGCGGCGCTTCTCGTCCCCGCCGCGCCCGCGCTCGCGCAGGATCGCGACGCCACCGCCGAAGAGCGCGAGCTCGTCGTGTCCCACCTCACGGGGCTCGGCTACAGCCGCGTCGAGGACGTCGACGTCGTCGGCCGCACCTTCGAGGCCGACGCCCGCTCCCCGGAGGGACGGGACGTCGACGTCATCCTCGACCGGGAGACGCTCGCCATCGTCCGCGTCGAGAGGAGCTGACGCGCCACGAACTCGACCCGGAGTGCGCGGCGGCTTGACGCACACTCCGGGATGCGGTGATAGTGCCGCTGGTCGGATAGGTAGACCAGCGGATGGACAAGGCAGAGCTCAGGCGGCCGAAGCTCTACGAGGAGGTCTCGCGGCTCATCGAGGAGATGATCCTCGACGGCAGCTATGCGGCGGGCGATCTCCTGCCCTCCGAGCGTGATCTGATGGAGCGCTTCGCCGTGAGCCGCTCGGCGGTCCGGGAGGCGCTGTTCCACCTGCGCATGATGGGGCTGGTGGAGATCCGCTCGGGCGCCCGTGCGCGGGTGGTTCGTCCGACGTCGCGCACGGTGCTCGACACGGTGTCGGGCGCCGCGCGCCAGCTCCTCGCGGCGCCGGACGGTGTGCGCGACTTCCAGAACGCGCGGCTCTTCCTCGAGACGGGGCTCGCCCGCTACGCCGCCCAGAACGCGACGGCGGCCGACATCGCGGAGCTTTCGGCGGCGCTCGATGCGAACCGCGCGGCGATCGGCGACGTCGCCCGCTTCCGCGAGACCGACGTCGCCTTCCACCGCATCCTCGCGGTCATCCCGCGCAATCCGATCTTCACGGCGATCCACGATGCCCTCCACGACTGGCTGCTGGAGCAGCGCCGCCTGGCGCTCGCGCCGGGCGAGGAGGGCGAGATCGCCGAGGCGCACGCCGCCATGCTGGAAGGGATCGCGGCGCGCGACCCCGACCGCGCGGAGGCCGCGACGCGCGCCCACCTCGAGGACGTCGCCCGCCGCGCGGCCCGCGTCCGCGAGCGCCACACCATCGAAGACGACCGCCGGCAAGGCGGCGCGGGGAGGAAGCAGACGGCATGATGACCCTGAAGGAACAGTGTCGGACGAGGGACCTGAAGGTCGGCCACTTCATCGTGGAGTTCGTGACGCCCGGCATCGGGCACATCTGCCGGAACGCGGGCTGTGACTTCGTCTTCCTCGACATGGAGCACTCTGCGTTCGGCTTCGAGACCGTGAAGTCGGCGCTGCGCTACTTCGAGGCGGCCGGCGTGCCGACGATGGTGCGCCCGCCCTCCAAGGAGGTGCATCACATCGCCCGCACCCTCGACGCCGGCGCGGAGGGGATCGTCCTGCCGATGGTGAACAGCGCCGGGGAGGCGGCCGGCCTCATCGACGCGGCGCACTACGCGCCCGCCGGCAGCCGCGGCGTCGCCCTCGGCATCGCCCACGACAACTACCGCGCCCCGGTGGACGTGATGGAATCGCTCTCGGCAGCGAACCGGCGGACCACCTTCATCCCCATCATCGAGACGGCCTCGGGCGTGGACGACGTGGAGGCCATCGCGGCCCTCGATGGGGTGGACGCGCTCTGGATCGGCCACTTCGACCTCTCCTGCTCACTCGGCATCCCGGGCGAGTTCGGCCACGCGAAGTTCATCGAGGCCGTCGAGGCGGTGAAGGCGGCGGGGAAGAAGGCCGGCAAGTCCGTCGGCCGCCTCGTGCCGACGGCCGAGCAGGGGGTCGCCCTCTACCACGAGGGTTTCGACTTCATCTGCTACTCGGGCGACGTGTGGGTGCTCGGCGAGGGGATCCGGCGCGGGCTCGACGCGGTGCGCGCGGGCGCCGCCGCCTCGCCGCCCGCGGCCGCCGCCGACGCGCCCGCCGCGAAGCCGAAGACCACGCGCCGCCGCAAGGCCGGCTGAACAGCACCAGCGATCCGCGCCACCATCGACGCGCCACGGTCGAGAACGGCGTGGAGGGAGAAAGACTGATGGACAAGTTCCGCGTCGCCCTCAGCGGCGACTTCCTGAAGCCATCGGGCGAGCCTGCCTTCGAGGACTTCGACCTGTCTCCCCTGAGGGACGATCCGGCGATCGAGATGGCCTTCGTGGAGCCTGTGGACGGCGTGATGCCGGCCGCCGGCCTCGAGGGCTTCGACGCCCTCATCCTTCTCGTCGCGAAGTTCGGCGAGGCGAGCGTTCCGGCCGACGGGCGGCTCTCCCTCGTCGCCCGCTTCGGCGTCGGCTACGACACGGTCGACCTCGACGTGTGCACGCGCAACGGCATCGCCTGCTGCATCACCCCCGACGGCGTGCGGCGGCCGGTGGCGACGTCGATCCTCACCTTCCTCCTCGCGCTGTCGCACAACCTGATGGCGAAGGACCGCATCACCCGCGAGGGGCCGTCCGGCTGGGCGAAGCGGTCGAGCCACATGGGCGTCGGCCTCGTGGGGCGGACCATGGGCTCGCTCGGCATCGGCAACATCGGCGCCGAGTTCTACCGCCTCGCGGCCCCGCTCGGCATGGTCCACATCGCCCACGATCCTTATGCCGATCCGGCCCTTGCCTCGGCGCTCGGCATCGAGCTCGTCTCCATCGAGGACCTCTTCCGCCGCTCGGACTTCCTGTCGGTGAGCTGCCCGCTGAACGAGACGACGCGGGGGATCGTCAACGCCGAGCGGCTCGCGCTGATGAAGCCGACGGCGTATCTCATCAACACCGCACGCGGGCCGATCGTGGACCAGAAGGCGCTGACGGAGGCGCTGCGCGAGAGGCGCATCGCTGGCGCCGGCATCGACGTCTTCGAGGTGGAGCCGACGCCGGCGGAAGAGGAGATCCTCACCCTCGACAACGTCATCGTCACGCCGCACGCGCTCTGCTTCACCGACCAGTGCTTCGCCGGCATCGGCGCGGCGGACGTCGCGGCGGTGAAGGCCGTGATGGCGGGCGAGGTCCCGCGCGGCGTCGTGAACCGGGAGGTGCTCGAGACGGCGCGCTGGAAGGCGCGGCTCGACGGCTACCGCGCGCGCGTCGCCGCCTGAAGTCAACGAAATGCGCCCGGCTCCGGCAAGAGGACAGGGCGCGCAAGGACGGGAGGAAGACAGATGCAAAGAGGACTGAGGCGCCTCGGTGCCCTCGCGGGCGTCGCGGCTGTCGCGCTCGCAGGCCCGGCGCTGGCGCAGCAGAGCGCCGCGGACCGCGCTGTGGAGGCGGCGAAGAAGTACGCCGGCGAGACCGTGACGGTGACGTGGGAGGCGGGCCTCCAGGCGCTCGACCCGCTCAACTTCTCCGGCCCCCTGTTCGAGGAGCTGACCGGCGTCAAGGTGGAGGTGGTGGAGATCCCCGTCTCCGAGCTCTTCACCAAGACCGTCGCCGAGCATCGCGCCGGCACGGGCGCCTACGACCTCCTCAACATCGTCCCGGCGTGGATGCCCGACCTCGTCAACGCTGGGGTGATCGTCCCGCTCGACCAGTACGTCGACGATTTCGACTATCGCGACGAGCTTCAGGACATCGCGTCGGTCTATCGCGAGAACCAGATGACCTACGACGGGCAAATCTACGGCCTGCCCGACGATGGGGACGTCCTGATCCTCTACTACCGGACGGACCTCTTCGGCGACGAGACCCACAGGACCGCCTTCGAGGAGAAGCACGGCTACGAGCTCGCCCCGCCCGAGACGTGGGACCAGTTCTACGACATCGCGCAGTACTTCGACGAGGCGCTCGGCGAGGACGGCGATGGTGCGGCGCTCATCCACGCGCCGGGTCTCGTCCACTACATCTTCGCCATGCGCTACCGCACCGCCGGCGGAAAGTTCTTCGATCCCGAGACGATGGAGGCCGGGATCGCCGGGGAGACCGGCGTCGCCGTCCTCGAGGACATGGTGCGCCAGCTCGACAACATGCCCCAGGGCGCGGCGGGCTGGGGGCCCATCGAGGTGCTGAACGCCTGGCTCGCAGGCGACATCGCGATGACCATCTGGTGGGCGCCTCCGGGCCGCTGGTCGGAGGGTTACGGCGCCGCGGAGGAGGCGCTCTCATGGCTGCCCCAGTCGCAGATCGTGGGCGACGTCGGCTATGCGCTGCCGCCTGGCGGCCATCCCGAGCTCGCCGCGGGCTTCTCGCTCGCCGTCGCCGCGAACAGCGACAATCCCGAGCTCGCCTACCTCTTCGCCCAGTGGCTGAACAGCCGCGAGGTGTCGCTCGAGCGCGTGATGCTCCCCTACGCCCTGCGCGACCCGTTCCGCACGTCGCACTTCGAATCGGAGGAGTACAAGTCGCTCTGGCCCTCCGCGCCGCAGTACCTGACGACGCTTCAGGAGGCGGCGGACACGGGCCTTCTGGACCTTTCGATCATCGACACCTTTTCCTACGAGGAGGCGCTGACGCGGGCGATCCAGACGGCGCTCGCGGGCGGCGACGCGCGGGCGGCGCTCGCGCGGGCGGCCGAGGAGTGGAACGATCTCACCGACGAGATCGGCACCGACGACCAGCGCGACGCCTACGCCGACTGGTCCGCCAAGCCGGGCGCCTACCCGGCAGAGTGACGGCGTGACGCTGACGCACGAAGGGCAGGGGCGGCCGGGCGCCGCCCGGACGTGGCGCGAGCCGCCCCGCAAGGGCGCGCTCGCCCGCTTCGCCGACAGTCAGTTCCGCTGGCTCCTCCTGTGGCCGTCGATCGCGATCCTGCTCCTCGTCGGCCTCTTCCCGGTGATCTACTCGCTGATCGTCTCGTTCCAGAGGATCAACCGCCGCGTCACCGACACGAGCTTCCAGGGCTTCCTCAACTACGAGCGGCTCCTGTCGGACGACCGCTTCTGGGAGGCCGTCGCGAACACCGCGATCATGACGGCGGTGGCGCTCCCCCTCCAGCTCCTCTTCGGGCTGATGCTGGCGAAGCTCTTCCTCGAGAAGTTTCCGGGCCGGCAGGTGATGATCGCGCTCATCGTCGTCCCGTCCGTCATCGCGCCGTTCGTCGCGGGCGCCATGTGGCGCCTGATGTTCGACAACATCTTCGGGCCGATCAACGCGATCATCCGCGCCGTCGCAGGGCCGGAGTTCAACCTCCTCTGGCTCGTCAACGACAATGCGTTCATCGTCTACTCGGCCATCCTCGTCGCCGAGGTGTGGCAGTGGACGCCGTTCATGTTCCTCATCCTGCTCGCGGCGTGGACCAACGTCGACCGCTCGCAGCTGGAGGCGGCCGAGATCGACGGGGCCGGTGCCTGGCGCGTCTTCCGCAAGGTCATCTTTCCCGCGATCCGCCCCGTTGTCTTCGTCGCGCTCCTCATCCGCGCGCTCGACCTCGTGCGCCTCTTCGACATCGTCTATGCCATGACGCGCGGCGGCCCCGGAAACATGACGGAAACCCTGTCGATCTACGCCTACGTCAAGGGGTTCGAGCGGTTCGACATCTCGATGACCGCGGCGTTCGCCTTCATCGTCATCATCTCCCTGTCGCTCGTCGTGATGGTCCTCCTGAGGCGCGTGGGGGTGACGCAGTCATGAGCAATCCCTTCGTGGAACGGCCGGGCGGGACTGCCGTGCGGATGATGATCGCCATCCTGATCACCGTCCTCTTCCTCTTCCCGGTCTACTGGCTCTTCATCATGGCGGTGAAGACGCCGGAGGAGGTGTTCGCACGCCCGCCGATCTTCTTCCCGACGACGTGGTCGCTGGAGAACTTCGCCGTCCTCTTCCGTGACGGTGACGTGAGGGCGATCGGCAACAGCGCCATCGCCGCGGGCGTCTCCACCGTGCTCGCCATGGTCTTCGGCACCATCGCCGCCTACAGCCTCGCCCGCTTCCGCACCGGCGGCGACCATCTCGCCATCTGGATCATCTCCCACAGGATGATCCCGCCGATCGCCATCGTCTTCCCGCTGTTCCTCGCCTTCGCCACCATCGGCCTCAACGACACCTACGTCGGTCTCATCGGGCTCTACACCGCGTTCAACCTGCCGTACGTGATCTGGATGATGCGCGGCTACATCGAGGACGTGCCCGTGGAGCTCGAGGAGAGCGCACTGGTCGACGGGCTGAACCGGTGGCAGGTCCTGTTCAGGGTGGTGTTCCCGATGCTCCGCTCAGGGCTCTTCGCCACGGCGGTGTTCACGTTCATCTTCGCGTGGAACGAATTCATCTTCGCGCTGATCCTGTCGCGGACCGAGGTGATTACCTTCCCCGTGCAGGTCTCCCACTATTTCGGGCCGCAGCAGATCTTCTGGGCCAAGATCGGCGCCATGAGCGTCCTCGGCACGCTCCCGGTCTTCATCGTGGTGGCGATGGCGCAGAAATTCCTCGTCCGCGGCATGTCCATGGGCGCTGTGAAGGGGTGACATGAGCGACCTGTCCATCGTCGACGCGCACAAGTACTACGACGCGTTTCACGCCGTCCGCGGCATCGACCTCCACGTGCCGGAGGGGGAGTTCGCCGTCCTCGTCGGCCCGTCGGGCTGCGGCAAGTCCACGCTCCTGCGCATGATCGCCGGGCTCGAGTCCATCGACGGCGGCACGGTCGCCATCGGCGGCACCCGCGTGAACGACCTTCGCCCGCGCGAGCGCAACATCGCGATGGTGTTCCAGAACTACGCCCTCTACCCGTACCTCACGGTGTTCGAGAACATCGCCTTTCCGCTGAGGGCGCGCGCTGTCCCGCAGCGCGAGATCCCGGGCAAGGTGGAGGAGGCGGCGGCCCTCCTCGGCCTCGAGCCGCAGCTTGCGAAGTATCCGCGGCAGCTTTCGGGCGGGCAGCGCCAGCGCGTCGCCATCGGCCGGGCCATCGTGCGCGACGCCGGCCTCTTCCTGTTCGACGAGCCGCTCTCCAACCTCGACGCACAGCTTCGCGACGAGATGCGCGTCGAGCTGAAGCGGCTCCACCAGCGCCTCGGCAAGACGTTCGTCTACGTCACCCACGACCAGATCGAGGCGATGACACTCGCCGACCGCATCGTCCTCCTGCGCGACGGCGTGATCGAGCAGCAGGGCGCGCCACTCGACCTCTTCGAGCGCCCGCGCACGCGCTTCGTCGCCGGCTTCCTCGGCTCACCCGCCATGAATTTCCTCCCCGCCCGCGCCCGGATCGAGGGGGGGCGCTGCACGGTCGACGTCGCGGAGGGTGTCGCCCTCGCCTTCCCGGAGGACCGGTCGGCCGCGCTCGCGGGGAAGCTCGACGGAGGCAGCCTCACGCTCGGCATCCGCCCAGAGCACATCGGGCGGGCGAACGGGGCGACGCGCGAGCACCGCCGCCTCGCCGCGCGGGTGGACCTCGTCCAGCCCACGGGGACGCGCACCTACATCCAGTTCCGCGTCGGCGACAGCGAGGTGACGGCCGAGCTTCCCGCCCACGACGTCGAGCGCGCCGGCGCCACCGTGGAGCTCGACGTCGACATGTCCCGCGCCGTCCTCATCGACGACCGCAGCGGGCTCGTCCTCTGACCGCCCGCGGACATCCTCGCCCACTCCGCCCGCAAGCTCTCGAGGAGCCGCTGTGACCGAACCTTCCCTTCCGATCGCCCTCACCGGAACCGAGGAGCCCGTCGCCGAGCGGAGGCATCTGACAGCCGGGCCGCTTCGCGCGATCCTCGAGGCGGGCGCGCTCCGCTCCATCTCGTTCGGCGGCGTCGAGGCGATCCGCGGCATCGCCTTCGTGACCCGTGACCGCAACTGGGGGACCTACCCGGTGGCGATCGGCGACCTGTCCGTCACGGACGAGGACGACGCCTTCCGCGTCACCTATACCGCCCGATGCGCCGACGCCGAGCAGTCCATCGACTACTGCGTCGAGATCACCGGCCACGCGGACGGCAGCCTCGAGTTCGTCGCCTCCGGCACGGCGGAGACGGACTTCGAGACGAACCGCACGGGATTTGCCGTCCTCCACCCCCTCGCCGGCGTGGTCGGCGCGCCCTGCACCGTTGTGCACACCGACGGCAGCGCCGAGGAGGCCACCTTCCCGGACCTCGTCAAGCCGTCGCAGCCCTTCCTCGACATCCGCGCCATCGTCCACGAGGTGGCGCCGGGCGTGCGCGTGACCTGCACCATGGAGGGCGACGCCTACGAGATGGAGGACCAGAGGAACTGGACCGACGCCTCCTTCAAGACCTACATCCGCCCGCTCTCCAAGCCGCGCCCCTTCACGATCCCGAAGGGGGAGAGGATCGAGCAGCGCGTGGCGCTCCGCTTCGACGGCGCCGCGCCCGCCCTCGCCCGGGGCGGGTCCGGGCCGATCACCGTCACCGTCGGCGCGACAGAGGAGGGCCGCGTCCCCGAGCTCGCCCTCGCCGCCGATCCCGCGAACGCCGCGACGGACCTCGCCGCCGCACCGCACGCGCACGCCGCCGGCATCAAGCGCCTCGTCGCGACGTTCGACGCGGGCCGCCACGGGGCGGGCGAGATGGCGCAGTTCGCGGGGCTCGCGGAGGCGACCGGCGCTGCGCTCACCCTCGAGCTCGTCCTGCCGCTGCGCAATGCCTCCGGCGCATTCACCGACGATCCGCAGGTGCTCGCCGACGACGTGGCGCGCGCCGGTGAGGCCGCGGCGCGGGGCGGCGCATCGTTCGACACCGTGGCCCCGCTGCCCGCCTGCTATCTCGCATCCCACCAGCCGTCCGGCCCATGGCCGGACGCGCCGCCGCTCGGCGCGGTCTACGCGGCCACCCGCGCAGCCTTTCCCGGCGCCCGGATCGCCGGCGGGATGCACTCCACCTTCACCGAGCTGAACCGGAAGTGGCCGCCGGTGGAGGCCATCGACGCCATCACCCACTCCACCGCCGCCATCGTCCACGCCGCGGACGACCTCTCCGTCATGGAGACCCTCGAGGCGCTTCCCTCGGTCTTCCGCACCGTGAAGGCGCACGCTCCGGGCAAGCCCTACCTCGTCGGCCCCTCGGCGATCGCGATGCGCTTCAACCCTTACGGCGCGGCGACGATGCCGAACCCCGGCAACGGCCGCATCGCGATGGTCACCGCCGATCCCCGCCAGCGCGCCCTCTTCAACGCCGCGTGGACGCTCGGCTACATCGCCCGCGCCTCGGCGGGCGGGGTCGACGGGCTCTGCCTGTCCGCCCTCACCGGACCGTTCGGCGTCGTCTGGACCGCGCGGGACGAGCCGCAGCCCTGGTACGACGAGCACGGGCAGGAGGCGCCGTACTTCCCCGTCTTCCACGTCCTCGCCGGCATGGCGCCGCACGGCGGGCGGGCCGTCCTCTCCGCTCTCTCGTCCAGCCCGAACGAGGTGGCGGCGCTCGCCGTGGACGGCGCGAGCGGGCGGGAGGTGTGGCTCGCGAACCTCACGGCCAACGAGCGCACGGTCGACCTCGAAGGCTTCTCGCCCTCCGCCGTGGAGCGGCTCGACGCGGAGACCTTCGTCGCCTGCGCGCGGCGGCGGGACGGCCTCGCATCCACCCGCGCACCCGCGGGTTCCGGCGTCACCCTCGGCGCCTACGCTGTGGCGAGGCTGGTCGCCTGAGCGGCTCCCTGTCAGGCGGCGCCACCTGATCGGGAAGAATCGCCTCGCGCGGGAGGGGCGAGCATCCCGACCGCCTCCCGACAGGACGCAGGAATTTCTACCGCGTCGTGACCGTGAAGTCGTCGAAGCGGAATGTGCCGCGGTCGATGGCGACGATCCCGAAGCGCCCGCCCGTGATGTCGGCGCTCGAGATGGTGCCGATGGGGTGTCCCTCCACGAGAAGGCGCGTGCCCTGTGGCGTGAGGCTGACGGTGAGCGTGACGGGTCCGTCCCCCGCGCGCACCGGCCCCTCGAGGTTCACGAGCCGCGAGAAGCCGTCCTGGTCGCGCTTGTAGAGGGCGACGCCGTGGGCCGTGCGCACGAAGGCGTAGTAGGTGCGCGTCTGCGGGTCGTAGCGGGCGAGGAGCCCCGCCGCCGCGGCCTCGCCCGCAAGATCGCCGCCCACCTCGACCGACGCCTCCACCTGGAGGGCCTCGGCACCGTCGGGACGGACGCGGCGGAAGTCGAAGTAGCGAACGGCTCCCCGGGCGTCGGCGTTCTCCAGCACGTAGACGCCGTCCTCCACCCGCGCCTGCCAAGGGTCGTCGGGCGGTGTCGCGAGCGCCTCGACGAAACCGTCGCCGTGAAGGCCCGATCCGAAGTCCTGGACGTAGGTGTCCGCCGCGACCGCGCTCGGGACGCAGAGCGCGAGGGCGGCCGACAGGAGGATCATCTTCATCATGACAAGACCCGCCACGCAATGGTCTCCCCGCTTCTCCATCGGCCGCCCACCCCGGTCAACCGCCGGAGGGGGAACGCGGGCCGGCCGGCGCGCTGCTGCCGTTTGTCCCGGCGGCGCCATCGTGGTAACGCCCCGCCCATGAGGCACCGACGACGCACCTGCGAGGAAACCCGATAGTCCGGCCCGAAAGGCCGCCCCTCATGCAGCACGCGCGTCTCATGCCTCCCGATGTCGTCCTTCGGCCCGAGGATCCCTCGGACGCCGACCTTGTGGAAACCCTCTACGCCGTCGCCTTCGGTCCCGGGCGCTTTTCCCGCACGGCCTACAGGCTGCGCGAGGGCGTGCCGCACGATGCCGCGACGAGCTTCGTCGCGGAGCGGCGCGGCCTCGTCATCGGCGCGATCAGGCAGACGCGGGTGAGCGTGGCGAGCGGGCGGGCCTATCTCCTCGGCCCCCTCGCCGTAGCGGAGACCGCGGCGAAGCAGGGGATCGGCCGCGCGCTCCTCGAGCGCTCCATCGCCGCGGCCGCCGGAAGCGTCGCCGATGCCATCGTCCTTGTCGGCGACCATGCGTTCTACGGCCCGTCCGGGTTCGGGCGCTGCGGCGACACCGTGTTCCTTCCAGGCCCCGTGGAGCGGCACAGGGTGCTTCAGCGCCCGTTCGTGCGGCCCGTGGCGGGCATGGTGACAGCGCGTCCCTGGTAGCGCGGCGGGGGCCTCTGGCGTCAGCGTCCCTCCCGCCACCAGGTGCCCGAGACGGCCGCGAGGAGGAGGGCGAGGCCGAGGAAGCCCGCGAAGAGCGGCACCGAATCGACGCCCACGAGCTCGCTCGCCTCCGAGCGCCTGAGGCCCACCCAGTCCGCCCCCGACAGCGAGCGGCCCTCAGGCCGCATGAGGACGCGCGGCGGCGAGGCGCCGGGCTCCACGCGGCGGACGGAGCCGCGGGTCGCCTCGGCGATCGGCTCGAGGCGAGAGGTGTCGGAGCGCAGGTCCTGCGCCTCGAGAGGGTTGACGGGTCCCACGTGCCCGAGCGCCGTCAGCTCACCGTCGGTGGCGCGGTAGAGCCCCATCTCCGGGTTCTCGACCGTGGCGCGCCAGAGCCCCGGCTGGTCCTCCGCGAGCTCCATGGTGCGCGTCTCGCCGGACGGTGTCGTGATCTCCACCGGGTCCGCCGCGTCGGCGAGGGTCTGGCGCTCCACGACGAGGGTGCCGGGGCCGGAGACGATGCGAAGCGCCTCCTCCTCGAGCTCGGGCTCCTTCATCAGCCAGTGGGAGAGGCGCCGCAGGAGGGGCACGTGGGGGCCGCCGCCCTCGTAGTTGCGTGCCCAGAGCCAGATGTGGTCGGACATCATCATCGCGACGCGGCCCTCGCCCTCGCGCGACAGGGTGAGGAGCGGCTGCTCCTGCGCCCCCGTCATGACGACCTCGCCCGCGACGGGGATCGCCTCAACGTGGCGGTACCAGTCGCTCCAGGCGGGCGGGTCCTCCTCCGCGCCGGGCAGTCCGCGGGTGACGGGGTGGCGCTCGCCGATGTCGGCGACCTTCGGACGGAAGGGCCCCTCGATGACGTTGCCCGACGGGGCGAGCGGCAGGGCGGCCGCCAGCGGCGTGTGGTAGATCGAGCGTGGTCCCGCATAGTCGGGTCCTGCCGCCACCAGCACCGCGCCGCCGTTCAGGACATACTGCGCGATGTTGTCGAAGTAGAGCGCCGGCAGGACGTTCCGCCGCTGGTAGCGGTCGAACACGATGAGGTCGAACTCGTCGATCTTCTGGCTGAACAGCTCGCGGGTCGGGAAGGCGATGAGCGACAGCTCGTTGATGGGCGTCCCGTCCTGCTTCTCGGGCGGGCGCAGGATCGTGAAGTGGACGAGGTCCACCGCGGCGTCCGACTTCAGGAGGTTGCGCCAGGTGCGCTCGCCCGCATGGGGCTCTCCGGAGACGAGGAGGACGCGAAGGTTCTCCCGCACGCCCTCCACGATGGCGACGTTCGTGTTGTTGACGTCGGTGAGCTCGCCCTCGACGGTCGGCACCTCGAACTGGAAGAAGTTCTCCCCGCCGTGGGTGATGGGCGCCTCGATGGAGACGTTCTCGCCGATCGTGACGCTGCGCGTCTCGACGGTCCTGTCGTCGGCGCGCACGGTGAGCTCGACGCTCTCCCCGTCGGCGGCCTGGTCCTCGACGCGCAGGACGATGGTCTGGACCGAATCGACGAGGCCGAAGCGCGGTGCCGCGACGATCTCGACGCGGCGGTCGCGCTCGTCGCGGTCGCCGACCACGAGGCCGTGGATCGGTGCGTCGAACGGAGGCTCGGCCGGAACGTCGTGCACCTGGCCGTCGGTGACGACGATGGCGCCCGCGATGCGGTCCGGCGGGACGTCGCCGAGAAGGTCGGCGAGGGGATCGAAGAGGACGGTTCCGTCCCTGTCGGGCGCCGGCCGGTCCACCACCAGCGTGCGCACCTCGAGACCGGGCGTCGCGTCGAGCCGGGAGACGAGGGACCGGGCCATCGCCTCAGTCGCCTCGTCGCGGCCGGCGGCGCGCTGGCTCTGCGTGCGGTCCACCACCACGGCGACGACGCCGTCGAGGGGCTCGCGGATCTCCCTCTGGAGGGAAGGGTTGAGGAGGGCGATGGCGAAGAGGGCCACCGCGAGCATGCGCACGAGCGATGCGCGCACGCGGCGGGCGATGCCGAGCCCCGCGAGCGCGAGGCCGACCGCGGCGAAGAGCGCGACCGCCCAGACCGGCAGGAACGGGTCGAGCGCGAGTGTGAAGTCCATCATGCCGCTCATTGGCCGAGCCGCTCCAGAAGGGCCGGGATATGGACCTGGTCGGCCTTGTAGTTCCCGGTCATGGTGTAGATGGCGATGTTGATGCCGGCACGGATCGCCATCTCGCGCTGGTAGGGGTCGTTGGGCACCGTCGCGAACATGAAGCCGCCGTCGTCCCGGATCGCCCAGGCGCCCGCCATGTCGTTGGCGGTGATGAGGATGGGCGACACGCCGTCGCCGGCGCGGGCGGGGCGGTTCTCCGCCGCGTCGGTGGTGAGGGCCTCCACCCACAGCGGCGAGCCGGCCCAGCGGCCGTGGAAGTCGTCGAGGAGGTAGAACGTCTTGGTGAGGACGTGGTCGCCGGGGACGGGCTCGAGTGCCGGGATGTCGAGCCCCGACAGGATGCGGCGCAGCGCGAGCGTCGCCGGCGAGGCGCCCGTCATGACGGCGCCCGAGCCCTGGTCGCGCGTGTCGAACAGGATGGTGCCGCCGTTCTTCATGTAGGCGTCGATCCTGGCGATGGCCTCGTCGGAAGGCCGCTCCATGTCGGCGTCGATGGGCCAGTAGAGGAGGGGAAAGAACGCGAGCTCGTCCCGCTCGATGTTCACGCCCATGGGCTCGGCCGGCTCGACGGCGGTCCTGCGGAAGAGCGCGTCGGAGAGGCCCCTCAGCCCCGCCTCGCTGACGCGGTCGAGCTCGGCGTCGCCCGTCATGACGTAGGCGAGGCGCGTCTCGAGGGAGGCGCGCATGGCGAACTCCGCCTCTGCGTCGGCGTCCTCGGCGCCCGCGGGGGCGGGAAAGGCGAGCGGGAGGAGGGCAAGGCCCATGATCGCCGCGGCGACCGCCCGCCTGCGGAAGGCGCCCATGAGGACGAGGATCGCGATCGCGTCCACGATGAGGAGGATGGCGGCCAGGGTCATGAGAAGTCCCTTGAGCTCGGTGGGCCCCTCCATGGTGTAGCGCAGCGTCGCCGCGCCGGCGAACGAATCGGTCGTGATGGGCTCGAGCGCCTCGCCCTCGTCGAGGAGGTTGACGGCGACGAACGCGCCGTCCGCGCCGTAGAGGCCCGGCGGATGGCGCGGCCCCGGCTCGACGTCCGCCGAGGTGAGGGGTTCGACGGTGGGGCCGGGCGTCACGAGGCGGCCTGCGCCGTCGAGCATGCGATAGGGCGCGAGCGCCTGGTCGAGCTCGCCGCCGCCCTCGCCCGGTGCGGCGGACGAGAGCTCCACCACGGCGCGCAGCATCTCCACGAAGGCGCCGGAGAGCGGCAGGGTGGACCAGCTCGTGTCGCCGGTCACGTGGAAGAACACGACCCAGCCCGCACCGACGTTGCGGCCGGTGACGAGGGGCGTTCCGTCCTCGAGGGCAGCCCAGGTGCGCTCCGACAGGGCGATGGAGGGTTCCGCGAGGAGCTGGCGATTCACCCGCACGTCTCCCGGCACCGGAAGGTCCGCGAACGGTCCGCCCTCCGCGAAATCCGTCAGGGGCTGCGGCTCTTCCCAGGACAGTGTGCCGCCGAGGGTGCGCGCGCTCTCGCGCATCTCCACGGGAACGAGCGCGTCCATCCCGGCGAGCGTGCGCTGGCCCGCGAAGCGCAGGAGCACGCCGCCGGCGTTGATCCAGCGGGCGAGGGCGTCCTGCGTCGTCGGCAGCAGCGTTCCGACGTCGGCGAGGACGATGACCGACGTGCCGGCGTCGATGAGCTCGTCGATGGCGCCCGCCATGTCCTGCGCCGTCGGCTCCCTGAGGTCGGTGAACGGTGCGAGCGCGGCCCGCAGGAAATGGAGCGGCGACAGGAGCGGCTGCTCGAGGTCGACGGAGCTTCCCGAGATGAGGCCGACCGTGCGCCGGCGGAAGCGGTCGTCCACGAGGCGGACGGCCGCGGCGCTTCGCTCGGCGGCGACCGTCACGCGCACAGCGTCGTTGCGCAGCTCCGTCGGAAGGGCGATCTCGCCAGTCGCGGTGGTCTCGCCCGGGTCGAAGGCGATGGTGCCGTTGCCGAGGACGAAGCCCCTCTGGTCGAGGACGCGCACCGTGCGCGGCGCCCGGCCGGGATCGGCGTCGGCGACGAGGGTGACGACGAGCCCCGCCTCCCCGGCGGCCACCTCCGAGATGCCGACGAGGCGGCCGGGCTCGGGAAGGAAGATGCGCACCGGCGTGTCGCTCGCTGCGTCGAGGGCGGCGAAGAAGTCGTCGTCGTCGGCCGTGCCGAGGCCGTCGGCGAGCCATGTGGCGCCGCCCGCCTCGATGCCGGCGATGGCCTCGGCGAGCTCGGCGCGGCGGGCGGGCCACGGCTGCGGCTCGAGGCCGCGCAGCACCTCGCGCGCCTGCGCGGCGCTCTGCCCGGCGAGGGTCTGGTTGGTGTTCGCCGAGGCAAGGAGGACGACAGGGCGGTCGGCTGCGGCGGCCTCGTCGACGACGCGCTCCGCCGCCTCGACCCTCTCCGGCCAGTCCGAGGCGGCGGCGAAGGTGTTGTCGATGACGACGATCATCGGCCCGTCGCCCATGGCGGCCGGCGGCTCCGGGCGCAGCACCGGCTGGGCGAGGGCGAGGATCACGAGTCCCGCGAGGGCGAGGCGGATGAGGAGGAGCCACCAGGGCGTCTTGGAGGGCGTCTCCTCCCGCTTCATGAGGCGCAGGAGGAGGCGCGTCGGCGCGAAGGTGATGTCCTGCGGCCGTGGCGGCGTCGCCCGCAGGAGCCACCACAGGACCGGCAGGAGGAGGAGCGCCCAGAGGACCGCGGGAGCGCCGAAGGCGAGGTCAGCCATGAAGCCCTCCCGTCATGCGGCCGGCCGGTCGCGCTCGCCGGCGAGCGCGCCGCGGAGCGCGAGCAGCGCGGGCGCGGCCGAGTTGTCCGTGTGGTGGACGATGAGGCCCGAGCCGAGCCGGCGTGCGGCGCGGGACAGGGCCTCCTTGTGGGCGGCCAGCGTCTCCTGATAGCCGGCGCGCCACGCCTCGGCCTTGCCGACGAGGAAGGCGAGGCCTGACTCCGGGTCGACGAACCGTGTGCGGCCGCCGAAGGGGAAGCGTTCTTCCGCAGGATCGAGCACCTGCAGGAGATGGGTGCGCGCGCCGCGGCCCGCGAGGGTCTCGAACGCCCTCTCCCACTCGTCCATGGGGTCGAGGAAGTCTCCGACGAGGACCACGTCGCAATGGCGGCGCACCATCTCGACGTCGGGGATCGACGCCTCGTCGCCGGCGGTCTCGGCGAGAGCCTCGGCGATGCGGTCCGCCGCGTCGCGACGCGCCGTCGGCGGCGGGCCGCCGAGGAGGCCGATGCGCTCCCCGCCGCGGCCGAGGAGATCGGCGAGGGCGAGGAGGATGACGACGCCGCGCGCCTCCTTGGAGACCTCCGACAGGCGGGAGCGGGCGCGCATGGAGGCGGAGCGGTCCACCCAGAGATAGACCGTGTGGGCAGCCTCCCACTCGCGCTCGCGCACGAGGAGGACGTCGTCCCGCGCGGAGCGGCGCCAGTCGATCCGCCGCGCCGGCTCGCCGAACTCGAAGGGGCGGAACTGCCAGAACGTCTCCCCCTGGCCGGCGCGTCGGCGGCCATGCCAGCCGGCGGCGACGGTCGCCGCAACGCGCTTCGCCTCGACGAGAAGGTCCGGAAGGTTGGCCGCGGCCGACTTCGCCTCGACCATGGCGGCTGGCGGGGCGGCGTGCGCCTCGCCCGCGGGAGGCGGCCTGCGGAACCGCTCGAACACTAGAGGCGGCTCGCAAGGTCGGCGATGACGCCCTTCACCGTCACGCCGTCGGCGCGGGCGGCGTAGGTGAGGGCCATGCGGTGCTGCAGGACGGGCTCGGCGAGCGACGCGACGTCGTCCCGCGAGGGGGCGAGGCGGCCGTTGAGGAGCGCCCTGGCGCGGCATGCGAGCATCAGGGCCTGGCTCGCGCGCGGTCCCGGCCCCCACGCCACCCTGGCCGCGAGCTCGGTGTTCTCCTCCGGGCGGGCGGAGCGCACGAGGTCGAGGATCGCCTCGACGACGCTCTCGCCGACGGGCAGGCGCCGCACGAGGCGCTGGAAGTCCATGAGCTCGTCGCGCGTGACGACGCCGCGCGGCTCGGCCTCCTCGCTCCCCGTCGTCTCGAGGAGGATGCGCCGCTCGGAGGCGCGGTCCGGGTAGACGACGTCCACCTGGAGGAGGAAGCGGTCGAGCTGCGCCTCGGGCAGCGGATAGGTGCCCTCCTGCTCGAGCGGGTTCTGCGTCGCGAGGACGTGGAACGGAGTCGGGAGCTGGTGGGACTGGCCCGCGATGGTCACGAAGCGCTCCTGCATCGCCTGGAGGAGCGCGGACTGGGTGCGCGGCGAGGCGCGGTTGATCTCGTCGGCCATCAGGAGCTGGGCGAACACGGGACCCTTGATGAAGCGGAACGCCCGCTCGCCGGTCTGGGACTGCTCGAGCACCTCGGCGCCGAGGATGTCGGACGGCATGAGGTCGGGCGTGAACTGGATGCGGCGGTCCTCGAGGCCGAGGACCGTGCCGAGGGTGTGGACGAGCTTCGTCTTGGCGAGGCCCGGCACGCCCACGAGAAGCGCGTGGCCGCCGCACAGGACCGCGATGAGCGACTGCTCCACCACGTCGCCCTGTCCGAAGATGATGCGGTCGACCTCCGCCTTCGCGGCGGTGAGGCGCGTCACCGCCCTCTCGAGCTCCGCGACGAGCGCCTCGTCCTCCTCCGGCCGCTCCACGATGGTCGTCTCGGTCATCCAATCGCTCCTTCGCAATGGCCGGGCGCGGCGGCCCGGGACGGCTGTCCCCCTCGGGAAGATGTGCCGCCCACCTTAAAGGCAAGACCGGGGCCGCAGTCGCCTAACCATTCGGTCATGGTTTGGCGCGAGGCCGCCTGCGCATTAGGTACGTCATCGGCGAGCGTCGACCATCGCGCGCCGCCATTCAACTGGAGTGTTGCGGTTCCGTGGCGCATCGGGACGATCAAATCGGCGTCAGGGCTTCCCCGCAGCTGTCGGCGCTGATCGCGCGGGCCGAGGAGCTCGGCGGCGGTGCCGCGCCCGTGGATCGCTGGAACCCGCCGGACTGCGGGCCGATTCCCATGAGGATCGCCGCCGACGGGACGTGGCACTATGCCGGCACGCCCGTCGCCCGTGAGCGCCTCGTGCGGCTCTTCGCCTCGATCCTGCGGCGGGAGGCGGACGGTGCGTTCGTCCTCGTGACCCCTGTGGAGAAGATGACCATCGCGGTTGACGACGCCCCGTTCGTCGCCGTCGAGCTCGTCGCGGAGGGGGAGGGGCGCGCGCGGACGGTGACCCTGCGCACCAACGTTGGCGACGTGGTGCGGATCGGTCCCGACCACCCGCTGCGCGTCGCTGAGGAGGAGGGGACTGGCGGCTTCGTCCCCTACGTCCTCGTGCGCGGCGGCCTCGAGGCGCGCCTCACGCGGGCCGCGGCGCTCGACCTCGCCGACCTCGCCGAGGCGGACGCGAGCGCGCCGGAGCGTCTCGGGGTGTGGAGCGGCGGCGCATTCTTCCCGCTCGGCCGGGCTGGCTGAGGACGGACGGCCGAGGATGGGTGCATGAGGACGGTTGCGTGAGGGCGGGTGGATGAGGACGGGTGGATGAGGATGGGGGCGTGACGGATCTGGCGCGGTGCGAGGCGCCCGGCGAGGCGCTGCCGCCGATCCGCCTCGGACCGCCGCCCGGGTGGGACCCGCTGCTCGTCGACCTCGTCTGGCGCTCGCGGGCGCTCCATGCGCCGACGGGGCCGCTCTCGCCCGACGCCCCGGTCTACGGCGACCACGTGCTGAACCCCGACCTCGCGCCGGTCCCGGGCGACAGGGCGCCGCGGCCCGCCGCGGTCCTCCTCGCCTTCGGAGCCGACGAGGAGGGCCGTCTCGCCCTCGTCCTCACCGAGCGCTCGGTCCACCTCTCCGCCCACGCCGGGCAGGTGGCGCTCCCCGGCGGAAAGATCGAGCCCGGAGAGACGCCGGCGGAGGCGGCCCTGCGCGAGGCCGAGGAGGAGGTCGGTCTTCCGGCCCGGTCCGTCGCCCCGCTCGGCCTTGTCGAGACCTACGTGACGCGCTCGGGCTACTCCATCGTCCCCGTCCTCGCCCTCGTGCGCCACGAGACCGTGCTTCGGCCCGACCCGTCGGAGGTGGCCGCGGCCTTCACGGTGCCGTGGTCGGACCTCACGGGCGCCCTCGCGCCGCGCGAGGCGACCGTCGAGCGGGACGGCGTGACGCGGCGATTTTACGAGACCCGGGCGGCGGGAAGACGTATCTGGGGAATAACGGCGGGGATCCTGAAACTCGTGAACGACCGGCTCTTCCAGAAATGATCCGCATCGTCATCACCCAGATCGTCCTGTTCCTGATGCCCTTCGTGGCGTTCTTCGTCTACCGGCTCGCGACGGAGGGGCGCACGGGAGCGGCAATCGCCTCGACCGGCCGCGTGAAGTTCACGCTCGCGATGATCGGTGCGGTTCTGGTGCTCGCCGGCTTCGTCTATTTCGCGATGTCGTGGCACGAGCAGTCGGGCGTCTACGTCCCGGCGCAGTACCGCGACGGCGTCCTCATCCCCGGCGGATTCCGGCCCGCGGAATAGATTTCCCATTGCGACGTCTTGCCGCGCATGTGTCGTCGAGGCAACGTGATTCCGGTGGCTTGAACAGCCCGTGACGCCGGTTCCCGTCGCGGGTTGAAAGCGGGCTCGCTTTGGATAGTGTGCGGCGGCGGACGACAGAGGCAGCGCGGCCATCGATGGTGAACAGGCTTCTCCCCCTCGCGGCGATGCGCCACCCGTCGTCGCGACGCCGACGGTTGCCGTGGTGACCGAGCGTTTCCGTTTCACCGCCTTCTGGCTCAACGCGACCCCGATCACGCGGCTCTTCGAGGCGATCGAGACGGTGGGCGAGGCGCGGGTCGTCGGCGGGGCCGTGCGCAACAGCATCCTCGGCGAGCCGCTGGGGGACATCGACCTCGCGACGGACGCGACGCCCGACCAGGTAGCGCGCGCTGCCGCCGACGCGGGCCTTTCCGTCCACGAGACGGGGCTCGCGCACGGCACGCTCACCATCGTTGCCGACGGCCAGCCCTTCGAGGTGACGACGCTGCGCGAGGACGTCTCCACCGACGGCCGGCGCGCGACCGTGCGCTTCACGACGGACTGGGCGACCGACGCGGCACGGCGGGACTTCACCATGAACGCGCTCTACGCCGGCCGCGACGGCGTCGGCTACGACTATGTCGGCGGCCTCGCGGACTGCATGGCGCGGCGGGTGCGCTTCATCGGCGACCCCCTCCGGCGCATCGCCGAGGACCACCTGCGCATCCTGCGCTTCTTCCGCTTCCACGCCGGCTACGGGAAGGGGGAGCTCGACGCCGACGGCCTTGCCGCCTGCCGCGCGTCGAAGTGCCTCCTGACGGAGCTCGCCGTGGAGCGGGTGCAGGCCGAGCTGATGCGCCTACTCGCGGCGAAGGGAGGGCCGGCCGTGGTCGCCGTCGTCGCCGCCGACGGCTTTCTCGACCCGTTCGTCGCCCCGCCGCTCGACGTGCGCACCTATCGCGCCCTCGCCGAGGTGGAGGCTATCGCCGGGCGGGAGACGAGCCCGGTCCTCGCCCTAGCCGCCCTCGTTGCGAGGGACGGGGCACGCTTCGCTGCCGCGGCCGACACCTTGCGACTCTCGCGCAAGGAGAGGAGCCGCGGCCTCGCCGCCATCGAGGCCTCGCGCGAGATGCCGCCGCAGTCCGTTCCCCACTCCCGCGCCCTCCTCTACGACCACGGAACAGAGGCGTTCACGGACGGGCTGATGCTGGCGGTCGCGAGCGGCGTCGACGTCATCGACCTGCCGCACCTCCTCGCCGACGCGCGGCGCTGGCAGAGGCCGCGCTTTCCCGTCAGCGGTCACGACCTCATCGGCCAGGGCGGACAGCCGGGTCCCGCCGTCGGCGAGCGCCTCCAGCTGCTCGAGACCATCTGGCGCGACGCCGACTTCAGCCTCGACAGGGCCTCGCTCCTCGCCCTCGACCGCGAGCTCTTGGACAAGAGGCGCTGATGTGGGAGGAGAGGCCGTGCGGCCCGGTGCCGCACGGGACGCCTTCTTCTTCTTTGTCGAACGTGTTCGACGGACGCGCATGATGGCGAACGGGACCATGGGGGCCGTGCGGCCCGAATGCATCGTGCGGCAGGGGGAGGACTGGATGATCGTCCACCCCGTGCCCGACTTTCTCGCGGGGGCGGCGGCGCAGTATTCCGTCTCCCAGCGCGCCACGCTCAACAGGATCATCGGCCTGCCGCAGGTGCGGCGGGAGGTGCTCGGCCACAGGATCCGGACGGACCGCATCGCCATCGCTCTCGTGAAGGGGGAGATCGCGGGCTGTCTCTCCTACAGGATGGACGGCGCGGGCTCGGTCTGGCCCGAGCCGTGGCGCTTCCGCAGGCGCTTCGGCCTCCTCGGCGGCACGGCCCGCTGGCTCCTGACGGAGGCGACGCTGCGCCGCGGCCGCGCTGACGAGCTTTACATCGAGGGCTTCAAGGTCGATTCCACCGCCCGTGGCAGGGGCATCGGCACCGCCCTCCTCGAGTGGCTCGGGAACGAGGTGATCCGCCGCGGCAAGCGCGCCTGGCGCACCGAGGCGAGCCTCACCGCACAGGCCGCGATCCGCGTCTATCAGAGCGTCGGCGCCCGCCCCCTGAGGTCCGTCTCCCTCGGCCCGCTCGGCCCGCTGTTCGACAGGCAGGGCTTCGTCGTGATCCGCTGGGAGGCCCCCGCGGCGGGTGTTGCGCCGACGCAACCGCCTCTTCCGGCCGCTTTTCCGCCGCCTGGCCGTTGAAGAACGGCCCGCGCCCACAAATATCGTTCGCGCTCCTCAGACGCTGATCCGGACGCGCCCATGAACTTCTTCAGGACCGCCCTCCTCCTTGCCGCGATGACGGCGCTCTTCATGGGCGTCGGCTTCCTCATCGGCGGCCAGCAGGGCATGCTCGTCGCCTTCGGCATCGCCGTCGTGATGAACTTCCTCTCCTACTGGAACTCCGACAAGCTCGTCCTGCGCATGCACCACGCGCGCGAGGTCGACGAGCGGACGGCGCCGGAATATTACGGGATCGTCCGCGAGCTCGCGGCGCGCGCGCAGCTTCCCATGCCGCGCGTCTACATCCTCGACGAGGACCAGCCCAACGCCTTCGCCACCGGCCGCAATCCCGACAACG
>Ga0076929_100267_pt1 | contig 76671 bp, 55 predicted proteins | sample HotLakConUCCSL28_FD_87104 | JGI IMG/M metagenome (GOLD analysis project Ga0076929, IMG submission 87104) | Hypersaline microbial mat communities from Hot Lake, Washington, USA - Hot Lake Consortium UCC-SL28 (version 3) (version 3) | ecosystem: Environmental > Aquatic > Thermal springs > Hot...
GAGGGGCCGCCAAAGAAAAAGGGGCGCCGAGGCACCCCTTTGGATCGTCGGGAGCGGCAGTGCCGCTCCGTCCGGATCGTCGTGAGCGGGAGTGCCGCTCAGAGGAACTCGATGGCTCCGTTCTCCACGAGGTCCTCCACCTGCGTGACCGTGCGGACCTGCTGGAGGAAGACGCCGCCCTCGAAGGTGCCGTCGCCGTCGAGGTCGAACACGAGACCCGCAGCCGGGCCGTAGGGCGTGTTCGCCGTCACCGACGTCGCCTGGTCCTCGGTGATGCCGAAGAGCTTCAGCGTGTCGCCGTCCTGGGCCATGAAGTCGAACAGGAAGTCGACGCCGTCGCCCGCCTGGTACTCGAACCGGTCCGCGCCGCCGTTGCCGAACAGCTCGTCGCCGAGGACCACCTTGAGACCGTCGTCGAGCGTGCCCTCGATACGGCCGTCGTCCTTGCCGCCGGCGATGCAGTCGTCGCCGCCCTCACCCTGCACGGTGTCGTTGCCTTCACCGGCGTTGATGCGGTCGTCGCCAGCGCCGCCCTCGACCAGATCGTCGCCCTTGCCGGCCAGGATCTTGTCGTCGCCATGGGCGCCGTAGAGCTTGTCGTCGCCGTCACCGCCCGACAGGAGGTCGTCGCCGCCGTTGCCGTTCAGGACGTCGTCGCCGTCGTCGCCGTAGATCTCGTCGGTGGTGTTGCCACCGTTGACCACGTCGTTGCCGGCGTTGCCCACGACGAGGTTGTCGCCCTCGTTCGCGGAGATCGCGTTGCCGTTCTTGTCGCCCCAGATGAAGTCGTCGTCGTTGGACCCGTTCTCGTGCGGGCTGTGGGCGTTGATGCGGATGGTGGCGCCGGCGGAGCTTTCCGGACGGTCGAAGTGGTCCTCGATGTCCGTGCAAAGGTCCGGAGCGTCCACTTCCACCGTGGCCGTGTCGGAGGCGGTCGCCCCCTCCTCGGTGGAGACGATCGCAAGGTTGGTGAGCGGCTCCTCCGCAGCCACCTGCTCGGCGCTGACGGTCACCTCCTTCTCGAAGACCCAGGTCTCGTCGAGGTCGAGTTCGCCGTCGTCGTCGGTGTCGCCCGAGACGAGATCGGAGACGTCGAGCATGAAGTCGTCGCCCGCCTCGCCCGGCGTCGCGTTGTCGTCGGTGACGACCACGTTCGACAGCGTGACGTTGCCGGTGTTGGTGAGGACGTAGGTGTAGGTGATCACCTGCCCGGCCTTGGTGACGAGCTCCGTGTCGGCGGTCTTGACGATGGCGATCTCCGGGTTGCGGTCGATCAGCACCTCCTCGGCGTCCTTCTCCGGCGGGGTCTCGTCGGAGGAGGCCGTCGCCTCGTTGTCGATGTCGCCGTCACCACCGCCGTCGGTGTCGATGTCCTCCTGCGTGACCGTGTACTTCGTGTGGATGGTGGCCTTGTCGCCCGGCTCGAGCTTCTCGAGCTTCACCGACGCGTGCGTGAGGGGGTCCTCGATCGTCACGTTGGTGAGGGTCGTGTTGCCCGTGTTCTCCGCGACGAGGGCGTAGGTAATGACCTGCCCCGCCTCGGTGACCTTGCCGTCCGGACCCTGGCCCGCGACGTCGATCACCTCCTTGTCGAAGGTGAGCTCGGGGGTGCGGACGACCGGCACCTCCTCGTTGTCCTCGACCGTGCCGGCCTCGTCGTCGGACGCCACCGCCACGTTGTCGATGTCGCCGTCGCCCTGGCCGTTGGTGTCGATGTCCTCCTGCTTGGCGAAGTAGGTCACCTCGTAGGTGCGGCTCTCGCCGGGGGCGAGCTCCGGGATCACCGTCTCGAATCCGATCTTGTCGTCCTCGACCTTCACGTCGTCCAGCGTGAGGTTGCCGGAGTTCGTGACGACGATCTCGTAGGTGATCTCGTCGCCGGCGGCGCGGACCGTGAGGTCGGCCGACTGGCCCTTCACCGCCGTCGCCGTCTTGACGATGTCGAGCTCGGGATTCTGGACGACCGGGACCTCGGCGTCGTCCTCCTTCTCGCCGGCCTCGTCGTCCTTCGCGGTGGCGACGTTCTCGATCACGCCGTCGCCGCCGCCGTTGCCGTCGATGTCCTCCTGCGTGGCGATGTAATCGACCGTGAAGGACTGCGTCTCGCCGGGCGCCAGCGACCCGATCGTCTCGGCGAGGCCGAGCGTCGGGTCCTCGACGAGGACGTCGTCGAGCGTCGTGTTGCCGGTGTTCTCCACCGTGATCGTCCAGGTGACGACGTCGCCCTCGTTGCGGATGGCGAGGTCGGTGCCCTGGCCGTTCACCGCGGTGACGTCCTTCACGATCGCAAGGTCCGGCGTCCGGACGATGGTGATGGTCGCGTCGTCCGCCTCGGGGCCGGTCTCCTCGGAAACCACGGTGGCGACGTTCACGAGGTCGTCGCCGGCGTCGATCTGCTCCTGCGTGACGGTCTCTTCCGCCTTGAAGGTCCAGATCTCGCCGACGTCGAGCTTGCCGTCGTTGTCGTCGTCGCCGCCGACGAACGCCGGGGCGAAGTCGTCGGAGGTGTCGCCCGGCGTGAAGGCGTCGTCCGTCACCTCGACGCCCGAGAGCGCGACGTTGCCCTCGTTGGTGACGGTGTAGGTGTAGGTCACCACCTGGCCGTCCTCGTCGACCGAGGCGACGTCCGCCGTCTTGACGATGGCGATCGCGGGGTTGGCCTCGAGGAGGACCTCTTCGGCGTCCTTCTCCGGGTCCGTCTGGTCGGAGTCGGCGGTCGCCTCGTTGTCGATGTCGCCGTCACCGCCGCCGTTCGTGTCGAAGTCGTCCTGGCTCACCTCGTAGGTGGCCTCGAACTCCACCTTGGCGCCCGGGGCGAGCTCGGCCACCAGCTCGGTGGTGCCCGTCAGCGGGTCCTCGATGGTGACGTTGGTGAGGGTGACGTTGCCGGTGTTCTCCGCCACGAGGACGTAGGTGATGACCTGGCCAGCGGCCGTGACCTTCGCGTCGGCGCCGCGGCCGTCGACGTCCTTCACCACCTTGTCGAAGGCGAGCGAGGGGGCCTGATCGACCGTGACGGTGGCGTCGTCCCTCTCGGGCCCGGTCTCCTTGCTGTCGACGGTCGCGACGTTGACGATGTCGGCACCGGCGTCGATGGCGCCCTGGTCCACCTCGACCTCGGCCTCGAAGGTCCAGGTTTCGCCGACGTCGAGCTTGCCGTTGCCGTTGTCGTCGCCGCCGACGAAGTCGGGGGCGAAGTCGTCGCCGTTGTCGGCGGGCGTCGCGGCGTCGTCGACGAGCGTGACGTCGGTCAGCGTCACGTTGCCCTCGTTCGTGACCACGTAGGTGTAGGTCACGACGTCGCCGTCCTCGTCCACCGACGCGACGTCCGCCGTCTTCACGATGGCGATCGCCGGGTTGCGCTCGAGGAGAACCTCCTCGGCGTCCGTCTCCGGATCCGTCTGGTCGGAACCGGCCGTCGCGACGTTGTCGATGTCGCCGTCGCCGCCGCCGTTCGTGTCCACGTCGTCCTGGGTGACGACGTACTGGGCGATGATGGAGGCCGTCTCGCCGGGCGCGAGATCGCCGACGTTTTCGAACGCTTCGGTGAGCGGGTCCTCGATCGTGACGTTGTTGAGGGTGACGTTGCCCTCGTTCTTCACCACGAGCTCGTAGGTGATCACCTGGTTCGCGGCGGTGACCTTCGCGTCGGGACCGCGGCCGTCCACGTCCTTGACGATCTTGTCGAAGGAGAGGGCCGGGTTGCGGTCGATGGTGACGGTCGCCTCGTCAGTCGCCGGGTCCGTCTCGTCGCTGTCGACGGTCACGACGTTGACGAGGTCGTCGCCGGCGTCGACCTGGGCCTGGGCGACCGGGACCGTCTCCTCGAAGGTCCACACCTCGTCGACGTCGAGCTTGTTGTTGCCGTTGTCGTCGCCGCCGACGAAGTCGGGGGTGAAGTCGTCGGTCGTGTCACCCGGCGTCCACGCGTCGTCCACCACCGTGATGTCGGTGAGGGTGACGTTGCCCTCGTTCGTCACGGTGTAGGTGAAGGTGACGGCCTCGTTGCCGGCGGACACCGAGTCGGGCGTCGCCGTCTTGACGATGGCGATGGCGGGCTCGCGCTTGACGAGGACCTCCTCGGCGTCCTCGACCGGACCGGTCTGGTCGGAATCGGCCGTCGCGACGTTGTCGATGTCGCCGTCACCGTCGACGTTGCCGTCGGCGTCGATGCCGTTGCCGTCGATGTCCTCCTGCCGGACGATGTACTCGGCCGACACGGAGGCCGACGCGCCGGGCGCGAGGTCACCGACGTCCTCGGTCACCTTCGTGAGCGGGTCGGTGATCGTGACGCCCGTGAGCGTGACCGCACCCTCGTTCGTGACGGTGAGGGTGTAGGAGATCACCTGGCCGGCCTCGGTGACCTTCCCGTTCGGGCCGTCTCCGCCGACGTCGGTCACCACCTTGTCGAAGGCGAGCTTCGGCGCGGCGTCCACCGTCACGGTCTCGTCGTCGGAGACGGGGCCAGTCTCGTTGGTATCGACGGTGGCGACGTTCACGAGGTCGTTGCCGGCGTCGATCTGCGTCTGGCTGACGGTCTCGCTCGCCTCGTAGACCCAGGTCTCGCCGACGTCGAGGACGCCGTCGTCGTCGATGTCGCCGGACTTGAACGCCGGGGTCAGATCGTCAGCCGGGTCGGCCGTGAAGCCGGCGTCGGTGAGGGTGACGCCGGTGAGCGGCGCCGACCCCGTGTTCGTCACCGTGTAGGTGTAGGTGACGGTCTCGTCGGCGTTCGTGACCGAAGACTTGTCGGCCGTCTTCTCCAGCGTGACCGACGGGGTGGTGAGGCCGGCATCCACCGTGTCGTTCACCTCGCCCGAGGTGACGGTGATCAGGTCGGTCTCGCCGTCGGAGTCGATGTCGGAGTCGGCAGCGTCGTCGCCGCCGGCGTCCTGCGGGCTCACGAGGTTGCCGTCGGGCACGTCGAACTCGACGGTGTACTCGCCCGGCGCCACGTCGTCGAAGGTGTACTCGCCGGCGGCGTCGGTGGTGGTGGTGGCGACCTCGTCGCCGTTCTCGTCGCGCAGCGTGACGCCGACGCCCTCGACGCCGTCCTCGCCCGGATCCTGGATGCCGTCGCCGTCGCTGTCCTCGAACACGAGGTCGCCGATCTCGCCGGACTTCCAGAAGCCCTGGTCGACGTCGGCGACGGTCTCGCCCGGCTTCACCGTGACGATCGCCGTCGTGAGGGTGTTGACGTTACCGTCGGAATCGACGGTGTCGTCGTTGCCCGCGTCTTGCGGGGAGACGCCGTCGAAGCCGCCCGGCTGCGCAAAGCGGATGGTGTAGTCGCCGGGGATGACGTCGTCGAAGGTGTAGTTGCCGCCAGCGTCGGTGGTGGCCGTGTTGACGACGTCGCCGTTGCCGTCGAGGAGCTCGACGGTCACGCCCCCGATGCCCTCGGCGTTCTCGATGCCGTCGGCCTCGGCGTCCTCGAAGACGCGGCCGGTGATGGTCCCCGCCTCGATGCCGACATAGTGGCTGAGGTCGCTGTCGGAGACTGTGCCGCCGCCGAGGTTGCCAGGGACCGGCGTCGTGCCGTCGGCAAACACCGCGTCGGCCTCGACGCTGCCCTCGTTGACGTAGTCGCCGGCGGTGGCGACGCCCGTGCCCTCGAAGATCCAGGTCTCGCCCGGATCGAGGACGCCGTCGTTGTCGGTGTCACCGGAGTCGAAGACGACGTCGACGCCCTGGTCGTCCGTCACGTCGACGTTCGCAAGGTGCGTCTCGCCGGTGTTGGTGACCGCGTAGGTCCACACGACGTCGGCACCCTCGGCGAGCTCGACGGCCGCATCCGGGGTATCGGCGTCGACGCCGTTCGTGAGCTTCTCGATGTCGATGCCGCTCTCGAAGGCGAGCGGACGGGTGACGTCGAAGGTTTCGATGACGCCTTCGCCGGTCTTCAGAACACCTTCGTTCGTGAAGGTCTCGGTGCCGGCCGGAAGGGCGTTGAAGTCCTTGATCAGCGCGTCGAAGGTGATGACGTGGCTCTTGCCCGCATCGAGATCGGCGCCGGAGGTGTAGCCGGCGACGTCGAGCGGGAAGGGCGAGCCGCTGCCGGAGTCGGCGATCGCCGTCTCGCCGCCGGGTGCCTCCGGGTCGAAGTCGATGGAGGTGGAGCCGAGGACGTAGGTGAGCGGACCGTTGCCGTCACCGATGGCGGAGAAGTCGAAGACGGGGAGGGTGAAGTCCTCGATGTTGTAGCCGCCCGCCGGGATGTCGACGCGGCCGAAGTTGAGGATGGTGATCTCGAAGGTGACGGTGTCGCCGGGCGAGAACTCGCCATCGCCGTCGGCGTCGTCGGCGAGGCTGACGTTCTTGGAGGCGGTGAGCTCGGGCAGCGGGGGCACGACGGTGCCGAAGTCGAGCGAGTCGCTCTCATCGGCTTGCGTCTCCGGGTCCTGGCCGTACGCGACCGCGATGTCGGTCGGGGCACCATCGCCGTCTTCGGCGAAGATGATCGCGCCCGACATGTTGTTGTCGCTGTCGTCGACGACCTTGACGGACTCGAGGCGGTCGAGCTCGAAGGTGTCGTCGATCGTGCTGTCACCGTCGTAGTCGACGAACACGGTGGTGTCGTCCTCGGTCGCCGTGACCCAGACGAGGCTGCGGTTGTCGCCGGAGTTGTTGCCGTCGATCTGGTCCGTGTTGCCGAAGCCGAGACCGATGATGGCCTGGCTCGTCAGCTGGTTCGCGGGGATGAGCGGGTGGCCCCAGTCGTTGGTGGCGCCGTTGCCGGTCGTGTCCGTCTGCGTGAGGGCAAAGAAGTCGCGGCCGTCCTCCGTGAAGACGCGCAAGCCCGTGTTCTCGGGGATGATCGGGGTGAGCCTGGTGCCGCCGGGAGGCACGTCGATGTCGACGCTCAAGCCGTTGGCGATCTCTGCCGTGACGGTGAGCTCCGTGTCGTTCGGATTGTATATCCAGACCTGGGTCGGGCCGTTGTTGCCTCTGTTGTCCGCGTCTTCCGTGAACACGGGCGTGTAGTAGTCGTTGGACCAGTCCTCGCGCGGGAGCAGCGAGTACCAGCGCATCTCGTAGACGGAGTTCTCGTCGCCGGTGACGAGCGTGACCTGAACGCCCTTGCCGCTGTCGGCATCTTCCGGGTCGTAGGTGGTGATGACGTCGCCCTGCCCGACGCCCTTCGCCACGAAGGTGTCGCCCGCGTCGGCGATGATCGCGACCTCCACGCCGTTCACGTAGATCGGCGTGTTCGCCGAGGACGCCATGATGTGGACGTCCGTCATCTCGAAGGCGTCGGTGCTGCTGTTGGTGTCGACGCCGACGGGGATGACGAAGTGGTCGCCTTGGGAACCTGTGTCGAGCGCCTCGGTGGCGCCGGCGAGCACCGAGCCGGGATCGGTCGGGAATGCCGCGCGCGTGACGGCGATCGGGAAGCTCGCCGAGACGAGGTCCGAGCCGTCGAAGAGGATTTCGTCGCTGTCGCGGTCGACGGGGACCGTCGACGAGAGGACGAAGCTCTCGCCGCCCTGAAAGATGTCCGTGCCGTTGGTGCCGGGCGCCTCGCCGTTCGAGGGGTCGCCGTCACCCCAGATCTCGGTCGTCGACTGCTGCGGGTTGGTGATGTCCAGCTCGTAGCCGTCCTCCCAGTGGTCGTAGTAGACCACCGTTCCGTCGGCCGCGATGGAAATGGAGATCAGCGAGCGGATCGCCGAGTTGTCCGCAGCGGAGTTGACCGTCTCGAACGAGCCGTCCGCCTGGCCGTCGATGACGAGATCGTCCTCGCGAACCGGGACAAAGTAGGTCTGGATGGGATTGGGAAGAGCCATGTCAGCCGCACGATCCCGCAGGACCGCCTCCTTGCGCGTTGTAATTTGAAAAGAGATCGACTTGCGGCCGGCCGAGCACGACCGGACGTCTCGAGCTGTCGGCAGATTCAGGCGCGAACGGCCTCTTTCTCTCGCGCAGTGCGAAAGAGGATCAGATTTCGTTCCGGATCTGCTGGGTGAGGTCTTGAAACCTCGGGTCCGGTGATCGGCAGCGTCTTGCTAGCCTCGATCCCGGAGCTCCGCGCCAGGCGGAGCCTGCCGCTCAGGCGTGGCGTGATCGGTCGAAATCGACCCAGTTGTTCTCGACGCTCTTGCGCGCGTACATCACAGCGCCTTCAAGTTGCAGGTGCGTTTGTTATTGCGATTGTTGTTCATTAGCAGGGCGAAAATTGTCGAGCAACAGATGATATGAGCTAAAATGGTTATGTATCGGAAGAAGGGCTATGGCAGATAATCAAAAGGATAGATCCCAATACCGTTGACATGCGCGGCGCTCGCCCGAGTGATAGCGGCTATCCTCTTCGGAGAGGCCGGTTCGGAGAGGCCGGCACGCCCGCCCGGCGGAGGGAGACCGCGCGGCCAGGGCCTCCCGCTTCCCATGTGGCCGGTTGCCGCTGGAACCCGAATGCGCGTCCTCGCTGTTTCAGTTTTGCGTCACGCGCCATCGGACGCCGCGGACGCGCCCACGCACCAGCGAACGGGAGACCACAGGGATGACACTTCGGATCGGCCTCGGCGCGGCAGCGGTCGCCCTTGCGCTCGCCCCGGCGACCGCAGCCGGAACCGGCGCCGTCGAGGCGCTCGCGGGCGACGGTCGCTTCGACGTCTTCGTGGCGGCCGCGCGCACGAGCGGCTTGGACGAGGTGCTCGGCGCCTCGCGGGAGGGACGCACCATCTTCGCACCGACCGACGCGGCCTTCACGCGCCTTCCCGACGCCGTGTTCGAGCGACTCGCCCGGGCGCACGGCGCCGGGCTCGACGCCCTCGTCGCGCGCCACGTGGTTCCCGAGGGTCCGCACGGCTCGGACGCGTTCCCGGAGCGCATGACCACCCTCGACGGCGAGGCGCTCCGGATCGCCCGCGAGGACGGCGCGCTCGTCGTCAGCGCGGGGGAGGGGGAGACTGCGCGCATCGTCGTCGCCAACATCGAGGCCGACGGGGCGATCGTCCACGGGATCGACACCGTCATCGGCGCCGACGCAACCGCCGACGCGAACGGTGGCGAGGACGCACCGGCGGGACCGGAAGACTTCGCCGCGGCGGTGGCCGCAGTGGGCGCCGGCGGTGAAGGCGAGCCGCCCGTCGATGCTGCGCCGGACGGGCAGGACGCGCCGCAGTTTCCCGACGCGCGCCCGGAAGCGCGCCCGGGCGCGCGCGAGGAGAACCATGACGCACGCGGGGGGGACGAAGGGGCGGTCAGCCTGTCGGCCGACGAGATGACGGTCGTCACCCTCGGGGAGTCCCGTTCCGTCGAGCGCGACCGAGGCGAGGGGCGCGGAATCGTGACGCTTCCGCCGCAGGAGAGGGACGGCCGGCTCGCCCGCCTCGCCGAGGAGCCCGAACCCGCCAGCGGTGCCCCCTCCCGCGAGGACGCGCCCCCCGATCGCGCCAGCGACCCCGATGCCGAAGGTGACGACGACCCCGCGGAGGAGGAAACGGTGCGGCCGCAGGATGAGGAGAGCGGCGAGGAGGACAGGACCTTCGCCTTCTCCAGCGCCACCGTCTCCGTCGCCGAGCTTCTCGGCCGCGCCGTCAGGGACCGCTCCGGCGAGCGGGTCGGCGAGGTGGAGGACGTCTTCCTCTCGCTCCGGACGGGCCGGGCGGACCGCATCGTCGTTGCCGTCGATGCGGGACTTTTCGGCCTCTTCGACAAGCGCGCGAGCGTCCGGCCCGACGCCGTCACCATCGATCCGCTCGACGGGGGTCTCGTGGTGGAGCGCTCGGCGATCGAGGAGGACGACGGGGGCGAGGGCGAGTGAACTCCGGGCGAAACGACGCTGCGCCGTCTGCGCCCGCCGGGGGCGGCGCCCGGGATCACGAGGCGCGGGACGGACCCGTCCACGGCGACAAGGAGCCTCGCGAGGGGGGCGGCGGCCGCGGCATCCTGTGGGCGATCGCCTCGGTGGCGGTGCTCGCCCTCGGCGCAGGCGTCTTCGCCTTCCTCACCCTTTCCGGGGCGGAGGAGGAGACCGTCGCGCCAGAGCCGCCCCTCGTGCGCACCGCCGAAGTGGAGGGGGCGGAGCGCCTCACCCTCAGCCAGACTGCCTTCGTGCGACCCCGCCGGGAGGTGGCGGTGGCGGCCGAGGTGTCGGCACGCATCGCCGAGGTGGGCGAGACGTTCCGCCTCGGCGAGCGGGTGGCGGAGGGGGATCTCCTGATCCGCCTCGAGGACGCCCGCTTCCGCGCCGACGTCGCCCGCGCCGAGGCGGCGGTGGAGCAGGCGCGCGCGGCCCTCGCCGAGGCCCGCGTCGCCCGCGGCCGTCAGGAGGAGCTCGAGGCGCGCGAGTTCGCCTCGGAGGCCACGCTGGAGGAGGCGATCGTCTCCGTCGCGAGCGCCGAGGCGGACCTCGCCGCCGCCCGCGCCGACCTCGAGACCGCGCGCATCGCCCTCGACGACACCACTGTCGAGGCCCCGTTCGACGCCTTCGTGACCGAGGAGAACGCCGCCGTCGGGAGCCTCATCGAGGCGGGCGCCGACGTCGGCACCCTCGTCGGCGCGGACGCCGTGGAGGTCCTCATGGGGCTCACGCCCTCCGACATCGCGATTCTCGGCGATCCGGCCCGCGCCGTCGGCGGTCTCGTCGCGGTGCGCTCCACCGACCCCGAGCCCCTGTTCCTGAGGGAGGGCACGGTCGTCGACGTCGACCCCCGCGTCGTCGCCGACACCCGCACCGTCGCCCTCGTCGTGGAGATCGCGCGGCCGTTCGACGGCGGGCCGCGCCCCTTGCGCATCGGCGAGCTCGTCGAGGTGGTGCTGCCAGTGTCCCTCGCGAACCGCGAGGCGGTGCGCGTGCCGCCCGAGGCGGTGAAGGGGCGCGACACGGTCTGGCGGGTCGAGGACGGCAGGATCCGCCGCCTCGACGTGCGCGTCGTCGAGCGGGGCGAGAGCCGCGTCGTCCTCTCGGGCGAGGCGCTCTCTCCCGGCGATGCCGTCATGGTGAGCGACGTCTCGGCCCCCTTCGACGGCAAGACCGTGCGGGTCGAGGGTGCCGACCGGGATCGCGGGGCTGCGCCATGACGGGCCTCATCCGCACCTTCCTCAGGAACCCCGTCGCGGCGAACCTCCTGATGGTGGCGCTGATCGCCGGGGGGATCGCGACGGTGCTCCAGATCACCGTGCGCACCTTTCCGGAGATCACACCCGACTCCGTCACCGTGACGGTTCCCTATCCGGGCGCGACGCCGACGGAGGTCGCCGACGCCATCCTCACCCCCATCGAGGAGGAGCTCCAGGGCCTCGAGGGGGTGCGCGAGCTCTCCTCGCTCGCCGAGCGCGGCTCGGGCACCGTGACGGCCGAGCTCGTCCGCGGCGCCGACGTGCGCGCCGTGAAGGACGACATCGAGACCGAGGTGGCGCAGATCACCACCTTCCCCGCCGCCGCCGAGCGTCCGCAGGTCACCGAGCTGGAGAGGGACGAGCTCGCGATCCAGCTCGCCATCATCGGAGACACGGACCTTTCGACCCTGAAGCGCCTCGCCGAGGAGATCCGCGACGACATCACGGCCCGGCCCGAGGTGAGCCGCGCCGAGCTCGTCGGCGTCCCGGACGACCGCATCGACATCGCCGTCCGGCGCGAGACGCTGCGCGAGTACGGCATCGGTCTCACCGACCTCGCGAGCCGCATCGAGGCGCTCGACCTCGACCTCTCCGCTGGGCGCATCGACACGGGCACCTCGCAGATCCAGCTCCGCACCGTGGGCGAGAGCGAGACTGCGGCCGACTTCTCGGACGTCGTCATCTTCTCGGGCGAGACGGGCGCCACGGTCCGCCTGTCGGAGATCGCCGACCCCCGCGACACCTTCGCCGAGACAGCGCTTTCCGCCTCCGTGTCGGAAAGGCCCGCGATCTTCATCTCCGTCTATCGCAGCGGGACCGAGCAGGTGCTCGCCGTGGCTGACGCCGTGAAGGAGGTCGTCGAGGAGGAAGTGCGGCCGACGCTGCCCCCGTCGATCGAGGCGGTCGTCTGGCGGGACGAGGCGCAGTCGCTGCGAGACCGCATCGACCTCCTCGCCAGGAACGGGGTCATCGGCATCGCCCTCATCCTCGTCGTGCTGATGCTCTTCCTCGACATCCGCATCGCGGCCTGGGTCGCCGTCGGCGTCGCTGTGTCCTTCGTCGGCGCCTTCATCCCGATGCTCTTCTTCGGGGTCACCATCAACCAGCTCTCCCTCTTCGGCTTCATCCTGGCGCTCGGCATCGTGGTCGACGACGCCATCGTCGTCGGCGAAAACACCTACAGGCGGCTCGAGGAGACGGGAGACGCCGGCAAGGCCGCGGAGGAGGGCGTCATGCGCGTGTGGCGGCCGATCCTCTTCTCGGTCTCCACCACCATCATCGCGTTCGTCCCGCTCCTGTTCCTGCCGGGCAGCTCTGGCGCCTTCATCGCGCCGATCGCGGCGGTGGTGATCTTCGTCCTCACGCTCTCGCTGGCGGAGAGCTTCCTCGTCCTGCCCTCCCACCTCGCGCACCTGGCGAACAGGGCGCCGCGGCGCTGGTCGCCCCGGCGCGCCACCGAGGCCGTGCGGCGCCGGGTGGACGGCGCGTTCCGCCGCTTCACCGACGGGCCACTGCGCCGGCTGGTCGACGGGTCGATCAGGCATCCGGTCTTCGTGGTGGCGTCGTGCGTCGCGATCCTTTTCGGCACGCTCGGACTCGTCGCGGGCGGCGCCGTCAAGTTCGTGTTCTTCCCCGAGATCGAGGGCAACTTCGTCACCGCCGAGCTCGACTTCCCGGAGGGCACCAGCGAGGAGGAAACCGTTTCGCGGGCCGGCCGGCTCGTGGAGGCGGCTGGGCGCGCTGCCGAGGAGCTGGGGGGCGAGGGGCTCCTCGTCGCGACCGCGGTCACGATCGGCTTCGACAACCAGGCCGACGGCGAGCCGTCGGGCCGCGTCTTCGGCGGCAGCACGGCGCGGATCGAGGCGAAGCTGATGGACGCGAACCGGCGCGACGTGAGCGCCCGCCGCTTCCAGGAGGTCTGGCGCGAGGAGGCCGGCGAGATCGCGGGCGCGACCGAGCTCCTCTTCTCCTCGAGCGTCGTCGGGGTCGGCTCGCCCATCCTCCTCGAGGCCTCCGCCGCGGACGAGGCGACGCGGGACGAGGCGCTCGGCCGCATCCGCGAGGCGCTCTCGGAGCGGCAGGGCGTCTTCGACATCAGCGACGACCGCTTCTCCTCCGCCCGGGAGATCGCGCTGACGCTCACACCCGCAGGCCGCGCCTACGGCGTCACGATGGAGACGCTCGCGCGCGAGGTGCGTGCGGCCGTCTTCGGCGCCGAGGTCGCCCAGATCGCCCGCGACAGGGAGGAGGTGGACGTGCGCGTGCGCCTGCCCGAGGAGCAGCGCGATTCGGTCGCCGACCTCTACCGCCTGCGCATCCCCGCCGGCGACGGGCTCGTCCCCCTCGCCCTCGTGGCGGACATCGCCTTCCGCCCCGCTCCGACGGAGGTGGAGCGCATCGACGGGCGCACGGTGAAGACGCTGACGGCGGAAGTCGACACCAACCTCACCACCGGAGGGGCGGAGACGGCCTTCGTGATGGACACCCTGGTGCCGCGCCTGAAGGAGGACTATCCGAGCCTTCAGGTGACCGCGGGCGGCGAGCAGGAGGAGGCGGGGCGCTTCACCTCCTCCCTCGCGGCGAACTTCGCCATGGCCCTCTTCGCCATCTACGCCGTCCTCGCGCTCGCCTTCGGATCGTACCTGCGCCCGGCCATCGTCCTCCTCGTCGTTCCCTTCGGCCTCGTGGGGGCGGTGGCGGGGCATGCGATGCTGGGGCTCGACCTCACCCTTCTCAGCCTCTTCGGCATCATCGGCCTGTCGGGCGTCCTCGTGAACGCGGCGCTCCTCATCGTCGACTTCATCCTCGCGGAAGAGGCGGGGGGGAAGGCGTCGCAGGATGCGATCCGGGACGCGACGCTCGCGCGCTTCCGTCCCGTCACGATGACGGCGCTCACCACCTTCCTCGGCATCTCGCCCATCATCCTCGAGCAGAGCGTGCAGGCGCAGTTCCTGGTGCCGACGGCGGTCTCGCTCGGGTTCGGCATCCTGTTCGTGTCGGTGCTCCAGATGGTCCTGGTGCCGGCCCTCGCCTCGCTCTACGCGCGCGGGCAGGGCGCGCTGTCGCGGGACGCCCGGCCGTCTCCACGCCCCTCGGCGGGCGCATAGAGGCGGACCGGCGCGTCGACGCCCCGCAGCGCGTGCTCGCCGAGAAGCTCGAGCGGGGCGTCCAGAAGGCGCGCGACCGGCTCCGTGAGGACGATGGTGCGGGACAGCGCCTTCGCCATCGCCTCGACGCGGGAGGCGGTGTTCACGGCCGGTCCGATCACCGTGAAGTCGAGCCGCGGGGCCGCGCCGACGTTGCCGAAGAAGACGTCACCGGCGTGGAGGGCGATCACGTTGGAGAGCGGCCGCCATCCGGCGATGCGGTCGAGTGGCGGCGGTGGTGCCTCCCCGAGCCGGGCGATCGCCGCCCTTGCGGCGAGGGCGGCCGCGAGCGCCGCCTTCGCACAGAGGGCAGCCGCGAGCTCGGTCATCAGCGGGTACGCCGGGCGTGGTCTGCTCTGGCGAGGCCGAGCGGTGCCGTGGTTCTGTTCTTGTCATATCAAGACATGTGTTGACAAATCAACACTCTCGGTGTGAGGTACAGTGTCGACGGAGGAGGAGGATGCTCCACAGGACGCGGCAGACGCACGAGAGGGTTCTCGAGGGGATCCGGCGGCTCGACACGCGGCTCACGTTCAAGGTCGCCGTCGTCCAGCGCCAGCTCGACCGCCAGCTCGCCCGCATCCTCGCGGAGGCCGACCTGTCGGTGACGGGCTACCGCGTGATGGCGATCATCGAGGCGTTCGGTGAGACCTCCGCCGCCGAGCTCGGCCGCATGGGCGGGCTCGACAAGGGGCTCGTCTCGCGCTGCGTCGCCGACCTCACGGGGCGCGGCCTTCTCGCGGCGCGTGCCGATCCGCGCAACGCGCGCCGCCGCATCCTCGGCCTCACCGAGGCCGGGCGGGAGCGGCTCGCCGGCATCGAACCGCTGGTGGACGTGCGCAACGGCGCCCTCCACGCCCTGTTCGATGAGGACGAGCTGAAGCGCCTCCACGCGGCCCTCGACCGGCTGACCGACCACCTCGCCCGAGAGCTCGACGACCGGGCAGAACCCGCCGTGGCGCCGCCGCACGCGGCACAGTAGGGAGGTTTCCCATGGGACCGTTTCCGCACGACGCCCCGAAGGCGAAGATCGACGCGACGAACGTCGCCGGGACCGACGGCTTCGAGTTCGTGGAGTTCGCCCACCCCGAGCCGGGCATGCTGGAGGACCTCTTCCGCAGGATGGGCTATCGCGAGGTGGCGCGCCACCGCACGAAGGACGTCTTGCTCTTTCGCCAGGGCGGCATCAACTACGTCGTGAACCGGGAGAAGGGGAGCCACGCGGCGGCGTTCGTCGCCGAGCACGGCCCCTGCGCGCCGGCGATGGCATGGCGCGTGGTCGATGCCGGCCACGCCCTGAAGCGCGCCGTCGCCGCGGGCGCGAGGGAATACACAGGCCCCGGCAAGACGCTTGACGTCCCGGCGGTGGTCGGCATCGGCGGCTCGCTCCTCTACCTCGTCGAGACCTACGGCGAGGCCGGGAGCTGCTATGACGGCGAGTTCGCGTGGCTCGGCGAGCGCGACCCGAGGCCCGAGGGCGCGGGCTTCTACTACATCGACCACCTCACCCACAACGTGATGCGCGGCAACATGTCCACGTGGGTCGGCTTCTACGAGAAGGCGTTCGGCTTCCGCGAGATCCGCTTCTTCGACATCAAGGGCCGCAGGACCGGCCTCACCTCCCGCGCGCTGACCTCGCCGGACGGGAAGATCCGCATTCCGATCAACGAGAGCGCCGACGAGACCTCGCAGATCGAGGAGTACCTGCGCGAGTACGGCGGCGAGGGCATCCAGCACATCGCCGTCGGGACAAAGGACATCTACGCCGCGACCGACGCCATCGCCGAGGCCGGGATCGCCTTCATGCCCGCCCCGCCCGAGACCTACTACGAGCGCTCCTTCGAGCGGGTCGCGGGCCACGACGAGCCGGTGGAGCGGATGAAGCGCCACGGCATCCTCATCGACGGCGAGGGCGTGGTGGACGGCGGGCACACGAAGATCCTCCTCCAGGTCTTCTCCAGGACCGTGATCGGTCCGATCTTCTTCGAGTTCATCCAGAGGAAGGGCGACGAGGGGTTCGGCGAAGGCAACTTCAAGGCGTTGTTCGAGTCCATCGAGGAAGACCAGATCCGGCGCGGGGTCCTGAAGGCGGACGCCGCCGAATAGGGAGGGGGAGCCATGAACGTCCACGACCAGGACTTCGTCATCGGGGCGAGCCGGGCGGCCTGCAACGAAGGCTACATGCCGGGCTTCGGCAACGATTTCGAGACGGAGGCTGTGCCGGGCGCGCTGCCCATCGGGCAGAACTCGCCCCAGCGCTGCCCCTTCGGCCTCTACGCCGAGCAGCTCTCCGGCACGCCCTTCACGGCGCCGAAGGAGACCAACAAGCGCTCCTGGCTCTACCGCATGCGCCCGACGGTGCAGCACATCGCAGACATGAAGGATGTCTCGCTCCCGTTCTTCCGCTCCGCGCCCACCATCGGCGAGAGCACGCTGCCGCTCGCCCCGATGCGCTGGGACCCGGCGCCGATCCCGGACGACGCCGGCACCTTCCTCACCGGTATCCGCACCATCGCGACCGGCGGCGACGTGTTCACCCAGACGGGGTTCGCGATCCACACCTACGCCGTCACGCAGCCGATGAGCGACGAGGTGTTCTACAACGCCGACGGCGAGATGCTGATCGTCGCGGAGGTGGGTGCGCTGCGCTTCTTCACCGAGTTCGGCATCGTCGACATCGCGCCGGGGGAGATCGCCGTCATGCCGCGCGGCGTGAAGTTCAAGGTGCTCCTCGACGGGGACGATCGCGCGCGCGGCTACATCTGCGAGAACTACGGGGCCCACTTCACGACGCCCGAGCGCGGACCCATCGGCGCCAACTGCCTCGCCAACCGCCGCGACTTCCTCACCCCCGTCGCCGCCTTCGAGGACAGGGACGGCGTGCCGCACCGCATGGTCGTGAAGTGGTGCGGACGGTTCCAGGCGTGCGAGATCGCCCACTCGCCGCTCGACGTCGTCGCATGGCACGGCAACTACGCGCCCTACAAGTACAACCTGCGCCACTATTCCCCGGTCGGCCCCGTCCTCAACGACCACGCCGACCCGTCGATCTTCACGGTGCTCACCGCGCCGCTCGGCGAGCCGGGGACCGCGAACATCGACTTCGTGATCTTTCCCCCGCGGTGGATGGTGGCTGAGAACACCTTCCGCCCGCCCTGGTATCACATGAACGTCATGAGCGAGTTCATGGGCCTCATCGAGGGCGTCTACGACGCCAAGCCGGAGGGCTTCGTCCCCGGCGGCATGTCGATCCACAACGCGATGCTGCCCCACGGGCCGGACAGCGACGCCTTCTACGGGGCGGCGCTGAAGGACCTCGCGCCCGAGAAGCTCGACAGGACGATGGCGTTCATGTTCGAGACGCGCTTTCCGCAGCAGCTCACCCGCTACGCCGCCGAGCTCCCGACGCTCCAGGCGACCTATCCTGCGGTCTGGAACGGGCTGCGCCGCCACTTCGACCCGAGCCGCCCCGTGTGGAACGGCGAGTGAGCCTCGACGAGACCCACGACCCGGCGCGCGGAAGCTGGGTCGAGGGCGCGGACGGATCGGACTTTCCGATCCAGAACCTTCCCTTCGGCGTCTTCTCCCGCCGCGGTCCCCGCCGGCACGTGGGTGTCGCCATCGGGCCGTCGATCCTCGACCTCACGCTCCTCGAGGCGGAGGGCGTCATCGCCCCCGCCGCCACCCCCGTCTTCGACAGGGGTGTCCTCAACCCCTTCATGGCGCTGCCGCGCGAGGCGTGGCGCGCCACCCGCCGCGCCATCGCCGATCTCCTCGACGGGACGGACCCGCGCCTGCGCGACGATGCGGGACTGCGCGCCCGCGCCCTCGTCCACGGGGCGGCGGTGCGGCTCCATCTTCCCTTCTTCGTCCGCTCCTTCACGGACTTCTATTCGTCCCGCGAGCATGCCTCCAACGTCGGCACCATGTTCCGCGGGCGAGAGAAGGCGCTGCCGCCCAACTGGCTCCACATGCCGATCGCCTACAACGGGCGCGCGTCCACCGTGGTCGTCTCGGGCACTGCGGTTCGCAGGCCGCTCGGCCAGCTGAAGGCGGCCGAGGCGGAGGCGCCCGTCCTCGGCCCGTCGCGCCGGCTCGACATGGAGGTGGAGCTCGGCATCGTGGTCGGGACGCCGTCGGCCATGGGCCGCCCCGTCACGACGGCGGAGGCGGACGCCATGATCTTCGGCTACTGCCTCCTGAACGACTGGTCGGCCCGCGACATCCAGCTCTGGGAGTACCAGCCGCTCGGACCCTTCCAGTCGAAGGCGTTCGCGACCACGGTGAGCCCCTGGATCGTGACGGCCGACGCCCTCGCGCCGTTCCGCGTCGATCCGCCGGAGCGCGCCGTCCCGCTGCTGCCCTACCTCTCGGAGGATGCGCCGCGCAATCTCGACGTCGCCATCGACGTGACGCTGGCGCCGGAGGGAGGGGAGGCGAGAACCATCTGCCGGACCAACACGCGCCATCTCTACTATTCGCCGGCCCAGCAGATCGCCCATCACACCCTGTCGGGGTGTGCGATGGAGACGGGGGATCTCCTCGGCTCGGGCACCATCTCGGGGCCGACGGCCGAGAGCCGCGGCTCGCTGCTCGAGATCACGTGGGGCGGACGGGACCCGATTGCCGTCGACGGCGGCACGCGCACCTTCCTCGAGGACGGCGACACTGTCACGTTCACCGCTCGTGCACAGGGCGCCTGTCGCGTGGGCTTCGGTGCGTGCGCGGGGACGATCCTTCCCGCCCCCGATCTCTCCGGCCGCTGATCGCGCGCGCATGGGGACATGCCGACGTGCGCCGGCCTGTCAGGCCGGAACGACGCGGCGCGCCGCGGCCGAGGATCTTCGACACGGCGCGCACCGAGGCTGCGCTGAGGGCGCGAACGGGCGCCTGCCTCAGGGGGCGCGCTCGGATGAGAACACCGCGCAAGGGGCGCGAATGAGCCAAGGCCCCGCGCATGCGGCGCGGGGCGCGCAAGAACGACGCTCCCGCGCATGCGGCGCGGGGCGCGCAAGAACGACGCTCCCGCGCATGCGGCGCGGGGCGCGCATGAACGACGCTCCCGCGCATGCGGCGCGGGGCGCGCACGAACAATGCTCCCGCGCATGCGGCGCGGGAGCGGGGCCGCCTGGTCGGCGGAGCCGATCGAGCCGCCACGAGGCGAGAGCGCCCCGAGCGGCCCGCGCGGTGGCGGCCCTCACGCCCTTACGAAGCCGCCCTGGCGCCTCCGGTCAGGGGCAGGGAACCGGCTCGCCCCACTGATTGACGCAGCGCGGCGTGGTCGCGGCGCCAGCGATGGCACCCGCCGCGCCGGTGGCGGCCGCGACGCCGAGGGTCGTGCCGGGGTTGGCGCCCGCAGCCGCCGCGATCACGGCGCCCGTCGCCGCGCCGAGACCGCCGCCCACGACGGCGCGCTCGCCGGGATTGGTGGAATTGCAGCCGGAAACGCCGAGACCGGCGACAAGGGCCACAGCAAGAATGGCTTTCTTCATGTCATACTCCAGGACGATCGCCGAGCGAGCCTCGGGGCGACCGGTCCATCATTGGGTCCCCTTGGCTTAACTGGCGATGAAGGTTTCTTTCGCCGCGATCAAGGCCGAATGATGACTGCAGCCATCATGATTCAGGGGACGGGCTCCGATGTGGGAAAATCGCTGCTCGTCGCGGGGCTCTGCCGCCTCTATGCTCGCCGCGGCCTCGTGGTGCGCCCGTTCAAGCCGCAGAACATGTCCAACAACGCCGCCGCCACCGACGACGGCGGAGAGATCGGCCGCGCGCAGATGCTCCAGGCCCGTGCCGCAGGGGTGGAAGCGAGCGTCCATATGAACCCCGTCCTCCTGAAGCCGCAGTCGGAGACCGGCGCGCAGGTGGTCGTCCAGGGCCGCGTCTTCGCGAGCGCCCGGGCGCGGGACTATGCCTCTCTGAAGCCGGGCCTGATGGCGCCGGTTCTCGAGAGCTTCGCGCGCGTCGCCGAGGGGGCGGACCTCGTGGTCGCGGAGGGTGCGGGCAGCCCCGCCGAGATCAACCTGCGGGAGGGCGACATCGCCAACATGGGGTTTGCCATCGCGGCCGGCGTGCCCGTGGCGCTCGCGGCCGACATCGCGCGGGGCGGTGTGATCGCGAACCTCGTCGGCACCGCAGCGGTGCTCCCTCCGGCGGACAGGGCGCAGGTGGCGGGTTTCATCGTCAACAGATTCCGCGGCGACGTCAGCCTGTTCGACGACGGTGTCCGGGAGATCGAGGTGCGGACCGGCTGGCCCTCCCTCGGCGTCGTCCCCTGGTTCGCCGCAGCCTCGGCGCTCCCGGCGGAGGACACGCTCGGTCTGCCGACGGCAGCGCGGCCGGGCGGGCTCGTGGTCGTGATGCCCCGCCTGCCGCACATCGCGAACTTCGACGACTGCGATCCCCTTCGCCTCGAGCCCGGCGTCTCCCTCCGCCTCGTCCCCCTCGACGAGCCGCTTCCGGCGGACGCGGACGTCGTGCTCCTGCCGGGCTCCAAGTCCACGGTGGCCGACACCCGCGCCCTCGTGGCGGCGGGCTGGGACGTCGACCTTCGCGCCCACCTGAGGCGGGGCGGGCGCATCGTCGGCCTGTGCGGCGGCTATCAGATGCTGGGCCGCCGCATCGCCGATCCAGAGGGGTACGAGGGCCCGCCCGGCGACACCCCCGGCCTCGGCCTACTCGACGTCGAGACCGTGCTCGCGGCGCCCAAGGTCACGCGGCGCACGCGCGGTCTCTCCGCGCTGCCGGGCGCGGAAGGCGTCCCCGTCGACGGCTACCGCATCCACATGGGCCGGACGACTGGGCCTGACACGGCCCGACCGGTGGTGCGGCTCGAGGAGGGGCCGGACGGGGCGATCTCGCCGGACGGGCGGGTGATCGGCTGCTACCTCCACGGCATCTTCGGCGCCGACGCCTTCCGCGCCGCCTTCCTCGGCGCGCTCGGCACCGTCTCGGACCTTGCCTACGAGGCCCGCGTGGAGGCGACGCTCGACGCCCTCGCCGACCACCTCGAGGCCGCCGTCGACACGGAGGCCCTCCTCGCCATCGCTCAGAGGAGGACTGCGAGGGCGGCGTAGAGGAGGAAGTGGACCGCGCCGAGGCGGGCGGAGACGACGAGCGCCCTGTCGACGTCCGTCATGGTCGCGACGCGCCCCTTCTCGTTGAGCCACACGCCGTTCACGGGCTGGCCGTCATAGGTGCGCGGGCCGCCGAGGGCGACGTCGAGGCCGTAGGCCATCGTCGCCTCCGGCCAGCCGGCGTTGGGGGAGACGTGGCGGTCGGCGTCGCGCCTAATGGCGTCGCCGAACTTCAGCGCCCGCGGCGCGACGAGCTTGAGGAGGAACGTCGTGAGGCGCGCGGGCGCGAAGTTCATGGCGTCGTCCACCTTGGCGGCGGCATAGCCGAATTCGGCGTGGCGGGGGGTGAGGTGGCCGATCATGGAATCGGCGGTATTGACGATCTTGTAGGCGACGAGACCGGGCAGCCCGCCGATCGCGAACCAGAAGACCGGCGCCACCACCCCGTCGGACAGGCTCTCGGCGAGTGTCTCGATGCTGGCGCGCGAGACGCCCGCCTCGTCGAGCCCTTGCGTGTCCCGGCCGACAATCCTGGCCACCTCGCCGCGCGCATCCTCGAGGGTGGGCGCGTTCGCGACGGCGGCGACGTGGTCCTGGAGGCTCTTGTGGGCGATGAGGGCGCTCGCGACGGCGGCCTCCACCAGGACCCCGCCCACGAGCCCGTCGAGGAAGGCCGAGAGGATCGCGGCCGGGACCGCGAAGAGGGCGATGGTGGCGAAGAGCGCCGCAAAGCCCTTGGCGCGTCGGCCCTCTCCCGTGTTGAGGGCCTTGTCGAGGCGGTCGATGACGGCGCCGAACCAGGTGACGGGGTGGCCCGTAGCGGCCCACAGGCGTGCCGGATCGCCGACGACGGCGTCGACGAGGATGGCGAGTGCGACGACCTCCACGGGTCACGCGGCCCGGCGGCAGGCGGCGGCGAGGGCTGCCTCGAGGCGCGCGCCGTGCCGTCCGGGCAGGCCGATCCGAAGGCGCCCGGGGACGTCGTCGAAGATGCGCGTCCACACCCCCTCCGCCGCGAGGGCCTCGTGGATCCGCTCGGCGCGCTGCGTCTCGACGAGGCGGAAGAGGTCGGTTCCCCCAGTCACGGGAAGGCCCGCGCTGGCGAGCGTCTCGTCGAGGGCGGCACGCTCACGGGCGAGCCTTTCGCGCATCCCCTGCGCCCATTCGCCGTCCGAAAGGGCCGCCGCGCCGACGGCGAGCGCTGGACCCGACACCGCCCATGGCCCGAGACGAGCGGCAAGGTCGGCGATCACAGCGGGCGCGCCCACCGCGAAGCCGAGGCGAAGGCCGGGCAGGCCGTAGAACTTCCCGAAGCTCTTCAGGACGAGCGTCCCCGCGGCGCCGGCGACCGTGAGGTCCGGGAGGAGGTCGCCGAAGGCCTCGTCCACCACGAGGCGGACGCCGCCGTCCGCCCGCGACGCGGCGAATTGCGCGAGCCGCCCGGGCGCATGGATGCGCCCGTCGGGGTTGTTGGGATTGACGACGACGGCGACGTCGGCGCCGGCCGCCTCCGCGAGGGAGGCGACGGCCGTCACCCGCGCGCCCGCCCGCGCCCAGGTTGCGGCGTGCTCGGCATAGGTGGGGCCGACGACGGCGACGGTGCGCGCTGGGATCACGTGGGGCAGCCACTGGAGGATCGCCTGCGTTCCGGGTGCCGCGGCGACGGCCGCCTCCCCTGGGACGCGGTAGGCGGCGCGGGCGGCGGCGATGAGTGCGGCCTCGGCATCGCGCTGGGGAAGGCGCCTGAGCGCCTCCGCCGGGATGCCGGCAGGATAGGCATGGGGGTTGATGCCCGTGGACAGGTCGAGCCACCCGGCGACGGCGCGGCCTTTCGCGCGGGCCTCCGACAGGTCGCCTCCGTGTCTGATCGCGTCCACCGCGCACTCCTTCGCACAGGCCCTTGCCGCGGGTCCGGCACCCGCTGGAGGCTGCCGCCGGGTCCCTGCCTCGCCGGCGCCAGCATCATCCGCGGGCGAACGCGGCGTTCGCATCACCATCCGTTGTGCCCCGGAGCGACGGGCGCGCCAATGCGCCAACCGGGCGCGGTGCCGGCTCGTCGTGGTCGAGGGCCTCGTCGATCCGGTGGGGTTGCTCGGTTCACGGCGCGATCTGAGCACCCTGCCGTGCACGATCGCCGGAGCGGCGCGCGATGCCGGCCGTCTCCGCAAGGCCTTCCCGGAGCGCGCCGGGGGAGGGCGCGGTGGGACCCGCGGCCGTGTGGCCCGGCGTCCCCGCAGGGGGCCGAGCCTGCCGGGATGAGCGCGAACCCGGCGCCGGAACGCAGGACGGGCGGCCGAAGCCGCCCGTCCGCTCGTCCAGTCGTCGTCCGGCCGCAGGGCCGGAACGGTGTCAGACGGAGTAGTAGAGATCGAACTCGACGGGGTGGGGCGTCTGCTCGTAGCGCTCGTTCTCTTCCCACTTGAGGGCGAGGTAGGCGTCGATCTGGTCGTCGTCCATGACGCCGCCGGCCTTGAGGAACTCGCGGTCCGCGTCGAGGTGGGTGAGCGCCTCGCGGAGCGAGTGGCACACGGTCGGGATGTCCTTCAGCTCCTCGGGCGGCAGGTCGTAGAGGTCCTTGTCCATCGGGTCGCCCGGATGGATGCGGTTCCTGATGCCGTCGAGGCCGGCCATGAGGAGGGCCAGATCGGCGAGGTAGGGGTTCGCCGACGGGTCGGGGAAGCGGATCTCGATGCGCTTCGACTTCGGCGACGTGCCGTAGGGGATGCGGCAGGAGGCCGAGCGGTTGCGCGCGGAGTAGGCGAGGAGGACGGGCGCCTCATAGCCCGGGACGAGACGCTTGTAGGAGTTCGTCGTCGGGTTGGTGAAGGCGTTGATCGCCCGCGCGTGCTTCAGGATGCCGCCGATGTAGAAGAGGCACATCTCGGAGAGGTCGGCGTAGAGGTCACCCGCGAACATCGGCTTGCCGTCCTTCCAGATGGACTGGTGGACGTGCATGCCGGTGCCGTTGTCGCCGTAGATGGGCTTCGGCATGAAGGTCGCGGACTTGCCGTACGAGTGCGCCACCTGGTGGACGACGTACTTGTAGATCTGCATCTTGTCGGCGATGCGGGTCATGTGGTCGAACTTGAGGCCGAGCTCGTGCTGGGCCGCGCCGACCTCGTGGTGGTGCTTCTCGACCACGACGCCCATCTCGGTCATGACCGAGAGCATCTCGGAGCGCATGTCCTGGGCGGAGTCGATGGGGGGCACGGGGAAGTAGCCGCCCTTGGTGCGCGGCCGGTGGCCGAGGTTGCCGCTCTCGTACTCGGTCGGCATGTTCGACGGCAGCTCGATGGAGTCGAGCTTGAAGCCCGTGTCGTACGGGTTCGTGTTGAACCGCACGTCGTCGAACACGAAGAACTCGGCCTCGGGGCCCATGGAGATGGTGTCGCCGATGCCGCTCGACTTGAGGTAGGCTTCCGCCTTCTTGGCGGTGGTGCGCGGGTCGCGGTTGTAGGCTTCGCCCGTGGAGGGTTCGAGGATGTCGCAGAAGATGGACATCGTGGCCTGGCCGAAGAACGGGTCCATGTGGGCCGTCTCGGGATCGGGCATGAGGATCATGTCCGACTCGTTGATGGCCTTCCAGCCGGCGATGGACGAGCCGTCGAACATGACGCCGTCGGCGAACATGTCCTCGTCGACGATACCGCAGTCCATGGTCACATGCTGCAGCTTCCCGCGCGGATCGGTGAAACGCAGATCGAGAAACTTGACGTCCTTGTCCTTGATGTCCCGCAGGATCTCTTGCGCTGTGCTCATTCGCCTTCGCTTTCTAATGGCGCCTTGGAAGTTCCGGGTGTTTCAGATGGCTTCCTCACCGGTCTCGCCGGTGCGGATGCGGATGGCGTCCTCCACGGGGAGGACGAAGATCTTGCCGTCGCCGATGCGGCCGGTTTGCGCCGCGTTGCGGATCGCCTCCACGGCGGCCGGCATCAGGCCGTCGGGGACGATCAGCTCGATCTTCACCTTCGGCAGGAAGTCGACGACGTACTCGGCGCCTCTGTAGAGCTCGGTGTGGCCCTTCTGGCGGCCGAAGCCGCGCGCCTCGAGGACGGTGATCCCCTGCAGGCCCACATCCTGAAGCGCTTCCTTCACCTCGTCGAGTTTGAACGGCTTTATGATGGCTTCGATCTTCTTCATTAAGACCCCGTTGGGCGCGCGGCTTTTCATCCGCTGGCCGCACAGGCGAATGCACGGGCTGTGCCAGAACGCCGTTCGCCGCCTCTGGCCGCGCCGGTGGCAGCGTGCTCCGGCCGCAGGCAACGAAGCTGCATCCGATTTAGGCAAATGCCTTCTCGCTGGGCGGACGCCCGGCCAACCCCCTGGATTCGCATCATGATCGAGCTGCTGACGCCCGCCGAAATGGCAGAAGTCGACCGCCGCACCGTCGAGGCGGGCATTCCCATCGCCCGCCTCATGGAAAATGCCGGCTATGCGGTCGCGGACGCGGTCGCGACCCGCGCGCCCCTCGGCATCACCGTCGTCGTGGTGGCGGGGCCGGGCAACAACGGCGGCGACGCCTTCGTCGCGGCCCGCGTCCTCCACGAGCGCGGCTATCGCACATGTGTCGTCGATCTCGCGGGGGAGGGCGCAAGCAACGCGGCCGCCGCGGCGCGCGCCGCCTGCCGCGCCCGCAGGATCGCCGCCGACGACCCCGCGCTCGCCACGGCCGACATCGTCGTCGACGGCCTCCTCGGCGCGGGTCTCTCCCGCGACGTCTCCGGCGCGTTCGCCGAGGCGGTGGAGGCCATGAACGCCTCGCGCGGGCGGATCGTGGCGGTCGACATCGCGAGCGGGATCGACGGGGCGACCGGCGCGGTGCGCGGCGTCGCGGTGCGGGCGCACGAGACGGTGACCTTCGGCCGCCGCAAGCCGGGGCACCTCCTCCACCCCGGAAGGGCCCACGCCGGGCGCATCCGCCTCGTCGACATCGGCCTCTCGGAGGCGGCGATCGCAGGGCTCGGCGTCACCGTCTTCGCCAACGACCCGGCGCTCTGGGCAGCGCTGCGCCCGCGCCTCGATGCGGCGGGCCACAAGTACCATCGCGGCCACGCGCTCGTCGTCTCGGGCGCCATGACGGCGACCGGGGCCGCCCGTCTCGCGGCGACTGCGGCGCTGAGGGCCGGGGCGGGGCTCGTCACGCTCGCCTCCCCCGCGGACGCGCTCCTCGTCAACGCGTGCCACCTCACCACCGTGATGCTCGAGCGGGCCGACGGACCGGAGGAGCTCGCCACCGTCCTGCGCGAGCGGCGGCGCAACGCCGTCTGCCTCGGGATGGGTTTGCCGCCCGACGGTGCGACGCGCGCCCTCGCCGAGGCCGCGCTCGCCTCGGGCGCCGCCACCGTCCTCGACGCGGGCGCGCTCGTCGCCTTCGCGGGCGACGCCGGCGGGCTCGCGCGGGCCGTCGAGGGGCGCAGCGTCGTCCTCACACCGCACGAGGGGGAGTTCGCGCGCGTCTTCCCCGCCGAGGGCGACAAGCTCGCCCGTGCCCGCGACGCCGCGCGCGCCTGCGGTGCCGTCGTCCTCCTCAAGGGGCCGGACACCGTGATCGCCGCCCCCGACGGCCGCGCCGCGGTCAACCACAACGCGCCGCCCTCCCTCGCCACGGCGGGCGCGGGCGACGTCCTCGGCGGCATCGTGACGGCCTTTCTCGCGCAGGGGGTTCCACCGTTCGAGGCCGCGTCCATGGCCGCCTGGCTCCACGGGGAAGCTGGACGGATCGCGGGGCCCGCCCTCGTCGCCGACGATCTCCTCGAGGCGATCCGCCCCGCCCGTGCCGCCCTCGAAGAGGTTTGACCGCCCGCCCGCGGCAGGACATACGGGGGGCGGCGCGGGTGTGGCGGAACTGGTAGACGCACCTGGTTTAGGTCCAGGCGCCGAGAGGTTTGGGGGTTCGAGTCCCTCCACCCGCACCATCTTTGTTGCGCTACCGCGCTTCGCGCTGCTTGAGCGCGTGGTGCGCCGGTTCGGCGCTCCTGCGCCCGGGCGCACCATCCTTGCTGCGCTACCGCGCTTCGCGCTGCTTGCCTTGTTGCGCTACCGCGCGCTGCTTGAGCCCATCCTTGTTGCGCTACCGCGCTTCGCGCTGCTTGAGCGCGTGGTGCGCGGGCCTCCACGGTCGGGGCGCGGCGCTCCGGTCCCATTGACTTCGCCGTGCCGGGGCGCGACATGGGGCGCCATTCCCTGACACACGACCCCCAACGGACCTTGCGGAAAGAGACCCCATGGAAGTGACCGAAACCCGCGCGGACGGGCTGCAGCGGGAGTTGAAGGTGGTGGTGCCCGCGGCGACCCTCGACGAGCGGCTCACCGCGTACCTCGCCGACCTCAGCCAGAAGGTCCGCCTCAAGGGCTTCCGCCCCGGCAAGGTGCCGATGGCGCACATGAAGAAGGTCTACGGCCGCTCGGCCATGGCCGAGGTCATCAACGAGGTGATGTCGGAGAGCGTGCAGAGCGCCATGGAGAAACGGGACGAGAAGCCCGCCCTCCAGCCCGACATCGACATCGGCGAGACCTCCGTGGAGGAGGTGATGGCCGGCCGGAGCGACCTTGCCTTCGCCGTGAAGTACGAGGTGCTGCCGGCGATCGAGGTGACGGGCCTGTCGGAGGTGACCGTCGAGAAGCCGGTCGCCGCCATCTCCGACGAGGAGGTGGACGCCGAGGTCGCGAAGCTCGCCGAGCGCAACCGCGAGTACGAGGCCGTCGAGCGCCCGGCAGAGAGCGGTGACCGCCTGAAGATCGACTTCGTGGGCCGCGTCGGCGAGGAGGCGTTCGAGGGCGGCTCCGCCGAGGATGTCGACATCGTGATCGGCGAGGGCCGCTTCATCCCCGGCTTCGAGGAGCAGCTCGCGGGCACCGCGGCGGGCGACAGCTGTATCGTGACTGTGACCTTCCCCGAGGAGTACCCGGCCGAGAACCTTGCCGGCAAGGAGGCCGCCTTCGACGTCACCGTGAAGGAGGTGGCGGCGCCGAAGGACGCTGAGGTGGACGACGCCTTCGCCGAGCGCCTCGGCCTCGAGAGCCTCGAGGCGCTCAGGACGGCGCTGCGCGGCGAGATGCAGAAGGCCTACGACAGGGCGACGCGCGCCAAGGTGAAGCGTGCCCTCCTCGACGCCCTCGACGAGCGCTTCAAGTTCGAGCTGCCGCAGAAGCTGGTGGACAGCGAGTTCGACACTATCTGGAAGCAGGTGGTGGCGGACATGGAGCGCCGCGGCCAGAGTTTCGACGCCGAGGCCGCCGACGACGCGGAGGGGAGCGAGGCGAAGGCCCGTGCGGACTACCGCGCCATCGCCGAGAGGCGCGTGCGGCTCGGCCTCCTCCTGTCGGAGATCGGGACGAAGGCCGAGGTGACCGTGACGGACGAGGAGGTCCAGCGCGCGCTCGGCGAGCAGATGCGCCGCTTCCCCGGCCAGGAGCGGGAGGTTCTCGACTTCTACCGCCAGAACCCCCAGGCGGTGGCGAGCCTCAGGGCCCCCATCTTCGAGGACAAGGTGGTCGACTACGTACTCGAGCTCGTGAACGTTACCGAGAAGCCGGTGACGAAGGAGGAGCTCCTGAAGGACCCGGACGAGGATCACGACCACGACCACGATCACGACCATCACCACGACCACGATCATCATCACGACCACGACCACTAGGCGCGCCGCACCATGAAAGACCCCGTCGAGTATGCGATGAGCACGCTGGTGCCGATGGTCGTCGAGCAGACGAACCGCGGCGAGCGCGCCTACGACATCTTCTCCCGCCTCCTGTCGGAGCGCATCATCTTCATCACCGGCCCGATCGAGGACACTGTGGCGACGCTGGTGTGCGCGCAGCTCCTCTATCTCGAGGCGGACAATCCCAACAAGGAGATCTCGCTCTACATCAACTCCCCGGGCGGGATCGTGACGTCGGGCCTTGCGATCTACGACACGATGCAGTTCGTGCGGCCGACCATCTCGACGCTGTGCATCGGCCAGTCCGCGTCCATGGGCGCCATGCTGCTGGCGGCCGGCGCCAAGGACATGCGCTTCGCGCTGCCGAACGCGCGCATCATGGTGCACCAGCCCTCGGGCGGCTTCCGCGGCACCGCGGCGGACATCCAGCTCCAGGCGCAGGAGATCCTGTCCCTCAAGCGGCGCCTCAACGAGATCTACCGCAAGCACACGGGCCAGTCCCTCGACGTGATCGAGAAGGCGCTCGAGCGAGACAACTACATGACGGCCGAGACCGCCAAGGAGTTCGGCATCATCGACCAGGTGATCGAGAGTCGCGCCGCGCTCGAGCAGTGACGGTCGCAACCTCAGGCTGTTTCGCGTTGCGCCGCTCCGCCGTCCGGGCTACGCCTGGGGCGGCGGCGGCGGCGGCGGCGAGGCGTCCGCGCGCCATGGCGAATTGGTCACGCGGCGATGCGACGCCTCGGGAGCGAACCGAAAGGGGCTGTGCGTTTTTGGCTTTGATAACCGTTTCATCCGTTGACTATGCAGCGACTCGGTTTGCATCGGCGGGGACTGCCGCCCAATATGCCGGGTCGATGGTGGTGGCCCCCGGGGCCGGCGTGAGTGGGCGGCGGGCTCGTCCGGCCCGGCGCCTTCGAGGCGGAGCAGAGGTGAGTATATGAGCAAGGCGACCAGCGGCGATGGCAAGAACACGCTCTACTGCTCCTTCTGCGGAAAGAGCCAGCACGAGGTGCGCAAGCTCATCGCGGGTCCCACCGTGTTCATCTGCGACGAGTGCGTCGAGCTGTGCATGGACATCATCCGCGAGGAGAACAAGTCCTCGCTGGTGAAGGCGCGGGACGGCATCCCGACCCCGCTCGAGATCCGCAAGGTTCTCGACGACTACGTGATCGGCCAGGCAGGCGCGAAGAAGATCCTGTCCGTCGCCGTCCACAACCACTACAAGCGCCTGTCCCACGCCTCGAAGTCGTCGGAGGTGGAGCTCGCGAAGTCGAACATCCTCCTCATCGGCCCGACCGGCTGCGGCAAGACGCTGCTCGCCCAGACCCTCGCGCGCATCCTCGACGTGCCCTTCACCATGGCCGACGCCACGACGCTGACCGAGGCCGGCTACGTCGGCGAGGACGTCGAGAACATCATCCTGAAGCTCCTCCAGGCCGCGGACTACAACGTCGAGCGGGCCCAGCGCGGCATTGTCTACATCGACGAGGTGGACAAGATCAGCCGCAAGTCGGACAACCCGTCCATCACGCGGGACGTGTCCGGTGAGGGCGTCCAGCAGGCGCTCCTGAAGATCATGGAGGGGACGGTCGCCTCCGTGCCGCCGCAGGGCGGGCGCAAGCACCCCCAGCAGGAGTTCCTGCAGGTGGACACGACCAACATCCTGTTCATCTGCGGCGGCGCCTTCTCCGGCCTCGACAAGATCATCTCCGACCGGGGGCGCGGCACGTCCATCGGCTTCAAGGCCCAGGTGATGGCGCCGGAGGACCGCCGCACGGGCGAGCTCTTCAAGAACGTGGAGCCCGAGGATCTCCTGAAGTTCGGCCTCATCCCCGAGTTCGTCGGCCGCCTTCCGGTGATCGCCACCCTCGAGGACCTCGACGAGCCCGCCCTCGTCCAGATCCTGTCGGAGCCCAAGAACGCGCTGACCAAGCAGTACCAGCGCCTCTTCGAGATGGAGGGGGTGGAGCTCACCTTCCACGCCGACGCCCTCAAGGCGATCTCGCGCCGCGCCATCGAGCGCAAGACCGGCGCGCGTGGCCTTCGCTCCATCCTCGAGGCGATCCTCCTCGACACCATGTACGAGCTCCCGGGGCTCGACGGCGTGCGCGAGGTGGTGATCTCCGAGGAGGTGGTGAACGGCACGGCGCGCCCGCTCTACATCTACGCCGACCGCGCGCAGGAGCCCTCGCGCACATCCGCCTGAGGCGGCACAGCCGGCCCCGCCGCTCTGACGGGGGCCGGCAGACCGCCGTTCGCGGCACCGCAACGGCCGCCGGCCGTGGCGCGGCAAGTGAGAACACCGGCCCCTCGGGGGCCGGCGGCAGCCTCCGCGCGGAGGCTTGCGGCGCGACGCCAGCCCCGCGGCGGCCAGATGCGGCAACCTTGAAGTCCGCTGCCGAGAGCGCCACTTCCCCATGACGACGCCCGCCGGGCGGTCCCGCGATGACCGCGCCCCACTCGACACTTTCCGTGGGTGGAACGCCGCGCGAGCGGCACGAGCGCGGGCCAGGATGGCTCGACTCGTGCATCCTGTATGGCGAGCCGGAGCCGAGCTGAAAGGACGATTTGCATGACAAAGTCGGACGACAATCGGGAGACCGGAGACCGGCGCGCCGGAGGCGAGCCCGAGGGGACATACCCCGTCCTGCCGCTGCGCGACATCGTGGTCTTCCCGCACATGGTCGTGCCGCTCTTCGTCGGTCGGGAGAAGTCCATCCGCGCTCTCGAGGAAGTGATGCGCGCGGACAACCAGATCCTTCTCGTCACCCAGAAGGAGGCGGGGGACGACGATCCGCGCCCGCAGGGCCTGTTCGAGATTGGCACGCTCGCCACGGTCCTGCAGCTCCTCAAGCTGCCTGACGGCACCGTCAAGGTGCTGGTGGAGGGCTCGCGCCGCGCGCGCATCGCCCGCTTCACCGGCCGCGGCGAGTTCTTCGAGGCCGACGTCACGGGCGTGGAGGAGCCGGACTACGACAGCACCGAGGCGCAGGCCCTCGCCCGCTCGGTGGTCACCGAGTTCGAGAACTACGTCAAGCTGAACAAGAAGGTGTCGCCCGAGGTGATCGCGGCCGTGTCCCAGATCGAGGACCATGCCAAGCTCGCCGACACCATCGCCTCGCACCTCATCGTGAAGATCCCCGTGAAGCAGGAGATCCTCGCCACCCCGTCGGTGATCGACCGGTTCGAGAAGGTGCTCGGCATCATGAACGGTGAGATCTCCGTCCTCCAGGTGGAGAAGCGCATCCGCTCCCGCGTGAAGCGCCAGATGGAGAAGACCCAGCGCGAGTACTACCTCAACGAGCAGATGCGCGCCATCCAGAAGGAGCTCGGCGACGGCGAGGACGGCAAGGACGAGCTCGCCGAGCTCGAGGAGCGCATCAAGACCACCAAGTTCACCAAGGAGGCCCGGGAGAAGGCCGACGCCGAGCTGAAGAAGCTGCGGCAGATGTCTCCCATGTCCGCCGAGGCGACGGTGGTGCGCAACTACCTCGACTGGATGCTCTCCATCCCGTGGAAGAAGCCGTCCAAGATCAAGAACGACCTTCTCCACGCGGAGGAGGTTCTCGAGACCGATCATTACGGCCTCGAAAAGGTCAAGGAGCGCATCCTCGAGTATCTCGCCGTCCAGGCGCGCGCCAACAAGCTGAAGGGGCCGATCCTGTGCCTCGTCGGCCCCCCGGGCGTCGGCAAGACCTCGCTCGGCAAGTCCATCGCCAAGGCGACGGGGCGCGAGTTCGTGCGCATGTCGCTGGGCGGCGTGCGCGACGAGGCGGAGATCCGCGGCCACCGCCGCACCTACATCGGCTCGATGCCCGGCAAGGTCATCCAGTCCATGAAGAAGGCGAAGAAGTCCAACCCGCTCTTCCTGCTCGACGAGATCGACAAGATGGGCATGGACTTTCGCGGCGATCCGTCGTCCGCGCTCCTCGAGGTGCTCGACCCCGAGCAGAACTCCTCGTTCATGGACCACTATCTCGAGGTGGAGTACGACCTCTCGAACGTCATGTTCGTGACGACGGCGAACACGCTCAACATCCCGCCGGCCCTGATGGACCGGATGGAGATCATCCGCATCGCCGGCTACACCGAGGACGAGAAGGTCGAGATCTCCCGCCGCCACCTCATCGGCAAGGCGGAGACTGACCACGGCCTCAAGGGCGGCGAGTTCTCCATCGAGGACGAGGCGCTGCGCCAGCTCATCCGCCGCTACACGCGGGAGGCGGGCGTGCGCAACCTCGAGCGCGAGATCGCGACTCTCGCCCGCAAGGCGGTGAAGGAGATCCTGTCCTCCAAGGGCAAGGTGTCCACCGTCACCGTGAACCTCGAGAAGCTGGAGGAATATCTCGGCGCGCCGAGGTACCGCTACGGCCAGGCCGAGCTCGAGGACCAGGTGGGCGTCGCGACCGGCCTCGCGTGGACCGAGGTGGGCGGCGAGCTCCTCACCATCGAGGGACTGATGATGCCGGGCCGCGGCAAGATGACGGTCACCGGCAACCTCAGGGACGTCATGAAGGAGTCCATCTCCGCGGCCGCCTCCTACGTGCGCTCCCGCGCCACGGACCTCGGGATCGAGCCGCCGACCTTCGACAAGAGGGACATCCACGTCCACGTGCCGGAGGGCGCGACACCGAAGGACGGTCCGTCCGCAGGCATCGCGATGGCGACCGCTGTGGTCTCCGTCATGACCGGCATCGCCGTTCGCAAGGACGTGGCGATGACGGGGGAGATCACCCTCCGCGGCCGGGTGCTTCCCATCGGCGGCCTCAAGGAGAAGCTCCTCGCGGCGCTCCGCGGCGGCATCACCACCGTTCTCATTCCGGAGGAGAACGCGAAGGATCTCCCCGAGATCCCGGACAACGTGAAGAACGCCCTCGAGATCGTCCCCGTCTCCCGGATGGACGAGGTGCTCCAGCGCGCCCTCGTCAGGATGCCGGAGCCCATCGAGTGGACCGAGCCTCCGTTCGCCGGCAAGGACTCCGAGCGGACCGAGGAGGACGATCAGGCCGGCTTCCGCGCCCACTGAGCGGACGCCGGACGAAGACGCGATCGAAGGGCGGGGATCTACCCCGCCTTTTTTCGTGCCACCCCGCGCGGCGGGGGAGGGGAAACTTGCCGTGCCGTCCGCGAAGGATCAGGATCGCCCCGGTTCCGGCCCCGCGAAGGGAGAGGCATGGTCACGATCCGCGCAGTGGAAGCATCCGACGAGGTCGAGTGGCGGCGCCTGTGGACCGCCTACCTCGCCTTCTACGACACCAGCGTCCCCGAAAAGGTGTACGAGACAACGTTCGCCCGCCTCACCGGGGAGACCGCCTCCGGGCCGTTCGGTCTCGTCGCCGTCCCGGACGAGGGGCCGCCGGGCCGCCTCGTCGGCCTCGCCCATTACATGTTCCACCCGCATTGCTGGAAGGTGGAACCCGTCACCTACCTCCAGGACCTCTACGCCGATCCCGAGGTGCGCGGCCGCGGCATCGGGCGCGCGCTCATCGAGGCGGTCTACGGGGCGGCGGACGCCGCCGGCGCGCCAGCCGTCTACTGGCTCACCCAGGACTTCAACACCGAGGCGCGCAAGCTCTACGACCGGATCGGCCGCGTCACGCCCTTCATCCGCTACAACCGCGTCCTCTGAAAGCACCCGGATCCGGATCGGATCGATCGGTTGAAGGCGTGCTCGTTCCCGTGTCTGGCGCGGCTTCGGATCGCCGGGATCGACAGGCTTCCGGCGGAAGGCGCGCGAGGCCGAGAGGCCGCCGCCCACGGGGCACCGCCTCGCCGGCCCGGGCCTTCGAGTTCGCGAGGAGCTTGCGGGCATCGCGGCGATTGCGCCGGCGGCACAACCGGGCGGTCACAAGACGCCCGGATCCACGCCGCCATGCCAGCAGACCGCCGTCGGCGCCTCGGCGTCGATCCGGTGGTGTTGGCAGGCAGGCAGGCGACGGCCTCTGCGCTCCTCATCGCGCCGCTCGCCCTCACCCTTACCCTCGCCATCGACAGGCCGCTTGCCCTGCCGCTCCTTCGGCGACGACCAGCGCGGCCATGATGGCCTTCGCCGTCCTCTCCACCGCCGCGGCTCCGTGCCCTTCGAGATGTTGAGGCGCGCGGCGGTGACCGGTCTCCTGCGCGTGACCTTCATCACCGTCCCGGCGATCCCTCTCGGCGTCCTCGTCCCCGGCGAACGGCTCGGTCCGGGCGCGGTGGCCGGGATGATCCCCGCCGGCGCGGGTCTTGCCGTGATCGCCGGCCTGTGCCCCTTTTTTCGCGGCCGCCGCCGCCGCTGCCGCCGCCGTCAGCGGCAGAGCCTGAAGCCGCTTCGCCGCTCGGCGAGGTCGAAGTGAAGGTGGTTCTCGTGGACGCCGTCGCTGCCGGGGCCGAGGACCGTCGTGAAGAGCCGGCACGCGCCGGCGCGAACTTCCTTCTGGAATCGCGCGTCCGGCGCGTTTCCGGAGCGGGGCCTCACGGGCACGGAGCGGCCCGCGCCGAGTTCGACGGCTGCGATGTCGATGGCATTGGCGAGGGCGTGCTCTGAGAGGCGGTTCGAGCGACGCCCGTTGCGGCGGGTGCGGCAATGGTAGCTGGCGGCGACGCTGAGCCCTCTGACCGGGCTGCGGAAGTGGCGGGAGGCGGACGGCTCCACCACCTCGCGCACCCAGCGGGCGAATGCGACGGCGGCAGGGCAGCGCATGGTGGCGGGCGTCGAGAGGGCGACGTCGCCGATCGCGGCGATCACGAGAGGCCTCGGCGCGCCGCAAGCGCCCTCCCGGATGGCGCGGCCGCGCTCGAAGCGGGCGCCGAGCGCGCGCAGCGCCGCCTCGCAGGCGCGGTGACGGCCGCGCAGCGTCTCCGGGGCGGGTCCCGCGACGCGTCCGGGCGAGAGGGCGGCCGTCCGCGGCGCCAGGTCCGGGGTGGACGGATCGGGTCGCGCAGGCGGGACCGCGCCGGGGTCGGTGGCGCGTGAAGGGGGCGCCTGGCCTGCTACCCCGCCGCCTGCCGCAGGCGTCGCCGGGCGTCCATCCGCGCGCGGGCGGGGGAGGGGGATCGGCACGCCGTCCTCGTGCACTGCGATGGCGGCCTTTGCGATGGCGGCCTTTGCGATGGCGGCCTTCGCGATGGCGGCCTCGGCGGGCGGAACGGGCTTCGGCCTCGGATGCGGCACGTCCGCCGCGTGCGCCTCGAGGGCGAGCGCGCCCGCGAGGAGGAGCGCGGCGCAGGATGCCGGGATCCGCGCCGGTCCGGAGCGTCCGCCCGCGCCCATCACGTCCTCACGGTCTCGAGCGGGCGATAGAAGCCCGGGGTGAGACAGGCGGCCGAGCGCGCCGCATCGTTGAACGGCGGCTTGAGCCCGCCGCGGAAGTGCCGGCGCACGAGATCGTGGAAGGCCGGCTCGGCGGCACGCCCCTCACGATCGCACAGGAAGCGGAACCACGAGGCGCCGACGAAGACGTGGCCCTTCTCGTCCTCGTAGATGCGGCGCAGCACGGCGGCGGTCTCGTCGTCCCCGGCCCCGGCGAACGTCGCGATCATGGCGGGCGTCACGTCGAGCCCGCGCGCCTCGAGGACGAGGGGCACCACCGCGAGGCGCGCCGTGAGGTCGCCGCCGGTCGCCTCGGCCGCCTGCCAGAGCCCGTCATGGGCCGGAAGATCCCCGTAGGCCGCGCCGAAGGCGGCGAGGCGCTGCGACAGAAGGCCGAAGTGGGTCGCCTCCTCGTAGGCCACCTCCACCCACTGGTCGTGGAAGGAGCGCGGCATCCGCATCCCGGCGAAGCGGCCGACGATGTCCCAGGCGAGGTCGACGGCATTCAGCTCGATGTGGGCGATGGCGTGGAGGAAGGCGACGCGCCCCGCCGGCGTCGCGAGGGAGCGCTTCGGCATCTCCCGCGGCGGCCTCAGCTCGGGCCGGATCGGGCGGCCGGGGCGCGCCGGCATCGCGCGGTCGAGCGAGGCGCGCGTGAGGGAGAGTTCGCGCGCCCGCCAGCGGTCGCGCGCATCGCGGGTGATCGCCGTCTTCGCGGCCGGATCGGCGGTTGCGACGACGAGTGCCGCCGCATCCGCCAGCGAGTGGAACGCGCGCTCGCCCATCGCCCTTCCCTCACCCGTCCGTCCGGCAGCCGTTCAGAGCGCCCTTGCGGCTTCCAGCACGGCCTCGGCGTGACCCGGCACCTTCACCTTCCGCCAGATCCTCGCGATGTTGCCGTCCTTGTCGATGAGAAAGGTGGAGCGATCCACACCCATGTACTTCTTGCCGTACATGGACTTCTCGACCCAGACGCCGTAGGCGTTGGCCACCTCGGTCTTCTCGTCGGACGCGAGCGCGAAGCCGAGCTCGTACTTGGACTTGAACTTGTCATGGCTCGGCACCGGGTCCGGGGAGACGCCGACGATGGCCACTCCCGCCTCGCGGAACGCATCGATCAGCTCGTTGAAGGCCACGGCTTCCTTCGTGCAGCCCGACGTGTTGTCTTTCGGATAGAAATAGAGGACCACCGGTTGCCCGCGGTACGCGGAGAGCGAGATTTCACTGGCGTTGTCGCCCGGAAGGGTGAAATCGGGGGCGGGGGAGCCTTCGGCGAGTTCACTCATCAATCATTTCCCAAGTGAGTTCAGCCCGGCTTCATACCGGGCAATCGAAGGGTGGAAAAGGGCGCGGTGTTCCGCGTCATGTTGTCGTGGGAGGTGGGCGATCGCGGGACTGGAGTTGCCCGGCGTACCGGCGAGATTGCGCAACCGGCGTGGCATCCTCGCCGCTGGTGCCGCGCTGATCCTCGTCGCGGTTCTCGTTCGCATCACGGTGGCGCCGCTCGCCTTGCCGGCGGCCGGCCTCGCCGAGAGCATGCTGCCCGTCCCGGCGGGAGGGGCCGTGGAGGTCGGCGGCGTCACGGTCAGGCTCGGGGCAGGCGTCGTCCACCTCGCGCTGAGGGACGTGAGGCTGCGCGCGACGGGACTCTCGGCGTCCGTCCCGCACGTTCGCGTCAGGCAGGGGCTGTTCGGCCGGGAGCTCGAGGTGGAGGAGCCTCTCGTTCGCGTCGATCCGGTCGTTCTTGCTGGCAGCGGCGACCGGGGCGCCGCCGCGCCGAACCCCGCCCGCGCGCTCGAGGCGCTCGACGCTGCCCTCGCGCAGGCCGGCGCTGTGCTGGACCAGAGAGGCGTGCGCTCCGTGGAGCTCGGCGGCGGCCGGCTCGAGGTGGTGCCGTCCGGCCGCCCCATCACCGCATCGCGCGTCTTCCGGGACGTGCGGGCGCGGATCGTCGGCGGGGCCGACCCGGCGCTCGCGCTCTCGCTTCTGGGCGCGGCGGGGACTGTCGAGGCATCACTCTCCCGCGCCGCGACCGAGGAGGGAAGCCGCGTCCGGATCGCCGTCTCGGGCCTCGTGCCGCACGATCTCGCACACCTGCGGATCGTGGACAGCGGCTTTCCCCTCGACGCAGAGCTCGAAGCCGGATTTCTCCCCGGTGGCGAGGTGGATGAGGCCTCGGCGCTGGTCAGGATCGGCAAGGGCGTCATGGTCTTCGGGGTGGACCCGCCCCTCACGCTCGACGCGGGGCGCATCGCCCTGTCGCTGGCGCCCTCCGGGACGATCCTCCTCGACGAGGCGGAGTTCGTGGCGGGCGGCACGCGCGTTCCGTGGACGGGTGCCCTCTCTCCCGGCGCCGGGCCGGACGCACCGTGGACCTTCACCCTCGCGTCCTACGGCGCACTCTTCGAGGCGCCCGACCTCGACGAGCCGTCGGCGGTGGTGGACATCGGCCTTGCCGGCCGCATCGACCTTGCCCGCAGCCACCTTCACGTGGACAGGCTCGCCATCGAGATGGACGACGGCCGGGCGGATGCCGTGCTCATGTTCGACTGGTCGGACGGGCCGCGCCTGTCGGGCTCGGCGCGGCTCGGGCCGTCCGTGATCGGGACGCTAAGGGCCGTGTGGCCGCCCCTTGTCGCCTACGGGCCGCGCATGGCCGTGCTCGAGACCGTGCTCGGCGGCTTCGTGGAGGAGGTCACCGTCGACCTTGCCCTTACTCCCCTCGAGCTCGACGGCGACCCGGCGACCCACGACATGATCGACGGCGGCCTCACGCTCGACGCTGCCATGCGCGAGGCGACCCTGACGGGTGCGGGGCTGCCGATCGCCGTCCGCCGGGCCCACGGTGCGGTGGCGATCCGCGACAAGGTCCTCTCGGCGCGGATCGACGGCGGCGTCATCGGCGCCGACGGTCACGACCTCACGCTCGTCGGGGCCACCTTCGAGATCGCCGATCTTCAGACGCGGCCGGCGGTGGCGACGATCCGGGCGACGGTGGAGGGGCCTCTCGCCGCGGTGGTGGCGATCGCCGAGCGGGTGGAGCTGCCTCAGCTCGAGGCGTTCGAGGTGACGCCCGGTGACGTCACGGGCACCGTCCGCGCCGAGCTGTGGATCGAGACGCCCCTGTCCGACAGCGTGCCGCGCGAGCGGCGCCGCTGGTCCATCGACGGGCGCCTTACCGACGCGGGCGCGGGCGTGCCCATCAACGGGCGCATGGTGGAGCGGGCGAACCTCGAGGTGCTTCTGAACTCGCGCCGGATCGCCGCGAGAGGCCGGGCCGTCATCGACGGGCTCTCGCTGGACGTGAACTACAGCGAGCTGTTCGAGGGCGAGCGGTCCGGTGCGGCGCGCTTCGTGCTCACGGACGGGGAGCGGCGCCAGCGCGGGTTCGACACCGGCCGCATGCTGCGCGGACCCGTGGTCGTCACGGTGGAGGAGGGGGGCGACGCGCGGCGCAGCTTCATCGCCGACTTCACCGAGGCGGAGGTCGCGCTTCCCGTGTTCGAGAAGGCGGCGGGGCGTGCGCTTCTGGCGGAAGGGGCCATCGTCGGCGACGAGGCCGCCATGCAGCTCGAGGGCGTGCGGCTCGAGGGGGCCGGTGCCGAGCTCGAGGGCGCCTTGGAGGTGGCCGACGGCGCGCTCGCCTGGGCGGCCTTCGACACTGTGGCCTTCTCCCCCGGCGACAGCGCCCGGCTCAACGTGGAGCGCACCGAGAGCGGAGGCTACCGGCTCGACCTCGACGCGGAGCGGCTCGACGCGCGCCGACTTGCCCGCTCGCTCGTCGAGGGGGGCCGGGAGCCCCGACGCGATGGCGGCGCCGTCATGCCTTCGCTGGCGCTGGTGGCGCGCGCGGCGCAGCTTCGCCTGTCCGACGACGCGGTCGCGGGCGACGTCATGGTCGACGCCTTCCACGACGGTGCGCGGCTCCAGCGCCTGTCGCTCTCCGGCCGGCTCGACGGCGTGGCCGAGGGCTCGTTCGCGGCCCGTGTCGCGCCGGGCGCCAACGGCTCGCGGGACGTCTTCGCGGAGGTGCGCGAGCTCGGCCGCCTCCTCGCCGCGTTCGACATCTACGAGCGGATGGAGGGCGGGCGCACCACCATGGAGGCGCGCCTCGACCAGGACGGCGTCCTCACCGGGCGCGTTCTCGTGCGCGACCTCGCGCTCGCCAACGAGAGATCGCTCGACGCCGTGATCGCGCGGGCGCGCAGCGTCGGGCGCGGTGCGGACGATGGGCGCAACCCCCTCCCGCTCGCCTTCCAGGGCGCCGACGGCGGACTCGCGATCCCGTTCGAGCGGCTCCAGATCGACTTCGAGAAGCGCGGCGACATCGTGCGCATCAGCGAGGCCATCCTGCGCGGGTCGGTCATGGGCGGCACCGTCGAGGGGACGGTGGACCTTGCCGCGCGGACCGTGTCCCTCAACGGGACGTTCATCCCTGCCTACGGCGTCAACAACCTCTTCGGCCGCCTGCCGCTCTTCGGCGAGATCCTGGGGGGCGGAGAGAAGGGCGGCCTCATCGGGGTGACGTTCCGCCTCGCCGGGCCCATCGACGATCCGCAGCTCCTTCTGAACCCGATCTCGGCCATCGCCCCCGGAATCTTCCGGCGCATCTTCGAGTTCCGCTGAGGCGGCCTGCCCGGCCCGTGCCCGTGCGCGCCCGGTCTCAGACGGCGCGGACGAGGGCGTGCTTCTTGCGGCCGAGGGAGAGCTTGATGACGCCCGCGGAGAGGTCGTCCTCCCTCAGGATGCGGCGCTCGTCGTCGAGCCGCTCGTCGTTGACGCGGGCGCCGCCGCCCTGCACGGCCCGGCGCGCCTCTCCGTTGGACGCCGCGAGCCCGGCGCGGACGAAGGCCGTCAGGACGCCGAGGCCCTCGGTGAGCTCCGCGCGGGGGATCTCCACCGTCGGCAGCCCCTCGGCGAGGCCGCCCGCCTCGAAGGTGGCCGCCGCGGTGGCAGCGGCCGCCTCCGCCGCCTCCCGCCCGTGGACCATGGCGGTCGCCTCGGTGGCGAGCACCTTCTTCGCCTCGTTGATCTCCGCCCCCTCGAGCGCCTCGAGCCGGGCGATCTCGTCCAGCGGCATGTCGGTGAAGAGCTTCAGGAAGCGCCCGACGTCGGCGTCCTCGGTATTGCGCCAGAACTGCCAGTAGTCCCACGGGGGCGTCATGTCGCCGTTGAGCCAGACGGCGCCTGCCGCCGTCTTGCCCATCTTCGCGCCCGAGGCGGTGGTGATGAGCGGGCAGGTGAGGGCGAAGAGGTCCTGCGTTCCCATGCGCCTCCCGAGGTCGATGCCGGAGACGATGTTCCCCCACTGGTCCGATCCGCCCATCTGGAGCCGGCAGCCCGTGCGCCGGTTGAGCTCCACGAAGTCGTAGGCCTGCAGGATCATGTAGTTGAACTCGATGAACGACAGCGGCTGCTCGCGCTCGAGGCGCAGGCGCACCGAATCGAACGTGAGCATTCGGTTCACCGAGAAGTGCCTGCCGACGTCGCGCAGGAACTCCACGTAGTTCAGCGCGAGGAGCCACTCGGCGTTGTCCATCTGGAGCGCCGCGTTGTCGCCGGAGAAGTCGAGGAAGCGGTCGAAGACGCGGAAGATGGAGGCCTTGTTGTCCTCGATCTTCTCTGGCGTGAGGAGCTGGCGCGTCTCGTCGCGGCCGGAGGGGTCGCCGATCCGCGTGGTGCCGCCGCCCATCAGGACGATGGGCCTGTGCCCCGCCTGCTGGAGGCGGCGCAGCATCATGATGCCCATCATGTGGCCAACGTGGAGGGACGGCCCCGTGCAGTCGAAGCCGATGTAGGCCGTCACCCGCTCCTGTTTCAGGAGCGCGTCGAGACCCGCGAGGTCGGACCCCTGGTGGATGTAGCCGCGCGCCTCGAGCGTGGTGAGGAAATCCGACCGAAGGTCCGTCATGGGTGTGGCACTCGTCGTGGAAGGCTGGAGGTGGGGGCGGCTCGCGCCCGCCGTCTGCTAACATGGGTTGCCGTGAAGGCAACAGCGGGGGAAGTGCGATGCGGGCGATCGGCGTGATCTCGGGAACATCCATGGACGGTGTGGACGTCGCCCTCGTGGAGACCGACGGCGCGGATCGCGTGGTGCGCGGCCCCGGCCTCTCCGTCCCCTATGCGCCACAGGACAGGGCCACGATCCGCGCGGCGCTGAAGGACGCGATGGCGGCGCCGGACGCGGCGCACCGCACGCCCGCTCTTCTCGCGGCGGAGGCGGCCGTCACCCGCGCCCACGGCGACGCCGTCGCCCGCTTTATCGCCGAGACCGGCGTCACGGCGGACGTCGTCGGCTGGCACGGTCAGACAGTGGCGCACGCCCCGGCGCGGGGCTTCACCATGCAGATCGGCGACGCCGAGGCGCTCGGCGCGCGGATCGGGCTTCCCGTGGTGTTCGACTTCCGCTCGGCAGACGTTGCGGCGGGCGGCGAGGGGGCGCCCCTCGTCCCGGTCTACCACCGTGCGCTGGCGCGGCAGGCGGGGCTCGTCGAGCCGGTCCTCGTCATCAATCTCGGCGGCGTCGCGAACGTGACGTTCGTCGCGGGCGACACGCTGATCGCCTTCGACACGGGGCCCGCGAGCGCCATGATCGACGACGCGATGGCCGCCGTCGGCGCCGCCTACGACGACGGCGGTGCGACTGCGGCGCGCGGAAGGGTGGACGAGGCGGCCCTCGCGGCCCTGATGGACGACCCCCACTTCGCACGGCCGGCGCCGAAGTCCCTCGACAGGGACGCCTTCTCTCCCGGTCCGGTGGCCCATCTCTCTCACGAGGACCGCGTCGCGACGCTGACTCGCTTCTCCGCCGAGGCCGTCGGGGCCGCGCTGCGCCATCTGCCCGCCCGTCCCGCGAGCGCGATCGCGGCCGGCGGCGGCACGCACAACGCCACGCTGATGGCGATGATCGAGGTGGCGATCGGGCTTCCAGTGCAGCCGGCGGACGCCGTCGGCTTCTCCTCAGACCTCATGGAGGCGGAGGCGTTCGGCTATCTCGCCGTCCGCTCGCTCGGAGGCCTGCCGCTCACGTTCCCCGGCACCACCGGCGTTGCCGCACCACTTTGCGGCGGGCGGACGGTGAGGCCGGGGGCAAGGGCTGCCTGAGCTTGCGAAGGGCGCCCCGGCGGGGGCGCACCGTGCCGAGGCCTGACGGACCCCGAGCGCCGGATCGTTCAGGCGGCGCTGCCGGCCTTCTCCTTCGCCTCGGCGAGGCGCTTGTCGAGGTAGTCGGTGCACACCTCGGTCAGGGTGTCGATCTGGCCTTCGAAGAAGTGGTTCGCGCCGGGGATGATCTCGTGGTCGATGGTGATGTGCTTCTGCGTCTTCAGCTTGTCCACGAGGGCCTGGGTGTCCTTCGGGATCGCGACGCGGTCGCGGTCGCCGTGGACGATGAGCCCCGATGAGGGGCAGGGGGCGAGGAAGGAGAAGTCGTGGAGGTTGGCGGGCGGCGCGACGGAGATGAAGCCCTCCACCTCGGGCCGGCGCATGAGGAGCTGCATGCCGATCCACGCGCCGAACGAGAAGCCGGCGATCCAGCAGCCGCGCGCCTCGGGGTGGATGGACTGGAGCCAGTCGAGCGCCGAGGCGGCGTCGGCGAGCTCTCCCGCGCCATGGTCGAACTCTCCCTGGCTGCGCCCGACGCCGCGAAAGTTGAAGCGCAGGACCGTGAAACCGCGCTCCTTGAACATGTAAAACAGGTTGTAGATGATCTGGTTGTTCATCGTGCCGCCGAAGTGCGGGTGCGGGTGCAGCACGATGGCGAGCGGGGCTCTCTTGCGCGGGGAGGGCTGCAGGCGCCCCTCGAGGCGGCCAGCGGGGCCGGTGAAGATCACCTGAGGCATCTCGGACCCGTTTCCAATTGGCGAGGTGTGGTTATCTATCAACGCGCGGCTGCCGTTCAAGCGTTTCGCGCCGGCGGTGTTGCGGGCAATCCTGTGATCGGAGGGGAAGGCGTGTCTGTCGGCGGCCGCCTCTATCTCGACTGGAACGCGAGTGCGCCGGTCTGCGAGCGGGCGCGCGAGGCGGCGATGGCTGCGCTTCTGGCCGGCGGCAACGCCTCCTCGGTCCATGCGGAGGGGCGTTCGAGCCGGGCCGTCGTGGAGCGCGCGCGGCGGGCTCTGGCGGCCCGCTTCGGCGTCGATGCCGACCGCGTGATCTTCACCTCCGGCGGGACGGAGGCGAACGCGACCGCGCTCGCGCCGGGCGTCACCGGCCCTTCCGGCCGGCCGGTGGAGCGGCTCGTGGTGTCCGCCGTGGAGCACCTGGCCGTCCTCGCGGGCGGCCGGTTCGCGGCCTGCGACGTGACCGTGGTGCCTGTGGACGGGGAGGGGCGGGTGAGGCTGGGCGCGCTCGACGCGGCGCTCGCCGCCGACCCGCGGCCGGCGCTGGTTTCGGTGATGGCGGCGAACAACGAGACGGGGGTGCTCCAGCCGCTCGCCGACGTCGCGGAGGTGGCGGCGCGGCACGGCGCGCTTTTCCACACCGACGCCGCCCAGGCGTTCGGGCGTGTGCCCGAGGAGGCGCTCGTCGCGGACCTCGTGTCGCTGTCGGGGCACAAGATCGCCGCGCCGGGCGGGGTCGGGGCGCTCGTGCGGCGCTCGCCCGTGGCGGTGCCGCCGCTGGTGCGCGGCGGCGGCCAGGAGCGCGGCGCGCGCGCAGGAAGCGAGAACGTGCCGGCCATCGCGGGCTTCGCCGCGGCGCTCGGCGGCCGCGCGGCCGATCCGCACGCCTGGGGTGAAACCCGCGCCGCGCGGGACGATTTCGAGGCCGAGGCGCTCCGGCGCATTCCCGGCGCGCGGATCTTCGGCAGCGGCGCGCCGAGGCTTCCGAACACGAGCCTCGTCTCGGCGGGGACCGTTCCGGCCGAGCTCGCCCTCATCGGCCTCGACCTTGCGGGGGTCGCCGTGTCGGCGGGCGCGGCGTGCTCCTCGGGGAAGGTGTCCGTGAGCCACGTCCTCCTCGCCATGGGGATTCCCGAGGCTGTGGCGAGGACCGCGATCAGGGCGAGCGCCGGTCCGGACGGCGCCGGTGCCGCATTCGCGCGTTTTTTGGTGGCGCTGGAGAATGTCGTTGTGCGAAGGGCCTGAGTGGCCCATATTTGGAAGACGTCCAACCTACGGGCTTTGAACCCGTGCGGAGGGAAGAGAGATGCCAGCTGTTCAGGAGACGATCGATCGCGTCGCCGCGATCGAAGTGGATAAGTACAAGTACGGTTTCATCACCGAAATCGAGACCGAGAAGGCGCCGAAGGGCCTCAACGAAGAGGTCATCGCCTTCATCTCGGCAAAGAAGAACGAGCCCGAGTGGATGCTCGAGTGGCGGCTCGAGGCGTACCGCCGCTGGCTCACCATGGTGGAGCCCGACTGGTCGTCGGTCCGCTATCCGAAGATCGACTACAACGACATCTACTACTACGCCGCGCCGAAGGTGAAGGACGGTCCGAAGAGCCTCGACGAGGTGGATCCGGAGCTCCTGCGCACCTACGAGAAGCTCGGCATCCCGCTCAAGGAGCAGGAGATTCTCGCCGGCGTGCGCAAGCAGGGCGAGCCGTCCCACCTCGACGAGGACGGCGGCGGCGAGGACGGCAACCCCTACGGCCGCGTAGCGGTCGACGCCGTGTTCGATTCGGTCTCCGTGGTGACGACGTTCAAGGACGAGCTCGCCAAGGCCGGCGTCATCTTCTGCTCGATCTCCGAGGCGATCCGGGAGCATCCCGACCTCGTGAGGAAGTACCTCGGCACGGTCGTTCCCGTCACGGACAACTATTTCGCGACGCTGAACACCGCCGTCTTCACGGATGGCTCGTTCGTCTATGTGCCGCCGGGGGTGCGATGCCCGATGGAGCTGTCCACCTACTTCCGCATCAACGAGCAGAACACGGGGCAGTTCGAGCGTACCCTGATCATCGCCGACAAGGGCTCCTACGTCTCCTACCTCGAGGGCTGCACCGCCCCGCAGAGGGACGAGAACCAGCTCCATGCGGCGGTGGTCGAGCTGATCGCCCTCGACGACGCCGAGATCAAGTACTCCACCGTCCAGAACTGGTACCCCGGCGACGCCGAGGGCAAGGGCGGGATCTACAACTTCGTGACCAAGCGCGGCGACTGCCGTGGCGCACGGTCCAAGATCTCGTGGACGCAGGTTGAGACGGGGTCGGCCATCACCTGGAAGTATCCGTCCTGCATCCTGCGCGGCGACGACTCCCGGGGCGAATTCTACTCCATCGCCATCTCGAACGGTCGACAGCAGATCGACTCCGGGACGAAGATGATCCACCTCGGCAAGAACACGTCGAGCCGGATCATCTCGAAGGGCATCTCCGCCGGCCAGTCGATGAACACCTATCGCGGGCTCGTCCAGGCCAATCGCCGGGCGCAGGGGTCGCGCAACTTCACCCAGTGCGACTCGCTGCTGATCGGCGACCAGTGCTCGGCGATCACGATCCCCTACGTGGAGACGAAGAACGGCTCGGCGCAGTTCGAGCACGAGGCGACGACGTCGAAGATCTCCGACGACCAGCTCTTCTACTGCCGCTCCCGCGGGATCGGCGAGGAGGAGGCCGTCGCCCTCATCGTCAACGGCTTCGTGCGCGACGTCATCCAGCAGCTCCCCATGGAGTTCGCCGTGGAGGCGCAGAAGCTGATCGGCGTCAGCCTCGAAGGGTCCGTGGGCTGACCGCCCGCGCCCGGGAGGCAGGAGCGATGCTCGACACCATCGCCGCCGACATCGGCCGGGGCTGGAACGCGCCGTTCGGGACGCTGATGACGGGAACCCTCGCGGCGCTCGCCGCGAGCGGTCCCGCAGCGCTCGCACTCGGCCTTCTCGGCGCCGGGCCTGGCACCCTCGTCGCCGTGGCGGGGGTCGTCCATCTGGCGGCCACCTACTGGATCGCGGGGCGCCACGAGCGCCGCGCCGGACACTGAACGCGCCCTGCGCCGGCCCCGCTCGATGCGGGAGACCCGCGGCGCCACGGATGAAGGCTTTCGACGAATGCTTAAGATCGACAACCTGCACGTCTCCGTCGAGGACGACGAGCACGCTCGCGAGATCCTGAAGGGCCTGTCCCTCGAGATCGGGCCCGGCAAGGTGCATGCCATCATGGGGCCCAACGGCTCCGGCAAGTCCACGCTCGGCCACGTCATCGCCGGCAAGGACGGCTACGATGTGACCGAGGGGTCCATCACCTTCGACGGCGAGGACCTCCTCGAGATGGAGCCGGAGGAGAGGGCCGCGGCGGGCATCTTCCTCGCCTTCCAGTACCCGATCGAGGTGCCGGGCGTCGCCACCATGACGTTCCTGAAGCACGCCCTCAACGCCCAGCGCGAGGCGCGGGGCGAGAAGGCGCTGTCGACGCCGGAGTTCATGAAGACCGTCAAGGCGGCGGCCGAGAAGCTCCAGGTCCGTCAGGACATGCTGCGCCGGCCGATCAACGTCGGGTTCTCCGGCGGCGAGAAGAAGCGCAACGAGATCATGCAGATGGCGCTCCTCGAGCCGAAGCTGTGCGTGCTCGACGAGACCGATTCGGGCCTCGACATCGACGCGCTCAGGATCGTCGCCGACGGCGTGAACTCGCTGCGCGCTGCCGACCGCTCCTTCCTCGTCATCACCCACTACCAGCGCCTTCTCGACTACATCGAGCCCGACCACGTCCACGTCCTGGCAGGTGGCCGGATCGTGCGCTCGGGCGGCCCGGAGCTCGCCCGCGAGCTCGAGGAGAAGGGCTACGCCGACTTCCTGGAGGCCGCATGACGGTGGTCGCACCCTCCCCGACCGAGGCCGAGCGCGCCCTCTCGCAGCTGTTCGAGCGCCGCTCGGCCAGCTTCACCGACGCGCCGCTCGACATGGCGCGCGCGTCCGCATTCGAGCGGTTCGCCGCCGGCGGCCTGCCGCATCGGCGTGTCGAGGCATACAAGTATACCGACCTCAAGGCGCGCCTGCGCTCCCTGCCGCCCGCGGCAGAGGAGATGCCGGTCGCCGAGGCGAAGGCGCTCCTGGACGCCAACCCGCCGCTCACGGCGAACACGCACCGCGTGGTGGTCGCCAACGGCCGCTTCGTGCCGGAACTGTCCTCGGCGCCCGCTGGCGTGCGCATCGGCTCGCTCCTCGATCCCTCCGCCGGCACCGACCGAGTCGGCGAGCTCGTGAGGGATTCGGACGACCCGCTCACGCTCGCCAACGCCGGCCTCTTCGAGGGCGGCGTCGTGATCCACGTGGACGACAACGCCGCCGGCTCCATCGAGATCGCGCAGGTGGTCGGCGACGGCGTCCTCGTGATGCCGCGCGTCGCCGTCTTCGTCGCCGCCGGCGCGACGGTCCACTTCGTCGAGCGCGTGCTGGGCGGCGAGAGCGCCGTCACCAACACCCTCGTGGAGCTCTTCGTGCCCGACGAGGCGCACGTGGAGTGGATCCGCTTCGCCGAAGGCCGCAGCGCGGACGCCACCAGCCTCTCGACCCTCCACACGAAGGTCGAGACGAAGGCGCGGCTCGAGCACCTCACTGTGTCGACGGGTCTCGGCCTCTCCCGCGCGCAGGTCTTCGCCTTCGTCACAGGCGACGAGGGCCAGGCGAACTTTCGCGCCGCCACGGTCGCCGTCGGCGAGCGCCACGCGGACAACACGCTGGTGGTCCACCACGACGCGCTGGCTTCCACCTCCTCGGAGGTGTTCAAGTCCGCCGTCGGGCACGGCGGAACTGCCATTGTACAGGGCCGCATCTTCGTGGAGAAGGGCGCCCAGAAGACCGACGCGCGGATGATGTCGAACGCCCTCTTCCTCGACGAGACCGGCGAGGTGGTGAACAAGCCGGAGCTCGAGATCTTCGCCGACGACGTCGCCTGCGGCCACGGCGCCACCTCAGGCGACCTCGACGAGGACATGGTCTTCTACCTGCGCGCCCGCGGCGTGCCGGAAGCGACCGCCCGCCGCCTCCTCGCCGAGGCGTTCGTCATCGAGGCGCTCGACCGGGTCGAGGACGAGGCCATCCAGGAGGCGCTGGCGGAGCGCATCCGCGCGGCGCTCGCGACGATGGGAGGCTGACATGGACATGATGGCCGCCGCACGGCCCCTCGACGTCGAGGCGGTGCGGGCGGACTTCCCGATCCTCTCGCAGAAGATCCACGGCAAGCCGCTCGTCTACCTCGACAACGCCGCCTCGGCCCAGAAGCCGAACGCCGTGCTGGAGCGCATCCACAAGGCCTACGCGGAGGACTACGCCAACGTCCACCGCGGCCTCCATACCCTCGCGAACCGCTCCACCGAGGCCTACGAGAACGCACGCGAGATCGTCCGCGCGCACCTCAACGCGCTGTCGAGCGAGGAGATCGTCTTCACCCGCTCGTCCACCGAGGCGATCAACCTCGTGGCGCAGACATTCGGCCGCGAGCGCATCGGCGAGGGCGACGAGATCGTCCTCACCGTGATGGAGCACCACTCCAACATCGTCCCATGGCACTTCCTGCGCGAGCGGCAGGGCGCCGTCCTCAAGTGGGTGGAGCTCGCCGAGGACGGCTCGCTCGACATGGAGAGCTTCGAGGCGGCGCTTACCGACCGCACGAGGATGGTCGCCGTCATCCATATGTCGAACGTTCTCGGCACGGTCACCCCGGTGAAGGAGATCTGCCGCCTCGCCCACGCGCGCGGCATCCCCGTGCTCGTCGACGGCAGCCAGAGCGCGGCACACGGCCCGGTGGACGTCGTCGACATCGGCTGCGACTTCTTCGTCTGCACCGGCCACAAGATCTGCGGCCCCACCGGCATCGGCGTCCTCTACGGCAAGCGCGACCTCCTCGCCGAGATGCCGCCCTTCATGGGCGGCGGCGAGATGATCCAGTCGGTCGGCCGCGACGCCGTCACCTACGGCGGCCTTCCGCAGAAGTTCGAGCCGGGGACGCCGCCGATCGTGCAGGCGATCGGTCTCGGCGCTGCCATCGAGTACCTGAACGGCCTCGGGTGGGACCGGGTGCGCGCGCAGGAGACGGCGCTGCGCGACTACGCGCGCGAGCGGCTGCGCGGCGTCAACGCGCTTACGCTCTACGGTGACGCGCCCGGCAAGGCGGCGGTCTTCGCCTTCAACCTTGAGGGCGCCCATCCGCACGACGTCGCCACGATCCTCGACAGGGAGGGCGTCGCGATCCGTGCGGGCGCCCATTGCGCCGAACCGCTGATGGACTTTCTCGGCGTGAACGCGACCTGCCGCGCATCGTTCGCATTCTACAACACGACGGCCGAGGTCGACCGCCTTGCGGAGGCCATCGAGAAGGCCCATGGTTTCTTCGCGTGAGGAGACAGTGATGGACGCCGCTTCCGCCGAAGCCACCCGCAGCGCCGACGGGGAGGGAACCACCTCCATCCCGGAGGAGGAGCTCGACCGCATCACCGAAGACATCATCGCCGCGCTGAAGACCGTGTACGACCCGGAGATCCCGGTCGACATCTACGAGCTCGGCCTCATCTACCGCGTCGACATCGACGACGACAGGTCGATCACCGTGGACATGACCCTCACCGCGCCCGGCTGCCCCGTGGCGGGCGAGATGCCCGGTTGGGTGGAGAACGCCGTCGGCACTGTGGAAGGCGTCGGCGACGTGAAGGTCAACATGGTCTTCGATCCCCCCTGGGACCCTTCGCGCATGTCGGACGAGGCGCGCGTCGCCCTCGACATGTTCTGATCGCGAGCCGGAAAGGGAGGCCGAGATGCCCCGTCCCGCCGTCATGACCCTCTCGGAGGCCGCAGCAGCACGCGTGCGCGAGCTGATGACCTCCGCCGACCCGCCGCTCGCTGGCCTGCGCGTCGGCATCAAGAAGGGCGGCTGCGCTGGCATGGAGTACACCATGGCCGCCGTCGCCGAGCCCGATCCCAAGGACGAGGTTATCGAGGCCGAGGGCGCCCGCGTCTTCGTGGACAGGATGGCCGTCCTCTTCCTCCTCGGATCGCGCATGGACTACGAGGTCACGAAGTTCCGCTCGGGCTTCATCTTCCGGAATCCCAACCAGGTCTCCGCCTGCGGCTGCGGCGAATCCGTCGAGCTGAAGGAAGCTGCCGGCTGAAGGCCGGCGGCCGGGCGGTTTGGTCGGCGCAGGGACGGGGGCGAGCCGCTCGGATCGGTCTGACCGATTCCGGCAGTCGCGCCACCGTCAGGTGCAGCCGCCGGGGACGCCGGTGATCACGTCCCGCAGCCACGACCACCTCGGCGGTGAGTCTGGAGCGTCCGGGAGACGGCCGATCCCCCTCATGGCCGAAGGACTGAGCACATCACCCGCGCGACCCTCGCCGTAGGGACCGCCGCGACACCTCAGGCGTTGCGGCGGCGGCTCTGCCTGACGCGGGGGTCAGCGCTCGTGACGATTGTCGACTCGACCGACTGCTCGGCGAGCCACAGGCATTGCTCCGCAAGGCACAGGGCAGCCGTCGGATCCTCCTCGCGGTGGAGCGCAGCGAGACCGGCAGCGAACACGCTCGGCGCGGCGGGATGCTCGGCGGAGCGCGTGTCGACGGCATCCTTCAGGGTCTGCGCGAGCCGCTCTGCCTGGGGCAGCGCGTGGTCGGCGAGGAGAATGCCGAAGGCCGTGTCGCCCAGGGCATGAACCTCGCCGAGCGTCTCCAGTGCGGTGCGCAGCGCCTCGCGGCCGCGCTCGACCATCAGCAGGGCCGATCCGGAAGGCGGTGCCGCGGCAGCGCCGCGTAGCGAGACCGCCAGCACAGTGTGTGGCGAGCGCTTGAAGGCCGGGCCGAGCCAGACCCGGCGCATCTGCTTCAACAGGGTCTCGCGTGTCCGGGGCGCCGCCTCGGCCGATGCATCCGTCCCGCTCAGCCGATCGCCGGCATGGGCCGCGCGGTCGTTCGGTCCCTGGGGCGTCGGCCTTGCGGGTGCCGGGGGCGTTGGCTGAGGCGCTTCGGGATGGTCCTCACCGCGCAGATCTTCATCGCCGCGGGGTGACGCCAGGGGGGCGGACTCCTGCGGGTGGAGAAGTTCTGCCGAGACGAAGACGAGAGGCGTCTTCCGGCCGCGCCCACCGAGCCCTTCGCCCACGTTGCTCGGGACCTCAGAGGAGGAAGAGTGGCCGCTGCCCGTCGCATTGGAAGCAAGGGGGACGCTGTCAACGGGGCCACTGTCCGCGGGATCACTGTCCGCGGAATCACTGTCCACGACGTTGCAGTCTGCGGGGGCGCTGTCCGCGGGGGGCGCGCTCCGGTCGCTATCGCAGGGGACCGCCGAGTTCGAGGGCTCCTCGTCGTGCGCATCGTCCTCCCGATCGCTCGGCGCGCCATCGTCCGGGCCGCTTTGCAGTGCCGCATCGTCGTCCGCCTCTTCGGACAGCCCGTGCGCTGGCACCCGGGTGACGATGCCGCCCGTCAGGGCGCCGAGAAGGTTTGCAAGGCCCCATGCCGCAGCCCCGCCATCGGTCTGCGAGAGGCGGATGACGGCCGGCGCCGGCGCGCTTTCCGGCGCCTCCGGCACCGTGTCGTGCTCGGTTCCGGGCAGGGAAACAGCGGATCCGGCTGCGACGTCGACGGGCGCCTCGTCCTTGCGGTGCCGGGGCGCGGCGTCGCTTGCGTCGTTCGCGGGCGCCGTCACGGGAAGGGGCGGTGCGGCACCTTCACCTTCGGTGACAGCATCGAGCCCGGGACCCGAGAACGTCCCGCAGACGGCGGTGACGATCCCGCCGACCGATCCCTCGACGCCAGTGCTGGCGCCCGGCAGCGACGCATCGCAGCGGAGCGCCGACGCGACATCCCCCTCCTGTCCGACCCTCCCGGGGAGGAGCTCACCGTCCAGCTCGTCCGCAAGGATCCACTCGACGGGAGTCTCGGCCAGAAGCGGCGGCCCGGGGTCGCAATGTGCGCCCGGCTGCGGCAACAGAGCGTGGCTCGACCCGCGAGGCGCACAGTCGTCTCCTTCCGCCCGGACGGTGGGAACGTCGGCCCGGTGAAGCGGATGGCGACGCGGCCGGACGATGCGTGCCGGGTCGCGCTCCGCGGTCACCGGAGGCGAGGAGGCTGCGCGCCGCTCCTCCACCTGCCTCAGCCACTCCTGCCACGAGACCGTCGGCCGGCCGGCTTCTGGCGGGCTCGCGGGCGCGCCGGACACCAGCGCGTCGTCCGCGGGCTTCTCCGCGATCAGCTCGCGGAGGAGACGGGCGAAGTCCTCCGACGCCTTCAGCGCACCCGACCGCTGCCCCGGCCGCCGCACGGACGCCGGACGGAGCGTGAGCGCGCCGGCGTCCTTCACGGCCCTGCCGGTGCCGTCGCGCGCCGGCGCGCGAACGCATGCGAGCTGTCGCCGCTCGCGGTCCGTCTGCGGCTCGCCACCCGTCTGGCCAAATCGTGTGGATACGCGAGCCGAGATTCCCGGCAGGGCGGTCTCTGCGACCCTGCGGGAGTTCCCCGGCACCGGCAGGGGGCTTTCGCGCTTCTCGCGGTCGAGGGGAGCCGGACGAGTCTCGCCGCGCACGGGCTGCGCGCGGAATGCGCCCTGCGACGGCTCTCGCGGCCATGGTGCCGCGGATCGCGCGATCCATTGCGGTTCGGCAGGCGCAGCGTTCCAGCCGTAAGGGGGCGTTCCGGAGCCGAACTGGCCCCTGTGGGCCAGCCAGTGCCCGCCATCGAGCCTCAGGACGAGCGCGAGCGCCATGCGCATCGCGAGGTCGGCCTCTTCGGCGCTCAGCGTATGCGGGCCGTCGGGCGACTGTCTGCCCGCGTTCGGCGCCTCGTGGCGGTGCGGGATGGGAAGCCTGTGGTCCACGGTCTGCCTCGTTCCTTGCCGCATCTGCAGCGCGGCATGAACGAACCATTGACGAGGCTGGTTAATACTCCCTTAAGGGGGCGGTGGCGTCCCCGCCGGGCAAGGGGCTCCGGCAGTGCGAGCCACTACGCGCTGCGCACGGCGTTGCGCCCGTCGGGGCGGGCACCCCGGTGCGGGACGCGCAGTCAGTCGGCCGCGGCGCTGGACTTCGTGGTGGCGCGGCGGATGATGACAGGCCGCCGAAGGAAGGCCGGCACGTAAGGCGTGTCCTCGAACGCGACGCGCGGTTCGTCCGCCTCGCCGTTGCGCCGGCCCCTTCGCTCCCTGTCCCGCCGCGGCGCGGACGCTCGTGCCTCCTCGCGCGCCGCCGGCGGCTCGCGTCGCGGTGCAGGCTCCGGCCGTGCATCCTGTCGCGGCTGGCGGGGCGCATCGCGGCGCGGGGCCTCCGGCGCCTCCCGGTCGGCCGCGTCAGGCTCGGCCCTCGCCTCCTCGCGCGCCGCTTCGGGCTGCGCCGCCTCGGGCTGCGCCGCCTCCAGTGGCGGCGCCTCCTCCGCGCCGGCCGCGCGGCCGCGGCGCGGGCGATCGCGCCGCTCGGAGCGCCGGCGGGGCGCCTCCTCGGTCTGCTTCTCCGCGGCCCTCTCGTCGGACGACGCCTCGGCCGCGTCCAGCCAGGTCATCTTGCGGTTCAGCATCTCCTCGATGGCGCGGACGAGCTTCGTGTCCTCCGGCGTCGAGATGGTGAACGCCTTGCCGGACCGCCCCGCGCGCCCCGTCCGCCCGATGCGGTGGACGTAATCCTCGGAGTTGTGCGGGGTGTCGTAGTTGAAGACGTGGCTCACCTTCGGGATGTCGAGCCCGCGGGCCGCCACGTCGGAGGCGACGAGGAGGGTGATCTTGTTCTGCTTGAAGGCGTCGAGCGTCGCCATGCGCGAACGCTGGTCCATGTCCCCGTGGAGGGCGCCGACCGAGAAGCCGTGCCGTTCCAGCGAGCGGAACAGCGTTCCGATGTCCCGCTTGCGGTTGCAGAAGATGATTGCGTTGGTGAGCTCGGGCTCGCCGCGCAGGAGGCGGCGCAGCGTGGCGCGCTTCTCCTTCGGCGTCGCGCCTGACTGGACGAAGCGCTGCTCCACGGTTTCGGCGGCGGAGGAGGGGGGCGACACCTCGACGCGGACGGGATTGTGGAGGAAGCGGTCCACCAGCGACTGGATCTCCTTCGGCATGGTCGCCGAGAAGAACAGCGTCTGCCGCGTGATGGGCAGCAGCTTGCAGATGCGCTCGATGTCGGGGATGAACCCCATGTCGAGCATCCTGTCGGCCTCGTCGATCACCAGGATCTCGATCTGCTGGAGGAGGAGCTTGCCGCGCTCGATGTGGTCGAGAAGGCGCCCCGGGGTGGCGATCACGACGTCGGCCCCGCGATCGACCTTGCGGTCCTGCTCGCTGAAGGAGACGCCGCCGATGAGGAGCGCTACGGTGAGCTTGTGGTTGACGCCGTACTTCTCGAAGCTTTCCGCCACCTGGGCGGCGAGCTCGCGCGTCGGCTCGAGGATGAGCGTTCGCGGCATGCGGGCGCGCGCGCGTCCCTTCTCGAGGAGGGACAGCATGGGAAGGACGAACGATGCCGTCTTGCCGGTGCCGGTCTGTGCCAGGCCCAGCACGTCGCGCTTCTCGAGCGCATGCGGAATGGCCGCCGCCTGGATGGGCGTCGGCTTGGTGTAGCCGGAGGCCTCGACAGCGGCGAGAACCTTCGCGCTGAGGCCGAGCTCGTTGAACATCGGTTCCGAAATGGTGATGCGTTCTCTTGTTGGGGATGGCTGCCTCACGCCGGCAGGCATCGCAGACATCGAGCGGGCATTGCCCTCGAAGTGTAGCTAAAGGACATGCACGTGTTGTCAACGTGTGTGGCGCCCGTGTCGCGCCGAATCAATGCTTTTTGGAAGGCTGAGCGTCCATGAGAGACCACAACAGGGCGAGCGTGTTGCGTGGAGGCGACGACCGGGGCCGCTACCCTTCGCCGCGCTCCACCGTCCACGGACGCGCTGCCGTCGCCGCGTCGGAGCCCCTCGCGGCGTCCGCGGGGCTCCTGATGCTGGCGCGCGGCGGCAACGCCGTGGACGCCGCCATCGCCACCGCCGCCTGCCTGGCCGTCACCGAGCCCGTGAGCAACGGCCTCGGGTCGGACGCCTTCGCCCTCGTGTGGGACGGCTCGGGCCTTCACGGCCTCAACGCCTCGGGCCGCGCGCCCGCCGCCTGGACAGCCGAGCGCTTCCGCGGCCGCGACGAGATGCCAGGGCGCGGGTGGGACACCGTCACGATCCCGGGCGCCGTCTCCGCCTGGGTGGCCTTGTCGGAGCGCTTCGGCCGCCTCCCCTTCGCCGACCTGCTCGCGCCTGCCGCTCGCATCGCGCGGGAGGGTTACGGCGTCGGCGCCGTCACCGCCAACTCCTGGCGGCGGCAGGCGGAGGTTCTGCACCGGTTTTCCGGGTTCGCCGCCACCTTCATGCCCGAAGGGCGCGCGCCCCGTGAGGGTGAGGCCTTCAGGATGCCGGGCGCCGCCGACGCGCTCGAGCTCATCGCAGAGACGAAGGGCGAGGCGTTCTACCGCGGCGCCATCGCGCAGGAGATCGTGACCCGCTCCAGCGCCGAGGGCGGCGCCCACACCCTGGCCGACTTCGATGCCCACCACGCCCAATGGGTCACCCCCGTCTCGCAGAGGGCCTTCGGCGTCGACGTCCACGAGATCCCGCCGAACGGTCAGGGCATCGCAGCTCTCGTCGCCCTCGGCATCATGGACCGCCTCGACCTCGGGGACGATCCCGACGCGCCGCGGGCGGTCCACCTCGCCATCGAGGCCGTGAAGGCAGCGCTCGCCGACCTCTACGCCCACGTCGCCGACCCTGCCGCGATGCGCGTGACGCCGGACGAGATGCTCGATCCCGGCTATCTCGACGAGCGGGCGCGGGCGATCGACGGGACGCGGGCCTCCGACCCCGTGACGGGCCTTCCGAGGAAGGGCGGGACGGTGATCCTGACGACGGCCGACGCGGACGGGATGATGGTCTCCTTCATCCAGTCCAACTACGAGGGCTTCGGATCGGGCTGCGTCGTGGAGCGCTACGGCATCAGCATGCAGAACCGCGGCAGCGCCTTCACGCTCGACCCCTCCCATCCGAACGTCGTGGCGCCCGGCAAGCGGCCGTTCCACGCCATCATTCCGGGGTTCGTCACGAAGGACGGCGCGGCGCTCATGGCGTTCGGCGTGATGGGCGGGCCGATCCAGGCGCAGGGCCACGCCCAGCTCGTCGCCCGCATCGTGCGCTTCGGCCAGAGCGTGCAGACCGCCATCGACGCGCCGCGCTTCCGCGTCCTGTCGGGGCGCAGGATTGCCGCCGAGCGGCATTTTCCTGCGGCGACGCTGGAGGCGCTCGCGGGAATGGGGCACCTCCTCGACCAGGATGCGCCCGGCGTCGCGTTCGGCTTCGGCGGCGCCCAGGCGATCCTCTCTCTCGACGGCCACTATGCCGCGGGATCGGACCCGCGGAAGGACGGTCAGGCCGTCGTCATGTAGGGCGCCGCGGGCGCCGCATTCCGATCCGCGGGACGTGGAGGCGGCGGGGGCGCGCGATCGGTGACGGTGGACGCCGGCCCGTCGGCACGGACCCCGTCACTCGAAGAACATGCCGAAGGTGACCGCGCCTCCCGGAGGGATCGTGCGCGTGCGCCCCTCTCCGGTCACGTGGAAGCACGTCGCCGCCACGGCGTTGCAGCGCGCGTCCACGATGCCGGCGAGGGTGCCGGGGGCGGAGACCATCACGTTCCAGGAATCCACCACCTCGTCGCTGGTGTTGCGCAGCGTGATTCTGATGCACGGCCGCTCCCCGAGCCACCCCGCGGAGGCCGACACGTCGAGATTGCAGTCAGACGATGCCCTGAACGCCACCGAGCCCATCCTTTTTCGCAACTCCCCGAGCGAGCTGACGCGCAGGAGATATGCCGGTGGGGGCGCAGATGCTGTGATGCCGATCACGGGTTCGGCGTTTGGCCGTCACGAGGCTTCGGCCCGGCCGCGCGTTGCGCTCGGCGGGGACGCGGCCGGCGCCGCGCGCGGTGTGGCCAATTCCGCTTGCGGTGGGTGGAGGGGCGAGAGGGAGACCGTGACAGCCGCCGCCCGCAGCCACCCGCCGCACCGGAACGCCGCGCCCGTTCGCGCCGGTGGAGCGGCGAACCGGAAGGCCGGCGGGTGGCGGCGCCGCCCCGTCAGCGCCCGTTCGTGTCGGCGTCGTCCGACTTGCGGCGGTCGTCCGTGCGGCGGATCTCCTGCGCGCGGGCCTTCTGGATGTCCTCGCGCGGGGTCGGCCGTCCGCCCGCCTCGTCGTCGGAGCCGAGGGGGGCGGCGGCGGGGTCCGAGTGGGCGACCTTGTCACGCGCCATCCCGGCGTCGATCTCGGCGCGGAGCTGGTCGGTCGTGCGTGCCTCGTCGAGGTCCTCGGGGTCGTGGTCGGCTGCGGTACCGCGCTTGTTCACCCGTGACATGGCTCTTGCTCCCTTTGCCGGCCGAACGGACGGCGGGTCCGGGGGTTCCGCCGCCCGCGCTTTCGCCGCAGGCGGGCACGACGGGGGGCGCGCTACTGGCCGGCGGGGCTGAAGGCGGCCGGTGTCGCGGCCTCGCCCTCTTCCGCGGCGACCGTCTCGACGGTGGCGCCGCCGGTGGGCGCGCCGCAGAGCCCCTGTGCCTGGACGAGGCCGAGGCCGAACACGGCGTCGCGGCCGGGCGCGCCGAGATCCTGTGCGGCGTCCCCGAGGGCTGCGACCGCGGCGATGCGCCCCGCTCCACGGCGAGCGCGACGGCGGCGGTCACGAACGGGGCCGCGAAGGACGTCCCCGTCTGCGGCCGCGCGCCCCTGAGGGAGGCCGCAGTCCACACCTCCACCCCCGGAGCGGCGAAGTCCACGTGCTCCCCCCGGACGGCGCGGCGGTAGATCCTGAGGTCCGCGTCGACGGCGGTCGCGGCGATCACCTCGGGGTAGGCGGCCGGATAGAGGGGAGGTGAGGCGGGACCCGCGTTGCCGACCGCCGCGACGAGGACGATCCCGCCATCGGCGACCGCCGCGACGGCCCGCTCGAGAAGCGCGTTCGCCGGCCCGCTGAGGCTCAGGTTGATGACGTCGGGCGCCTCGGCGGCGACGACGTCGAGGGCTGCGACGAGGCGGAACGCGTCCGACAGCGTGCGCCCCTCCCGGTCCTCCTCGAAGGCGTCGACGGCGACGATGCGGGCGGCGGGCAGGAGCCCCTGGATCCGCGGATCGCCCGAACCGACGAGAACCGCGGCGACCGCCGTCCCGTGCGTGCGGCGGGAGATGACGGGCTCGCGGCCGAGAAGGGGGAGGAGCCTCACGTCGGCGGCCTTCAGCGAGTCGTGGGCGGGGTTGATGCCCGTGTCCACGATGCCGATGGTGACGCCCTCGCCACAGGCCGCGGGAGACCCGGCGGCCGGGGCGCGGGCCGCGGCCGGCCAGGAGACCAGCGCGAGCTGCAGACAGGCGAGGCCCTCGCACGCCTCCCCGCCGGGCACGTAGACGGTGTTCGCGTCGACGACGGCATCGGGCGCCGTCGCGAGGACGGCCGCCTCGGCGGTGGCGATGTCCGTTCCCGCGGGCACCTCGAGGCGCACGATCTCGCCGCCGAGGAGCGCGGTCGTCGCGCGTTCGAGGACGGTGAAGCCGTCGGCGGCGAGCGTCGCGATGGCGTCGTCGTCGAGCCCTGCCGCGACGATCTCGTTCTCCCGCTCCGTCGGCGCGGGCGCTGCGGCGGGCTGGGGGGAAGGGGCGGGGCTGGCCGCCGCGGGCGGCCTGCCGCGGCGGGGCGTTCCGCGCCGGGGCGGCGCCTGCCGTGCCACCGGGCGGGCCTGCCGGGTCGGGCGGGCCTGATGGGTGGTCGGGCGGGCCTGACGGGCCGGGCGGGTCTGGCGGGAGGGGAGGGCCTGCCGCGTGTGGCGGGGCACGCGCCGGATCGTCCGCGCAGGATCGACGAGGATCGTTCTCACGGCCCTGTCGAGCCGCAGCTGGGGCGGAACGGGGACGAGCCTGTCGAGGTTGGTGAAGCCGCCGTTCGCGCCGCCGCTCCCCGCGGAGCGGCCCTCGCCGCGGCCCTGGCCGGCGGCGGTCTGCGCCATCGCCGTCCCGGCGAGGCCGGGCGGGAGAGGGCCGCGCGGAAGGTCCGCGAGGGCGGGAAGAAGCAGGAGAGAGAACGCTGCGGCGAGGCGCCGGGCACAGGCTGCCAGAAATGTCATTGCGTCCTCCTGGAGCGGCTGCCACTGCTCTGGGTCACCCCGACAACGTTCCGCCACTTTCATTTATTCCATTCTTGCGGCACGCGTGAGGCGGATACTGGACGACGGGAGGCGACGTGAGCTCATCGCGGGAGACGATCGGACCGATGCTCGTCGCCTTCCTGCCGGCGATGCGGCGCTTCGCGCTGTCTCTCACCCGCTCCCCGGACCAGGCGGACGATCTCGTCCAGGCCGCCTGCGAGAGGGCGCTCGCGAGCGCCGACGGCTTCGCGCCGGGGACGCGGTTCGACGCGTGGATGTTCCGCATCATCCGGAACCTCTGGATCGACCGCATCCGCCGGACGAGAACGCAGGCGTCCGATCCCATCGAGGACGGGGAGGAGTTCGTGGGGTCGGACGGCGCGCAGGTGGTCCACTCGCGGCTCGATCTCTCCGACACCGCCGCGGCGATCATGCAGCTTCCCGACGATCAGCGCGAGATCCTGACCCTCGTGTGCATCGAGAGCCTGTCCTATGCGGAGGCGGCCGCGGTGGCGGGCGTTCCCGTGGGGACCGTCATGAGCCGTCTCGCCCGGGCGCGCACGCGCCTTGCATCGCTCCTTCAGGAGAAGGGAATAAACCTGTCGGAGAGCCGTTCCTCGGCCAGACGGGGACAGAGACAATGAACGAGATGAACGAAGGCCCGACGAACGGCCGGCCCTCCGACGAGCTCCTGATGGCGTACGTCGACGGCGAGGCCTCGCCCGCCGAGGCGGAGGCGGTGGAGGCGGTCCTTTCGGCCGACCCTGCCGTCGCGGACCGCCTCGCCATGTTCGCCGAGACGCGGGCGCTCGCGGCCGAGGCCTTGCCCCTCGAGCCGGTTCCCGACGAATTGCGCGCCGCGGTCGAGGCGATGATCGCCGCCGGGAGCGCTTCGAAGGTCGCCGACGCTGCGGCCGCGCCCGAGATGCCCGATGCGCCCGAGGCGCCCGAGGGGAAGAACGTCGTCGCGTTCCGTCGGCGCGGCGGTGGCCGCCGGTTCGCAGGCCCCGCCTTCATGGCGATGGCCGCGACCGTGGCGGGCCTCGCCGTCGCCGTCGGGTCCTTCGTGGCGGGCTCCCGGTTCGGCGGCGATGTCGCGCCCGGTCCGGCAGGGGGCGTCGGCCAGCTCGCGCAGGTTCCGCTGGAGGCGGGGCTCGTCCTTCCCTCCGGCTCAGAGCTCGCGCTCGGCGAGGACCGCGTCCTGAGGCCGAAGGCGACCTTCCGCTCGGGCACGGGAGAGCTCTGCCGCGAGTTCGAGGTGGAAGGCGCGGACACCGTTCTCGGTGTCGCCTGCCGCCGCGGTGCCGACTGGTCGGTGGACTTCGCCGTCGCGACCCCTGCGCCCGACCCCACGGGCTACGTGCCGGCGTCCGGCTTCGGCGCGCTCGACGCCTTCCTCGACACCATCGCCGCAGAACCCCCGCTCGGCGCGCAGGAGGAGGCGGAGGCGCTCGCGCCGCTTCGCTGACGGGCGCGTTGCCCTCAGCGCCAGGCGGCCGCCTCCTCCTCGAGCCGCCGAGAGAGGGCCGCGCTCTCCGCCTCGGAGTTCGTCGGGATCACGCGCACCCACGTCCCGTCGATCACGATGTCGACGTACGTGGAGATTCGCGGCGGTCCCGTGCGCTGCGTGACGCGCTCGACGCGCGGCGTCGCCGTGCGGACGGCGCCCAGCGGAAAGGCATCCGTTCGCGGGAGGCCGCGGAGGCAATAGCGATGCTCCAGCTCCCCGAAGCCGATGGCGAGCGCTGTGAAGCCCGGCGTCGTGAGGACGCTCCAGAAGATGGCGCCGGCGAGGATGGCCGGCACCGACCACGCGAGAAGCGCGAGGTGACGCCTCTCGTGAGGCTTCGGGTTCTTGACCATGACGCTGAGCAGCCAGTGGAAGCCCGCGCCGAGCGCCGCGAAGATGGCGAGGAGCAAGAAGGTCCTCCCGAAGCAGCTGTCGAAAATGCCGCCCTCGCTTCCCGCAATGATCTCCACGTCCGCCCTCGCACCCCTTTCGTCCCGCCCTCACGATAGCATCGCGGCGGCGGCTGAAAATGGCTCAGGTGCCGCAGAAGGTCTGCATGACCACCTGCTCCGGCCGGGGCGGCACGGCGAACGGCGAGCCCTCGTGCCGGTCGGCGAACGGCTCGGCGAGCGCGTCGACGAGGGCGTGGAACGGGCCGAACTCGCCCATGACGGCGCTCTGGATCACCGCCTCCACCAGGTGGTTGCGGGGGATGATGGCGGGGTTCGTCGCCTTCATGGCGGCCTTTCGCGCCGCCTCGTCCCGCTCCTCCAGGGCGAGGCGCGCGCGCCAGCGGGCGAGCCATGCCTCGAGCCGCTCGGTGCTCGCGAAGAGGGCGCGCATCGTCCCGTCCGCGTCGCCCGGCGCGTTGCCGAGGGAGGACAGGGCGCGGAAGACGAGGGTGAAGTCCGCCGCATCGTCAGCCATCAGTGTGAGGAGCTCGGAGAGGAGGTCGGCGTCCCCCTCCTCGCGGCGGGAGAGGCCGATCTTGTCGAACATCCTCCCCTGGTAGGCGGCGTCGAATGCGGGCGGGAAGGCGTCGATGCCCGCCTGCGCGGCGGCGACGGCCTCGTCCTCGCTCTCCCCGAGCAGCGGCAGCAGCGTCTCGGCGAAGCGGGCGAGGTTCCACCCGGCGATCCGCGGCTGGTTGGCGTAGGCGTAGCGCCCGCCGTGGTCGATGGAGCTGAACACCTTGGCGGGGTCGAACCCGTCGAGGAAGGCGCAGGGGCCGAAGTCGATGGTCTCGCCGGCGATGGACGTGTTGTCGGTGTTCATGACGCCGTGGATGAAGCCGACCGCCATCCAGCGCGCCACGAGATCGGCCTGCGCGGCGACGACCGCGTCGAGGAGCCCGCGCGCTCCCGTGGCGTCGGGGTAGTGGCGGGCGATCACGTAGTCGACCAGCGTCGCGAGCGCTTCCGTGTCCTGGCGCGCGGCGAAATACTGGAAGGTGCCGACCCTCACGTGGCTCTGCGCCACCCGCACGAGGATGCCGCCCGGAAGGACGCTCTCGCGCAGCACCCTCTCTCCCGTGGTGAGGACGGCGAGTGAGCGCGTCGTCGGGACGGCGAGGGCGTGCATCGCCTCCGACACCACGTATTCCCGCAGCACAGGCCCGAGCCAGGCGCGCCCGTCGCCCATGCGCGAGAAGGGCGTGCGGCCCGAGCCCTTCAGCTGGATGTCCCGCCTGACGCCGTCCCGCCCGCAGCTCTCGGCGAGGAGGATCGCCCGCCCGTCCCCCAGCTGTGGCACGAAGGAGCCGAACTGGTGGCCGGCGTAGGCCTGCGCGATGGGCTCGGCCCAGTCGGGAACGTGGTTGCCCGCGAGCGTCGCGACGCCCTCCGGCGAGCGCAGCCAGGCCTCGTCGAGGCCGAGGAGGGCGGCAAGATCGGTGTTGAGGCGCACGAGCTCGGGCGCGCGCACGGGCTCGGGCGGCAGGCGCGCGAAGAAGCGCTCGGGCAGGCGGGCGTAGGAGTTGTCGAACGGCGGGGCCGGGGCGTTGGCTTGCACTGTCGGCGTCCTCTGCGCTGCGGGCTCTCGGGGGCGGCCGGCTGTCCGGGATTAGGGGCAGGCCGGCCGCAGGTTCAAGGCACTGTGCGTTTCATGGTGCGCGGATCGCGCGGAGCCGACGGCGGAACCACGCGCGCCCCGGGTGCCCATGCCCATGCGACCGCCCGTGCCCCTGTCCATGCCCCTGTCCATACCCCCTGCCCATGACGGGCGCGATGCATGGGCTCCACGCGCCGCCCACGGGACCGTCGATTGAAGATGCGCGAGGTGACCCTCGAACGAGGGCACGCCGGGTCACGCCGCCTCACGCCGGGTCGCGGGCGGGCATCGTGGATGGCGGCAGCGCCTCCTGGCGGGCGTAGAGCGCCTCGGCGGAGAGGCGGACGGCGTCGGCCACCTCCTGGAGCTGGCCTGCGAGGGGGTTCGTCCGCCGCCAGATCAGGCCCACCGTGCGCGACGGCTCGGGGCTCCTGAAGCGCGCCACGGACACCTGCGCCGACCGCGTCTCGACGCCGAGCGCCATCTCCGGGATGAGCGTCACGCCGATGCCGGCCCCCACCATCTGGACGAGCGTCGAGAGCGAGCTTCCCGTCACGATCTCGCGCGGCGGGACGGGGGCGGTGTCGCAGAAGGAGAGGGCCTGGTCGCGGAAGCAGTGGCCCTCCTCGAGGAGGAGGAGGCGCATCTCGCGCAGGCGCTCGGCGTCGGGCACGGGCTTGCCCTCGTCCTCCCCCGGCCGCACCAGCAGGAAGTCCTCCCTGAACAGTGGGACCTCGGCGAAGGCGGGCTCGGAGACCGGAAGCGCCACGATGGCCGCGTCGAGCCGCCCGTCGGCGAGCTCCTCGATGAGGCGCGGCGTCAGGGTCTCGTGGACGCGGATGTCGAGCCCCGGGTGCGTGGCGTTCAGCCGTGCGATGAGGGTCGGCAGGAGGTAGGGCGCGATGGTCGGGATGACGCCGAGCCGCAGTGATCCCGACAGGCGCTCGCGGGAGGCCCTCGCGAGGATGCCGAGCTCGTCCACCGCGCGCAGGATGTCCCGCACGCGCAGCGCGAACTCCTCCCCGAAGCCCGTCAGCCGCACCTGCCGCGAGCCCCTCTCGAACAGCGCCGTCCCGAGGACCGCCTCGAGCTCGCGGATCTGCATGGAGAGCGCGGGCTGCGTGACGGCGCAGGCGTCGGCCGCGCGTCCGAAGTGGCCGTGACGGGCGAGGGCGTCGAAATAGCGGAGCTGCTTCAGCGTGACATTCATCATCAGCGCGCCTGATTGGAACGATTAGAAAGTTTGAGTTCGGCTGATGGATCATTCTTGGTAAAGGTCAGTGGCGCAAGGGCGGCGGTGCCGGATCCGAACGGGTCGGCCGCGTGAGGCCGGGCTCGTCCGGCAACGCCGGGAGCACCGGCGGGCCGCGCCCCAGGACTGACAGTTTCACCGAGCCGACACGGAGAGAAGGATGGATATCGAACCCGAACGGGCTGGCCGTTGCCCCGTCATGCACGGCGGCAACACCGCTCTCAACCGCGCGAGCACCGACTGGTGGCCCAACTCGCTCAACCTTGACATCCTTCACCAGCACGACACGAAGGTCGACCCCATGGGGAAGGCCTTCGATTACCGTGAGGAGGTGAAGACCCTGGACGTCGAGGCGCTGAAGAAGGACCTTCACGCCCTCATGACCGACAGCCAGGACTGGTGGCCGGCGGACTGGGGCCACTACGGCGGTCTCATGATCCGCATGGCCTGGCACGCGGCGGGCTCCTACCGCGTCGGTGACGGGCGCGGCGGCGCTGGCACCGGCAACCTGCGCTTCTCCCCCATCAACTCCTGGCCCGACAACGGCAACCTCGACAAGGCCCGCCGCCTCCTGTGGCCGATCAAGCAGAAGTACGGCAACAAGATCTCCTGGGCGGACCTCATCATCCTCGCCGGCAACGTCGGCTACGAGTCGATGGGTCTCAAGACGTTCGGCTTCGCCTTCGGCCGGGCCGACATCTGGCACCCCGAGAAGGACACCTACTGGGGCGCCGAGAAGGAGTGGCTCGCGCCATCCGACGAGCGCTACGCCACCGTCGACGATCCGTCGTCCATGGACAACCCGCTCGCGGCGGTCCAGATGGGCCTCATCTACGTCAATCCCGAGGGCGTGAACGGCCAACCGGACCCGATGAAGACCGCCGCCATGGTCCGCGAGACGTTCGCCCGCATGGCCATGAACGACGAGGAGACCGCGGCGCTCACGGCCGGCGGCCACACCGTCGGCAAGTGCCACGGCAACGGTGACGCCTCGACCCTCGGCCCGCAGCCCGAGGGTGCCGACATCGTCGACCAGGGCCTCGGTTGGATGAATCCGAACCTTCAGTCGAAGGCCTCGAACGCCATCACGAGCGGCATCGAGGGCGCCTGGACGACGTATCCGACGAAGTTCGACCAAGGCTACTTCTCGATGCTCCTCGACCACGACTGGGAGCTGAAGAAGAGCCCGGCCGGCGCCTGGCAGTACGAGCCCGTCGAGATCGCCGAGGAGGACATGCCGGTCGACGCGTCCGACCCGTCGATCCGCCGCAACCCGATCATGACCGACGCCGACATCGCGATGAAGGTGGACCCCGTGTACCGCGAGTACATGGAGAAGTTCCGCGCGGACCCGGCCTACTTCCAGGACACCTTCGCCCGCGCCTGGTTCAAGCTGACCCACCGCGACATGGGTCCGAAGATCCGGTACATCGGCCCCGAGGCTCCCGACGAGACGCTGATCTGGCAGGACCCCGTTCCGGCCGGCCGGACCGACTACGACGTCGACGCGGTGAAGGCGAAGATCGCGGCGAGCGGGCTGTCCATCTCCGACATGGTCACCACCGCGTGGGATTCGGCCCGCACCTTCCGCGGGTCGGACATGCGCGGCGGCGCCAACGGTGCGCGCATCCGCCTCGCGCCGCAGAAGGACTGGGTCGGCAACGAGCCCGAGCGTCTCGCCCGCGTCCTCTCCGTCCTCGAGCCCATCGCGGCGGAGACGGGGGCGAGCGTCGCCGACGTGATCGTGCTCGCCGGCAACGTCGGCATCGAGAAGGCGGCGAAGGCTGCAGGCTTCGACGTGACGGTGCCTTTCGCACCCGGCCGCGGCGACGCCACGATGGAGGAGACCGACGTCGAGTCCTTCAAGCCGCTCGAGCCGCTCCACGACGGCTACCGGAACTACGTGAAGATGAACTACACCGTCGGTGCGGAGGAGCTGATGCTCGACCGCACGCATCTTCTCGGCCTCTACGCGCCGGAGATGACGGTGCTCGTCGGCGGCATGCGCGTCCTCGGCACCAACTACGGCGGCACCAGGCACGGCGTCTTCACCGACCGCGAGGGTGTGCTGACGAACGACTTCTTCGTCAACCTCCTCGACATGCGCTACAAGTGGTCGCCGGCGAGCGAGACCCATTTCGAGATCCGTGACCGCAAGACCCACGATCTGAAGTGGACGGCGACGCGCGTCGATCTCGTCTTCGGCTCCAACTCCATCCTGCGGAGCTATGCCGAGGTCTACGCCCAGGATGACAACCGCGAGAAGTTCGTCCACGATTTCATTGCCGCGTGGACGAAGGTGATGAACAACGATCGCTTCGACCTCCACGCCTGATCGGCGCGGACGGCCGGCGACAGGAGGGCGGCGCTTCGGCGCCGCCCTTTCTTTTTGTCCGCCACTGCGCGGTGCCCTGCGGCAGGGCAGGGCAGGGCGAGGCGAAGCAAGGTTCCGCGCGAGCCCCCGGTCGATCCCGGTGCCCCGCCCCCGCACGACGACGACTTCCACCACCGCCGCCGACGGCGCCAGCGCCACCGACGGGCACAATCCCCATGACGCTGCGGCAGGACACCGACGCGCTGCACCTCTCGCGCGACGGCGAGAGGGTGTTCGCCATCCTCGAGCGGCATCGTCGACCGAGATCGAGCGCATGAAGCCTGGGCGTCCGCCGGGGCTTCATGCGGCAAGGCGAGCCCGAACGCGCGCCGGCCGGTCAGGCCCGGAACGTCATGGCATGACGACGGGATCGGCATGCCGTGATCCCGGAACGATCCCCCAGCGCGCCAGATCATGGATGTGTCGTGCCCGGCTTGCGTTCAGGCGCTGCGCGGTCCCGCCGCGCGCCGGAGTCGCCCGCCGCGGTCAGCCCGCCGTCGCCGGTCGGTCCATCACGAGGCCGGCCGCACGGTCGGCCTCGGCCGCCTCGGGAGCGCGCTCGGCCGGCGGGCCGAAGCCGCCGCCGCCGGGGGTGTGGACCACGAGACGCTCGCCGGCGCGGATCGTCTGGGTGCCCTTCGGCCTCAGCTCCCGCCCGCCCTCGACGAACACGCGGCCCGCCTCGCCCGCTTCGCCGCCGGCACGGCCGCGGGCGGGGAAGCGCACGCGGTCGTAGGCGGCGAGGAGCTCGAAATCCTCGCCGATGGCACTCTCGATCTCGATCACCTGGCCGAGACCGCCACGGTGGCGCCCCGCACCGCCTGACCCCGCGCGAAGCTCCTTGCGGCGGAACAGGAGGGGTGCGACGCTCTCGTTGATCTCGACGGGCGTGCCTCGGACGCCGCTCGGGTAGGCGGTGGCCGACAGGCCGTCCTTCGTCGGCCGCGCGCCGGTGCCGCCGTTGGTGACGGCGGTGATGGTGAAGAGGTGCGCCTCGTTCGCCGCCCTGTCGGTCCGGCCCCGGAAGGTGAGGTTCCACAGGCACGACGCGCCCTCGGCGGGCACCTGGTCCGGGATCACCTGGTGGAGGCAGCCGAACACCATGTCGGGAAGCATCTGCCCGATGATGTGGCGCGAGTTCACCGCCGCGGGATAGGGCGCGTTGAGGACCGTGCCGAGCGGCGCCGTCACCCGGTAGCAGCCGAGAGAGCCGGCGTTGTTCGGCACCTCCGGCGCGAGGGCGCAGGCGAGGCCGAAGCTGGTGTAGGCGGCGGTGTAGGTGGCCGGCACGTTGATCGCCCGCTTCTGCTGCGGGCTCGTCCCTTCGAAGTCCACCTTCACGTGGTCGCCCGCGATGGTGAGCGCGGCGCGAAGGTCGATCGGCTCCTCGTAGCCGTCCACGGTCATCGCGTATCGCCAGGTTCCCTGCGGCAGGCGCGCGATCTCGGCCTTCACTGCGGCCTCCGAGCGGCCGAGGACGAAGTCGGCGATCTCGTCGAGCGTGTCGATCCCGAACTCGGCCATCATCGCCGCGAGCCGCTCGCAGCCGACGTCGTTGCAGGCGGCGAGGGAGTAGACGTCCCCTTCCGTCTCCACGGGCTGGCGCGTGTTGGCGCGGATGAATGCGAGCGCCGTCTCGTCCATCTTCCCGCGGGAGGCGAGCTTCAGCATGGGGATGTAGATCCCCTCCATGTGGACGTCCGTCCCGTCCGGTCCCGTGCCGAGTCCGCCGATGTCGGTCAGGTGGGAGGTGCAGGCGAAGTAGCCGACGAGGCGGCCATTCACGAAGGCTGGCGTCGTCAGCACGAAGTCGTTGAGGTGGCCCGTGCCCATCCACGGGTCGTTGGTGATGAAGATGTCGCCCTCTTCCATGGTCTCGGCCGGGAAGTGGCGCAGGAAGTGGCCGACCGAGGCCGCCATGGAATTGACGTGGCCCGGCGTTCCGGTGACCGCCTGGGCGAGCATGCGGCCCTTGAGGTCGAACACGCCCGCCGACAGGTCGCCGCACTCGCGCACGATGGGGCTGAAGGCGGTCCTGAGGAGCACGGTCGCCTGCTCCTCCACCACCGCGATCAGGCGGTTCCACATGATCTGGAGGCGGATCTCGTCCATCGCGGTGGTGGTCATGATCGGTCCTCGAGGATGAGCGCGCCGCCGGCGCCGACCGTGACGACGAAGCCGGCCGGAATGTTGGTGGTGGTCTGCCGCTCGGCGACGAGGGCGGGGCCTGCGATCGCGACGCCGGGGCCGAGCGTCTCGCGATCGTACACCGGAACCTCGGCGGTCGTGCCGGTGACGGGATCGACGAGGTTGGCGGTCTCCGCCGGGGTGGGCTCGGGCGCGCCGGCGGCTGGCGCGCCGGCGGCCTCCGAGGGCGCGCGCGCCGCCTCGAGGGAGAGGCCCCAGCTCAACACCTCGATCTCGGCGCCCGGAATCGCGCGCCGGAACTGGCGGGCATAGGCCTCCTCGTAGGCCCTGCGAAGCGCCTCCACGTCGTCCGCCGCGAGGGGGCGCGGCTCGAGGGGGACCGCGATCTCGTGCCCCTGGCCGACGTAGCGCATGAAGGCCTGCCGTCGCTCCGTCAGGGGCGCGTCGGGCGCCCCGGCGCGCACCACCTCGAGCGCCTCCCGATGGAGCCCCGCGAACAGGGCGTTGATGCGGTCCGGATCGAAGGCGACGAGGCGCATGCGCAGACTCATCACCTGCTCGAAGGCGATGGGGGCGCGCAGGAACCCGACGGCCGATCCGACTCCCGCGTCCGCCGGGATCACCACGCGGCGGATGCCGAGCTTGCGGGCGAGACGGCAGGCGTGGAGAGGGGCCGCGCCGCCGAAGGCGACGAGGGTGTGGGTCGAAGGGTCGAGCCCCTGCTCCACCGTGTGGCGGCGGGCGGCGTTCGCCATCGCCTCGTCCACCATCTCGGAGACGCCGACGGCGGCGTCCTTCGCGTCGAGGCCGAGGGGGATGCCGATGGTCTCGCGAAGGGCGGCCCCGGCAAGGTCGGGGCGAAGGCGCATCGTGCCGCCGGCGAAGCGGGCGAGGGGGACGCGGCCGAGGACGACGTCGGCGTCGCTCACCGTCGGCGCCGTGCCACCGCGGTCGTAGGCGGCGGGGCCGGGCTCCGCGCCGGCGCTCTCCGGTCCCACCTTGATGCGGCCCATGGGATCGAGCGAGGCGATGGAGCCGCCGCCCGCGCCGATCTCCACCATCTCGATGACGGGGATGCGCAGCGGCAGGCCGCTTCCCTTCATGGCGCGCGCTGATCGGTCGACCTCGAACTCGCGCGCCATGCGGGGGCGGAAGCCCTCGAGGAGGCAGATCTTGGCCGTGGTGCCGCCCATGTCGAAGGAGAGCGTGTGATGAAGCCCGCACGCCTCGGCGATGGTGCCCGCGAAGATGGCGCCGCCCGCTGGCCCGCTCTCGACGAGGCGGACGGGAAGGCGCGCTGCCGTGGCGAGCGTGCAGAGCCCTCCGCCCGACGTCATGAGGAGGACGGGCGCCGCATAGCCGCCCTCCGCGAGGCGCGCCTCGAGGTCGGCGAGGTAGCGCGCCATCAGCGGCTTCACGTAGGCGTTGGCGCTCGCGGTGGTGAAGCGCTCGAACTCGCGGATCTCCGGCGAGACCTCGCTCGAGAGGGAGACCGAGAGGTCCGGCCTCAGGCGCGCCAGGATCTCGCCCGTCCGCTCCTCGTGGGCGGGGTTGGCGTAGGCGTGGAGGTAGGCGACGGCGACGCTCGCGACACCGGCCTCGTCGAGCGCGGGGACGAGCGCCGCGACGCCCGCCTCGTCGAGCGGCACGCGCACGGCGCCCGTCACGTCCACCCGCTCGCGCACGGGAAAGCGGCGGGCGCGGGGGACGAGGGGGGCCGGCTTCTCGAGGAAGAGGTCGTACTGGTCGAAGCGCGTCTCGTAGCCGATCTCGAGGACGTCGCGGAAACCCTCCGTCGTGAGGAGGGCCGTGACGGCGCCCTTGCGCTCCAGGATGGCGTTGGTGGCGAGCGTCGTGCCGTGGAGGAGGAGGCCGACGTCAGCGGGGGAGAGCCCCGCTTCGGCGAGAACGGCGGCGAGGCCGTTCATGACGCCTTCCGCGGGCGCCGACGGCGTCGTCGGGGTCTTGACTGTGACGCGGCGGGCGCCGTGCTCCAGCACGACGTCGGTGAACGTGCCGCCGATGTCGACGGCGATGGAAGCCTTCATGGGTGGCTCAGCCCCTCAGGTCGATCTGGGAGGGGAGGAAGAGGACGATGTCCGGAAAGAGCGCCAACAGGATCGCAAACCCCAGCATGATCAGGAAGAACGGGAAAGCCGCGCGCGTGATGCGCCCGAGCGGCTCCCCCGTCATGCCCTGTATCACGAAGAGATTGAAGCCCACCGGCGGGGTGATCTGCGCCATCTCCACCACGAGCACCACGAAGACGCCGAACCAGATGGGATCGTAGCCCGCGGCGGTGACGAGGGGGAGCGTGATCGGCAGCGTCATGACGATCATCGAGAGCCCCTCGAGGACGGTCCCGAGGAGGACGTAGAAGGCGACGAGCACGAGGATGAGGGCGAGCGGGGAGAGCTCCAGCGCGCCGATGGCTCCGGCGATGGCGCGGGGGATTCCGAGGAAGCCCATGGCGACCGACAGGAACACGGCGCCGAGGATGATGAGGCCCACCATGGAGCTGGTGCGCACGGCGCCCATCATGGCGTCCCGGATGTTCGGCCAGGTGAAGCTTCTCTGGACGATGGCGACGATGACCGCGCCGAGGACGCCGACGGCAGCCGCCTCGGTCGGGCTCGCGTAGCCGCCGTACATGGAGCCGAGGACGAGGACGATGAGGAAGAGGACCGGCCCGAGCTCGATCAGCCCGCGCAGGCGCGCGCCCCGCCCGAAGCGCTCCTCGCTCGCCGGCGTGATGCCGGGCGTCAGGGTCGCGCGGATGCCGAGGAAGACCATGTAGGTGAGCGCCAGCAGGAGCCCCGGCACGATCCCCGCGATGAAGAGCTTGATGATCGAGACCTCGGCGAGGACGCCGTAGATGATCATGATGACCGACGGCGGGATGAGAAAGCCGAGTGTGCCCGCCCCCGCGAGGGAGCCCATGACGACGTCCCTGTCGTAGCCGCGGCGCTGGAGCTCCGTCAGGGTCATGCGCCCGACGGTCGCCGTGGTGGCCGCCGAGGAGCCCGAGACGGCGGCGAAGAGGGTGCAGCCGAGCACGTTGACGTGGAGGAGCTTTCCCGGGAGCACCGACGTCCACGGCGAGAGGCCGCGGAAGAGCGAGCGCGACAGCTCTGTCCGGAACAGGATCTCCGCCATCAGGATGAAGAGGGGGAGGGCGATCAGCTCCGCGACGGTGATGGAGTTGAAGGTGATCTGCCCGAGGAGCTTCTCCACGGGCATCGAGCGGAACAGCATCAGCCCGCCGACGGCGGTGCCGAGGAGGGCGAGGCCCACCCAGACGCCGCCCGCGAGCAGCAGCGCCATCAGGCCGATGATGACGACGACGGACTGGCTCACGCGTCCTCGCTGGTGTGTGGGGGCGTCGCCGTGTCGGGTGGCTCGCCCATGACGATGCGGATCGCGCGGGCGAGGAGCTGGAGCGACAGGAGGGCCGCGCCGAGGGCGACGACACCTTGCGGGATCACGAGCGGCGTCGCCGTGGCGGTGAAGGTGCGCGACCCGTCGGCCCACGAGCCGATGGCGAGGATCGCGAGCGCGTAGGCGAGGAAGAGGGCGATCGCGAGCGCGACGAGCGTCGCGACGAGGTCGAGCGCGGGCCTCGCCCGGCCGGGCAGGACGCCACGCAGGATCTGCACGCGCACGTGTCCCCCGCTGTTCAGCGTCCACGGCAGGCCGAGGAAGAAGGCGGCGGCCATGAGGAAGGCGCTGACCTCCCAGGTGAAGCGGAGCGACCGGTTGAAGAGGGCGATGGCGAACACCTCCGCGAGGACGAAGATGGCCATGAGGGCGAGGCACGCCGCCGCGAGAACTGCGGCGGCGGCCCCGATCCTGTCGATGAGCGCGAGGAGCGCCCTCACCGGATCACTTGCCCACCTTCTCGCGGTAGGCGGCGATCACCTCGCCGGCGGGGTCGCCCGCCTCGGCGATGAAGGCGTCCCACATGGGCCTTGCCGTCTCGAGGAGTTCTGCGCGCAGCTCCTCGGTGGGCTCGGTGACCTTCATGCCGTTCTCGGCGAGGAGCGCGAGCTTCTCCTCGTCCTCCGCGCGGGAGACGTCCCAGAACTCGGGCTCGAGGCGGGCTGCGACCTCCTCGATGGCCTCGCGGTGCTCCTCGGAGAGGGCGTTCCAGGCGTCGAGGTTGACGGTCACCATGTTGGAGGCGGACTGCCAGTTGAAGCGGTTGAGGTAGCCCATGAACTCCCAGAACTTGCCGTCGACGCCGGACGAGGACGATGTGGTCACGCCCTTGATGGCGCCCGAGGCGAGGGCCGGAACGACGTCACCCCACGGCATCTGCCGGGGCGCGGCGCCGAGGGCGCTCATGTACTCGAGGCCGTTCTTGTCGACGACGCGCATCGGAACGCCCGAAAGATCGTCGAGGGTGACGATCTCCTCGGTCGTGTAGACGCCCTGGCCGGGCCAGGGGACCATGTAGAGGATCTTCTGGTTGTACTCGGCGGCGATCTCGTCGTAGACCGGGCGCGAGAACTCGTGAAGCGACTTGACCTCCTCGTAGCCGGAGGCGAGGTAGGGCACCGATTCGATGCCGAGGAACGGCGCCTCGCCCACCTGCTGGTTGAGCAGGATGTCGCCGAGCGGGACCAGCCCGTCACGCACGGAGCGCAGCATCTCCGGACCCTTGAAGCCGAGCGAGCCGCCGGGGTGGATGGTGATGTTCACCTCGCCGTCCGTCGCCTCGCGCACCTCTTCCGCGAAACGCTCGGCGTTCTTGACGTGGAAGTTGCCCGCCGGCCAGGCCATCGGCAGGTCCCAGTCGGCCGCCTGTGCCGTGACCGCGAACGACGTGCTGGCGAGGGCGAGGCTCGCTGCGAGTGTCAGCGCGATAGGTCGGTTCATTTCCGGTTCTCCTCCTCCTGGAGCAAGCGTTTAATAGACGGCGCAAATCGGCCGTGTCGAGGATATTCGCCAAGCGCCCGCCGCCGGTCCCGCAGGCAGTCTGCGCAAGGCCGCGGCGCCCCGCGCCCGGGGCGGCGCGCCGTCGCGGGCGGGTCCGTCAGCGGGCGACGAGGGAGACGCGGTCCGCCGAGAAGCCGATGGTGACGGGTCCGTCCGGAACGGCCTCGGCGCTCGCCGGATCGAGGGAGACGGTGATGGGCTCGGGCGCGCCGTCCGGGGCGACGACGATGCGCACCCGCGCGCCCCGGAAGACGCGCTTCAGGACGTGGCCGGAGAGCTCGTTCTCGAGCCCCATGGCACCGGTGGACAGGCGCAGGCACTCCGGCCGCAGCACCGCGAGCGCCCGCTCGCCCGGCCGCGGGCCGCCCTCGCGCGCCCGGGCGCGCAGGGCGAGGCCGTGCCAGTCGGCCACCATCCTGTCGTCGCCCATCTCCCGCACGGTGACGTCCATGAGGTTCGTCTCGCCGATGAACTCCGCGACGAAGCGCGTCGCCGGGCGGTGGTAGAGGTCCTGGGGCGTCCCGTCCTGCTCGACCCGGCCGTCGTTCATGACGATCACCCGGTCGGACATGGTGAGCGCCTCCTCCTGGTCGTGGGTGACGAAGACGAACGTCTTGCCGGTGCGCTCCTGGATTGACTTCAGCTCGATCTGCACCTCTGCGCGCAGCTTGGCGTCGAGGGCTGCGAGGGGCTCGTCGAGGAGGAGGAGCTTCGGATCGGGCGCGAGCGCGCGGGCGAGGGCGACACGCTGGCGCTGTCCCCCCGAGAGCTGGTCCGGCGTGCGCTCCTCGAGCCCCTCGATCCGAAGGAGCGCGAAGAGCTCCCCGACGCGCCGGCGGATCGCGGCCCGGCCCCAGCCCTTGAGCTCCAGCCCGAACCCGACGTTCTGCGCAGCGGTCATGTGCGGGAACAGCGCGTAGTCCTGGAAGACCATGTTGACGTCCCGCCGCTCCGGCGGGCGGCGCGTCACGTCCTCGCCGCCGAGGATCACGCGGCCGGCGTCGGGCATCTCGAAGCCGCCGAGGAGGCGCAGCGTCGTCGACTTGCCGCAGCCCGACGGGCCGAGGAGCGTCACGAAGGTGCCTTCCTCCATGGCAAGGTCGAGCCGCTCCAGCGCCTTCACGCCGCCGAAGCTCTTCGCGAGGCCTTCGACGCGCAGGATCTCGCCGCCCTTGATCCCGCCGCCCTTGATCCCGCCGCTCGTGATCTCGCCGCTCGTGATCTCGCCGCTCGTGATCTCGCCGCTCGTGATCTCGCCGCGCATGTCAGCCCCTCGCCCCGCTCTTGCGCATGGAGCGCTCCGCCCAGATGCCGAGCGCCGCCGTCAAGACCAGCGCCACCGTGGAGATGGCGTTGATCTCCGGCGACATGCCGGACCTCAGCTCGGCGAAGATGAGGACCGGCAGCGTCGGCTGGTAGCTTCCGAGGAAGAAGCTGCGCACGAAGTCGTCGAAGGACAGGAGCATGCAGAACACGGCGGCACCGATCAGCGCGGGTGTGAGGTAGGGCATCGTGACCCTCAGGAACGCGAGGAGGGGATCGGCGCCGAGATCGCGCGCGGCCTCCACCTGGCTCTTCGGCAGCGTGGAGAGGCGCGCCATCACCACGAGCATGACGAAGGGAACGTTGTGGACCGTGTGGCCGAACACGATGGCCCAGAAGCCGGGTTCGAGCCCGATGAAGCGGACGAACACGCGCAGCGCGATCGCCGAGATGACGCCCGGGATCACCGCCGGCAGGCACGCGATCGCGAACACGACGAGCTTTCCGAAGAACTGGCGCGGGCCGAGGAGGCAGGCGACCCAGGTGCCCATGATCAGCGAGAACACCGTCGACAGGATCGCGATGGCGAGCGAGTAGGCGAACGCGCCGATGACGTCGGCATCGCCGAGGATCTCGCGATACCAGCGCAGCGTCCACTCCTCGATGGGAAAGCCGATGAAGCGGCTGTCCTTGAAGCCCATCACCACCACGAGGGCTAGGGGCACGAAGAGGTAGACGGCAAAGCCCCAGTAGATGGCGAGGAACAGGCCGCGGCGCTCGTTCACGACAGGATCCCCCCGCCCTTGCGGCCCATGAGCTTCAGGAAGAGCCCGGCCGTCACCA
>Ga0076929_100270_pt1 | contig 75855 bp, 65 predicted proteins | sample HotLakConUCCSL28_FD_87104 | JGI IMG/M metagenome (GOLD analysis project Ga0076929, IMG submission 87104) | Hypersaline microbial mat communities from Hot Lake, Washington, USA - Hot Lake Consortium UCC-SL28 (version 3) (version 3) | ecosystem: Environmental > Aquatic > Thermal springs > Hot...
CGCCCTCGACACCGAGCGGCTGGACGGGCGGCCCGGCATGACGGTCGCCGAGATGTGGCGCGCCGCGGAGCCGCACGTCCTCGCCGTCGCGCATCTCACCGGCAGCTACGGGCGCTGAGACCGCGGGTTCCTGACGGGCGGCGACGGGGCGACGGCGGCGCGACGACGGCGCGACCGGACGAAAAGGACCATTGACCCGAAGAGGCGGCAGCGTGTCGTGGCCCGCCGTCCGGACGGCGGCGACCCTGCCCTGGAGGTGACCGATGACCGACCCTGCAGTGGACGGCGCGCCCGACCGCCGGCCGGACCGCCGATGACGAGGCTCCCCGACGAGACCGCGGAGGCGGCGGCGCTGATGCGCGCCTTCGCCGCCCGCACCGCAGTCCCGCCCCGCGCCGGCATGCCCCGCCGCTACCTGTGGACCGACGCCTTCGCGCTCGTGAACCTCCTCCACCTCGCCGGCAACGGCGATCGGGAGGCGGCTGAGACGGCGCGCGCGCTCGTGAAGGCCGTCCACGACGTTCTCGGCAGCTTTCGCGAGGACGATTCCCGGACCGGACGCCGCGCGAAGGGCGCCGACGGCGCCTGCCGTCCCACCGCCGGAGGCCTCAGGATCGGCAAGCTCCTTCCCGAGCGCGGGCCGGACGATCCCTCCGACGAGCGCCTCGAGTGGGAGCGTGACGGGCAGTACTTCCATTACCTCACGAAGTGGATGGACGCGCTTGTGCGCGCCTCTGCCATCCTGCGCGAACCGGACTATCTGCGCGACGCCATGGAGCTCGCCGAGAGCGTCGTGCCGCGCTTTCTCGTCCGGGGTCCTTCGGGCGAGCCGCAGGGCGTCGCGTGGAAGATGAGCACCGACCTCACCCGCCCGCTGGTGAGCGCCACGAGCCCCCACGACGCGCTCGACGGCTACGTGACGCTGCGCGAGATCGAGACGGTTGCTGGGAGCGACGGCCTGTCCGCCGTGGCCGGGACGCTGCGTGACCTGACGGCGGGGCATCGCTGGCTGACCGCAGACCCGCTCGGCCTCGGCGGCCTGCTGCTCGATGCGGCACGCATCGTCACGGCCGGCGCGGCCGATCCGTTCGACCAGCGCCTCACCGCGGAGATCCTCGCCGACGTCGCGGCCGGGCTGCGCCACTATCTCGCCGACGATCCCCTGAGGCAGCCGCCGCGCTCCCGCCTCGCCTTTCGCGAGCTCGGGCTCGCGATCGGCCTTCAGACGGTGCCGGCAATGTCGGCGGCGGCAGGACCGTCGGGCGACCTCGCCCGTGCCGTCGACGCCCCGCTCCGCGAGCTTTCCGGCGCTGCGCCCCTCGCCGGCGGGATCACCGCCTGGTGGGCCGTCGAGGAGCGGCGGCGCGACCCCGTCTTCGCGGAGCACCGGGACATCAACGAGGTGATGCTCGCGACCGCCCTCCTCGGCGCGCAGGCGAGGACCCTTCGGGCGCTCGCCCCGGCCTGACGGCGGCGCGGCCTCACGCGCCGGCCTGCGCTGGCCGCGCGTCCGCCCCGGCGGGCCGCGCGGCGGGGCCGATGAGCTCCCGCAGGAGAGGGTTCGGAAAGCGGCGGGTCGCCACGATGGCGAAGAACGTCTCGTGGAGATCCGGCAGGCTCGCGAGCTCCAAGAGGGTCCCGCCCGCGAGCTCGTCGCGCACCACGATGGGCGGCACGAGGCCGAGCCCCGTGTCCTCGCGCACGAGAAGGCGCAGCATCGCCATGTCGTCCACCTCCGCCGCCACCGTCGGGCGGATGCCGAGGCGCTCCACGAGACCGTCGAACCCCTGCCTGACGCTGGAGTCGGCGGACGGAAGGACCAGCGGGTGCCGGGCGAGAAGGTCGGCGAGGGGCGCGGGGGCCGCGCGCGCCGGGTGCCCGACGAGGCTCACCGCCTGGTCGGCGATCCTGTGGGGCACCCAGGGCGTCGCCGCATCGCGCGGCGGCACGGTGTTCGCGAGGAGGACGTCGATCCTGTGCGCCTCGAGCTGGGAGAGGAGCGCGCCGAGCGCGCCAGAGTGGAGCACGATTCGCACGTCACGCCGCCCGATCAGCGGCCGCAGGAACTGGAGCTGGAAGTTGCGCGAGAGCGTCGCGAGCGCGCCGACGCGCAGCACCCGCCGCGACGTCTCCTCCGCCTTCAGCGTTCCCAGGAGATCGCGCCCCATGGCGAAGATCGCGTCGGCGTGGTCGAGCGCGATCCGCCCCGCCTCCGTGATGACGAGCTGCTTGCCCCGCCGCTCGAATAGCTTGTGGCCGAGCTGCGCCTCCAGCTTCTGGATCTGCACGGACAGCGCCGACTGCGACACGCCGAGCGCCTCCGCGGCGCGCGTCAGGTTGCCCTCGTGCGCCACGGCCCAGAAGTAGCGCAGGTGGTTGTAGTTGAGCGCCGCCAAGCGATCGTTCTCCCGAAGCGAACGGTTCGTTTGAAACTATGAATTTTACGGAAGAGACGCCACCCCCTAACTGAGCGGCCGGTCCAACCCGAACCGGTGGTGTCATGAGCCTCTTCCTCGCCCTTCCCGTGCTGGCCGTCGCGGCGCTCGTCGCGGTCGCCGTCCTCGCCGCCTCCAAGCCCGGAATGCGCCCGCGAAGGGTCCTCCTCGCGAGCCGCATCGCCACGCTGTTCTCGGTGGGCGCGGCGATCTTCGTCGCGACCATGGTGGTGATCGGCGGCACGATCACGGGGCCGACCATCGGCCGGGAGGGCCTCGGCCTCGCAATCCGGCTCGACGCGCTGTCGGTCACTATGTTCCTTCTCGTCGCCTTCATCGGCGCGGTGGTGACGGAGTTCAGCCGCAACTATCTCGACGGCGACGGGCGGCAGGGGGCCTTCCTCGGCAATCTCGCGCTCACCATTGCGGCGGTGATGCTCCTCGTCCTGTCAGGGAACCTCGTCCTCCTCGTGGCGGCCTGGATCGCGACCTCGCTCGCGCTCCACAGGCTCCTCGTGTTCTACCCCGAGCGGCTTCGGGCGGTGGCGGCGGCGCGCAAGAAGTTCCTCGTCGCCCGCTTCGGCGACGCCCTCCTCGTGACGGCCGCGGTCCTCCTGTTCGTGGCGTTCGGCACGGCCGACATCGGGGAGATCCTCGCGGCGGCGCCCGCTGCGAAGGCGGGCGGCGTCGTGCCGGCCGAGGCCACCGGCGCCGCGGTCCTGATCGCGCTCGCGGCGCTCCTGAAGTCGGCGCAGTTCCCCGCCCACGGCTGGCTGCCCGAGGTGATGGAGACGCCGACCCCGGTCTCTGCCCTCCTCCACGCCGGCATCATCAACGCCGGCGGCTTCCTCGTGATCCGCTTCGCCGACGTGATGGTGCTGTCCTTCTCCTCGCTCCACCTCCTCGCCCTCGTCGGCGGCTTCACGGCTCTCTTCGGCGCGGTGGTGATGATGACGCAGACCGCCGTGAAGACGCAGCTCGCCTGGTCGACCGTGGCGCAGATGGGCTTCATGCTGCTCCAGTGCGGCCTCGGCGCGTTCGCCCTCGCGACGCTCCACCTCGTCGCCCACTCGCTCTACAAGGCGCACGCCTTCCTCACCTCCGGCAGCGCCGTCGAGCGGCGGCGCTACGCCGGCCCCGCCGTGGAGGCGACGAGCGGTGGCAGGCTCGCGGCGGCCGTCGCCATCGCCCTCGTCCTCTACGCGGGGTTCGGCTGGGTCGCGACGGTCACCGTCGGCCACCCGCCCGCGGTGGTCGCCCTCGGCGCCATCGTGGTGATGGGCCTTGCGATGTTCCTCACCGCCGGCAGCGCGCGGGGGGACCGCCGGGTGTTCGGCCGGGTGATCCTCGCCTCGGTCGGCGTCTCGGCCGCCTACGTGGTGCTCCAGGCGGGGGCGAGCGCGCTCCTCGGCCCGGTGCTGCCGCCGGTGCCCGAGATGGGAGCCGCCAGCCTCGCCATCGCCGCCCTCGTCATCGTCTCCTTCGCGGCGGTGACGCTCTTCCAGATCTTCGCGCCGACGCTCGGCGGGCACCCGCTCTCGCGCGCGGCCTACGTCCACCTGTCGAACGGCCTCTACGCGAACGCCCTGTTCGACCGGCTGGTCGACGCCGGCCGGCGGCACCATGCGCACTGACAACGACGACGCCATCAGGAGCTCAGCCATGAACGTCCACGCCCGCGAGTTCGCCACCGGCGCCGTCGCCCCGACCGCGCACAGGCCCGCCCCCGCAACGGTGATCGCCGCAGCCCACGAGGCGACGCGCAAGGTCGCCCCGGTCTGGCCGCTGAAGCACTTCGTGGCGGTCAACCCCTATCTCGGCCTCGTCGACCGGCCGTTCATCGAGGTCGCCGGGATCATGGCGGAGGCTGCCGGGGCGAGGACCCTGATGCCCGCCGCCTTCTACCTCGAGGCCACCCGGACAGGCCGGATCGCCGACGCCGACATCGCGGCCGCCCTCGCCGCCGCCGGCCGACCCGCCGGCGAGGGGGACGTCGCGGAGGTGAAGCGCCGCGCCGCCGCCGAGGACGATACCCTCCCGCCGCCGCTCCCCACCTTCGCCGACGTGGTGTCCGAGGTGACCGGGTCGGACGTCGCCGCGTTGGTCGTCGACCGCGTCTCCGCGTTCGCGGCGGGCCACTTCGACGAGGGGCAGGCGCTCTGGCCGATGCCCGGCCGGGAGCTCTCACCGTTCGCCTCCTGGCGCCTCTTCGCCGCCATGGACAGGACCGCGGGCGCCCGCGGCATCCGCGGCGTGCCGGACTTCGTGAACGGCCTCTCCCCCTGCGCCGGAAACGCGCTGACGGCCGCGATCGACGTCCTCGGCATCCCGGCAGAGGCGCTGCCGCGCTACTTCCACCGCCTCGTCATGACCGTCGGCGGGTGGGCCGCCTATGCGCGCTATCGGGTCTGGGAGACCGAGCTGCGGGGCGGGAGCGATGACACCCTGTTCGAGCTCCTCGTGATCCGCGCCGCCTGGGACGCTGCGCTCGCGAGGGCCTTCGCCGGCAACGCGGAGGTGGCGGCCGCCTGGCAGGGCGCCCTCGCCCGCCTCGCCGAGCCGCGCCCCGCCCTCGCCTTCCCGACGCCGGCGGCGACGACGCTTCACGCGGCCTACGAGATCGCCTTCCAGAGGACGCTCGTCGCCGGCATCGGGTCCAGCGCCGCGGCGGCGCCGGCCGCCCGGCCGGACGTGCAGGCCGCGTTCTGCATCGACGTGCGGTCCGAGATCTTCCGCCGGGCGCTCGAGGCGACGTCCGACAGGGTGGAGACGCTCGGCTTCGCAGGCTTCTTCGGCGTGCCGCTCGAGGTGGTCCCGTTCGGCGAGCAGCACGGCGGCGCCCACTGCCCCGTCCTCTTCACGCCCGCCATCGTCGTGCCGGAGCGGTGCGAGGGCGATGGCTGCGACGAGGCGCAGGCGAAGGCCGCGCTCGCCACCCACCGGGGCACGAAGAAGGCATGGACCTGGTTCAAGAACGCGGCCGTCTCGTCCTTCGCCTTCGTCGAGACGGTCGGCCTCGCCTACGCGGCGAAGCTCGCGGGTGACGCCCTCGGCGGGGCGCCGCGCAAGAGGGAAGGCATCGATCCCGCCGTCGCGAAGGGCATCGCCCCGTCCATGGCGCCGGGCGAGATCGCCGGCCGCGCCACCGGGATCGAGCCGAACCAGAGGGTGGAGATCGCCGCTGCCGTGCTGACGGCCATGAGCCTCACGAAGGGCTTCGGCCGCATCGTCCTGCTCGCGGGCCACGGCTCGACGACGACGAACAACCCCCACGCCACCGGCCTCGACTGCGGCGCCTGCGGGGGCCACACCGGCGAGGCGAACGCGCGCGTCACGGCCGCCATCCTGAACGACCCGCACGTGCGCCGGGGCCTTGCCGCGCGCGGCCTTCCCGTGCCGGAGGACACCTTCTTCCTCGCCGGCCTCCACGACACGACCACCGACGAGGTCCACCTCCTCGGGACGGACGCCGTCCCGCCGACCCACGCGGGCGACCTCGAGCGGCTGAAGGCGTGGCTCCGGGAGGCCGGGGCGAAGGCGCGGCGCGAGCGGGCGAAGCTCCTCGGGCTGTCGCCGGCGGCGGACGATCTCGACGAGGCCGTCCTCGGCCGGTCGCAGGACTGGTCGCAGGTCCGCCCCGAGTGGGGTCTCGCCGGCTGCGCCGCCTTCGTCGCCGCCCCGCGCGCGCGCACCAGGGGCCTGCCGCTCGAGGGCCGCGCCTTTCTCCACACCTACGACTGGCGGGCGGACCGGGACTTCGGCGTCCTCGAGCTCATCATGACAGCACCGGTGGTGGTCGCGAGCTGGATCAGCCTCCAGTACTACGGATCCACCGTCGACAACCGCGTCCTCGGCAGCGGCAACAAGGTGCTGCACAACGTCGTCGGCACCCTCGGCGTCCTGGAAGGGAACGCCGGCGACCTGAGGACGGGCCTGCCCTTTCAGTCAGTCCACGACGGCGAGCGCCTCGTCCACGAGCCGATGCGGCTCAACATCGTGATCGAGGCGCCCGTCGAGGCGATGAACACGGTGATTGCCAAGAGCGAGATGGTCCGTCATCTCCTCGACAACGGATGGCTGCATCTGTGGGCCATCGGAGAGGACGGGCGGATCGCGATGAAATACGCCGGAGCGATGGAATGGCGGCAGGCTGCCGAGGCGATCGGCGCCGAGAGGGAGGCCGCGTGAGCCTTCCCGAACACCTGAAGCGTCTCGAATCGGAGGCGATCGGCATCATCCGCGACGGCGTTGCGGAGGCGCGGAACCCTGTGATCCTGTTCTCGGGGGGCAAGGACTCGACCGTCCTTGCCCACCTCGCCATCAGGGCCTTCTGGCCCTCGCGCCCGCCGGTGCCGCTCCTTCACGTCGATTCCACCTGGGAGTTCCGGGACGTCTGCGCGTTCCGGGACAGCTTCGCGCAGAAGAACGGCTTCCGCCTCGTGGTCTACGCCAACGAGGAGGGGCGGGCCGCCGGCATCAATCCCTTCGACCACGACGACCGCTACACCACGCTGATGCGCACCGACGCCCTGAAGCAGGCGCTCGACGAGGGCGGGTACGACGTCATCTTCGGCGGCGCCCGGCGCGACGAGGAGGCGAGCCGGGCGAAGGAGCGCATCGTCTCCGTCCGCGAGCCGGGGCACGGCTGGGAGCCCCGCCGCCAGCGCCCGGAGCTCTGGTCCCTCTACAACTGGCGCATGGACAAGGGGCAGACCCTGCGCGCCTATCCCATCTCCAACTGGACCGAGATCGACCTGTGGACCTACATCATGGCCCGCCGCATCGAGCTCGCGCCGCTCTACTACGCCGCCCCCCGCCCCGTGGTGGACAGGAACGGCACGCTCCTCGTGGTGGACGATCCCGACACCATGCGCTGGAAGGACGGTGAGAAGGCCGAGACGAAGGTGGTGCGCTTCCGGACGCTCGGCTGCTGGCCTGTGACGGGCGCCGTGGAATCGCCTGCGATCAACTCCCTCGACATCCTGAAGGAGACGGTCTCGAGCAGGACGTCCGAGCGTCGCGGGCGCATCAGCGACGAGGGCTCGCTGGAGAAGCAGAAGCGCGCCGGCTACTTCTGAGCCGCCCCGCCTCCCGGCGAGCGCACAGTCGCCCGCCGCTTCCCCCCGCCCGTGCATGGGGATAATGGGGGCGGGCGCGGCGGAGGCGATGCGCCGGCCGGCACCCGCCTTGCATCGCGCCCACCGTCCCGAAACGGCGAAGGAGGGTACGATGCCGACCGAGTTCGGGCTCCAGGCGTCGAGCGCACTCGCCGACAGCGAGGCGGAGACGGCCGGAAACGGCCGCGACCCGAAGGACGTCCCTCTGAGGGAGGACATCCGCTTCCTCGGCGCCCTCCTCGGCGACACCATCCGCGCGCAGGAGGGTGACGCCATCTTCGCGCGGATCGAGCGCATCCGCCGCACCGCGCTCGCCTTCCACAGGGACGGCGACGAGGGGGCGCGGGGCGAGCTCGAGACGATGCTCTCCGCCCTCTCCCCGCGCGACGCGATCCGCACGATCCGCGCCTTCAGCCTGTTCTCCCATCTCGCCAACGTCGCCGAGGACCGCCACCACGTGCGCCGCAGCCGCGCGCGCCTTGCGGCCGGCGACGCGGCGCGCCCGGGCTCGCTCGCCGCCGCCATGGAGCGTCTGGCGGGTGCCGGCGTCGCCCCTGCCACCATCGCCGAGACGCTGCGGGAGGCGCTCGTCGGGCCGGTGCTGACGGCCCACCCGACGGAGATGCGCCGGCGATCGACCCTCGACCGCGAGCGCGAGATCGCCGCCCTCCTCGCCGAGCGCGATCGCGCCGACATCGTGCCTGCCGAGCGCGCCGAGGCGGACGCCGCCATCGCCCGCGCGGTGCTGACGCTCTGGCAGACGAGCATCCTGCGCCGCACCCGCCTCGAGGTGGTGGACGAGATCGTGAACGGTCTCGCCTACTTCGAGTTCACGCTCCTGCGCGAGGTCCCCCGCCTCCACGCCGCCATGGAGGACCACCTCGCCGGGCGCGGGCTCCTCGATGCGCGCCTTCCGGCGTTCCTGCGCATGGGAAGCTGGATCGGCGGCGACAGGGACGGCCACCCCTACGTGGACGCATCGACGCTCGGAGCGGCGCTTGCGAGCCAGTCGCGGATCGCCCTCGGCCACTACGTGGCGGAGGTCTCGGCGCTCGCCGCCGAGCTTTCCCTCGACGAGCGGCTCGTCGAGGTCTCCCCGGCGCTCGCGGCGCTCGCGGGCCGCTCGCGCGACGGCTCGCCCCACCGGCGGGGCGAGCCCTACCGCCGCGCCCTCCTCTTCGTGCTGGAGCGCCTGCGCCAGACGGAGGCCCGCCTCGCCGGCACCGACGCAGCGCCCGGCGCGGAGGCCTACGACGGCCCGGAGAGCCTTGCCGCCGACCTCCTCGTCATCCACGAATCGCTGGAGGCGAACGGGTCGGCCTTCCTCGCCTCGGGGCGGCTGCGCCAGCTGCGCCGCGCCGTGGACGCCTTCGGCTTCCACCTCGCGACCGTGGACCTGCGCCAGAACGCGCAGGTCCACGAGCGCGTGGTGGCCGAGCTCCTCGCCCGCGCCCGCGTCTGCGAGGACTACGCGAGCCTTCCGGAGGACGAGAAGGTCGCCGTCCTCACCGCGGAGCTCGAGAGCCCGCGCCTTCTCGCCTCCCGCTTCATCGACTACTCTGACGAGACGCGGCGCGAGCTCGCCATCCTCGACGCCGCCGCGGAGGCGCGCCGGCGCTACGGCCACATGGCCATCGAGAACGCCATCATCTCGAAGGCCGAATCGGCGTCGGACGTGCTCGAGGTGGCGCTCCTCCTCAAGGAGGCGGGCCTCGTGACGCCGGACCCGCCGCGGCTCGCCCTCAACGTCGTGCCCCTGTTCGAGACCATCGACGATCTCGTCCGCGCTCCCGCCGTGATGGAGGCGCTCCTGTCGCTCCCCCTCTACCGCGCGTTCCTTCAGAGCCGCAGGGCGATGCAGGAGGTGATGCTCGGCTACTCCGACTCCAACAAGGACGGCGGCTTCCTCACATCGCGCTGGTCTCTCCACAGGGCGCAGGTGGACCTCGTCGCCCTGTTCGAGCGGCACGGCGTGCGCCTTCGCCTCTTCCACGGCCGTGGGGGGTCGGTGGGCCGCGGCGGCGGTCCGAGCTACGAGGCGATCCTCGCCCAGCCCGCGGGCTCCGTGGCGGGCGCGATCCGCATCACGGAGCAGGGCGAGGTGATCACCGGCAAGTATGCCAACCCCGAGCTCGGCCGGCGCAACCTCGAGGCGCTGACCGCCGCGACTCTGGAGGCGACACTTCTCACCGGCCGCTCCGCCAGCCCCGATGCGGAGGCTGCCGAGATCATCGACGCCCTGTCGGCCCGCGCCCGCGCCGCCTACCGCGCGCTCGTCTACGGGACCGAAGGGTTCCTCACCTACTTCCGCGAGGCGACTGTCATCAACGAGATCGCCGAGCTCAACATCGGAAGCCGCCCCTCGTCACGGTCGAAGTCCGCCGCCATCGAGGATCTGAGGGCGATCCCCTGGGTGTTCTCCTGGGCGCAGTGCCGGCTGATGCTGCCCGGCTGGTTCGGCTTCGGCTCGGCGGTCGACGGCTTCATCGCGGAGACGGGCGCGGAGGGGATGGCGGCGCTGCGCAACCTCGTCGCGACCTTCCCCTTCTTCGAGACGCTCCTGTCCAACATGGACATGGTGCTCGCCAAGACCGACCTCGCCATCGCCTCACGCTATGCCGAGCTCGTGCGGGACGAGCGGCTTCGCGAGGCGATCTTCGCCGAGATCGCGGCGGAGCGGGAGCGCACGGTCTCCGCGCTCCTCTCGGTGCTGGAGCAGGAGGCGCTTCTTGCGCGCAACCCGCTCCTCGCGCGCTCGATCCGCAACCGCTTTCCCTACATCGACCCGCTCAACCACCTGCAGGTGGAGCTCCTGAAGCGCCACCGCGCGGGCGACACGGACGAGCGCACCGCCCACGGCATCAAGCTCACCATCAACGGCATCTCGGCGGGGCTGAGAAACACCGGCTGACGCGGCAGGCGCCTTGGGGCGAGGCCGTCAGAGGGTCTTCGCCTGGGACTTGATGGCGCGGGCGACGAACCAGGCGAACGGCACGCCGAGGACGGCGCCGATCGCCGCCGCGAGGGGAATGCCGAGCGCATCCATGAGCTCCGGCACAACGAGCGTCGCCGTGACGAAGATCCCCGCCAGTGTCGGCGCGATGATGATGTAGAACATGCCGGCGAGCCTGAGCATCGCTGTCTCCCGTGTCTGGACGCTCCACTCTTGCCCCGCGCGGCGCCGCGGCACCTTGACCGAGCGCAAATCCGCCCCCTTCGACGACCGGGGCGCAGAGCCCTCGCCAGCCCCGGGGCGAGGCGGGGCGAGGCGCAAGCCGTTGAAGCGGGCCGGTTCCTGCGGTCGGGTCGCCGCCCGGACGCAGCGTCGCCGGGTGCGGCGATCTGTCGTGATCGCTCACAGCTGGTGGCTCATGGCGGGAACCGTCGACCGTTCCCATGACTTGTTGCGAGCAAGGAGTCTTCGACATGCCGCGTACCATCACGATGCGTCGGCGGCCCGGAACGGACAGCGAATACACCGCCGCGCCGTCCGTCCGCGAGCTCGACGAGATCGCGAACTGGCTCGACACGAGGTTCAGCATCCTCGGGATCCGCTTCGGCTTCGATTCCATCATGGGGCTCGTCCCCGGAATCGGGGACTTCGCCTCCCTCGGGATCTCGAGCTATCTCATCATGCAGGGCTACCGCCTCGGCGCCCGCAAGCGCACGCTCGCGCGCATGGGCCTCAACGTCCTCGGTGACACGATCTTCGGCTCGATCCCTGTCGTCGGCACGGTGATCGACGTCGCCTGGAAGGCGAACCGGGCGAACATGAGACTCCTGCGCAAGGACCTGCAGCGGCCGGGCGCCGTCCGCCGCATGTGACGGCGGAGCCACCGGACCCGAACGGACAAGCCGCGCCGGAGCTCCGGCGCGGCTTGTGCTTGCGGCCGCCTTCCCTCGCGGCGTGCGGTGCCTCGGTCAGGCGGCCTTCATCGCCGCAGCGATCGCCTCGATGGCGTCGTTCGCCTTCGCGACCTCGGGGCCGCCGGCCTGCGCCATGTCGCGCCGGCCGCCGCCGCCCTTGCCGCCGAGCGCCTGCGCACCCGCCTGGACCAGCGCCACGGCGTCGAACCGGTCCGCGAGGTCGGGGCTCACGGTGACGACGACGCTCGCCCGCCCTTCCGCGGTGCCGACGATGGCGACCACCGCCGAGCCGGCGGCGTCGCGCGCCTCGTCCGCGATGCCCTTCAGCGCCTTGCCGGGGATGCCGTCCACCACGCGGCCGACGAACGTGACGCCCGCCACCTCGCGCGCGGCCTCCTCCTTCGCCGGACCCGCGAGGGCGAGGCGCTTCTTCGTCTCCTCGAGCTCGCGCTCGAGCCGGCGCCGGTCCTCGACGAGGGCGGCGACGCGCTCGGCAACCTCCTCCGCCGGTACGCGCACGGCGGCGGCGACGGCGGCGAGCGCGCCCCTGCGGGCGGCGACCCAGCGGATGGCAGCCTCACCCGTGAGCGCCTCGATGCGCCGCACGCCCGAGGAGACGGCCCCCTCGTCCACGAGGGCGATGAGGCCGATGTCCCCTGTGCGCGTGACGTGGGTGCCGCCGCACAGCTCCACCGAGAAGCGGCGGTTGCCGTCGCGGCCCATGGAGACGACGCGCACCTCCTCGCCGTACTTCTCGCCGAAGAGCGCGCGGGCGCCAGATTCCATCGCGTCGTCGATCCCCATCACGCGGGTCTCGACGGCGTCGTTCTCGCGCACGCGAAGGTTGGCGGCGGCCTCGACCTCCACGAGCTCGGCTTCGCTCATGGGCTTCGTGTGGCTGAAGTCGAAGCGGAGCCTCTCGGGCGCCACCAGCGAGCCCTTCTGCGCCACGTGGTCGCCGAGCGTGCGGCGCAGGCACTCGTGGAGGATGTGCGTCGCCGAGTGGTTGGCGCGGATCGCGGCGCGGCGGGCATCGTCGACGGCGAGCGTCAGAGCGTCGCCCACGGCAAGGCGCCCCGACTCGAGGCGGCCGCGGTGGACGTGGAGCCCGTCGGCCGCCTTCGCCACGTCCTCCACGAGGAAGCGCGTGTCGCCGGCGAAGGCGATGCCGTGGTCGCCGACCTGTCCACCCGATTCGGCGTAGAACGGCGTCTGGTTGAAGACGACGCGGGCCTCGGTCCCGGCCTCGATCGCCTCCACCTCGCGGCCGTCGACGACGATCGCGACCACCTGCCCGTCGGCGTGGGTGGACGCGTAGCCGAGGAACTCGGTGGCGCCGACCTTCTCCCGGATCGGGAACCAGATCGTCTCGGCCGCCGCCTCGCCGGAGCCGTGCCAGTTGCGCCGCGCCTCCGCCCGCTGGGCCTCCATCGCGGTCTCGAAGCCGGCGCGGTCCACCTTGAGGCCGCGCGGGCGCAGCGCGTCCTCGGTGAGGTCGTAGGGGAAGCCGTAGGTGTCGTAGAGGCGGAACGCCGTCTCGCCGGGGAGAGCGTCGCCTTCGCCGAGCCCCGCAGTCGCCTCCTCGAGGAGCGAGAGGCCGCGGGCGAGGGTACGGCCGAAGCGGATCTCCTCCTGCTCGGTGGTCTCGCGGATCAGCCCCTCGGCCCGCACGAGCTCCGGATAGGCCTGCCCCATCTCGTGCACGAGGGTCGGCACGAGGCGGTGGAGGACGGGCTTCTCCGCCCCCAGCATGTGGGCGTGGCGCATGGCGCGGCGCATGATGCGGCGCAGGACGTACCCCCGCCCCTCGTTGGAGGGCAGGACGCCGTCGGCCATCAGGAACCCCGTGGCGCGGATGTGGTCCGCGATCACCTTGAAGCTCGGCTTCCTCTCCCCTTCCGCCTTGACGCCGATCGTGTCCTCGGCGGCGGAGATGATGTGGCGGAAGAGGTCGATGTCGTAGTTGTCGTGGACGCCCTGGAGGATCGTCGCGATGCGCTCGAGCCCCATGCCCGTGTCGATGGAGGGCTTCGGAAGGTTCCGCCTGATCCCTCCCGCCTCCTGCTCGTACTGCATGAAGACGAGATTCCAGATCTCGATGAAGCGGTCGCCGTCCTCGTCGGGGGAGCCCGGCGGCCCGCCCCAGATGTGATCGCCGTGGTCGAAGAAGATCTCCGAGCACGGGCCGCACGGGCCGGTGTCACCCATCTGCCAGAAGTTGTCGGAGGTGGCGATGCGGATGATCCGGTCCTCGGGAAGGCCCGCGATCTTCCTCCACAGAAGGGCCGCCTCGTCGTCCTCGGCGTAGACGGTGGCGAGGAGGCGCTCCTTCGGCAGGCCGAACTCCCGGGTGACGAGGTTCCAGGCGAGCTCGATCGCCCGCTCCTTGAAGTAGTCGCCGAAGGAAAAGTTGCCGAGCATCTCGAAGAACGTGTGATGGCGCGCCGTGTAGCCGACGTTCTCGAGGTCGTTGTGCTTGCCGCCGGCGCGCACGCATTTCTGGCTCGTGACCGCCCTGTCGTAGGGACGGTGCTCGGCGCCGGTGAAGACGTTCTTGAACTGCACCATGCCGGCGTTGGTGAAGAGCAGCGTCGGATCGTTGCGCGGCACGAGCGGGCTCGAGGCCACGATCTCGTGCCCCTCGGCCGCGAAGTAGTCCAGGAATTTCGCGCGAATATCGTTGACGCCAGCCACGGGTGCCCGCTCCTCGCTCCTCGTTCAGCCGCAGGTAACGGCTTGCCCTTCACTTGTCGACGGGTCAGCTGCACGCGCCGCCGTCCGGCGGCCCAAAGACGGAAAGAAACGCCCCATGAGCCCCACGGTGCTGGTCGTGAACGGACCGAACCTCGACCTCCTCGGCAAGCGCCAGCCGGAGGTCTATGGCCGCGAGACGCTGGCCGACGTGGAGGCCGCGTGCCGCGCCCTCGCCGCTGATCTGGGACTTGCGCCGAGGTTCCACCAGTCCAATTCGGAGGGCGCCATCGTCGACGCCCTCCACGACGCGCGCGAGACGGCCGATGCCGTCGTCATCAACCCCGGCGCCTACAGCCACACCTCCGTCGCGATCCTCGACGCGCTCAACGCCTTCGACGGACCCGTGATCGAGGTCCACATCTCGAACATCCACAAGCGCGAATCATTCCGCCACCATTCCTACGTCTCGCTGAGGGCGGACGGGATCGTGGTCGGCTGCGGGACCGAGGGCTACCTCCTCGCGCTGCGCCGGCTCGCGACGCTTCTGGGGGCGAAGGCGGCTTGAACATAACGCCGCCGATCACCGGCCACACGCGCCTCGTGGCCCACGTCGGCCTGCCGACGGCGCCGTTCCGCTCGCCGATGATCTACAACCCGTTCTTCGCCGCGCGCGGGGTGGACGCCGTCGTGGTCCCGATGGGCTGCCGCGAAGAGGACTGGGCGGCGTTCCTCCCCCTCCTCCTGCGCCTTTCCAACGTCGTCGGCGCGCTCGTGGCGATGCCCCACAAGGTGGCGACCGCCCGGCTCGTGGACAGGGCGAGCCCTGCGGTCGCCGTCGCAGGCGCCTGCAATGCCGTGCGCCTCGGGCCTGACGGCGCGCTGGAGGGCGAGCAGTTCGACGGGGCGGGCATGGCAAGGGCGCTCGCGGACTCTGGCGCCCGGCTCGCCGGCGCCTCGGCGCTGGTGGTCGGCGCGGGCGGCGCCGGCCGGCCCATCGCCGCCGCCCTCGCCGCGGCCGGCGTCGCCCACCTCGTGGTGTCGGACGTGCGCGCGGCGGCCGCCGATGCCCTCGCCGCAAGCCTCGCGCGGCACTTCCCGGGGCTCGTCGTGGCGGCCGGGCCGCCCGAACCGGAAGGCCATGCCGTCGTCGTCAACGCGACGCCGCTCGGGATGGCGCCGGGCGATCCCCTGCCGGTCGACCCCGCACGCATCGCCCCCGGCACTGCCGTCGGCGACGTGGTGCTCGAGAGCGAGACGCCGCTCGTGGCGGCCGCGCGGGCGCGGGGCTGCCGCGTCGCGAACGGGATGGACATGCTCTTCGCCCAGATCCCCGCCTATCTCGACTGGTTCGGACTGCCGGCGGCGACACCTGGCGAGCTGAGGGCGCTGACTGTGACCTGAACACAGCCACGGACGAGCGCGACGCGCCGCGGTGCGGCAATGGCACGGTGAGCCCGTTCCCATTGACCGCGAAGGCGGCTAGAGGATCGAAAGTGTGACCGCCCTCGGGCGGACGGCCGATGTGGCCGTCGTCGAGGACGAGAACGACGACCGGGACGAGGACGAGGGCGCGAGCCGCGCCGACAGGGAGAAGGTCATGGCCGAGGCGAGCACCGGTGCGCAGGTGACGGACCAGGTGGCGACGGTGCTGGACACGTCGGCCCTCGACGCGCCGAAGGACAGGGTCGTCGCCGACGCCATCGACACGGCGCGCCTCACCATCGAGCTCGAGATCGAGGGGCTGAGGCTCCTCCACGAGGCCATCGACGGCGCTTTCGCCGAGGTGGTGGAGCGCATCCGCCGCAATACCGGGCGCGTCATCGTCACAGGCATCGGCAAGTCGGGACACGTCGGCCAGAAGATCGCCGCGACCCTCGCCTCCACCGGCACGCCCGCCTTCTTCGTCCACACCGCCGAGGCGGGGCACGGGGACCTCGGGATGATCGGGCCGAAGGACATCGTGCTTGCCATCTCCAACTCGGGCGAGAGCCAGGAATTCCGGCCGATCCTGCAATACTGCCGGCGCTTCGGAGTCTTCCTCGTCGCGATGACGGCGAACCCCGGGTCCTCTCTCGGCACCTACGCGAACCTCATCCTGCGCCTGCCCCCCGCGCAGGAGGCCTGCCCCCTCTCCCTCGCGCCGATGACGTCGACCACGCTCGCCCTCGTCATGGGGGACGCCCTGGCGGCCGCCCTCATCCGCTCCCGCGGCTTCCGCAGGGACGACTTCGCGAAGTTCCACCCCTCGGGCAAGCTCGGCGCGCAGCTCCTCAGGCTGTCGGAGGTGATGGACCTTCGCCCGGACCTCAGGAGCGTCCCGACTGTCGAGGTGACCGCCCCCGTGACGGAGGTGATCGCCTCCATCACCAACGGCCGCCGAGGCGTGACGGCCGTGTGCGACGGCGACGCCTTCGTCGGCGTCGTGACCGACGGCGACCTCAGGCGCGCGCTCGCCTCGCCGGACATCTTCGAGCGCAAGGCCGGCTCCCTCATGTCCCGCAACCCGCTGCACATCGGCGAGGACCACCTCGCCGTCGACGCCCTCGCCATGTGCGAGCAGCACCGCGTCGGCGCGCTGTTCGTGACGGCGGAGGAGGACGGGCAGCGGATCGTCGGCCTCGTCCACCTTCAGGACCTTCTCGTCCTCGGTATCGCGTGAGGCCATGGGCGTCATCATCGCGATTCCCGCGCGCTATCAGTCGACCCGCTTTCCCGGCAAGCCGCTCGCACAGCTGAAGGGCGCGTCCGGCATCTCCCGCAGCCTCGTCCAGCGCACGTTCGAGGCGGCTTCGGCCGTCCCCAACGTCGACGACGTGTTCGTGGCGACCGACGACGAGCGCATCGCGAGCCACTGCAGGGGCTTCGGCGCCCGCGTCATCATGACATCGGAGTCCTGCCGCAACGGGACGGAGCGGTGCGCAGAGGTGCTCGACAGGCTCGGCTCCACGCCGGACCTCGTGGTCAACGTCCAGGGCGACGCACCGCTGACGCCGCCGTCGTTCGTGGAGGCCGTGATCCGCGGCATCGGCGAGGCGGACTGCGCGACGCCCGTGCTGCGCTGCGACGCTGCGGCGTTCGCGAACTTCCTCGAGGACCGGCGGAACGGGCGCGTCGGGGCGACGACGGCCGTGTTCGACAATCGCGGCCGCGCCCTCTACTTCTCCAAGGAGATCGTGCCCTTCGCCGACGCCGTGGAGGCGACCGCGACGCCCGAGGCGGTCTTCCACCACGTCGGCCTCTACGCCTACCGCCCCTCGGCGCTGAGGGCGTATTCGGCATGGCCTCCGGGGCGGCTCGAGACGCTCGAGGGCCTCGAGCAGCTGCGCTTCCTCGAGAACGGCGCCACCATCGCCTGCGTCGAGGTGGACGCCGGCGCCCGCCTGTTCTGGGAGCTCAACAATCCTGTGGACGTGGAGCGCATCGAGAAGGCCTTCGCCACCCTCGGCATCGAGTAGCCGCGACTTCCGAGGGCCCGCTGCACACGGGCCGGGGCGCCACTGGCATCGGCGGCGCTCGGCGCTCAGCGCTCCCGCGTCGGGCCGACGGCGGCCGCCTGTCTGTCCATGTCCTTCACCGCCTCCTCGAAGGCGTGGGTGCCGAGTTCCATCATCCGGCTCATCTCGCGCGCATAGTCGCTGACCGCGGTCGAGACGAACTGGCTCCAGATGGCGGCCACCTCGTCCGGCATCATGCAGCCGGCGAGGCGGCGGGTGGAGCTCCTGTCCTCGTCGAGTCGGTGGTCGAGGAAGCCGTGAAGCTCGTCGTGCATCGCCTTGATCTGCTCGATCATGTGGGCCTGCGTGGCGGCCTGCGCGGCCATCATGCGGCACGCCATCCTCATCATCGGCTCCATCCCGATCGGAAGGAGCGCGGACGACCCCTCGCGGCTCCGCGACGTCACGTCGTCCATGTGGTCCCTCCATCGCTGATCGCGTGGCGGGACCATGGACGACGGCGCGGACTGGAACATTGATCCACGGCAAGCCGCGGGAGATAAGGACGGCGCCGCGGGACGTCGCCCGCGGCCGGTGCTGCGCCCTGTCAGGCGAGCGCCGGGCGGACGAGCGCTGCGGCGGCCCTCGCCGAGACGTCGGGCACAGTGCCGCGCGCGTCGACGGGCGTCCAGGCGAGCGGGCCGGGATCGCCTGCCGCCTGGATCCGCACCACGGCAGCATCCGCATCGGAGGCGTCGCCGGTGCGGGCGCCGACGCGGCGGGCGAGCGTGTCAGCCGGCGCCTCGAGCCAGAGGCCGGCGAAGGGGACGGCAGCCCGCCGCGCCTCCGCTTCGGCCGCCTCCCGCCAGTGAACGTCGAGAAAGGTCGCGTCGAGGATCACGGCGAAGCCGGCCCTGAGCGCACGCCGTGCATCGACGAGCATGCGCCTGTAGACGGCGCCGCGCATGGCCGCCGTGTAGGCGGAGGCGGGAAGGCGCGCCTCTTCCGCCACCCCCGCGAGGCGCTTCCTCGCCGTGTCAGAGCGGATGACGACGGCCCCGAGCGCGGGCGCGATCGCCCGCGCGACGGTGGTCTTGCCGGTTCCCGACAGCCCGCCCACGGCGACGAGACGGCCGGCAGGCGGCCGCAGGGCCCTCATCGCCTCCGCCACGTGCGGCGCGGGGTCGTCGTCCTTCATCGCCCGCGTCAGCGCCCGCACCATCGCCCTCAGCGACGCGAAGAGCGGCAGGAGCGCGAGGCCGGCATAGTCCCGCGAGAGCTCGAGCGCCCTCGACAGGAGGCGGGACGACAGGTCCCTCCTGCCGCGATGGTCGAGATCCACGAGAACGAAGGCGAGGTCGTGGAGGACGTCGATGGTGGCGAGTGCCTCGTCGAACTCGATGGCGTCGAACGGCATCGGCCGGCCCTGCCACAGGCAGATGTTGGAGAGATGGAGGTCGCCGTGGCAGCGGCGGACGAAGCCGTGCCGTCCGCGCCTGTCGAGAAGGCCGGCGTGGCGCTCCACCTGTGCGGCCACCTCGTCGGACCAGGCGGCGACGGCCTCGCGAAGGGCGCCGTCGCCCGTCGCCTCCGACAGGTCGGTCGCGAGCTGGCGGCGGATGGCGTCCACCCTCTCAGAGGCGCGGCGAACCGGCACGGCGGGCACCTCGCGGTGCATCTGCGCGACGACCTCGCCGAGGTCGTCCACCAGCGCGGGATCGAGCGTGCCTGCATCCACCATGCGGTCGAGCTGGTGCTCGGACTCGAAGCGGTGCATCTCGACGGCATAGTCCACCACCTCGCCCTCGCCGCCGAGCGAGAGGCCGGCCGGCCCGCGCACGATCCGTCTCACGCCCACGTAGAGCGGGGCGGCGAAGGGTGCGTTCACCTCCACCTCCCGCTCGCAGAAGCGGCGGCGTGCGTCGAGCGTGGCGTAGTCGACGAAAGGGAGCTTGCGCGCGCGCTTCAGCTTGAGGACGCGGCCGCCGGCGAGGAAGACATGGGAGAGGTGGGTGACGACGTGCTCCGCCCTCTCCCCGGCCCATGCGCCGGAGGCGAGGTAGTCCACCACCTCCGCCTGCGCCTCCTCCGCCACCGTCTGGCCCGTCACTGCCGGGTCCGCCGCCATGCTGTCCTCCCGGCCCGTCGCCGCGCTGATCCGCCCTTGCGGCGTGCCGCCTCGGTCGTGCCTGCGCTCATGCAGTCCCCGCCGCAGATCGGGACGCCATGGCGCCCGGCTCTCGGGACAGTGTGGCGAGCGGTGCCATGCACCGCAAGGCGGGGCGGGCGATCCGGTCCGAGAGGACGGCGGACACGCGGCACAGACGCGCCTGTCGGATCGGCCATCGGCGCCCGGTCAATCCCGTGCGGCGCCCGAGCGAAGCCCGCGCATGGCAGGACGGGGACAGGGCGCGCCGGCATGAACGGTGCCGGCGATGCGCGCTCCCGGCGGGCAGAGTGGCGGCGTCAACGGAGGATGGGCGGAAGGCGACACCGCCGCGCAGGCGATACGCCTTGCGTGCCGCCCCTTCCGCTGAGGGTTCACCCTCCGGCGAATGCCGAAGGGGACGGGGAAGGGTCCGCCCTCCCCGCCCGCCCGGCCTACTCGGCGGCGGGCATGTCCCCGTCGTCCGGCATCTCGGCGTCGGCGTCGGGCTCGGGGGTGCCGGTGATGCGGTCGGCGATGATGCCGGCGTTCTGGCGCACCGCCGCCTCGATGGCGTCCGCGATCTCCGGGTTGTCCCTGAGGAACTGCTTGGAATTCTCGCGGCCCTGACCGAGGCGCTGGGAGTCGTAGGAGAACCAGGCGCCCGACTTCTCGACGATGCCGGCCTTCACGCCGAGGTCGAGAAGCTCGCCGAGCTTGGAGACCCCCTCGCCGTACATGATGTCGAAGTCCACCTCGCGGAACGGCGGGGCGAGCTTGTTCTTCACCACCTTCACGCGGGTCTGGTTGCCGACGATCTCGTCACGGTCCTTGATGGAGCCGATGCGGCGGATGTCGAGCCGGACCGACGCGTAGAACTTCAGCGCGTTGCCGCCGGTCGTCGTCTCCGGGGAGCCGAACATGACGCCGATCTTCATGCGGATCTGGTTGATGAAGATCACCATCGTGTGGCTGCGGGAGATGGACCCCGTCAGCTTCCTGAGCGCCTGGCTCATGAGGCGCGCCTGGAGGCCGGGGAGCTGGTCCCCCATCTCGCCCTCGAGCTCGGCCCGCGGCGTGAGCGCCGCCACCGAATCGACCACGAGGACGTCGACCGCGCCGGAGCGCACGAGCGTGTCGGTGATCTCGAGCGCCTGCTCGCCCGTGTCGGGCTGTGAGATCAGGAGATCGTCCACCTGCACGCCGAGCTTGCGGGCGTAGATGGGGTCGAGGGCGTGCTCGGCGTCGATGAACGCGCAGATGCCGCCCTTCTTCTGCGCCTCCGCGATGGTGTGGAGGGCGAGCGTCGTCTTGCCCGACGATTCCGGCCCGTAGATCTCGACGATGCGGCCCTTCGGCAGGCCGCCGATGCCGAGCGCGATGTCGAGGCCGAGGGAACCTGTCGAGACTGTCTCCACCTCGATGGTCTGCCCGGCGCCGAGCTTCATGATCGAGCCCTTGCCGAAGGAGCGCTCGATCTGGGAGATCGCGGCCGTGAGCGCCTTGCTCTTGTCCACTGAAGTCCCCTCAACCAGACGTAAGTCCGATTGCGACATGCTGTTGCCCTTGCGCTTCATCGCATTCCGCCCGTTTCGACAGCCACCAATGTGTCACATCGGAAGCATGTTCGCAATCTGTTCAAACACCTAAAATTGCGTTAACGCCTCAGCCTGCGAGCTCGCGCTTCACCGCCTCGGCCAACGCCTTGAGCGTGAACGGCTTTGCCAGGAACGCCGCGTCGCCGAGCTCGTCCACCGACGCACCGTCCGCATAGCCCGACATGAAGATGACCTTCAGGTCCGGCCGTTCCGCCTTCAACCGTCTTACCAGAGACGGGCCGTCGAGCTCGGGCATGATCACGTCGGTCAACAACAAATCGATCGCACCGCCCGCCTCGGCGTAGACCTCGAGCGCCTCCTCGCCGGAGCCCGCCGTCAGCACGCGGTAGCCCTTGGCGGACAGCGCGCGGGCGGCGACCGAGCGGATGCCCTCCTCGTCCTCCACGAGGAGGAGCCGCGCGCTCCCCGTGAGGTCCGATGCGCGGGAGGGCGCGCGGGTTCCCTCGGGCGCGGGGGCCGGCCGCGCCTCGGCCTCCGCCCGCGGAAGATACACACGGAAGGTGGTGCCGCGCCCCTCCACCGAGGAGACCGCGAGCGCGCCGCCGGTCTGCTTCACGATGCCGTAGACCGTGGAGAGGCCGAGGCCGGTCCCCTCCCCCGTGCCCTTGGTGGTGAAGAAGGGCTCGAAGATCTTGTCGAGGATCTCCTGCCGGATGCCCGTGCCGACGTCCTCGATCTCGACGAGGACGGCGTCGCCCTCGAGGCGGCCGTCCGCCTCCTCGGCGCCGGCCATCTCGACGGCCGGGACGTTCCTGGTGCGGATCGTGAGCCGCCCGCCGCCCGGCATCGCGTCCCGCGCGTTGACCGACAGGTTGATGACCACCTGCTCGATCTGGGAGAGGTCCGCGAGCACCGGCCAAAGGTCCCGCCCGTGGGCGATCTCGAGGCGGATCGTCTCGCCGAGAAGCCGGTCGAGCATCATCGAGAGGTCGGCGAGGACGTCGTTGAGGTTGAGGACGGTCGGACGCAGGGTCTGTCGACGCGAGAAGGCGAGGAGCTGCTTGACGAGCCCCGCCGCCCTCTGCGCCGCCTGCTTGATGTTCATGATGTCGCGGAAGGCGGGGTCGCTCGGCCGGTGGCTCTGGAGGAGAAGGTCCGAGAAGCCGATGATCGCCTGGAGGACGTTGTTGAAGTCGTGGGCGATGCCGCCGGCGAGCTGACCGATCGCCTGCATCTTCTGGCTCTGGGCGATCTGCGCCTCGAGCTCGGACTGCTCCGTCACGTCGTTGACGGCGATGAGGAGCGCGCCCGTGCCCGGAAGCGGCTTCGCGGAGAGGCGGACGCGGCGCTCGGGGGCGGCAGCGATCGGCACGTCGATGCGAGCGGCGTGCTCGGCAGTCGCCTGGGTGGCGAGGCGCAGGATCGCCCCCTCCTCGAGGACGAAGGAGTCCGAGAGCGTCTCCCCCTCCCCGGCGAGCGCGCGGAAGGGGGCGTTGGCCGCGCGGATGCGGCCCGCCGGCTCGGCGATGACGGCGGCGGTCGGGAAGAGGTCGACCATCGTGCCGTCGAGGGGCGGGACGGTGTCGGCGGCGCGGCTCACCTCCTCGAAGACGTGGACGATGTGGCCGTCCTCCCGCGAGAGGCGGGCGATGAGGGACGGCGGCACGAAGCCGTCGGCGACGCCTTCGGCCATGGCGCGGCGGCGGAGCGCGAAGAGGGCGAGGGCGGCTGCCGTCCCGTCGGCGAGCGCGTCGGGGTGCGCCGGCCTGCCGCGGGAGGCCATCATGGCACGGAATGCCGCGTTGGTGGCGACGAGGGCGCCGTCGGCCGTGGTCACTGCGACGGGTTCCACCCGCTCGGCGGCGGGCCGCGCAGCGCGCAGGGAGAGGCCGAGGCCGCCGGCGCCGAGGAGGGCGAGGACGGCGCCAGCGCCCGCGAGCCAGGCGGGTCCTGAGAGCGCCGACGTCGCCGCGGCGACGGAGAGCCCTGCGAAGGCAGCGCCTGTCGCGAGCGCACCCGCTCCGTCGCGTCGTCCAGCAGCCGGCGGCGCGCCCGCCCATGCGCCCGTGATGTCCCGCCCGAGACCCGTATCCGCCATCGCCCGACAATGCCCGATTCGCGGCTGTGCCGCCCAGTCGTGGCGCGGCGCGCGGAGCGATCGTTCCGCCTTCCCCCGTTACCCGTCGCCCGTTGCCCGTTGCCCGAGCGATGCCGGCGACCGGGCGGCGCGGTCGATCGGGGCGAGGCGCGCCTGTCCGGGGCCTCGAGCCGATGCGGCCGGCAGCTGGTGCCGTCCCCGCCCGGGACGAGCGGTCAGTCGTCCCTGTGGATGCGCTCGCGGCGCTCGTGGCGCTCCTGCGCCTCGATGGAGAGTGTCGCGATCGGTCGCGCCTCGAGGCGGCGCACGCCGATGGGCTCCCCCGTCTCCTCGCAGTATCCGTAGCTCCCGTCCTCGATCCTTGCGAGCGCGGAATCGATCTTGGCGATCAGCTTGCGCTGCCTGTCGCGCGCACGCAGCTCGATGGCATGATCTGCCTCCGACGTCGCCCGGTCCGTGAGATCGGGATGATTTCGCTCCCGCTCGGCGAGCTGCTCGAGAGTGAAGCGCGACTCGCGCAAGATCTGCGAGCGCCAGTCCAGCAGCTTGTGCCGGAAATACGCGCGCATCCGCTCGTTCATGAACGGCTCGTCCTCGCTCGGACGGTAGGTTTCGTCGATCCGATCGTCGATCACGTCGTTCATCGGCTAGCCCACTCGAAGACCTTCAACGCCGCTATACACTTCCCGCTGTCAAATGCAACAAAAACATGCAGCGAAATCCGGTGTTTCGCGTTGCTGCAGCGCACTTGTGGACGGCATGCCCCGGTGCCCGCCACCCGGCGTTCGACTTGACTCCCGCGGGACCGGGCGGGTTGATGAGGATCCGTCACCGCAAACAGCCGCTGGCGCAAGCCCCGCCCGCTTCCCCATCCGGATGGTCCGCCTTATGCGCTTCGAGGGATCGGCCACATATGTGGCGACCAGCGACCTTCAAATAGCCGTGAACGCGGCCATCGCCCTCGAGCGCCCGCTCCTCGTGAAGGGCGAGCCGGGAACCGGCAAGTCCGTGCTCGCGCGGGAGGTGGCCGAGGCCATCGGAGCCCCGCTCATCGAGTGGCACGTCAAGTCCACCACCCGCGCCCGCGAGGGGCTCTACGAGTACGACGCCGTGGCGCGGCTGCGCGACAGCCAGCTCGGCGACCCGCGGGTCTCGGACGTCGCCAACTACATCCGCCGCGGCAAGCTGTGGGAGGCGTTCGCCGCCGAGCGGCGGCCGGTGCTCCTCATCGACGAGATCGACAAGGCGGACATCGAGTTTCCGAACGACCTCCTCCTCGAGCTCGACCGGATGGAGTTCACCGTGCTCGAGACGGGCGAGCACGTGAGCGCCCGGCAGCGCCCGGTCGTCATCATCACCTCGAACAACGAGAAGGAGCTGCCGGATGCGTTCCTGCGCCGCTGCTTCTTCCACTACATCCGCTTCCCCGACGCCGAGACGCTCGCCCGCATCGTCGAGGTGCACTTCCCCGACCTCAAGCCGCGCCTCCTCAAGGCCGCGCTCGAGACCTTCTTCGAGCTGCGCGAGGCGCCGGGGCTGAAGAAGCGCCCCTCCACCTCGGAGCTCCTCGACTGGATCAGGCTCCTCGTGGTGGAGGACGTCGATCCCGAGGTGCTCGCCGAGAAGGCGCCCGGCAAGGTGCTGCCGCCGCTCTACGGCGCGCTCCTGAAGAACGAGCAGGACGTCCACCTGTTCGAGCGCCTCGCCTTCCTCGACAGGGCGCGCCGCTGATGAGGCGGCTCCTCCTCATGCGCCACGCCAAGGCAGAGCGCGTCCCCGGCAAGAGCGACTTCGACCGCGCCCTCGTGGAGCGCGGCCGCAACGAGGGCGACAGGGTGGCGGCCGACTTCGCCGCAGCCGGCGTCAGGCCCGACCGCATCCTGTGCTCCTCCTCGCGCCGCACGCGCGAGACACTCGCCCTCGTCCTGCCGCACCTTGCGGCGGACTGCGTCGCGGAGCTGAGGCGCGACCTCTACGACGCGGACGCCCACGACCTGTGGCGCGCCTTCAACGGGACGGAAGGCGCATGCGTCCTCGTGATCGGGCACAATCCCGCGATCCACGAGCTCGCCATGTCGCTCGCCGCGAGCGACCCCGAGGCGCCGACGTTCGGCGGCGGCTTCCCCACATCCAACGCCGCCCTCTTCGCCATCTCCGACGAGTCCGACAAGGCACGCTTCGAGAGGCTGTTCACGCGATGACCGGCACGATCTCCGAGGAGACGAGGCTGCGCGAGAGGATCGTGCGGCTCGCAGAGCTCCTCTACCTGCGCGGCTACGCCCACGGGACGACGGGCAACATCTCCGTCCGGCTCGAGGCGGGCATCCTCGTCACGCCCACCAACTCGTGCATGGGCCTCCTCGAGGCGGAGCGCATCTCGTTCGTGTCGTACGACGGCGTGCACGTCTCCGGAGACAAGCCCTCCAAGGAGACCTTCCTCCACCTTGCGATGTACGGCGAGAGGGAGAGCGCCCGGGCGGTGGTCCACCTCCACTCGACCCACTCGGTGGCCGTCTCCATCCTGGCGGAGACGGATGCGCAGAACGCCCTGCCGCCGCTCACGGCCTACCACCACATGAAGGTGGGGCGCCTGCCGATGGTGCCCTACGTGCGGCCGGGCGACATGCGCCTCGCCGACGAGGTGCGCGCCCGCGCCCGCCACGCCCACGCGATGCTCCTCGCGAACCACGGGCCGGTGGTCGCCGGCAAGTCGCTGGAGGACGCGCTCGCCATCGCCGAGGAGCTGGAGGAGACGGCGAAGCTCCACCTCCTCACCCACGGCCACGCGGTGCGCCCGCTGACCACGGGAGAGCTCGCCGAGCTCGACCGCCACTTCCCGAGCTGAGGCGCGAGGTCAGGCCTCCATCCCGCCGAAGACGTCCGCCTTGCCCGCCCCTTCCGGATGGCCGAGGGCGGCGAGGAGGCGGCGCGTGTCCTCCTCGTCGTCCCGCTCGCGCAGGCGCACGTAGTGCGCCGCCGCGTCGCGCAGCGTCGGGAAGACGAGCGTGTCCCCCTCCTCCCTCACAGTCCCGTCGGCGATCAGCCGCGAGAGCGCGTCGTCGAGCTCGAAATCCACGCGGACGCCGTAGCGGTCGAAGATGACGCCCTCGATCATCGCCTTCCTTTCCGGCAGCGCGCTCCGCTCCACGGTCTCGCCCCGCAGGAAGTAGAGCGTGATGAGCTCCTCCTTCACGTCCTCCTCCTCGGCGCGGTCGAGCAGGAGGGCGAGCGCGGCGCGGTTGTTGGCGAGGTTGTGGAAGAAGAGCTTCTGCGACAGCTCCATCATGTAGCGGTTGCGCTGGTTGAAGAACTGCGTGATCTGCCGCGCGAGGAGACCGATGAAGCCGATGAGGGCGCCGGCCGCGGCGATGGGATTCGTCGCCGCGAGGACCTTGCCGGTGGTGGAGAAGATGCCGAACGCGGTGCCGCCCGTCGCGGTCGCGAGGAACTTGATGCGGTCGAACGGGCGGAACTGGACGCTGCGCAGCGGAAACAGGATCTGCAGGTCGTGCTCCGGCATATCCTTGAAGACCTTGACGTAGATGCACTCGGCCTGCGTGTCCTGCGGGAGCGACTTGCGCCGCTTCTTCACGATCCGCATCGCCTTCTTCTCGGTGATGCCGTCCCGCTCGGCGATCTCCCGCGCGCGCTTCTCGTCCGTCTTCAGCTTCAGCGCCACGAACAGGCGGCGATAGACCCGCGTCTTGAACGTCGCCTTGAGGATATAGAGCGTCTCGGGGCGACGCACCGAGCGCTCGGCCACGTAGACGTCCCGGGCATAGACGTGAAGGAGGTCGTACTCCTCGAGGTCCACCTCGATGCGCAGCGAATAGGGCGACTGCGCGGTGAGGATGCGGCCGAGCTCCTCGTTCGGAATGGGCGCGTAGTTGGCGCGGTTGAGGAGATGGCGCACGAGAGCGGCGAGCTCCCGCTCCGCCCGATCGGCCTCTTCTCGGCTGAGATCCTCCACCTTGACAGTGTCCGCGTCCGGGCTGAACGGCAGGTAGAGGCGGCGGATCAAGACCCCCTTGATGCGGTAGTCGTGGGCGCGGTGGCGCTCGAGCTCGAGGGCGACGTGGGCGAAGTAGTCGGTGTCGTCAGGCCCCTCGATGTTCTCGCACAGCGACACCATCACCGCCTGCCGGGTGAGGGGGATGAAGCGGGAGGGCGGCACCTCGATGTCCACGTCCTCGGGGATCTCGGGGATCCCGGCGATCTCGCGCATCCACCTGGTGATCGGCTTGCGGCGGGGCGTCGTCTCGGGAAACGGGTCCTCGGGACCGCCCTGGACGACGTCGAGCTTCCTGTCCGTGGTGGCGGTGTCCATCAGCCTCTCCTACCTGCGCAGGGCGTCCACCGCGCGGTCCAGCCCCTCGAGGGTGAGCGGGAACATGCGGCCGTTCATGATGCGCTCGATCATGCCGGTGGACTGGGTGTAGCCCCACAGATCCGGCGCTACCGGGTTGATCCACGCGGCCTTCGGGAAATGCTCGAGAAGGCGCTTCAGCCAGACGCCGCCGGCCTCCGCGTTCCAGTGCTCCACCGAGCCCCCGGGCGCGGCGATCTCGTAGGGCGACATGGCCGCGTCGCCGACGATGACGAGGCGGGTGTCGGGCGCAAAGGTGCGGATGACGTCGAGCGTCGCCGTGCGCTCCGTGTGCCGCCGCCGGTTCGACGTCCACAGCCCCTCGTAGACGCAGTTGTGGAAGTAGTAGTGAGTGAGCGAGCGGAACTCCGAGCGGGCGGCGGAGAACAGCTCCTCCGCAGCGCTCACGTGGTCGTCCATGGAGCCGCCGACGTCGAGGAGGATCAGGACCTTCACGGCGTTCTGCCGCTCGCGCCGGGTCCTGACGTCGAGGAAGCCCTGGCGGGCGGTGTGCTCGATGGTGCCGGGAAGGTCGAGCTCCTCCTCGGCGCCGGTGCGGGCGAGGCGGCGCAGCTTGCGCAGGGCGATGCGCAGCGCGCGGGTGCCGATCTCGCGCGTGTCGTCGAGATCGCGGAACTCGCGGCGGTCCCACACCTTGACGGCGCGGCGGTGGCGGCTTTCGTGCTGGCCGATCCTGACGCCTTCCGGGTTGTACCCGTCGGCGCCGAAGGGGCTGGTGCCGCGCGTTCCGATCATCTTCGAGCCGCCCTCGTGGCGCCCCTCCTGCTCGGCGAGGCGCTTCCTCAGCGTCTCCATGAGGGCGTCGAGGCCGCCGAGGGCCTCGATCCGCCGCTTCTCCTCCTCGGTGAAGAGGCGCTCCGCGAGGGACTTCAGCCACTCTGCCGGGATGTCCTGGGGGAGAAGGCCGGGCGTGTCGGGATCGACGGCGGACAGACCCCTGAAGACGCGCGCGAAGACGCGGTCGAAGGCGTCGATCTTCGTCTCGTCCTTCACGAGGATCGCTCGGGCGAGGTGGTAGAAGGCTTCGACGTCGGTGCCCGCGAGGCCGGCGTCCATCGCCTCGAGAAGGGCGAGGTACTCCCGCAGCGAGACCGGGACGCCCTCCGCCTTCAGACCCTCGAACAGCGGCGTGAACATGAAGGCCCCTCCCCGGGGAGCGTTGTAGCGCTTTCGGGCGGAGGCTCACAGGGGGGCCCCGGCGGACGCGGACGGACGGGCCTTCACAACGTCGGCCAGGCGACGACCGGATCCGCCTCGCTGTTGCCGGGCGGCGGTGCGGAGGCGAGGAGGCGGCTCGCGGTGGCTGCGGGGAGGGAAGGGAAGAAAGGGAAGGACTGGCGTATGCCCGACCTGGCCGGCGCCATCGACGCGCGCCGAGAACGACACGGCGGCGGCGGCGCGGCGCGACGCGGCGCCGCTCGCGTGGGCGCCGGATCCTCCCGCCGAGAGCGGCGTGATCCGACCCTAGTCGCGCGAGAGGCGCGGGCGCGGGCGGGGGGGCCGCACCCTCGCGCCGAACCAGAGCGCCGCGGCGAGCGGGGGAAGGGCCGCCACGAGGAACATGACCCGTGGTCCCTCTGCGTCGGCGAGGAGGCCGGCGAGCGCCGGACCGAGGACGCTGCCGACCGCGGCGCCAAGAAGTGTCGCCGTGAAGCCCTCGGTGCCGCGCCCCGGGAACAGCCTCAGACTCCAGAACGAGAACACCGCGCTCGCCATCATGATGGCGACGCCGTGGAGCCCCGAGGCGGCCACCACAGCGATCCACGACGTCGGCGCGAGCGCGACGAGGACGAGCGACATCGCCGCGGCGGCCAGGATGGCGCAGAAGAGCGGCGCGAGCCCGATCCGTGCCTCGATCCGCCCCGTCGCGAGACCGAGGACGCCGAAGATCCCGTAGCCGAGGAAGATGACGGCCGATGCCGCCTCGTCGGGAAGGCCCGGAAGGCCGCCCGCCGCCACCACCCGGTCGGCCGCGAAGGAGAGGAAGACCGCGTTGGTGACGCCGAAGCAGAGGGCTGTGGCGTAAAGGGGAACGACGGCGCGGCTGACGAGGCTTCCGCCGGTGGCGGCCGCGTCCGTTGCCCCTGCCGCGCCGGCAGCCTCTCCGGCCCGGTCCGTCGGGGAGAGCCCGGGCGGCTCGACCGGCTCGACGGCCTTGAAGGTCGACCCCTGCCGACGCTGCCGACGCTGACGGGGCGGCATGCCGGTCCGGGCGATCGCCACGAGCGCGAGCGCGGCGAGCGCGAAGGCGATCCACGCCCCGCGCCAGCCGAGCGCGCCTGCGGTGACGGCGAGGGAGAGCGCCGCGGCGGCGACGATGCCGAAGCTCGTTCCGGTGGAGACCACCGAAAGGGCGCCGGCCCGCGCATCCTCGCGCACGACGCGCTCGGCGGCGTTGTTGAACGGCGCCCAGCAAAGACCGGCGCTCGCTCCGGCAAGAGCGATCCCGATCGCAAGGAGGCCGGGCGTCCCGGCAGCCGCCACGGTGGCAAAGCCCGCCGACGCCGCCAGCGCCCCTGCGATCACGCAGGCGCGCTCGCCGTATCGGCGGCCGATCCAGGCACTCGCCAGGAGCGCGATGAGGAAGGAGAGAAAGCCGGCGCTCGCGACCAGTCCGGCCGTCGCCGTCGCAAGCGCGAAATCCTCGCGAAAGGCCGGCAGGAAGAGGCCGAACCCCATGCGGGCGGGGCCGAAGGACACGGCGGTCGCGAAGAAGCCTGCCGCCGTCAGCCGGGTGGCTGGTGTCATGGTCGCCCCCTCGGCGCTCGTCTTCGTCCGGCGTCCCCGGTGCATGGTTCGGACCGCGACGCCAGCCGTGCCGCGGCTTCGCGTGCCCGGCGCAGTGCCTCGAGCCCCGGGAGGACCAATCATCGTCATGCCCAACCGCGAGGGGACGCGAAAGATGCGCCCGCGCAGGCGACGCAAGAGGTCGCAGGCCGCACGTCGCGGCGCCTTCGCGGCGGAAGATCAACGAGCCTTCCTGCATGTGCGGCCGGAGGCGGTGGCAGGCGGCCGAAATCGTCCCGCTGACGCCGGCTGCGGCGGCGGGGCCTGCCGGCAAGCGCAGGTTTTTCACTGCGGCGCGTGCGGGGCGCCGCGGGACGGGCGCGGTCAGGTCAGGGCGGGGGCCCTGGCCTCGGCGAGGGCGGCTTCGAGGCGGGGGGCGAGGCCTGCCATGATGCCGCGGCGGAAGGGGCTCTCCGTCCTCTCGGCGTCCGCCCAGTGGCGCCAGAAGAGGGCGCAGGCCCGTGGCGAGGGTGGCCGCGTCACGTCCACGAACTCGACCGTGTCGGGGCGGGGGGCGAGGAGGCTGCGGAAGGAGGGGCCGAGCGTCTCGACGGCGCGGGCGTTGTCCTCGGCGAAGCGGCGCTCGATCCGCTCCACCTCCTCGCGCGGCAGGACGAGCTGCGGCCCCCGCGCGCCGGCGCGGAACTCGGGGATCCGCTCGAGGACGGCGAGGATCGCGTAGTTCTCCGGCATCGTGGGGGCGGCGATGTTGAGCCAGAACTTGAGGGAGAGGGCCTCGCCGTTGAAGGAGGGGTTCACCTCAGGCGTTGTCCTGAGGGGCGGGACGGCGGCCCCCGTCAGGCGCGCGACCCTCGTCAGGAAGTCGGTCGTGATGTCCCCGGCTGCGAGGGCGTGGCGGTCGTAGGCGGCGAGGTCGACGCCGGCGAAGGGGAGCGCTTTGGCGCGCTCGAGCCAGGCGTGGGGCGCGAGGCACAGGTGCTCCCCGAGCGAGTAGGTGACGAAGTTGCGCGGCTCTGGGCGGAAGCCGCTCTTGATGAACTGGCCGAAGATGGAATTCACCTGGTCCACCTGCCGGCGAAAGTAGGTGATTGCACTGATCCTTCGCTTCAGGGGGGCGAGGAGGTCGAACACCTTGTGCCATTCGGCGCACGTGAGGTCGGAGAAGTATTCGGAGGAGAGGATGACGGTCTGCCCGGGTGGAATGGCCTTCAGGCGGGCGAGGAGGGCTTGCGTCCGCTCCTCGAAGACGTTGGGGCCACCTTCGGGGGCGGCGGGTTCCTTCCACTGGCGGGGGATGGAGGAGGCGTTCCCGGTGGAGGGGCGGGAGGGGTCCGTCTCGTCGGTCACGAGGGGGTAGTCGAGGTGGTGGGCGGCGAGCGCTTCCCGGCTGGTGCCGAGGGTGTACTGGAGGGCGCTCGAGCCCGTCTTTGGGCCGCCGCAATGGATGACGAGGTGGCTCATCGGTATCTCCGCCTCGGGCGAGGTCCTGGCGAACGCCGCTGGGGAGGCTGCGGTTCGCGTCCCGTCGGGCTCGCCGGGTCGGCGCGGACTGTGGCGCGCCGGGCTGGGGCGAGGCTTGCGCCGGGACGGGGCGCCGGCGATCCTGGCGGCGGGCACGGGCCGGGGCGTGTGGCGTGGTCCTCCCGGATGGGGTCGAGGCGGGCGCCCTGTCCGGTCGCTCTCGCCGCGCGGGCCGGTCGCTCCGCCGCAGACCTCGGCTCGAAGCCTCACCGCTTCACTGCCGCGGGCACGGGTGCGGGCGCGCAAGACTCTCGGGCGCGGGGTGGGCCGGGTCCTTTCGGTCCGGCGTGTTCCGCACGAGGAGCCCCGCCCGGCCCTTCCGTCGCCCGGGCATGCGCACCCCGCCCGCGCGCCGGAGTGGCCGGAGTCCTCGACCACGTGGCGGACGGTCCGGCACGCCTCCCGTCGGGTCGAGCGACCGGGGGGGGGGGGGGGGGGGGGGGGGGGCGGGGGGGGGGGGGAACTGTCGTCATTTGGGGATAAATTTGCGACATTATTTCATACCGATCGAATGAAAATTCTGGAAATCCACACGCTGACGCCTGACCGGCGGATGCATGAACGTTAATGATCAGCCAACCATCGACCTCTAAGTTTCGGAGGGTGCCTATGCGTGGTGGCTTGCCGGACAAGGCAGCACAGGCTATGGTTGCAGAGCAAAGAGCTATAGCGATGAAACCACAGCTCCAAAGCGCGGCTGGCGCAGCCCCCGCCCGGGTGCCTGCGGAGACGCTTCCGTATGTGCCGGCGCAGGTCAGCCGCTTCCCCGAGCTCAGATATATGGGATCTAAGCGGCGCTTGTTGCCGTGGATCCACCAAGTACTACATGAGCTCGATTTTGAGACTGCACTCGATCCATTCAGCGGTAGTCAGTCCGTTTCCTATCTGATGAAGGCAATGGGCCGGCAGGTAGTTTCAAGCGATTTTCTCAACTTTTCTGCCACTATTGGCAAGGCTATAATTGAAAACAGCGCGATGAATATTGATTTGAAAGCGATCAGCATCCTGATGCAAAACTCCCAAGATACGCAAAATTTCATTCAACGGACTTTTTCCGGCGTATTTTTTTCAGTCGATGACCTACGATTCCTAGATCGAATTTGCGCTAATTTGCCTCGACTTGAAGAAAAGTATCAGCACGCAGTGGCGATGTCCGCTCTTCTTCGCTCATGCGTCAAACGACAACCACGCGGTGTCTTTACAATCTCTGGCGATCTCGCAAAATATGATGATGGCCGTCGAGATCTAAAACTTTCTCTCGAAGAGCATTTTCTTGAGCAGATTGAGGCCTTTAACCAAGCCATCTTCTCGAATGGCCAGAGGAATCGCGCACTACGAGATGATGTATTCAGCGTCGATCAACGTGAAATCGATTTAGTCTACCTAGATCCTCCGTATGTTCCACGATCCGACGACAATTGCTATATTAAGCGCTATCACTTTCTGGAAGGCCTATCCTGCTACTGGCGCGGAATGACTATTCATCATTCCACAAAAGTAAAAAAAATCCCAAAAAAATACACACCATTTAGCTATCGACGCACTGCACTCTACGCATTCGAGCAAATGTTTGAGCGGTTTAGAAAGCAAAAAATCGTCTTATCATACAGCTCAAACGGCTATCCGGATCTTAACGAACTAATCAGCCTGCTTGAGAGAACGAAAAGGAGTATTTACGTGTTCAAACGTGATCATCGGTATCATTTCGGAACGCACGGAACAGCCAAACGCACACAAGTCGAGGAGTATTTGATTGTAGGCCTGCCATGAACTTTATCCGTCAGGATTTTGATCAGATCATTGGAACACTTTCAGCACTGGAAGCGGATTGGATGGATGATATGGCTGAAGCGATCATGCGTCGGATTCGGTCGGTTCCTGTGAAAGAAGAATATGGACGATCCGATATCGAAGAGCTTATCAACGCTCAAACTGGAGATGATTTTGCTGTTTCGCGATTCTGCATTGGTCTATTTTTAGGCTTTTCGAAGGACCGATTAGAAGGAGAACTCAAGGAAAGGCTTGGGAATGGCGGGATCGGGGTCCAAAGGTTCAACGCCGATCGGGAGACCTACCTTGACGTCCTTGAGGAGCTCGGCCTGCGCGATGCAATGACCGCTACCGCAAATGCACAGCCCATGTGGCACGACATACATTCTAAAGGAGCGACTTCGATCGGGTCGCGGCAGTGCGATTCAAGGTCAGCAGCGCGGACGAGGGCTTGAGGATTTCGCGGAAGAGGTAATCAAGGAAGTATTCGGCAGTTCGTTTGCGCCACGCTGCACATTTCAAGGCCCTCGCGGCCCAGCAAAATGCGACTTTGCTATCCCGGACAAGACGCAGCCATGGATTCTGATCGAATCAAAAGGGTATGGCGCAACCGGCTCGAAAATGAGCGACATTATCGGCGACCTCGACGCAATTATTGCCGCCAAACGACCTGATACAAGCTTACTCTTTGTAACAGACGGCTTAACTTGGAAAGCCCGCGCCAACGACCTTCGAAAGATCATTGAGCGTCAAAACGACGGTCGCATCACCCGAATTTATACTAAACAGATGCGCGATCAATTCAAGGAGGATCTTGAGACGCTCAAGAGCGAACACGGATTATGATCCAAGAATCACAAGGTCAAGTAGGTAGGCCCGCCTATAGCTCAGCGAGTTCTGGCGCCGGACGCTTGCAATCGTTGGTTATTTCTCGTCCCGCGGCGCAATCCGCGCAATCTCCCCAAGCACATCCCCCACCCGCGGCCGCCGCGTCCCGGTAAACGGCAGCGGCCGCAGCACGTCCAGCGCCGCCAGCCCCAGCCGGGCCGTCATCAGCCCGTTCACGACGCCCTCGCCGAGCTTGGCCGACAGCCTCGCGGCGAGGCCCTGGCCGATCACCTCGCCGACAAGGCTGTCGCCGGCGGCCATGCCGCCCGTCACCGCGAGCTGGGCGATGGCGTGGCGGAGCACGCGTAAAAACCCCAGAGTCCCAGGGCGGCCGCCGTAGATGGTGGCGATGCGGCGCACCAGCGACAGCGACGCGAAAACGACGTAGGCGAGATCCACCAGCGCACGCGGCGACAGCGCCGTCACGGCCGCCACGCGGCGGGAGGTCGAGACGATGGCGCCGATCGCCTCGCGGTCCAGCGAGACCAGGACCTCGCGCTCGGCCAGCGCCACGAGGTCGCGGCCGTCGATCACCTCGCGCATGTGGGCGCGGAGCGCCTTGCGGCCGCGGGCGGTGGCGGGGCGGTCGGCATAAAGGTCCACCAGCTCGGCACAGACGGCGCGGGCGGCGGCGGCGTCGTCGGAGGCGACCGCCTCGTCGGCGCGCACGCGCAAGGTTTCCACTTCGCGGAGGCGGCGCAGCGCGATCCACTCGCGCAGGACCATTCCGGCGAGGCCGACCACCACGAGGGCAGCGAGGATCGCGGCGAGGCCACCCAGCGCCGGAACGCGGGCGAAGAGGTCCTCGATGAAGACCCAGAGGGAGATGGAGAAGGCGAGCGCGACGAGGCCGGCAAAACCCGTCGCGAAGACGGCGAACCAGGAGAGGGCGCGGCGGCGGGTCTTTGCCGGAGGCGCGGGGACCACGGGGTCCGGCGCGGACGCATCGTCGGGCGCGCGGGCGCGGCGGCGGCGGCGGCCCGGCCCCGGCGGCGCGGCGGCGGCCTCCGGCGCGGGCCCGGCCTCGGGGGCGGCGGGGTCGAGGTCGGCCGCCTCCTCGAAGGCGACCTCGTCGAGCTCGAACACGGTGGGGCGGCGGCGGGTCGTCATGCGAGGCGATCCCCGATCAGATACTGGAGCACCCTGTCGAGCCGGATGTGGGGGAGCGACAGGGCAAGGCCCGAGTTGGTGCGCTCCACCCGGCCGGGGCGGAAGCGCAGCGTCGTTACACCATACTCGTCGCGGGGGGCGGAAAACACTTCCGAAGGGTCGTCGGGGAGGTCGCCGGGGAAGAGGCCGATCTCGGTCTGACCATCGAACACGCGGCCGTCGATGCGCTCGCCCTTCATGGGGGTGCCGGCGATGGTGCGGAAGGTGTCGCCGCCGCGGGTGACGGTGGCCTCGCGGGTGGCGCGGACGGCGGCCATGGCGGCGACGTCCACCTCGGCGCCGGAGAAGGCGGCGCGCTCGCGGGCCTCGGCGACGAGGTGGGCGAGGATCGCCTCGAGGCGGTCGTGGTCGGCGTGGTGGATGTGGTCGGCCTTGGTGGCGCAGAACAGGATCTTCTCGATCCGCCGGTCCACGAGGGAGCCGAGGAAGGAGAGGCGGCCGACGCGGAAGCAGGCGAGGACCTGCCCCAGCGCACGGCGGAGCTCGGCAAGCGCCTCGGGGCCGCCGTTGAGCGCGGCGAGGGCATCCACCAGCACCACCTGACGGTCGAGGCGCGCGAAATGGTCGCGGAAGAAGGGGCGGACAACGTGCGTCTTGTAGGCCTCATAGCGCCTTTCCATCATCGCCCAGAGCGAGCCCTGGGGCGGCTCGCCGTCCGGCAGGCGGAGCGGCGCGAAGGTGAGCGCCGGCGAGCCCTCGAGGTCGCCCGGCATCAGGAAGCGGCCGGGCGGGAGGGCGGCGAGGGCGTCGGGATCGGCGCGGGCGGTGCGCAGGTAGGTGGCGAAGGCCTCCGCGAGGGCCTCCGCGTCCGGGTCGTTCGCGGGCGCTGCGGGGACCGCGAATCCGAGCGCCTCGTGGAACGGGCGGGCGGCCTCGGGCCGGCGGGCGGCCTCGGCGAGAGCGTCGGCGCACCACGCGGCGTAGTCGAGGTTGAGGAGCGGCAGGTCGAGGAGCCACTCGCCCGGATAGTCCACGAGGTCGAGGTGGAGGCGTCCCGGGCCGAGGCGGCGGCCGAGGATGCGGGCGCTCTCGTACTCGATGGTGACGCGCAGCTCCGCGATGCGGCGGGTGGAGGCCGGCCAGACGCGCTCGTCCACGAGGGCGCGCACGTGGGCCTCGTAGGGAAAGCGGGGCACGTCGTCGTCCGGCTGCTCCGCGAGCGCTGCACCGGCGAGGCGGCCCTCGGCATAGGGGGCGAAGAGGGGCAGGCGCCCGCCGTGGACGAGGTTGTGGACGAGGGCGGCGAGGAAGACGGTCTTGCCGGAGCGCGAGAGGCCCGTGACGCCGAGCCGCAGCGTCGGGGTCGAGATTCCGAGGGCGCGCTCCCTCATGGTGGCGGCGGCAAGGCGCGCCCGATCCTCCCACTCTCTCATCCGTTCGCGCAAGTCGGGTTCTCCTCGGGCCACGTGGGCGACTGTCCTCTCGGGGAGGCGGCCCCGCCCGGTCGGCGGCGGCGACGGGACGGCTGCGGCCGGTCCCAGGTCTCCCGCGCCGCCGGCGACAGGTCGCCCCGAGCGGCGGCGAAGTCAACGGGACGAGCCGGATCGGACTCAGCCGGGCGCGCAGGGCGCACCCCCTCCCCCGAAAGGCCTGCCGGCGGTTCCCATCGGGCGGCGGATCGGCGAGGATGACGCCCTCTCGTCCGCGGCGCGCCCGGCCCGGAATGGAGGCGGGGAGACTGAGGCGGGGAGACTGAGGCGGGGAGACTGAGGCGGGGCGACTGAGGCCGGGACGGAGCCCGCCACCGGTCAGACCGCGAAGGGCGGCCTCGTTGGCAAGGGGCGGACGGAGGCGAACAGGTTGGCCCCATGCCGCGTTGAGCGAAGAGCCCACAGAGAATCCTCGATGCCGTCGGCAGTCCTCATCTTCAACGCCTCCTCGGGAAGCCATCTGCACAACCCCGACGCGCGCGCCGACACCGTGGCGACGCTCGAGGCCGCCGGCATCACCGTGAGGACCATCGACGGATCGCTCCTCCACCAGGTGAAGCACAGCGTCGAGGTGGAGGCGGACATGGTGGTGGTCGGCGGTGGTGACGGGACGATCCGCGCCGCGATCGCCGCCCACCGTGGCCGCGGCCGGCCCATCGGCATCCTCCCGGGCGGCACCATGAACCTCCTCGCCCGCGACTACGGCATCCCGGCGGATCCCGCGGAGGCGGCGCGGGTCATCGCGCGGGGCCACACCATCGACGTCGACTACGCCCTCCTCGACGGCCACGTCTTCCTCCACGGAGCGCTCACGGGAATGCCCGTGCGGATCGGCGTCCACAGGGAGAACCGTCGCGGCAGGATGCGCATCGTCGACAGGATCCGCCTCGCCCTCCACGCCATGGCGACGCTGCCCCGCGACCCGCTGCTCACCCTCACCGGGACGGACGACGCGGGGCGGACGGTGGAGCTGGAGGCGCCGACGTTCGCCCTCGTCGTCGGCACGCTCGAGCCGCAGCTCCTGCCGCGGCCCCACAGGAACAGCGTGTCGGGCGGGCTCATGACTCTGTTCGCGGTCCATGCGGGATCGGGCATCGACATCGTGCGCATCCTCCTGCGCGGCGCCCTCGGCGATCTCGCGGAGGATCCGGGGGTGGAGCGCTTCCTGATGCGGGCGGCGGAGATCCGCGGGCCGAGGCGCCGCATCCACGCGATGCTCGACGGGGAGAGCCGGCTCGTGAGGACGCCGTGCGCAGTCGAGGTGAGGACCGGCGAGGTGAAGGTGTTCGCGCCGCCTCGCTCCGACGGCGCTCAACCGCCCCGCGCGGCCGCCCGGGCCGCCGGGAGCTGACGACGAGCCACCGGACCGACGACCCGTCCGCGAGGAAGCCGAAAGGACACGCCACCATGACAGTGATCGCCCACCTGTCGGACCTTCACTTCGGATCGGAGTCCCCCGCAACGACCACGGCGCTCGTCGACGAATTGAACCGGGAGGCGCTCGACCTCGTGATCCTGTCGGGCGACCTCACCATGGCGGCGCGGGGGACGGAGTATCGCAAGGCGGCCGAGTTCATCGAGGCGCTCGACGCGCCGACGCTCGCCGTGCCCGGCAACCACGACATCACGCCCTACCGCCTCACCGAGCGCTTCCTCGCGCCCTACAGGCGGTGGCGCAAGTTCGTCTCGGGGGAGATCGAGCCCTGCTGGTTCGGCGAAAGGGCGGCCGTGGTGGGGCTCAACACCGCGCGGCGGATGCGCCTTCGCCTGAACTGGTCCCACGGCAGCCTGTCGCGCCGCCAGATCAGGGGGCTCGCGAAGCGCTTCTCCCCGGCGGGGGCGGACGCCTTCCGCATCGTCGTCGCGCATCACCCCTTCCTCGCGGAGAACACGGAGGATCTCTCGGGACGGCCGCGCGTGATGGTGAAGCGGGCGCACGACGCCCTGAAGGCGTTCGCCATGGAGCGGGTCGACCTCGTGACGGCGGGGCACCTCCACAGGACCTATGCCGCGCAGTACGGCGAGCCGCCGGTGACGGGCGCCGTGGTGGCCGAGGACGGTGCACGGGGCCGAAAGGTGACCGTGATCCAGGCTGGCACCGCGCTCTCCGCGCGCACCCGCGGGGAGCCGAACAGCTTCAACCGCATCGAGATCACACGCAACCGCCTCGCGGTCCACGCCGTCACGTGGTTCGGGACGCGCTGGGAGAGGGACCCCGACCCGCTGGTGGAGCTCGACCGGGCGCCCAACGCCGCCGCGCCCGCCGTCTGACGCGGCCGGATCGGCGACCCGAGAAACCGGGCCAGCCGCTGCGCCGCGCTCTGGCGCCCGTTTCGACAAGCCGCCCTCGGGCGCGCGTTGCGAGATGGCGCCCTCAGGCGTTCGTGGCGAGCGGGTCGGATGCGAGGCCGGATGCCTCGCCCCGCGCGAGGGCGAAGACCTCCAGCGGGTCCGTCACGCCGTCGAGGTGGAACGCGCCGCGGGACTGCCAGCGTCCCGGCCCCGCCTCGGCGATGGGGCGGGTCGCGAGGACCGGCTCGTGCAGCGTCTTCGTGAGGCGCTCGATGCGGGCGACGCGGTTCACCGTCGGCCCGATGACGGAAAAGGTGAGGCGATCGGCGATGCCGATGTTGCCGTAGACGACGCGCCCTGTGTCGATGGCGATCCCCGCGAGGTCCGCGAGCGCCTCACAGCCGCCGAGGATCTCGCAGTTCTCCTCCTGGAAGCGGCGGAGCCTCTCGAGCGCCTTGCGCGTCGCGGACAGCGCGTCGTCCATGCCGCGGTCCTCGATGGGGAAGATGGCGAGGACCGCGTCGCCGATGAAGTCGAGCACCTCGCCGCCCGCCTCGACGACCGAGCCCGCGGTCGCCGTGAAGTAGTTGTTGAGGAAGGGGATGTAGCGCTCGATCCCCATCCTCTCGCACAGGGCCGTCGAGTTCCTGAGGTCGCAGTACCAGATGACGGCGTCGACGATCTCGCCGCCGCCGCGGGTGATCTGGCCGGACAGCACCTTCCGCCCCGCCGTGCGGCCGAGATAGGTCCGCGCGAGGGTCTCGACGATCTCGCTCTGGAAGGCGGAGCGGATCGCCACCGCGAGCATGTACTTCAGCCGCTGGAGGGCCGCGATCTCGGCATCCTCGAAGCCTCCCGGCCGATCCGAGCAGACCGAGAGGAGGATGCCCGCACCGACCGCGGTCGTGTCCTCCACCTCGCCGAAGCCGACGAGGAGGGTCACGTAGTCCGTCATCCCGTCGTCGGCGAACTCGTCGAGCACGGCGAACTCCCGCGGCGGCACGGTCTCGGCGAGACGGCAGCGGTACGTCAGGATCTTGTGGGTGAGGACGTGCCGGAGCTGCGCGCCGAGGAAGGCCGGGTTTCCCGGCTCCGTCAGGTGGCGGAAGCGCTCGATCTCGACGGGACGGCCGGGGCGCCAGAGGAGAGCCTCGCTGAAGAAGAGCGGGTTGAGAAGCCGCCACGTGACGAGGAGGCGCGCGATGGAGAGCCCGCCGTCCCGCGCCCTGCCGCAGAACCTTGCCACGGTCTCGTCGACGGGCAGGTTCTCGAGGGAGTGGAGCGCGAGACCCTCCTCGAGCTCGCCGACGAGGGCGGCGAGCCCCGAGACGGCCCCCTCGGCGCCCGCCACGGCCGGATCAGACCGCCCGGCCGTGGCAGTGCTTGAACTTCTTGCCCGAACCGCAGGGACACGGCTCGTTGCGCGAGACCTTGCCCCAGGTGGTGGGATCGCTCGCGACGCGCTCCGCGCCGCCTGCGCGGCGGGCCTTCGGCGCGTCGGCGACGGCGACGTCGCCGTCCATCGGGGCGCCCGCGAAGGCATACTCGGCGTTCTCGAACTCGTCCTCGCCGGTGAGCGGGTCCACGTGGTGGGGCGAGAGGCCGGCGAGATCGGCCTCGGGCACCGGCGGCGGCGACTCGCGGATCTCGATGCGGGAGAGCTGCGCGATGACCGCCGTCCTCAGCTCCACGAGCATCGCCTCGAACAGGGCGAACGCCTCCGTCTTGTACTCGTTGAGCGGGTCGCGCTGGGCGTAGCCGCGGAAGCCCACCACGGAGCGCAGGTGGTCCAGCGTCGCGATGTGCTCGCGCCACAGATGGTCCAGCGTCTGGAGGAGGATCGACTTCTCCACCTGGCGCCAGAGCTCGGTGCCGTACTTCGCCACCTTGCGGGCGGCCGCCTCGTCGGTCGCCTTCTTCAGGCGCTCGCGGATCTCCTCGTCGGCGATCCCCTCCTCCTTCGCCCAGTCGACGACGGGAAGGTCGAGGTCGAAGATCTTGCGCACCTCCTCCTCGAGGCCCGCCGAATCCCACTGCTCCGGATAGGCCTTCTCGGGGATGTGCTTGGCCACGATCGTGTCGATCACGTCGTGGCGCATTTCGTTGACCGTCTCGCGGACCTCCTCGTCCTGCATCAGCTCGCGACGCTGCTCGAACACCACCTTGCGCTGGTCGTTCATCACATCGTCATACTTGAGGACGTTCTTGCGCTGGTCGAAGTTGCGCGCCTCGACCTTCGACTGCGCCTTCTCGAGCGCACGGTTGATCCAGGGGTGGACGATGGCCTCACCCTCCTCCAGGCCGAGGCGCTGGAGCATGCCGTCCATGCGCTCGGAGCCGAAGATGCGCATGAGGTCGTCCTGGAGGGACAGGTAGAAGCGCGAGCGGCCGGGGTCGCCCTGACGGCCCGACCGGCCGCGGAGCTGGTTGTCGATCCGCCGCGACTCGTGCCGCTCCGTGGCGAGCACGAAGAGCCCGCCCGCCGCGAGCGCCTTCTGCTTGAGCTCGGCGACGCGGGCGCGGATCTCGTCGGCCTTCCTCTCCCACTCCTCGGCGTTCTCCTCGGGGCGGGGGCCGAGCTCCTCGGCGATCAGCATGTCGGCGTTGCCGCCGAGCTGGATGTCGGTGCCGCGGCCGGCCATGTTGGTCGCGATGGTGATCGCGCCGGGAATGCCGGCCTGGGAGATGATCTTCGCCTCCTGCTCGTGGAAGCGAGCGTTCAGCACCTGGAAGGCGGGCTTGCCGCCCTTGGCCGTCTCGCCCATCTTGGCGGCGGCGTGCGGGTCCGTCACGTCGCGCTGGCGAAAGCCTGCCTTCTTCAGGCGCTCGGCGAGCTGCTCGGACTTCTCGATCGACGTGGTGCCGACGAGGATCGGCTGGCCCTTCGCGTGGGCCTCCTTGATGATCTCGAGGATCGCCGCGTACTTCTCCTCGACCGTGCGGTAGACCTGGTCGTCCTCGTCGAGGCGGGCGATCGGAACGTTGGTCGGGATCTGGACCACCTCGAGGCCGTAGATGTCCATGAACTCGGCCGCCTCGGTCGCCGCGGTGCCGGTCATGCCCGCGAGCTTGTCGTACATGCGGAAATAGTTCTGGAACGTGATCGACGCAACGGTCTGGTTCTCCGGCTGGATCGGCTGGCGCTCCTTCGCCTCGAGCGCCTGGTGGAGCCCTTCCCCGTAGCGGCGGCCCGGCATCATTCGGCCGGTGAACTCGTCGATGATGATCACCTCGCCGCTCTTGACGATGTAGTCACGGTCGCGCTGGAACAGCTTGTGCGCCCGCAGCGCCTGCTGGAGGTGGTGGACCACCGACACGTTCTCGACATCGTAGAGGGAGTCGCCCTTGAGAAGGTTCGCACTCCGCAGCTTCTCCTCGAGCTTCTCGTTGCCCGCCTCGGTGAAGGTGGCCGTCCTGAGCTTCTCGTCGATCTCGTAGTCCTCGTCCACGAGATCGGGAATGAACGTGTCGATGGTGTTGTAGAACTCGGAGCGATCCTCCAGCGGGCCGGAGATGATGAGCGGCGTCCGTGCCTCGTCGATCAGGATCGAGTCCACCTCGTCGACGATCGCGAAGTAGTGTCCGCGCTGGACCATGGCGCGGATGTCATACTTCAGGTTGTCGCGCAGGTAGTCGAAGCCGTACTCGTTGTTGGTGCCGTAGGTGATGTCGGCGGCGTAGGCGGCCTTCCGCTCCTGGTCGTTCTTGCCGTGGACGATGACGCCCACCTCCATCCCGAGGAAGCGGTAGATCTGGCCCATCCAGTCCGCATCGCGGCGGGCGAGGTAGTCGTTCACGGTGACGACGTGGGCGCCCTTGCCGGCGAGGGCGTTGAGGTAGACGGGAAGCGTCGCGACGAGGGTCTTGCCCTCGCCCGTCTTCATCTCCGCGATGCCGCCCTCGTGGAGGACCATGCCGCCGATGAGCTGGACGTCGAAGTGGCGCTGGCCGAGGGTGCGCTTGGCCGCCTCGCGGACGGTGGCGAAGGCGGGGACGAGAAGGTCGTCCAGCGACTTGCCGGCGGAGAGCTGCTGACGGAACTCCTGGGTCTTCGCCCTCAGCTCCGCGTCGGAGAGCCGCTGGAATTCGGCCTCGGCGGCGTTGATCGCGTCCACGCGGCTGCGGTAGCCCTTCAGGCGGCGGTCGTTCGCCGAGCCGAACAGGCGTTTGGTCAGGGTGCCGAGCATCCGGTTTTTCCTAAGCGTCACAGGGAGCGGCGGGCGGCAATGTTAGCAACACCGGCGCGTCGCGGCAAAAACTGGCTGTCTGCGCGCCGATCGGACATATGGTCGGCCACGGAGCATGTCAAACGAGCTGCCCGGCCGCCCGCAAAGAGGACTCCCGGAATGTCGAAGCGCCTACTCACCGCAGCGGCCCTCGCCGCGGCCATCGCGGCCACCCCGGCACTCGCCCAGGGGAACCGCGTCGTCGCCACGGTCGACGGCAAGGAGATCACCGAGGCGGAAGTCGACTTCGCCTACCGCAACGCCTTCGCGGACGTCCTCGGCGACATGCCCGAGGATGCCGCCCGCGAGCGCGTCCTCGAGCTCCTCATCGACGTCAACCTCATGGCCGAGGCGGCGCGGCAGGCCGGCATGGCCGCCACGCCGGACTTCGCCCAGCGCATGGCGATGACGCGCCTCCAGGCCCTCCAGGAGCGCTACATGGCCGACCTCGTGGAGCGCAGCGTCACCGACGAGGCGATCCGCGAGCGTTTCGAGGCGCTCGGCGCGGAAGGCGCGCTCGACTTCGCGAACGCCCGCCACATCCTGGTGCGCACCGAGGAGGAGGCCAGCGACATCCTCGCCGAGCTCGAGGCGGGCGGCGACTTCGACGCGCTCGCCGCCGAGCACTCGCTCGACCCCGGCACGAAGGACCGCGGCGGCTCGCTCGGCTGGTTCCCCCGCGGGCAGATGGTGGCGCCCTTCGAGGAGGCCGCCTTCGCGCTCGAGCCCGGCGAGACCACCGAAGAGCCGGTCCAGTCCGACTTCGGCTTCCACATCATCCGCTCCGACGGCAAGCGCACGCTCACCTTCGAGGACGTGGAGGGGCAGATCCGCGAGCGCATGATCCGCGAGGTCTTCGCCGAAGCCATCGACGGGCTCCGGCGCGAGGCGGTCATCGAGCGCGCCGCCCCGGCCGCTCCTGAAGAAGGCGCACAATGACGATCTCCCCCTTCGCTCCGGCGCGCGTCGCCGAGCCTCCCCCGGTCGCGGGCGTCCGCCTCGCGACCGCAGCCGCCGGGATCAAGCGCCCGGGGCGGACCGACGTCCTCCTCATGGCGTTCGACGAGGGCACGAGCCTTGCCGGCGTCTTCACCACGTCGCGCTGCCCCTCCGCGCCGGTCGAATGGTGCCGCGCACGCCTCGGCAACGGGACGGCCCGGGCGCTCCTCGTCAACTCGGGCAACGCCAACGCCTTTACCGGCGCGAAGGGCCGCGAGGCGACGCACCGCTCGGCCGAGCTCGCCGCGGGCGCCCTCGGCATCGACCCCGACATCGTGATGCTCGCCTCGACGGGCGTCATCGGCGAGCCGCTGTCGGCGGACAAGTTCGCCGCCGTGATGGACGGCCTGCGCGACGGGCTCGCCGCGGACCGCTGGGCCGAGGCCGCCCGCGCCATCATGACCACCGACACCTTCCCCAAGGTCGCCCACCGCGAGGTGACGATCGGCGCGGCGCGCGCCGTCATCGTCGGCATCGCCAAGGGCGCGGGCATGATCGCGCCGGACATGGCGACGATGCTCTCCTTCGTCGCCACCGACGCGCGCGTTCCGGCGAGCGTCCTCCAGGCCATGCTGGCAGACGCGGTGAACGCGAGCTTCAACCGCATCACCATCGATTCCGACACCTCCACCTCCGACACGGTGCTCGCCTTCGCCACCGGCGCGGGCCCTGCCGCCGTGGACGACCCCGCGAGCCCCGACGCCCGCGCCTTCGCCGACGCCCTCGCATCCCTGTGCCTCGAGCTCGCCCACCTCGTGGTGAAGGACGGCGAGGGGCTGACGAAGTTCGTCTCCGTCACCGTCACGGGCGCCGAGACGGACGCCTCGGCGAGCCGCATCGCGCGCTCCATCGCCGATTCGCCGCTGGTGAAGACGGCCATCGCCGGCGAGGACGCCAACTGGGGCCGCATCGTGATGGCCGTCGGCAAGGCCGGCGAGCCCGCCGACCGTGACCGCCTCGCCATCTGGTTCGGCGACGTCAGGGTCGCGGTGAACGGCGAGCGGGACCCCGACTACTCGGAGGCCGCGGCCTCGGCCGTCATGAAGGCGCCGGAGATCGCGATCCGCGTCGACATCGGCCTCGGAACGGGCAGGGACACGGTGTGGACCTGCGACCTCACCAAGGAATACGTCGCGATCAACGGGGACTACCGCACATGAGCGCGGGGGGACCCGTCCCCCTCCTCCTCGTGGTCGCCGCGGCCCTCGTCGACGGCGAGGGCCGCGTGCTCATCGCCCAGCGCCCCGAGGGGAAGGCGATGGCAGGCCTGTGGGAGTATCCCGGCGGCAAGGTGGAACCCGGCGAGGATCCCGAGCTCGCGCTGATCCGCGAGCTCTTCGAGGAGCTCGGCGTGACCGTGGCGCGCGAGGACCTTTCCCCGCTCACCTTCGTCAGCCACCGCTACGAGACGTTCCACCTCCTCATGCCGCTCTACCTCTGCCGGCGGTGGGACGGAACGCCCCGCCCGGTGGAGGTGGCCGACGTGCGGTTCGTCCGCCCGCGGGAGCTCGACGCCTACCCGATGCCCGAAGCGGATGCACCGCTGCGTGCGGCTCTCCAGGCCCTCGCGCTTCCGGGCGGCGGGGTTGTCCGAGGGACCGGCTGAAGGTTTCGGCCGGCGTCGCCGACACGGCTCGTTCCGGGCGAGGGGGTTCAAGCCGGGCGGGTGCTCGGGAGGCTCACCCCGGCGTGCGTGAGGGAGTGGCGGCCGGATCGGCACAAGCGCGGCCCGCCTCGGTCAGCGCAGCCGACAGGCCCCGCGCGTCGAACACCGCCACGGTCTCGAAACCCTCGCCGTCCTTCGCGTCCTCGGGGAGGATGTCGAAGGCGAGGGTGAAGGCCCTCGCCGCGTGAAGGGCCGACAGGAAGGCGTCGCGGTCGCGCGGGAAGAGGTAGAGCGTCGGCGCGTCCGCCGAGCCGCCGGCGCCGAGATCGAACGTCTTTCCGTCGACCTCCGCCACGACCTTGCCGAAGACGTCGTCGAAGAGCGCCTCCTCCTCGAGGATGTCCCTGTCGGGGCGCAGGCGCTTGCCGGGCGTCACCACGCCGATCACGAAGTCAGGGCGGCAGCGGATGAGGACGCCCTCGACGGCGCCCGTCGTCTCCACGGGCTCGCCCGTCACGCGCCAGCGCGGCCGGGCCTCCCACGCAAGCGCGGAGTGCACCAGCGTCGTCGCGAGGACGAGGGCGAGGAGTGCGCGCGCAGGCATTATCGGCAACTTCCTTATCGGCAACTTCCCTGCGGGGCCACCGAACCATCGGTCAGCCGGTGCGTTCTGGCGGCATGGACTTTCTCTATCAGGACGCCGCCGGGATCGCGAAGGTCGCCGTCACAGCCGTCCTCGCCTATGCGGCTCTGGTGGTGCTGCTGCGCTTCAGCGGCAAGCGGACGCTGTCGGACATGAACGCGTTCGACTTCGTGGTCACCGTGGCGTTCGGCGCCACGCTCGCGTCCACCATCCTGTCGCCGTCCGTCTCGCTCGCTGAAGGGATCAGGCGCTCGTGATGCTGGTGGCCCTCCAGGCGCTCCTCGCCTTCCTCGGCACGCGCTTCGCGTGGGCGCGGCGGGCGATGAAGGCCGAGCCCACGCTCGTCGTCCACCGCGGGAGACTCCCGCGCGAGACCATGGACCGCGTGCGCCTGTCTGAGGCCGCCGTGCTCGCCGCGATCCGCTCCTCCGGCGAGGCGGACCTTTCGGACGTCCACGCCGTGGTGCTCGAGACGAACGGCCAGATCAGCGTCATCCCGAACCCGCCGGACAAGCGGGGCGAGGCCTTGGAGGCCGCGCGCTCGCGAGGGGTGTGAGGCTCAGGAGAGGCCGGTGATGCGCCCGTCCGCAACGTCGATCCCGAGCGCCGAGGGGGCGCGCGGCAGCCCCGGCATCGTCATGAGGTCGCCAGCGATGGCGACGACGAAACCCGCACCCGCCGACAGGCGCACCTCCCGGATCGGAACGTCGAACCCCTCCGGCGCGCCGAGCATCCTCGGATCGGCCGAGAAGGACGACTGCGTCTTCGCCATGCAGACCGGAAGGTGGCCGAAGCCGGCTTCCTCCCACCGCGCGAGGCGCTCGGCGACGCCGGCCGCGGGCGTGACGCTGCCGGCCCTGTAGATGCGCCGCGCCACGGTCTCGATCTTCTCGAGAAGCGGCATCGCGTCCGGATAGAGCGGTGTGAAGTCGGACGGTGTGCCGGCGAGCTCCACCACGGCGCGGGCGAGCTCGGCCGCCCCCTCCCCGCCCTTCGCCCAGTGCTCGCACAGGACCGCCTTCGCGCCGAGCGCCTCGACGGCCTCGGCCACGGCCGCGAGCTCGGCCTGCGTGTCGCCCGTGAATCGGTTGATGGCGACGACGGCCGGCACGCCGAAGGACGTCACGTTCTCCACGTGGCGGGCGAGGTTGGCGGCGCCCGCGCGAACGGCCGCGACGTTCTCGCCCCCGAGTTCCGCGCGGGGGACGCCGCCGTGCATCTTGAGGGCGCGGACTGTCGCCACGACGACGGCAGCCGCAGGCACGAGGCCCGCCTTGCGGCACTTGATGTCGAAGAACTTCTCCGCGCCGAGGTCGGCGCCGAACCCCGCCTCGGTCACGACGTAGTCGGCAAGGCCGAGCGCTGCCCGGGTCGCCATCACGCTGTTGCAGCCGTGGGCGATGTTGGCGAACGGGCCGCCGTGGATGAAGACCGGCGTCCCCTCCAGCGTCTGCACGAGGTTCGGCTTCACCGCCTCCGAAAGGAGGGCGGCCATGGCGCCGACCGCGCCGATGTCGGCGGCGCGCACGAGGCTGCCGTCCCGCCGCTCGCCCACCACGATCCCGGCGAGGCGGGCCTTGAGGTCGTCCATCGAGGTCGCGAGGCACAGGATGGCCATCACCTCCGAGGCGACCGTGATGTCGAAACCGGCCTCCCGCGTGACGCCGTTCGCCCGCCCGCCGAGGCCGACCACCACCTGGCGCAGCGCACGGTCGTTCATGTCCATCACCCGCCGCCACGCGACGCGGCCGGCGTCGAGACCCGCCGCATCGCCCCAGTGGAGGGCGTTGTCGATCATGGCCGAGAGGAGGTTGTGGGCCGATGTGATGGCGTGGAAGTCGCCGGTGAAGTGGAGATTGATGTCCTCCATCGGGATCACCTGCGCGTAGCCGCCGCCGGTCGCCCCGCCCTTCACGCCGAAGCAGGGTCCGAGAGAGGGCTCCCTGAGGCACGCCATGGCGTCGACGCCGATGTGGCGAAGGCCGTCCGCGAGGCCCACGGTGGTGGTGGTCTTCCCCTCCCCCGCGGGCGTCGGGTTGATGGCGGTCACGAGGATCAGCTTCGCGCCGTCGCGCGGGGCGGGCGGACGGAAAAGCTTCGCCTTGTGGTGGCCGTAGGGGATGATGTCGTCGGGACCGAGCCCGAGCCTTGCGGCTATCTCCGCGATGGGCAGCGGCGTCGCGGCCTGGGCGATCTCGAGATCGGTGGGCATCCGTGGCTCCTCGTCCGTGGCGGGGCGACGATTTCAGCACGGCGAGCGGTTGGCAAGCGGGGCGTCTGCTGCGGGGCTGCCGCCGCGACCGCAAGACGATCGCGTTAACCATGTCGAGCGGACGATCCGGCGGAAGCGTTAATGATCCGTTGACAGGCGCGCCGGCGAGGCGGCTAGATCATGGCGAGATGCGGTCATTGCGCCCGCAGACAGCTTTCGTTCGTGGATTGTCGGAGGACGACATGAAGACCTTTTCCTGCATCCTCGCCGGCCTCGCCTGCGGCTTCGTGGCGGCAACCGGTGGGGCAGAGGCGGCCCATGACGGCCTCTACGGCAAGCGCACGACGTTCATCGCCCACCACGCGCCACGGCACGGCGGCCCTAACGAGGACAGCTTCGTCATCCAGCGGGACGACAGGGGCGTGGTCGCCTGCTACGACGCCGTCTACTATCCGGCGAAGTACCGCGTCGATCCTCAGGGCATCCGCGTCAGCCGCTCTGGCGCGCACATGGTCTCGGTCGGCGGCAACCGTTACGTGAAGCGGCGCGAGGCGGCGGTCTATCTCGAGACCCGCACGCGCATCAAGGAAGACTACGTGAGCCTGCGGCAGGTGCGCTGCGACTGACCCCTGGTCCGGGCGACACCACGCACGACGGCACCGCTCACGACGACCCGTGCGCTGCCCGCACGAGGATCCTGATCCGGCAGTCGACCTCCGTCGTGCCGTCCGGGGCGCCGCCATCCGCGCCCGTCCCGTTCTCGCCGGACGGGGCGGCGCCGCATGAGAGGATCCTGGAACCGACGACCTCCACGACGGGCGGCGCATCGATCGGCACGTCGGTCATGTCGATGGTCTCGATGATGACGCTTTCGGCGTCGACGTCGCGGCCGTGGGCGGCGATCACGGTGATCTCCCCGCCGTCCTGGCAGACCTCGACCCCGGGCTCGGTGGTCGAGGGGCGGCAGACGGGCGCGGCGACGCTCTCGCCGCGTTGGAAGGCGCATCCCTGAAGGACTGCGGCCGCCAGAAGGAGCGCTGCTGAAGGCGCGATCGGGCGTAAGATTCCGGCGCGCCGCCGAGCGCGGACCGCTCCCCCGCAAGGGGTCGCCGCCGGTTGACGACCTGGCAGTGACTGCCGGCGGCGCCGGGCGACGCGGTCCAGTGACAGGCTCTCGATCATGACGGCACCATTGCCGAACATGGTTAACGGCGGGTGTCGCGACCGGTGAGCCGGCCGTCCATCGGGCGGCAAGACTGCTTTTGCGCGCGCAACAAGTCACGCTTTGCACGCAACGCGCGTTCGTCTCGCATCCTGCGACAGACGGAGGTGCAGCATGTCCCTATCAGCACGCCTGGCCGCCCGCCTCGACCGGCTCGGCCTTCGCGTCATCGAACACCTCGCGCCGCGCGGCGACGCACCTTGCGCAAGGGCGCCGATGCGGCAGGGGCCACAGCGATCGTTGTGCGACGCGGATGCGATCCTCTCCCCCGCGTCGTTCCGGCGGGACATGCCCCCGATCCCGATGGACGCACGCGCCGACCGCCGGCGTGCCACCGCGCAAAGGGCCATCCTGCGGGCGCTCCCCGCGGTCCTCCTCGCAATGGCGACCATCCCGGCGATCGCGGGCGACGTCGGCGGCGCCGGCCAAGGCTTCGCCGACCTGAGGGGCGTGATCTCGCCCGGGCCGACGATCCTCCTCGGCGAATGGCGGGCCTTCCGCGAGCGCTTCGTCGCCCCCGACGGGCGCGTGATCGACCTCGAGCGCCACGACGCCGCCCACGGCGGCGCCCAGGGCTACGGCCTCATCCTCGCCGTCGCCGCCCGCGACAGGGCGACCTTCGACGCCATCGCCGACTTCACGCTCGAGCGCATGCGCAACCGTCCCGGCGCGCTCGCGAGCCAGCCCGACGATGCGCGCGCGCTCCCGCCGGTGAGGCACGTCGAGACTGCCGCCGCAGACGACGTCCTCGTCGCGAAGGCACTCATCAAGGCGGCCGTCGTGTGGAACGCGCCGCGCTATCTCGAGGAGGCGTTGCCGATGGTCCATGCCATCGGGCACAACCTCCTCCATCACCGGAACGGCATCGTGGAGTTGAGGCCGGCCGCCGACGGCTCGGGCGCACGGCACCAGCCGCACGGTCCGCACGTGAACCTCTCGGGCTACGTGTTCGGCGCCTTCCGCCTGTTCGCCCTCGTGGACGACAGGCATCCCTGGCAGGAAGTGTGGCAGAGCGGGCTGAAGCTTGCGGCCCACTCGGTGGATCGACCCGGAGGGAAGCCGCCGGACTGGCCATCCCTCGCGGCGCGGGACGATCTGCGCCCGCCGCAGGGCGTTCCGGCGAAGGGCCTCGCGCACAGTTCCTCCCACGCGGCGATCAGGATCCCGCTCCACATGGCGCTCGGCGGTGGCGTGCCGCCGGCAGGGTTCGAGCCGTTCGACAGGGTCTGGAACATCGGGGCCGGCGGCCCGCCGGCGGAACGGGACGTCGTCCGCGAGGGTCCGGTGCAGGAGCCCGGGGAGAAGGCTTATCGCGCGGTCGCGGCTCTCGTCGCCTGCGCGGCGCGGGCGCAGCCCCTCCCGGCGGGGCTCGCGACCTACGAGAACTCCACCTCCTTCGCCTCGACGCTCCACCTCCTGACCCTGTCGGCGCTGCGAGCGCACTATCCGCACTGCGTGGCGGGAGAGCCGGAGCGGCGCCGCGTCGCCGGCGTCACGCTGGTCGCCCAGTCCCGCGTGCCGGCACGGTGACGGATCGAGGGCGCCGCCGCAGCGCCGGCGGCGTCAGGCGCCGTGACGATGTCCATGCCGGCGGCGCGGAGAATTCGGCGCCGGAGGCTGGCGGAAGCGAGGGGCTCCCGCCCGGCGGGGCATGCCGGGAGCCGCCCCGCCAGGCGAGACATGCCGGGAGGCGAACCCGGGGCGCGGCGAGGGGGTGAGCCGGTCCCGCGGGCCGTCCGGTGTCAGAGGGACTTCACGATCTCCTCGACCATCTTCTTGGCGTCGCCGAAGAGCATCATGTTGTTGTCCTTGTAGAACAGCGTGTTGTCGATGCCGGCGTAGCCCGAGCCGAGCGAGCGCTTCACGAACAGGACGGTCTTCGCCTTGTCGACGTCGAGGATGGGCATCCCGTAGATGGGCGAGGACGGATCGTCGCGGGCGGCCGGGTTCGTCACGTCGTTGGCGCCGATCACGAAGGCGACGTCGGTCTGGCTGAACTCGGAGTTGATGTCCTCGAGCTCGAACACGTCCTCGTAGGGGACGGAGGCCTCGGCGAGGAGGACGTTCATGTGGCCGGGCATGCGGCCTGCGACGGGGTGGATGGCGTACTTCACGGTGACGCCCTCCTCCTTGAGGACGTCGCCCATCTCGCGGAGCGCGTGCTGCGCCTGGGCGACGGCCATGCCGTAGCCGGGGACGATGATGACGGAGCCGGCGTTCTTCATGATGAAGGCCGCGTCCTCGGCGGAGCCCTGCTTGACGGTCCGGTCGCCCATGTCCCCCGCGGGACCCGCGGATTCCCCGCCGAAGCCGCCGAGGATCACCGAGATGAAGGAGCGGTTCATGCCCTTGCACATGATGTAGGACAGGATCGCGCCGGAGGAGCCGACGAGGGCGCCGGTGATGATGAGCGCCGTGTTGCCGAGGGTGAAGCCGATGCCGGCCGCCGCCCAGCCCGAGTAGGAGTTCAGCATCGACACCACCACCGGCATGTCCGCGCCGCCGATGGGGATGATGATGAGGCCGCCGAGGATCAGCGCGAGGGCGGTGATGACCCAGAACAGCGTGCGCTGGAGCGCCACGTCGCCCGTGGTCACGAACACGACGACGAGGACGACGAGCGCGATGGCGATGGCGAGGTTGATGACGTGGCGGCCGGGCAGCAGGATCGGCTTGCCGGACATTCGCCCGTCGAGCTTCGCGAAGGCGATGACGGAGCCCGTGAAGGTGAGCGCGCCCACCGCGACGCCGATCGCCATCTCCACGAGGGAGAGGACCTTGATGTCGCCCGGGACGCCGAGGCCGAAGGCTTCCGGCGCGTAAAGTGCGCCGGCCGCCACGAACACCGCCGCAAGGCCCACCAGCGAGTGGAAGGCCGCGACGAGCTGGGGCATCGCCGTCATCGGGATGCGCCTTGCGATGACCGCGCCGATGGACCCGCCGATGCCGATGCCGACGATGATGAGGAGCCAGCCGGTGACGTCCGGGAAGGCGGCGAGCAGCGTGGTGACCGCCGCGATCCCCATGCCGATCATGCCGTAGTAGTTGCCCTGGCGGCTCGTCTCCGGATGGGAGAGGCCGCGCAGGGCGAGGATGAAGAGGACGGCGGCGACGAGGTAGAGGATGGCGGCGAGGTTCGCGGTCATTGTTGTTGTCCGTTCGTGACGTTCGGCGCTGTGTCCGCTCGGTCAGTTGGCCGGAAGGGCGGTGATGGTCCCCCGGGCGAAGGCGACGCCCTCGAAGGCGGGGTAGGTCTGGACGAGGGAGGCGATCTGCTGCGGCGAGTCGAGGCGCAGGAAGAACCAGGTCTCGAACTCCTGGAGGGCGAGCGTCTCGTCCTTTGCGAGGAAGCGGCCGAGGCCTGCGAGCTCCACCACGGCCGCGCTCGGCACGAGCACGTAGACGAGGCCGTCGCGCGTCGTCTCCACGCGCACGGCGTCCTCGTCCATCTCGAAGCTCTCCACCCGCGACACCTGAAGGCTGCCGGCGAGGGCCCGGGCGAGCCGTGGGCGCACCTCGGCCGGCGTGATGCCGTTCGCGCGGGCGATGGTGACGACGACGGCGGGCGGGAAGGCCGCGACGGTGGCGACCACGTCGTTGGTGGCGACGGCGCGCTCGAACACGGCGATCCGCTCCTCGAGGACGGCGCGCTCGTCCGCGGTGAGGTCGGCCGCGCGGGCCTGTGCGGCGAGAGGGAGCGCGAGCGCGCACCACACTGCGGCCACGGCGCACGCGGTCCGAAGCGAGGCGGCCGCGCACGGCGGGCCGCCCGCCGGCAGGATGCCGGAGGCCGACGATGGGGCGGTGCGGCGCATCACGTCGTCTTCGTCTCCATCGAAGGCGCGCGCTGCGCGGCCGAGGGCATCGCAGCGGCATTGGCGGACATCCGGTCGCGTCTCTCGTTGGCGCGCGCGGCGCGAAAGGTCAGTCTGCGAGTGGCTCGAAGCGTCCCTGTGGAATGTCGACGGTTCCGAAGGCCGGGAAGGCGCGCCGGAACTGCGCGATCGTCTCCGGGCTGTCGAGCGCCACGAGCCGCCAGACGCCGTCCCGATCGAGCACGAGAGTGGGATAGCTCGAGCGGAAGCGCTGACCGGTCGCGACGAGCTGGACGATCGTCGTCGTGTTGATGATCTGGTAGCGCGTCCCGTCGCCGAGGACGCCCTCCTCGACGGGCATTCCGAAGTCGTTCTCGAGGAGGCGCGCATCGGCGAAGATCCTCGGGAGCTCCTGCCTGAAGGCCTCCCGCGCGGTCGCGGCATCCACCCCGAAATCCGCGCCGATGACGGCGAGGAGCTCCTCGGGCATGTTGTCCACCATCACGTCGTACTCGCCACGCGCGATGGCCGACTCGTAGGCGTCGAGCGCGGCGCGGATCTCTGCCCGCTCGGCCGATTCGAGGTCGCGCGCGGCGGCGGGGCCCGCGAGGAGCGCGAGAGCGAGGACTGTCGCGGCGATGGCGCGCAGCATCGCGGCTACTTCTTCTTCTTGTACATGGCGAGCATCCTCTGCGTGACGAGGAAGCCGCCGAAGATGTTCACGCTCGCCAGCACCAGGGCGATGAAGCCGAAGATCTTGGCCCACAGCGCCCCTTCCGCGTCGGCAAGGCTCACCCCGGTCGCAAGCAGTGCGCCCACGACGATTACCGACGAGATGGCGTTGGTCACGCTCATCAGCGGCGTGTGGAGCGCCGGCGTCACCGACCAGACCACGTAGTAGCCGACGAAGATGGCGAGCACGAAGATGGAGAGGCGGTAGATGGTGGGGTCGATGCCGGTCACCGCGGCGACCCCTTCGGCCGAGGCGTCGGCCACCGCGACCGCCGTGTCCTGAGCGTAGGCATTCATCGTGTGGTTCCCTTCAGGTGGGTCAGGCCGCGCTCTTGCCGCCGAAGCGCTCGTGAACGAGCGCGCCGTCGCGCGTCAGCAGCGTCGCCGTCACGAGCTCGTCGTCCCACTTCGGCGCGAGCGCCCTGGTCTCCTTGTCGAGGAGGCAGGTGTCGACGAAGGTGTAGAGGTTCTTCGCGTAGAGAAGCGAGGCCGTGGCGGCGATGCGGCCGGGAACGTTGCGGTAGCCGATGATCTTGACGGCGCCGACCTCCGTCACCTCGCCCGCGACCGCGCCCTCGACGTTGCCGCCGCGCTCGACGGCGAGGTCGACGATGACCGAGCCGGGCTGCATGGACTTCACCATCTCGGCGGTCACGAGGCGGGGGGCCGGGCGGCCGGGGATGAGGGCCGTCGTGATGACGATGTCCTGCTTGGCGATGTGGGCGGCGACGAGCTCGGCCTGCTGGCGCTTGTAGTCGTCGCTCATTTCCTTGGCGTAGCCGCCGGCGGTCTCGGCCTGGCGGAACTCCTCGTTCTCGACGGCGATGAACTTCGCGCCGAGGGAAAGGACCTGCTCCTTCGTGGCGGGCCGCACGTCCGTCGCGGAGACGGCGCCGCCGAGGCGGCGTGCGGTCGCGATCGCCTGGAGACCCGCGACGCCGACGCCCATGATGAAGATCCTCGCCGCGGGAACTGTGCCCGCCGCCGTCATCATCATGGGGATCGCGCGGTCGAAGACCTCCGCCGCGTCGATCACCGCCTGGTAGCCGGCAAGGTTCGCCTGGGAGGAGAGGATGTCCATCGACTGGGCGCGGGTGATGCGCGGCATCAGCTCCATGGCGACGGCCGAGACGCCGGCACCCGCCATGGCCTCGAGCCCCTCCCGGTCGCCGTAGGGATCGAGCGCGCCGACGACGAAGGCGCCCTTCTTCGCCGCGGCGAGCGCAGCGCCCGAGGGCCTGCGGACCGTGAGGACGATGTCGGCGTCCGCGACCGCGGCTTCCGTCGAGGGGGCGATCTCGGCCCCCGCGTCCCTCAGCTGATCGTCCGTGAAGCGGGCGTGGCGTCCCGCACCCGTCTCGATCGAGACCGTCGCGCCGGCGTTCACGTAGCGCTTGATCACGTCCGGCGTGGCGGCGACGCGCGTGTCCTCTGTCTCGGCCGGAACGGCGATCTTCACAGGCTGTCTCCCGTCATGGGGTGATGGTCCGGATGGTCATGCGAGGGCGGCGAACTGTCCGGTTCCCCGTCACACGAGGAATAGTGCCATGCCGATCAGGATCAGCGCAACGATCGCGGTCGACCACTTCATCAGGCGGAGGAACGCGCTGTAGGTCGCCTCGTGCTCAGCATACGGCGTGCGCGGGTGCGCGTCGTCGCTCTCCTCGGGTCGCCGGGCATCGTCAACCATCACCACTTCTGTCCTCCTGCGCGTCGGATGGGCATCGCCTTCTAATGCGAAGGTGCTGGCGCCTGCAACAAAGGCGACGGCATTTCCGCCCACCCGGCGCACAGCCCCGCACCGCCGGCGTCAGCCTGCGGCGAGCGGCGCGGCATCGTGCCCCTGCCCGGCCCTCCCCTGCCCGGCGGGCGCCGCTCAGAAGACGAGCCGGAACAGCGCGACGATGATGATGAGGGCGATGATGATCGCGATCAGGATGAGCTTGAAGAGAAAACCCAGCATCGGCGGCGCTCCCTGATCGGACGCCCGAGCGCGTTCGACGGCGCGGGCGCCTTCCGTCACGAAGGGCCAACGTGCGCGGGCGGGGCGTGTTCCCCCAAAGGTCGCGCCGGCCGGGCACGGGGCCTTGCTGCCCGGCGCGGCTTGCGGCGGCCCGCCGGTTGCGCTTTGTGCCGGGGAACGCCAGCTTGCGCGCAAGGAAAGCAACGAGGGAGGACGCCATGGCAGGTCTTGCGATGCCCGCCGCCGACGAGGCGGTGCTCGCCCGCCGCGCCGAGATCGTCGCCGACCTTCGCCGGATCGTCCCCGGCGAGGGCACCGTCGACGACGAGATCGGCATGCGCACCTACGAGACGGACGGGCTGACGGCCTACCGCCAGATGCCGTTCGTCGTCGTCCTGCCCGAGACGGTGGAGCAGGTCGCCGCCGTGATGCGCTACTGCCACGAGAACGGCATCCGCGTCGTCCCGCGCGGCGCAGGCACCTCCCTCTCCGGCGGCGCGCTGCCGCTGAAGGACGCCGTCCTCCTCTCCATGATGCGCTTCAACCGCATCCTCGACGTCGACTTCGCGAACCGCACCGCCACCGTCCAGCCGGGCGTGACGAACCTTGCGATCACCCAGGCCGTCGCGCACGAGGGCTTCTACTACGCGCCAGACCCCTCCTCGCAGATCGCCTGCTCCATCGGCGGCAACGTGGCGGAGAACTCGGGCGGCGTGCACTGCCTCAAGTACGGCCTCACCACCAACAACGTCCTCGGCCTCGAGATCGTGACCATCGAGGGCGAGGTGATCCGCGTCGGCGGCAAGCACCTCGGCGAGGAGGGCTACGACTGGCTCGCCTTCATGGTGGGCTCCGAGGGCCTCCTCGGCGTCGTCACCGAGGTGACGGTGCGGATCCTGCGCGCCCCAGAGACGGCGCGCGCCGTCCTCGTCGGCTTCCCCGAGACGGAGGACGCGGGCCGCTGCGTCGCGTCCATCATCGGCGCCGGCATCATCCCTGGCGGCATGGAGATGATGGACCGCCCCGCCATCCACGCGGCGGAGGCGTTCGTGAACGCGGGCTACCCGCTCGACGTCGACGCCCTCCTCATCGTCGAGCTCGACGGCCCGCAGGTGGAGGTGGACCACCTCCTCGCCCGCGTGGAGGAGATCGCCCGCGGCCACGGCGCGACCCACATCCGCGTCTCGGAGAGCGAGGAGGAGCGGGCGAGCTTCTGGGCCGGCCGCAAGGCCGCCTTCCCCGCCGTCGGCCGCATCTCGCCGGATTATCTGTGCATGGACGGCACCATCCCGCGCCGCGAGCTGCCGCGAGTCCTCTCGGGCATGGCGGAGCTGTCGAAGAAGCACGGCCTGCGCGTCGCCAACGTCTTCCATGCGGGCGACGGCAACCTCCACCCCCTCATCCTGTTCGACGCCAATGCGCCGGGCGAGCTCGAGCGGGCCGAGGCCTTCGGCGCCGACATCCTGAAGCTGTGCGTGGAGGTGGGGGGCTGCCTCACGGGGGAGCACGGCGTCGGAGTCGAGAAGCGCGACCTGATGCCGGAGATGTTCACCGAGGACGACCTCAAGCAGCAGCAGCGCGTGAAGTGCGCGTTCGACCCGAACCACCTCCTCAACCCGGGGAAGGTCTTTCCCGTCCTCCACCGCTGCGCCGAGCTCGGGCGGATGCACGTCCACCGCGGCCAGCTCCCCTTCCCCGACATTCCGAGGTTCTGATGTCCCGCGTCCTCGCAGCCACACTCGCGGCGGCGCTCGTCGCCGCCCCCGCCGCCGCGCAGGTCCAGCCCCCGGAGCAGGACGCGGCCGAGCGCGAGATCTTCAAGCGCGCCGGCAACTTCCTGCGCTACTGCGACGCGCGGGCGAACGATGAGGGGGAGCGGCCCGAGGAGAACTTCCTCTGCCTCTCCTTCGTCGACGGGCTCATCCAGGGCTATACCTATGGCGCGGTCGCCTTCGGCGGCGAGCAGCCCTACTGCCTGCCCCGCCCGGTCTCGCTGGTCGAGGTGATGGACATGCTCGTGACCGTCATCGAGCGGGGCGTCCCCGAGGACCTGCCGACGGCGGCGGTGTTCCACTTCCTCGTCACCACCAACTTCCCCTGTGACGGCCCCCCCGCCGCGCCCGAGGCCGAGGCCTCGGAGGACGCCGGGGAGGGCGCCGAGCCGGGCGCTCCGCAGGGCGAGGGCGAGGGCGGCAATTGAGCGGGTCGCTGCGACCGCGCGACGCGGACGAGCTGAAGGACGCCATCGCCTGGGCCGTGTCTGGCAAGGCGCCGCTCGAGGTGGTGGGCGGTGGCACGAAGCGCGCCTTCGGCCCTCCGGTGCAGGCCGCCGCGACGCTCGACGTCTCCGGGATCGCCGGCATCGTGAGCTACGAGCCCGAGGAGCTCGTCCTCTCGCTGCGCCCCGGCACCCCCATGACCGAGGTGGAGGAGGCGCTCGCTGGCGCTGGCCAGATGCTCGCCTTCGAGCCGCCCGACCTCACGGCCCTCCTCGGCGCTGAGGGCACCCCCACCTTCGGCGGCCTCTACGCAACGAACCTGTCCGGCCCGCGGCGGATCGCGGCGGGTGCCGTGCGTGACCACATCCTCGGAGTCCACGCCGTATCCGGCCGGGCGGAGGCGTTCAAGGCCGGCGGCAAGGTGGTCAAGAACGTCACGGGCTACGATCTCGCCAGGGCGCTGACGGGCTCCTGGGGCACCCTCGCCGTCGCGACCGAGGTCACGGTCAAGGTGCTGCCCCGGCCGCAGACGGAGACGACGATCACCGTCGGCGGGCTCGACCCGGAGGCGGGAGTCGCCGCCCTGTCGCGCGCGCTCGGCTCGCCGGCGGACGTGTCGGGCGCAGCGCACCTTCCCGCCGACGTCGCGCCGGCGGTGGTGGATGGCGCCGAAGGTCCCGTCACGCTCGTGCGCGTCGAGGGCTTCGGCCCCTCCGTCGAGGCGCGCGCCGCGGCCCTGTCGCGCCTCTTCGAGGGCGAGGACGTCGCGAGCCTTTCCGTCGACGCCTCCCGCGAGGCCTGGCGCCGGATCCGCGACGTGTCACCGTTCGCGGGCGGCCGGTGCGCCGTCTGGCGCTGCTCGGTCCCGCCGGCGGCGGGTCCCATGGTCGCCGCGGCGGCACCGCCCGGCAGCCGCGCATTCCTCGACTGGGGCGGCGGCCTCGTGTGGATCGAGACCGCGTCCGACGGGGACGCCGGTGCGTCCGTCATCCGCTCCGCCGTGGCGAACGCCGGCAGCGGCCACGCGACACTCGTCAGCGCGCCGCTGGACGTTCGCGCCGCAATCCCCACCTTCCCGGTGGCGGGCGGGCCGCTCGGAGCGCTCACCGGCCGGCTGAAGGCGGCGTTCGACCCGGAAGGCATTCTCAATCCCGGCCGGATGGGGCGCTGAGGAGGACGGCGGAGCGCCCGATTGTCGCGGCCGCGCGCGGAGCGATGTCGCCCCGATCACGTTCACGATCGTGTGCCGATCGTTCCGGCATGGTGATCCGGCGATGGTGCCGGGTGGGTTGCGAGGGCGCGATGGTGCGACGGCAGGACGGTGGGCCCGCCACGGCGGCGTCCGCGAGCGGCGAACGCGGCACCGGCGGCTCGGCGGGCCCGAGCGTTCCGGGAGCCGGTCGACGCACCGCGCCCGGGCCCGGTGCGGCCACACCGCGGGACGGCGGCGCGGCGTCCGTCCACGAGACGCGCCACGGCGGGGCCGGCGGCGGCAGCGTTCGTGCCGGCAGGCCCGGCGCCTTCGGCATCCGCCCGAACCCCGTCAACGTCAAGCTCGTCTACGCCGCCTATCTCGTGAGCCTCGCGATCCCCTTCGCGGCGCTCGCAGGCGTCTTCGTGGCGCATCAGGCGCTGAAGGCGAACCCGACCGCCTGGCTCGCGACGCACTACGTCTTCCAGATCCGCACGTTCTGGATCGGCCTCGTGGCCAACCTCGTCGCCTACGCCCTCACCTTCGCAGGCGTCGGCCTCCTCCTCTTCCCGCTGATCGCCGTCTGGGTGGTGGCGCGCTCGGTGAAGGGCCTCATCCGCGTCGCCCACCGCGCCGCCGTCGAGAACCCCAACGGCTTCTTCGTCTAGCCTGCCGCCGCCGCTCCCTCCCTGCCGCCGGCGCTCCTCCCGGCGGGGGAGCGACGGTCTGCGGCGCCTCGTCCCGTCGAATCCGTTGCCCCGGCGCACGGCCTCCATTAGGTCTGGACCATGCAGACTCACTTCACGCCAGAGCAGCTGAGCGATCCGGACATCTACGAGGCGGACAAGATCCTGCGCGCCTGCGTCCACTGCGGGTTCTGCACGGCCACATGCCCGACGTTCGTCCTCCTCGGCGACGAGAGGGACAGCCCGAGAGGCCGCATCTACATCATCAAGGACATGCTGGAGAAGGACCGGCCTGCGACTGTGGACGACGTGCGCCACATCGACCGCTGTCTCTCCTGCCTCGCCTGCATGACGACCTGCCCGTCGGGCGTCCACTACATGCACCTCGTGGACCACGCGCGCGCCCACATCGAGGAGACCTATCGAAGGCCCCTCGGGGACAGGATCGTGCGGTCCGTCCTCGCGGCGGTGCTCCCCTACCCCGGCCGCTTCCGCGTGGCGGTGACGCTCGCGCGCATCGGCCGCCCGTTCGCCTCGCTGGTCCTGCCGACGGGGCAGCGTCCGGTCGCGAAGGCCGCGGCGCCGAGCCGGCTCGAGAAGGAGAGCCGCGTTCTCAAGGGCAGCGCAACGCTCCCATCCTCGGTCAACAGCGCACGCACGAGCGCGCCCGCGCCGACCCTTCTCGGGCGCCTCGGCGCCATGCTCGACCTGGCGCCAGCCCGCGTCCCGCCGGCGCGCAGGCTGCCGCGGCCGGCGGTCTTTCCCGCGGAGGGGCCGCGCGTCAGGCGGGTGGCGCTGCTGACGGGATGTGCGCAGAGCGTCCTCGCACCCTCCATCAACGAGGCGGCGATCCGCGTGCTCAACCGGTCCGGCGTCGAGGTGGTGCTGCCGAAGGGCGAGGGCTGCTGCGGCGCGCTCGTCCACCACATGGGCAAGGAGAGCCAGGCCCTCGCCGAGGCGCGCACCAACGTCGACGCCTGGTGGGCGGAGATGGAGGGCGAGGGCCTCGACGCCATCGCCATCACCACGTCCGGCTGCGGCACCACCATCAAGGACTACGGCTTCATGCTGCGCGAGGACCCCGCCTATGCGCACAAGGCTGCGCAGGTGTCGGCCATCGCGAAGGACATCTCCGAGGTCCTCGTCGATCTCGACCTCGCGCCGGCGGTCCGCCGGCCCGCCGTCACCCTCGCCTATCACAGCGCCTGCTCCATGCAGCACGGCCAGAAACTGACGAAGCCGCCGAAGGCGCTGCTCGCGGCGGCCGGCTTCGCCGTGAAGGACGTGCCCGAGGGGCACCTTTGCTGCGGCTCGGCGGGCACCTACAACATCATGCAGCCCGGCATCGCCACGCGCCTGCGCGAGAGGAAGCTCGCGAACATCGACCTCACGGCGGCGGACCTGGTGGCGACGGGAAACATCGGCTGCATCACCCAGCTCGGCACGGGGGGACGGCCGGTGGTGCATACGGTCGAGCTCATCGACTGGGCGCAGGGCGGGCCGGCGCCGGCGGCCGCGGCAGACGTCCTCGAAGAGGCGCGGCAGACCGCGGCGGCCTGAGGCCACGGGCGCGCACGGTGAAGGGGCCCGGCGAGCCGGAACCCTCCCCCGCGTCGTGTCAGCCGATCACATCAGCTCGACGCGGTCGTAGTCGAACTCGCGCATCTCGCCGATGTCGCGCTCGCTGTAGGGCATGTCGTAGTACTGGCTGCCCGGAGCGTAGTCGCGGCCGGAGTACGGGTAGGCCGTGTAGTAGCCCGGCGCGCCGTAACCGACGTCAGGGTTGACGACGACCGCCGCGATCCGGCCGTCCTGGATCATGACGTCGCGGACGTAGCCGTAGTTCACCATCGCGTCATCGTCGCCGCGCAGGCGCGCATAGTCGCCGATGAGCTCGGACAGGCGGAATGTGCGCGACCCCGTCTCGGCGTCGTCGACGTCCGCGACGATCCCCTCGGACAGCATCTCGCCGGTGACGAAGTCGCGGTCGAACAGGCCGTAGTCGTCGATGTTGTCCTCGGTCACGGGGAGGGTGATCCGGCCGTCGGCCATCTCCACCTCACCCCAGGGCACCGCGACGTGGGTGTCGCCGATGTCCCAGAAGCCGCCGACCTCGGCGACGACGGCGACGATCTCGCCGTTCTGGTCGGCGATGAGGTCCTCGACGTCGCCGATCTCCTCGCCGTCGACATCGTGGACATCGACCTCGTCGATGAAGTTGTCGGCGCTCATGCCCTCCGTATAGAGCTCGTCATAGCTCCACTCGTTCAGGGCGATGACATCGGCCTCGACGGTCTGCGCCAGGGCGGGCGTCGCGGCCCCGGCAGCGAAGATCAGGGCGAGCGCGGTGGATCGCATCTTCATACGTTGTCCTCCTTCCCGTCGGGATGGGGTCGAGGCGCGCGTGCCGCGCCCCGTTCGCAAGGCCAACGGGAAGGCGCCGGGCGAGGTTCCCGCCCGGCGCCCCGTGCGGGAAGGTCCGCCGGGCCCCCTGTCAGGCGCCGACTGCCGTCAGCGCCCGCTCGCGCGGCTCCTCCGCCGCCGGCGCGTGCCGAGGCATGTTGGTCCAGAGGTTGTGCGGGCCGACGTCGGTGATCCGCGTCTCGCCGCAGAGCGCCATCGTGATGTCGGCCTCCTTGCGCAGGATCTCGAGGGCGCGCGTCACGCCCTCCTCGCCGAGGGCGCCGAGCCCGTGGATGTAGGCCCTGCCGATGGACACAGCGTCGGCGCCGAGGGCCATCGCCTTCACGATGTCCTGGCCCGAGCGGATGCCGCCGTCCAGGTGGACCTCGATCCGCTCGCCCACGGCGTCCACGATCGGGGGCAGCATCTCGATCGAGGCGGCCGCGCCGTCGAGCTGGCGCCCGCCGTGGTTGGAGACGACGATGGCGTCGGCCCCCGTCTCCACCGCGACGAGGGCGTCGTCCACGTCGCCGACGCCCTTGAGGACCAGCGGGCCGTCCCAGTGCTTCTTGACCCACTCGACGGAGGACCAGTCGAGGGTCGGGTCGAACTGGCTCGCCGTCCACTCCGACAGGGACGACATGTCGGTGACGCCCTTCACGTGGCCGACGATGTTGCCGAAGGCGCGGCGCTTCGTGCCGAGCATCCCGAGGCACCAGGCGGGGTGCTTCACGAGGTCGGCGACCACCTTCGGCGTCATCTTCGGCGGGGCGGACAGGCCGTTCCTGAGGTCCTTGTGGCGCTGGCCGAGGATCTGGAGGTCGAGGGTCAGCACCAGAGCCGAGCAGCCCGCCACCTTCGCGCGGCCGATGAGGTCCGCCACGAAGCCGCGGTCGCGCATGACGTAGAGCTGAAACCAGAAGGGCTTCGTGGTATTGGCCGCCACGTCCTCGATGGAGCAGATGCTCATGGTCGAGAGCGTGTAGGGGACGCCGAACTTCTCGGCCGCGCGGGCGGCCAGGATCTCGCCGTCCGGATGCTGCATGCCGGTCATCCCCACAGGCGCGAGGGTGACGGGCATCGCGCGCGTCTCGCCGAGGATGGTCGTGGAGAGATCGCGGCTGTCGATGTTGCGGGCGACGCGCTGGCGCAGCTTGATGGCGCAGAACGCGGTCTCGTTCTCGCGATAGGTGCCCTCGGTGTAGGATCCCGAGTCGCAGTAGTCGTAGAACATCTTCGGGACGTTGCGGCGGTGGCGCACGCGCAGGTCCTCGATGGTGAGAATGGGTGACACAACTCCCTCCCCTGGACCGGCCGCCCGGCCCTCTTTCCATGCTTCAAGCCTACAGCACCGTGACGGCAGGTCAAAAGGCCGTGTCGCCGCCCCGCCCTGCGGGACACGGGGCGGGGCGGTGCGCGTCAGCCGCCGAAGGACGGCGCGTCGTCGAGCGCGATCACCCCCACCGCGGCGAGGCCGCCGAGGACGGAGTCCACCGCGACGGTAGCGAGGATGATCCCCATGACGCGGCTGATGACGCTGGCCCCCGCGTCCCCGATCACGCGGCGCAGGAGCCCGGCCGCCAGCAGGAGGACGAGCGTGACGCCCAGCACCACGGCGAGAAGGGCCGCCGTGACCGCCTGGTCCGGGATCGAGAAGCGGTGATTGTCCGTCAGCATCACGATCGCGAGCATAGCGCCGGGAGAGGCGATGGACGGGATCGCGAGGGGGAAGACGGCGCCCGCCATGTGGTCCCGCCCCGCCTCCCCGATCTCGTGCTCGGGCTTCGATTCGCCGAAGATCATCGTCATGGCGAACAGGAAGAGGACGATGCCGCCCGCGATCTGGAAGGAGCCGAGCCTGAGGCCGATCGCCTCCAGGAGGAGCTGCCCCGCGACGAGGAAGAAGGCGAGGACCACCGCCGCCACGACCACCGCCCGAACCGCGACGCGCCAGTGCATCTCCTTCGGCACGTTGCGGATGGCGTGGTAGAAGACGGGCAGCGTGCCGACCGGGTCGATCACGACGAAGAGGGTGACGAATTCCCGCAGGATGTCCGCCGTGTCGATGCTGGGCATGGGCGCTCGGAGAGGTTCGCGTGATCCGCGCGCCTAACACGGGCGGCCCGGCCCGGCCAGCTCAGTTCCCCGGCCGGCCCGTCTTGCGCTTGCGCCGGGCCTTCTTCTTCACCTCCGCGGGATCCTCGTGGGAGCCGATGCCGACGCGGTGGCGCAGGACGAGCCCCGCCGCGTCCTCGTCCTTCCGCTTCGGCCGCTCCGTCCGCTTCACCGTCATCTCGTCGAGGTCGTTCTTGCGGGCGCGGGTGGGCGGAAGGTCACCTTCACCATCCCCGTCGCCGGCGCCGCCGTCGCGGCGGGGGCGGCCGCGGTCGGTTCCCGGCCCCATCTCCCCGAGCGCCGGCTTCTTCGCGCGCGTCGGGAGATTTCCGGCGCGGCCGTAGGGGCGCTCGCCGGCGAAGCGGCCGGCGGAGGCCTCGACGTCGCGCTGGCGGGCCATGGGGTCCCCGGCGAGGGCGAGCTCGGTCTTCTGCAGGCGCTGGATCTCGTCGCGCAGCCGCGCCGCCTCCTCGAACTCGAGGTTCGCGGCCGCGTCCCGCATGCGCTTCTCGAGGTCCTCCACGGTGACGCGCATGTTGTGGCCGATGCCGGGCGCCCCCTCGGCGAGACCCTTGTCGACGCGCACGTGGTCGCGCTCGTAGACGGACTCCAGGATGTCCCCGATGGAGCGGCGGACCGATTCGGGCGTGATCCCGTGCGCCTCGTTGTACGCCACCTGCTTCTCGCGGCGGCGGTTCGTCTCGGCGATGGCGCGCTCCATGGAGCCGGTCATGGCGTCGGCGTAGAGGATCACGCGGCCGTCCACGTTGCGGGCGGCGCGGCCGATGGTCTGCACCAGCGACGTCTCCGAGCGGAGGAACCCCTCCTTGTCGGCGTCGAGGATCGCGACGAGCCCGCACTCGGGAATGTCGAGGCCCTCGCGCAGGAGGTTGATGCCCACGAGGACGTCGAACGCGCCGAGGCGCAGGTCGCGGATGATCTCGATGCGCTCGATGGTGTCGATGTCGGAGTGCATGTAGCGCACGCGCACGCCGTTGTCGTGGAGGTACTCCGTCAGGTCCTCCGCCATGCGCTTCGTGAGCGTGGTGACGAGGGTGCGGTAGCCCCTGTCCGCCACCTCGCGGATCTCGCCGAGGACGTCGTCCACCTGGTGCTTGGCCGGGCGGATCTCCACGGGCGGGTCGATGAGGCCGGTCGGGCGGATGACCTGCTCGACGAAGACGCCACCCGCCTCCTCCATCTCCCACCCGCCGGGCGTGGCAGAGACGGCGATGGTCTGCGGGCGCATGAGGTCCCACTCCTCGAAGCGGAGCGGGCGGTTGTCCATGCAGGAGGGCAGGCGGAAGCCGTACTCGGCGAGCGTCGCCTTGCGGCGGAAGTCGCCGCGGTACATGGCGCCGATCTGGGGGACCGTCACGTGGCTCTCGTCGATGAAGACGAGGGCGTTGTCCGGCAGGTACTCGAAGAGGGTCGGCGGCGGCTCGCCCGGCTTGCGGCCGGTGAGGTAGCGCGAATAGTTCTCGATGCCGTTGCAGGCCCCCGTCGCCTCCATCATCTCGAGGTCGAAGCGGGTGCGCTGCTCGAGCCGCTGGGCTTCCAGGAGCCGGCCGGCGTCGTTCAGCTCCTTGAGGCGGTGGCGCAGCTCCTCCTTGATGGACTTCATCGCCTGCTGGAGCGTCGGCCGCGGCGTCACGTAGTGGGAGTTCGCGTAGACCTTCACGAACTCCATCTCCTCCGACTTCCTGCCCGTCAGCGGGTCGAACTCGGTGATCGACTCCACCTCGTCCCCGAACAGGGACACGCGCCACGCCCTGTCCTCGTAGTGGGCCGGAAAGATTTCCACCGTGTCGCCGCGCACGCGGAACGTGCCGCGGACGAAGTTGGCGTCGGAGCGCTTGTATTGCAGCGCGACGAGGTCGGCGAGAAGCTGGCGCTGGTCGAGCCGCTCGCCCACCTCGATGGAGAATGTCATCGCCGTGTAGGTCTCCACCGAGCCGATACCGTAGATGCACGAGACGGACGCGACGATGATGACGTCGTCCCGCTCAAGGAGGGCGCGCGTCGCGGCGTGACGCATCCGGTCGATCTGCTCGTTGATCGACGATTCCTTCTCGATGTAGGTGTCGGTTCGCGGAACGTAGGCTTCGGGCTGGTAGTAGTCGTAGTACGAGACGAAATATTCCACCGCGTTGTTCGGGAAGAAGCTCTTGAACTCGCCGTAGAGCTGTGCGGCGAGGGTCTTGTTCGGCGCGAGGATCAGCGCCGGGCGCTGCATCGTCCTGATGACCTGGGCCATGGTGTAGGTCTTGCCCGAGCCGGTGACGCCGAGGAGGACCTGGGTGCGCTCGTTCTGGCGCAGGGCCTCCACCAGCTCGGCGATGGCCTGGGGCTGGTCCCCCCTGGGCTCGTACTCGGAGACGAGCTCGATCTCGACGCCGCCCTCGGACTTCTCGGGCCGCGGCGGGCGGTGGGGCTGCCACTCGCCGGCGCGGAACTCGGGCCGCCCCTCCTGGATCAGCCGCTCCAGGGCGGCGACGGTCGCGGTGGCGCCGGAGGCCGGAAGCGCCTCCGCGTCCTCGAGCGCGATGTCGAGGCCGGCGACGGGGTTGAGGCCGCTCGCCGCTCTCTCCCGCGCGGACGCCTTGCCGCCCATGGAGGTGCCGCGCGCCGTCCTCTCGCCCGTGCGGCGCTTGCGGCCGGGCGCCTTGCCATCGTCCCCGTCGTCCGCCTTCGCGGCCTTCGCCTTGCGGACCGGCTTCGCGGACTGCGTGCCGCCGTTTCCCCTGCCGCCCGTCCCTCCGCTCGCCTCTCCGGTCGCCCCTCCGGTGGCCTTGCGCGGCTTCGGCGCCTCGTCGTCCGCGCGGGCGATCTCCTCGGCCCAGGTCGCGATGGAGCCCTTCAGCGGCGTGCCCGTGAGGGAGCGCTGCGGGCCTTCGGAGAAGCCGTCAGGATCGTCGCGATCAGCCATCCCCCAGATATGGCGCGACCAGGGGACGCCGCAACGCCGCCCGTCAGCAGCCGCGGTTGATCATGCAGCGGCGGTACTGCACGCCGCCGCCCCAGCGATTGCGGCAGTTGCGGTGCATCTTCTGGCAGTAGGTCAGCGCCGGCGCGGGCCGAGCCACCAGCGGACAGCCACGATCGAGCACACACGCGCGATACGCCGGGCCGCCATAGAACCGGCCCTGGCAGAACGCCCGCACCTGGCGGCAGTCCGCCCGCACCTCGAGGACGAGCGCCTCCTTGGTCACGGGCGCATGCATCGGCGCGACCGGGGCCGCCAGTGCGCCCGGCGCCACGGCGATCAGCCACACCAGCGCCGCCAACGCCACGAAGAGCGATTTTCCACCCATCTCGTCCCCCCGTTCCCCATACCGCCGCGGCCGGATCCGACGCGGCATCGGCGTCACGACACGATCGTCATCCTCACGAGAAGCAGAATGCCCATGAGCACCGGCTGATGCACGAGATAGATCACGAGGCTGTGACGGCCGAGCCAGCCCACCGCCTCCGCGATCCTGCCACCGCCACCACCGGCCCGAGGCCGGACCAGCCGCGCGAACGCCACCCCAGCGAGGGTGACGGAGAACCAGGGAAAGACCGGTTCGTAGTCGAAGGTGTAGGGGGCCACGGGGGCAAGGCCCAGCGGATAGGCCCATGGCGCCATGAAGAGGGGATCGCGCCACAGGAAGGGCAGCGCGAACACACCCGCCGCGACCGCGAGGGTCACGCCCGCGGGCGCGAACACGAATGGCAGCGCGAGGACGCTGAAGGTGGCGATGGCGTGGAGGATGCCGAAATAGATGGGCGCCGGCATCGCGAAGGCGGTCGCCACCGTCACCGCCGCGGCCGCAGCTCCGATCACGAGGAGGCGCCTCAGGAAGGGGCGCCAGCGCACCCCGTCGCCGTGGGCGACCACGAGGCTGACCCCTGCGAGGAACAGGAACGTGCTCGCGATCCCGGCCGCGAAGGCGCGCCAGGCGAAACTCGACGTCACCGGCCAGTCCGCAAGGCCGAGAAAGACGAGGTCGAACGCCCCGTGGTAGACCACCATGGCGAGGATCGCGACGCCGCGCGCCGCGTCGATCCACTGGACGCGCGCCCGGGCGGGGGCCGCCGCGGGGGTGAGGGCGCCCGCCCCGCCGCCGCTCACCGCCGCCCCGTCAGTATCGCCACGCCTCGGCCTTCGCGAGGATGAAGTCCCGGAACGCCTGGACGCGCGCCGAATTCCTCAGCTCCTCCGCGTAGACGAAGTAGAGGTCGTAGCTCGGCGCCTCGGCGCCGATGTCGATGAGGACGAGGGTGTCGTCGTCCTCAACGATGAAGTCCGGCAGGACCCCGATGCCCGTCCCGGCGACGACGGCCGTCCTCAGCGCCAGGATGTTGTTGATGCGCACGGTCGCCCGGCGCGGACTGTCAGCCGCCCGGCCGGCCCGCTCGAGCCAGTTGAGGTCGGCGAGGTAGGGCGGAGGGTTGGGCCCGAACGAGCAGATCCTGTGATCGTCGAGGTCCGCCGGCGTCTTCGGCATGCCGTGCTTCTCCACGTAGGCCTTCGAGGCATAGACGTGGAAGTGGACCTTGAAGAGGCGGCGCTGGACGAGGTCTGGCTGCACCGGCTGGCGCCAGCGGATGGCGATGTCCGCCTCCCGCATGGCGATGTCGAGCTCGTGGTCGTAGAAGATGAGGGCGAGCTGCACCTCGGGATAGAGCTCCACGAAGTCCTTGATGCGCGAGCACAGCCAGGTGGAGCCGAGGCCGATGGTGGTGGTCACCCGCAGGATGCCGCGCGGCCGGTCCCGCGAATCGAGGAGCGCCGCCTCGGCGTCCTGCAGCTCCCGCGCGATCTCGCTGGTGGTGCGGTAGAGCCTCTCGCCCTGCTCGGTGAGGAGGAGGCCGCGGGCGTGGCGGTGGAACAGGGGAACGCCGATCTGAATCTCGAGCGCGTGAACCTGCCGGCTCACCGCCGACTGGCTGATGCCGAGCTCCTCGCCCGCGTGAGTAAAACTGCCCTTCTGCGCTGCGGCGTGAAAGACCCTCAGCTTGTCCCAGTCCATCGCCAGTCCTCGTCAACCGTGTCGTGTCTACCACACGGCGACCGCGTGTCACGCCCGCAAGACACCGCGGACGGAAGCGTCTTTCCGGCTGGACACCGCAGCCGACGACGTCTCGCCAGCAGGGCGTGGCGAACGGACGCCGCCGCGCTTCGGCGTGACCGGGTCAGGCGGCGACCGTCTCGGCCGTCTCGGCGACGCCGTGCTCGGCGAGGAAGCGCTCGGCCTCGAGCGCGGCCATGCAGCCCATGCCGGCGGCCGTCACCGCCTGGCGGTAGACGTCGTCCGTCACGTCACCGGCGGCGAACACGCCCTCCACGGACGTCACGGTGGAATCGGGTGCGGTCCACACGTAGCCGGACGGCCGCAGCTTCAGCGCGTCCTTCACGAGCTCGGTGGCGGGCGCGTGGCCGATGGCGACGAAGAGGCCGTCCACGGCGATCTCGCGCTCCTCGCCGGAGCGGGTGTCGCGGATCCTGACGCCCGTCACCGAGGGGGGCGTGCCGCCGCCCAGAACCTCCACCACCTCGCCGTGCCACACGACGTCGATCTTCGGATGGGCGAACAGGCGGTCCTGGAGGATCTTCTCGGCACGCAGCTCGCCGCGGCGGTGGATCAGCGTCACCCGGGAGGCGTGGTTGGTGAGGTAGAGCGCCTCCTCGACGGCGGTGTTGCCGCCGCCCACCACGGCCACCTCCCTGCCGCGATAGAAGAAGCCGTCGCAGGTGGCGCAGGCGGAGACGCCGTAGCCCTGGAACTGCGCCTCCGAGGGAAGGCCGAGCCACTTCGCCTGCGCGCCGGTGGCGAGGATCACGGCATCCGCGACGTACCGGGTCCCGCTGTCGCCCCTCAGGTGGAAGGGGCGGCGGGAGAGGTCGGCCTCGACGAGGTGGTCGTGGACCATCCTCGTGCCGACGTGCTCGGCCTGGAGCCGCATCTGCTCCATCAGCCAGGGCCCCTGGATGACGTCGGCGAAGCCCGGATAGTTCTCGACGTCCGTGGTGATGGTCATCTGGCCGCCGGGCTGGATGCCGGCGACGAGGACGGGCTCCAGCATCGCACGCGCCGCGTAGATGGCGGCGGTGTAGCCCGCGGGACCCGATCCGATGATGAGGAGCTTCGTCCTGACCGTCTCACCCATGGCGCTGACCTTTCCTCCTTCAGCCCGGCCGGCATCTCACATGCGCCCTCGGCCGCCATCGGACAACCCCGAGGGAAGGCGCGAGAGGATCGCGTCGGCGACCACTCCGGCGGCGTCGAGCGGCTCGTATGCCCACCGCTCGAGGCTGCCGTCGAACCAGCGCATGGCGCCATGGGTGACGAGCCCCTCGTAGAGCGTCTCGAACTTCGCCCGCCCGCCCGGAAGTCGCCAGCCGTAGACCGGCTTTCCGGTCGCCGCGGCGTCGGAGAGCATGGCGAAGGAATCGGTGGTGACGATGAGGACGTCCGCCGCCTCCAGGATGCCGGCGTAGCCGAGGGAGGGGTCGAGCCGCGGCGCGTCCGCAGCAAGATCCACAAGAAGATGCGCCGTCCCGGCGAGGCGCTCCCTCAGGACCGCGGTGACGGCGGGTCCAGTCCGCGGCGACGTCGTGACGAGGAGGGAGGCGTCGTGCGCCGTGGAGAGGGCTGCGAGGCGGGCGGCGAACTCCTGCGCCTCGGCGACGCCGAAGCGATGGGACCGGCTGGGCCCGCCGACGAGGACGCCGACCCGCGGCGCGCCCGGTCCGAAGCCCGCCGCCGCGATCGCCTCTGCGCCGTGGAGCCGCTCGGCCCGCGTGACCGCGCTCGGCGCCGTCAGCGTCTCGAGCCGGCCCGCCCGCGCGAGGGGCACGGTGCCCCTGTCGTGCAGCGGTGCCCAGACGAGATCGAAGCGCGACGGCCGCCAGGCCACCGGCTGGAGCACCGCAACCAGCGGCCGCGGCGGCCTTGAAAGGGCGATCCGGCGGGCCGGCGCGATCGCCTGCCGGCCCGCAGCGAGCACCACGCGGGTCCCCTCGGGCACGTCCACCGCACGGCTGCGACCGGCCATGGCGACGCAGATTTCACCGCCGAGACGGCGAGCGACAGCGAGCGCCTGTCGCTCATGCCCTTTTTTGCCATCAACAGCGAGAATCAACGAGTTAGGCATTGCGTTCCGACCGGGGGAGGGAGATTTATGAGCGTGCGACCGCTTGACCTGTCCGCTCCAGGACACAAGTCCCCCAACCAGACCCGGTAGCATTGTCATCCGCTCGTGAAGGAAGCGTGCAGTTCACCGTCATGAAAGTTCGTCTCGATGCCGTCGACTGGAAGATTCTGGCAACGCTCCAGGCAAACGGGCGCATCACCAACGTGGAGCTCGCCCGACGCGCCGGAATCTCAGCGCCGCCCTGCCTGCGCCGCGTCCGCGCGCTGGAACAGGGGGGGATCATCCGTGGCTACCGCACGCTCATCGACGAGAAGGAGCTCGGCTACGACCTCACGGCCTTCGCCTTCGTCGGGCTGAAGAACCAGACTGAGGCAGAACTCGTCCGCTTCGAGGAGCAGCTGCGCGGCTGGTCCATCGTGCGCGAGGCCTGGATGGTCTCCGGCGAGGTGGACTTCATCCTCTTCTGCATCACCGACTCGCTCCGCTCGTTCCAGAACTTCGTGATCGAGACGCTGACGGCGACGGAGAACGTGGAGAGCGTGCGCACCTCCCTCACGATCCGCCAGTCGAAGGCAGAGCCTCGTGTGCCGATCGAGGTCCCTGGCGGCGCCGGCGACGCGAAGCTCGAGACGGCCTGAGCGCCGCGAACCGGGTCCGGCGAAGCGCAGGACGCTTCAGGCACTCCTGTCGGAGCGGGCGGCGAGCTCGCGCTCGGCGTCGAGGCGGATGACGTTGTCCGGCAGGGTCGCGGGCATCCTCTCCGCGACGAGGCGCCCTTGGCCGGCGAGGTGCAGCGAGGCTCCTGCCAACCTCGCGAGCGCCGCGATCCTCTCCGACGAGAGCACCGCCTCGAAAGGCCCCTTGGCATCGCCCGAGAGCTCGACCACGTAGCGCCCAGCCTCGCGCCGCGCGACCAGCACGCCGCCCGCTGGCGTGCGCGCCGCGACGGAAAGGACGAGGAGGCGCAGGAACTCGGCCTCGGCGTCGCTGTCGCCATCGTCGGGGACGTCGTCGCCGTCCGTCACGATGAGAACGCCGGCGGCGGCGACGAGCTGGCGAACCTCGCGCACGGCCTCGGCGAGGGCGCTCGTCGCGCGGCGCGGCCGCCCGGCGCGCCGCTCCGCCCCGGCCGGGTGCTCGCGGATGGTGGCAGCGGGCGCGACGACGGCGTCCGCCAGCGTCCCGGCGGTGGCCTCGCCGGCCACGCGCACGGGCGGCGCGGCCGGAGGGTTCGCCGCGGCGTCGCCCGCAGGGTCGGCCTCTCCGCTTCTTCGCGCGGGCGTATCGGCAGCGGCCGGCGCCGCGTCGGAGGTCGCCGGTGCCGCGTCGGAGGCCACCGATCCGCCAGGATCGCCGCCGTCGGCGTCTTCCGGCTCGCGCGGCGCGCCGGCGCGCTGCAGTCGTCCCTCGTTGGCGCCCGCCGGTATCCCCTCGCCCACCGCGGTCTCCGGCGGCCGCGCGTCCGGAGAGGGCCGCACGATCGGGTACGGGGGAAATGGTCTTTCCCCGCCCTCTCCGTCGTCCGGCGACGGCGCGCACCCGGGATCTCCCGAACCCGCGGAGGGAGGAGCGGCGGCCTGCGGCGCGGCGCCCTCGACCGCAGGCGCGCCAGGCACGGCCGGATCGTTGACGGACGGGACGCCGGCCTCCTCCCCGGGATCGTGCCGAGGAAGGACGGCGATGGCCGACGGACCGGCGTTGGCGGTCTCGAAGGAAAGTGGCGCGTGGCGCTCTGGCGCGCGCACGGCCGCTGGCTGCGGGCGCGCCGCGGCATCGGGCCAGCCGCCGCTCCCCGTGTGGAGAACGAGGAAGGCGAGCCCTCCGCCGCGCAGCGCGCCCACCGTCGGAACGAGCGACATGCCGCCGACGTCTACGGCCCGCCCCGAGTGCGCGATCCCGCCGGCGATGCCGAACGAGAGGTCGACGAGATCCACGACGTGTCGCGCGTCGTCCTCCTGGAGGCGGTCGGAGAGGCGCATCACCGCGCCGCCGCTTCCCGGAAGCCGCCTGAACGCCTCGTTGCACGCCTCGACGAGGCCGGCCCGCGAGACGATGGCCACCGGGTCGGGGTTCGCGTCGAGCAGCGCCTGGAGGGCGTCGGCATCGACAGGGTGGCCGGCGCGGCCCGTGAGCGGCGCGGGCATCACGCTCACCAGCATCGCCTGCGCGCCCGCCCAGTCGATCACCGCCATCGTCACGCGGGCGAGGAAGCGCATCCCCGAGGCGGTGAGCATCGCGACGAGGCCGCCGTCGTGTTTCCCGCCGCCCTCGAACAGCGCCGCGAAGCCGCCGACGGCCTCGACCACGGCAGCGGAACCGTAGCCGAACTGGGACAGGGCGGTTCGGTTCATGAAGGCGAGCCGCTCGTGCAGCACCACGACGAGCGCCACCGGAATGCGGTCGAGGACGGCGCCGACGACGGGATCGTCGAGGGCGGGATCGACGGCCGAGCCCTGGCGCGGCAGGGGCATTCCCGCGCCCGGTAGGCCCGCCGCCGCGCCGTCTTCGCCGTGGGTCTCGCCATGGGCCGCGGCAGGGGCTCCGGCGAGAGCGGACGGGCGCGCGCGGTCTCCCTCGAAGCGCGCACCGAGCGCCTCGGCGATGTAGCGGAACGCATCCGCCTCCGGCTTCGACAGCCGGCCGAGATCGACCGGCGGCTCGCCCCTCTCCATGAGCTCCTCCCGACGCCGCGACTCGCACGGGTCTTGCCCACTCATGCCGCCATCGTCACTCATTGCAAGCGCGGTGCGCAGGATGGAGAGTTTTGTCTCCTCCGGCGGATCGTGTGTGGCGCCGCAAAAAAAAATGTTGCACTGCACAATATAGGCCTTATGTAGGGGTCGGCGGCGGCGCTATGCCGCGGCCGAGAGGATCACGGCCGGTGGCGTCGCCATCAAGCCCGTGAAGGAGGTCAGAATGTCGACCAACGAGAACATGCCGAGCCCGGAAGCAGCGGCGGAGCAGGCCTTCAGGGCTGCGAACGCGGCCACCGAGGAGTTTGCCTCCGCGATGCCGGGGACCGAAGGGCCGAATCTCGTCCGTGAGATCGCCGAGCAGACGATTGCGTCGGCCCGCCAGATGTACGAGACCGCGCGCAGCGCAGCAGAGGAAGCGACGGACATGATG
>Ga0076929_100274_pt1 | contig 74265 bp, 63 predicted proteins | sample HotLakConUCCSL28_FD_87104 | JGI IMG/M metagenome (GOLD analysis project Ga0076929, IMG submission 87104) | Hypersaline microbial mat communities from Hot Lake, Washington, USA - Hot Lake Consortium UCC-SL28 (version 3) (version 3) | ecosystem: Environmental > Aquatic > Thermal springs > Hot...
GAGCGCGTCTTCACCGCCCCGCAGAACGCCTACACCCGCCACCTCCTCGCCGCCGAGCCGAAGGGGGAGCCGCCCGCGCCGAACCCCGCCGCGCCGACCATCGTGGAGACCCGCGACCTCAAGGTCTGGTTCCCCATCCGCCGCGGCCTCCTGCGCCGGACGGTGGGCCACATCAAGGCGGTCGACGGGATCGACCTTGCGGTGCGAAAGGGCGAGACGCTCGGCGTCGTCGGCGAATCGGGATCGGGCAAGACCACGCTCGGCTTCGCGATCCTGCGCCTCATCTCCTCGGACGGGCGCATCGTCTTCATGGGCGACCCCATCGAGGCGCGGTCCTGGAAGGACATGCGCCCGCTCCGCTCGAAGATGCAGATCGTCTTCCAGGACCCCTACGGCTCCCTCTCGCCGAGGATGTCGGTCTCGGAGATCGTCGAGGAGGGGCTGAAGGTCCACACGAGGATGTCGGCCGCAGAGCGTGAGGCCGCCGTCATCACGGCGCTCGCCGAGGTGGGCCTCGACCCCGAGACGCGGTCGCGCTATCCGCACGAGTTCTCGGGCGGGCAGCGCCAGCGCATCGCCATCGCCCGCGCCCTCGTGCTGGAGCCGAACTTCATCATGCTCGACGAGCCGACGAGCGCCCTCGACCGGTCGGTCCAGGCCCAGGTGGTGGACCTCCTGCGCGACGTGCAGCGCCGGCGCGACCTCACCTTCCTGTTCATCTCCCACGACCTCCAGGTGGTGCGCGCCCTCGCCAACGAGGTGATCGTCATGCGCGGCGGCAAGGTTGTGGAGCGGGGGCCGACCCGCGAGATCTTCGACAACCCGAAGACGGACTACACCAGGGCGCTGATGGCGGCCGCACTCCACCACAAGGCATCCCCCGCGGGGGTGGTGGCGGACTGACGGTTCGTTCACCGTTCCGGCGGTAGAGGGCGGTCATGAAGAAGGGCGAATCGATCACTCTGCGGCGGGGTGCATGCCGCGCCGGGACGGGAGCGGCTCCGATGCCGGCAGCGTCGTGAGGCGGCTCCTCAGGGAGCGCCGCGCGCCGGTGGAGTTTCGGGACGCCGAGCCCGAGACCATTCTCGTGAGGATAGACGACGAGCATGTGACGATCGCCGTGCGCCGCGTGCCCTCGGCGCGCCGCATGACGCTGCGGGTCCCGCCCGGCCATGCCGCCCCCGTGGTGAGCGTCCCGGTGCGCGCCTCGCGCCTCGCGGCGGAGCGCTTCGTGCGCAGCCAGGAGGCATGGCTCGCCGACCGCCTCGCCGAGCGCACGCCGCCGATCCCCTTCGTCGACGGATCGGTCATCCCGCTGCGCGGCGATCCGCACCGCATCCGCTGGGTCGCCGGCACGCGCGGCACTGTGACCCCGCTGCGCTCGGCGGAGGGGCCGGTCCTCCACGTCGCCGGCAGGTCAGAGCACCTTCCCCGCCGCGTCGGCGACTTCCTGCGCCGGGAGGCGCGCGCCGACCTCGTCGAGGCGGTGGCGGAGTTCGCCGCCCGCGTCGGCCGCCGCCCGACGGCGCTGCGCATCAAGGACACGCGGGCGCAGTGGGGCTCGTGCAGCCCGTCCGGCGTCCTCTCCTTCTCCTGGCGCCTCGTCCTCGCGCCGGCCCACGTCCTGCGCTACGTCGCGGCCCACGAGGTCGCGCACCTCGTGGAGCTCAACCACTCCCCGGCCTTCTGGCGCCTCAACGCCGAGCTCGACCCCCACCACGCCGAGGCCCGCGCGTGGCTGAAGCGTCACGGCCGCACGCTCCACGCCGTCGGCGCCGACCATGGCGCCCACCTTCGGCGCGGGGCGGACCGTGGCGGGCTGCAGGGCATCTCATGAGGTTTCGCACACGCGCGGCCGCGGGACCGGCGCCGCACAGACACAGCGCGCTCCCGGCCGGCTGAATGTCCTCGGCAGCGCTCTTCACCGTCGTCCTGCCGGTCTTCGGCCTGATCGGCGTCGGCTATGCCGTGGTGACCCTCGGCATCCTGAAGGAGGACGTGGCGAACGGGCTCGGCGACTTCGTGTTCGTGGTCGCCCTTCCGATCCTCCTCTTCCGCTCCCTCGGCACGCTGGAACTGCCCGAGGTCTCGCCGGTGCCCTTCTGGCTCGCCTACTTCTCGGGGGCCTTCATCGTCGGCGCCGTCGGCGTCCTCCTCACGGAGAAGGCGTTCCGCAGGGACGCGCGGGCCGGGGTCATCGGCGGCATCTGCTCTGCCTATGCCAACCTCCTGATGGTGGGCGTCCCCGTCATGAACCAGGCGTTCGGGCAGGAGGGGCTCGTCCTCGTCTTCATCCTGATCGCCATCCACCTGCCCGTCATGATGACGGTCTCGGCCTTCCTGATCGAGATCGCCGAGCACAGGGACGGAGCGGGCACGGGGAGGATGCGCATCGGCGAGGCGCTGGTGCGCACTGGCCGCTCGCTCATCAGGAACGCCCTCGTGATCGCGATCCTGGCGGGCCTCGCGTGGCGCACGACGGGCCTGCCGCTTGAGGGCGTCCCCCGCGAGATCATGGACCGCGTCGCTGAGACCGCCATCCCCCTCGCCCTCGTCGCCCTCGGCATGAGCCTCAAGAAGTACGGGATACGCGGCAACGTCCCGCCGGCGCTGGTGCTCGGCCTCATGAAGCTCTTCGTGATGCCTGGCGTCGTCTTCCTCATCGCGAAGTACGTCGTCGGCCTGCCGCCGCTGGCTGTCGCCGTCGCGACGCTGGGCGCTGCCTGCCCGACCGGCGTCAACGCCTACCTCGTGGCGACGCGCTTCAGGACGGGCCTCGCCCTCTCGGCGAACACCATCACGCTGACGACGGCGGGCTCGGTCCTCTCCGTCACCTTCTGGCTGGCTCTTCTCGCGGACTGACGGCGGCGAGCGCGCGGGCGCGCACCTCTCCGGCGGACAATCCCGCCTCGCGCAGCGTCGCGAGCGCCTCGGCGCCGTTCGACTTCGAGAGCTTTCGACCGTCGGGCCCCAGGATGAGCGGGTGGTGGTGGTAGAGCGGCGCCGGCAGTCCGAGGAGTGCCTGGAGGACGCGGTGGACGGCGCTCGCCGCGAAGAGGTCCCTGCCGCGGACGACGTGGGTGATCCCCTGCACGGCGTCGTCCACCACCACGGAGAGGTGGTAGCTCGTCGGCGTCTCCTTGCGGGCGAGGACGACATCGCCCCACGCGATCGGGTCGGCCGGCACCGTCCTCGGGTTCCGGCCTTCGGCGTCGGTCTCCTGCCAGGCGAGAGGGCCGGTCTCGGCGACGGCGCGCGCCATGTGGAGCCGCCAGACCGCGGGCGCGTCGCGGGCGGCGCGGCGGGCAGCCTCCGCCTCGCCGACGATGGCGGCGTCGCCGGGGAAGCGGGGCGCGCCGTCGGGATCGCGCGACAGGCCGAGGATGCGCGCCGCCTCCGCGATCTCCCGGCGCGTCGCGAAGGAGGGGTAGACGAGGCCGCGCGCTCTCAGCCGGTCGAGCGCGTCCCCGTATTCCGCGAAATGCTCGCTCTGGCGCCGCATGGGCGGCGTCCAGCCGATGCCGAGCCAGGCGAGATCGTCGAGGATCCCCGCCACGTGTTCCGGGCGGGAGCGGGTGGTGTCGATGTCCTCCATCCGCACCGTGAGCGGCCGTCCCACGGCCTCGGCCATGCGCTCGTTGGCGACGGCGCTGAGGGCGTGGCCGATGTGGAGGGGGCCGTTGGGGCTCGGGGCGAAGCGCAGCATGTCCGCCGCCGCGTAACCTGTTTTTCCCGGTCTAGAAAAGCCGCGCTGCGGGGGGAGCGCAAGTGCCCTGCGGGCGGCCACCCGCCCCCGCGGGAGGGGATGCGCGGCCGCCCGCAGGCCGGGCGCCTGTCCCGTGGCGCCCGGCGAACCTTCGCTGGCGCGTGCCCCGGCGGTCCATCCGTCAGGGACCGCTGATGCGGCAGCGCGCGTTGCCGGCGCTGGAGAAGAGCTCGAGTGTCGCGGTGTAGCGCCCGCCGGAGCCGATCCCCACCTCGCCCAGCACCTCGGGCCGTCCGGCGGACAGATCCACGGAGCCGCCCTGCGTGACGCTCGACCGGCCGCCCCCGCCGGACTTCTCGACGCTGAAGCGCCAGCGCGCGGGCGCGAGGGACGCGGAGGTCGCCTTCGCCGTGAGGCTCGTCCCGCCGAAGCCGCGCGACACGTCGATCCGGCAGGCGACCGGCTCGACCCGGCGGGCGGTGGCGGCGCCGCCCGGGAGTGCCGCCCTCATCACACCCGCCGGCACCGGCACGGGGACGGCGCGGCTCGCCGTTGCCACCTTTCGTGCGGCGTCCGGGGCCGGGGCCGGGGCCGGGGCGGCGGCGGCTACCACCGGACGGGTCATGATGACGTCCCGCTCCACGCTTCCGTCCCGCTCGACCGCCAGGGCGGCCGAGGCGACGAGGGCGATGGACGCCACGCCGAAGACGATCCTGCGCATGTCGTTCCTCCTTTCGCTCGGGGGCTGCGGGAGGCGCCCTGTGGCACCCCCCGCCGGCCCCTCACCAGCGGCCCTGGATGGTCAGCGAGATGTTGTTGTCGCCGTGCTGGACGACGTTGGCCCTGTTGCCCCTGCCGAACTGGATGACGCCGGCGGCGTTGTTGCTGCCGTGCTGCTCGATGGTGGCGTCGTTGTCGGCGCCGAACTGGGCGACGCCGGCGAGGTTGTCGACGCCGTACTGGACGACGCGGCCGAAGTTGCGCAGGCCGTCCTGGCCGGTGACGAGCTCGTTGCGCATCCCCCGCTGCTCGCTGAAGGCGCTGTTGTAGCGCCCGCGCTGCGTGCTGGTGATGCGGTGGCCGCGCCCGTCCTGGCGGGAGAGGCGGTGGTGGCCGCGGCCCTCCTGGCGGTGGTAGGCGCGGTGGCCGTGTCCCTCCTGCATGACGGCCGACCCGTGCCAGCCGCCGAACTGGTCGACCACGATGCGGTTGCCGGCGCTGGCGTCCGTGACGTTGAGGGTGAGGAGCATCGCCGCAGCGGCCGTCGCCATCGTCAACTTCGAGATCATGTGCCGTCCTCCGTGTTGGATGGCGTTCTTCTAGCGGAGGCTCGCTGATGACTGGCTGAACGGCAGGTTCGGCTCGCGTTCAGCCTCGTGAAGCCGAGATGAACGGAAGATTTTCCGCACCCGGCCGCGAGGACGTGCCGGAATGGTAACGGCATGGCGCAAAAGGATTCGCCTCGCGTCGCGTCTGCCGCTATTCACCGTCTCCATGTCAGGGCGCATCAGGACCGATGCCGACATCGCGGCGGCGCTCGCCGCTCTCGCGGCGCTGGATCGCCGGCTCGAAGGCGCCATCGCCGCCGTCGGGACGGTTCCTCTCCGGCTCCAGCCGGCGGGGCTGCCGGGGCTCCTGCGCATCGTTTCGGGGCAGCAGCTCTCCACCCGCGCGGCCGCCGCAGTCTACGACGCCGTCGCAGCGCGCCTCGATCCCCTCTGCGCGCGGACGATCCTCGCCGCGGACGCCGACGCGCTGCGCTCTGCCGGCCTCTCCCGCCAGAAGGCGCGCACCTTCCACGCCGTCGCCGCCGCCGTGGAGGATGGCCTCGATCTCGACGCGCTCGCCGACGGCTGCCCCGTCGAGGCGCGCGCCGCCCTCGAGGCGATCCCTGGCGTGGGGCGCTGGACGGCGGACCTCTACCTCATGTTCTGCGCCGGCCACCCGGACATCTTCCCCGTGGGCGACCTCGCGGTCCGGCGCGGCGCACAGCGCGCCCTTCGCCTTCCAGAGGAGCCGAAGCCCGTCGACCTCGACGGGATCGCCGCGCTCTGGGCGCCCCACCGCTCCACCGCCGCCCGCCTCATGTGGGCCTTCTATCGCGTCGACCGCATCGCCCCCGCGGAACCCGCAGTCGCCGCCCGAGGATTTCCGCTGTGACTCTCTCAGGCCCCCGCAGGCCGCCCCGCTCCGGCAGGCCGCCGCGCTCCATCGTCGTCTTCCTGCACGGCTACGGCGCAGACGGGTCGGACCTCGTGTCGCTCGCCGACGTCTTCGCCCGCGCGCTTCCCGATACGCTGTTCCTGTCGCCGGACGCGCCCGGCAGGACGCCGATGGGCGGGCGCGAGTGGTTCCCTCTGACGCTGCGCGACCCTTCGGAATACAAGCGCGGCGTTGTGGCGGCTGCGCCGGCCCTCCACGCATTTCTCGATGCTGAGCTCGCCCGCTACCGGCTCGACGAGAGCGCGCTCGCCCTCGTCGGCTTCAGCCAGGGCACGATGATGGCGCTCGAGGTGGCCTACCGGCGGCAGCGGCCCCTCGCCGCCGTGGTCGGCTTCTCGGGGCTGAGCGCGGACGGCGAGCCGCAGGACCTCGTCCCGGCGCCGACGCTCCTCGTCCACGGCACGAGCGACGAGGTGCTGCCCGCGGGCCTCACCGTCGAGGCCGCTCACGCGCTCGGCGCGGCCGGCGTCCCGGTCCAGTGGCACATGCGCCCCGGCCTCGGCCACGGCATCGACCAGGAAGGTCTCGCCATGGCCGGCGACCATCTCGTGCGCCATCTTCCCGCATGAGGCCGGACACGCCAATGTCGTCGCAGGACCTTCACATAGGCGTCACGTTGGGACACGATACAGTTGCCATGAGACGCACGATTCGGCGGACAGGGAGACGGTAGGTGACCATCGCGGTCCATCCCGATGCGCACCCCACGCTGGTGCTCAACGCGGATTACCGGCCGCTCAGCTATTATCCCCTGTCGCTCTGGTCGTGGCAGGACGCCATCAAGGCGGTCTTCCTCGACCGCGTGAACATCGTCTCCGAGTACGAGGCGGAGGTGCGCAGCCCCTCCTTCCGCATGCGCCTCCCCTCGGTGGTCTCGCTCAAGAGCTACATCCGCCCGGCGCGCTTCCCTGCCTTCACGCGCTTCAACGTCTTCCTGCGGGACCGCTTCGAGTGCCAGTATTGCGGCGCGACGGACGATCTCACGTTCGACCACCTGATCCCGCGCTCGCGCGGTGGCCTCACCACGTGGGACAACGTCGTCACGGCGTGCTCGCCCTGCAACCTCAGGAAGGGCAACAAGAGCTGCCGCGTCGCCGAGATGTGGCCGCGCCAGCATCCGTTCCGCCCGACCGTGCAGGACCTTCACAACAACGGGCGCCTGTTTCCGCCGAACTACCTGCACGAGAGCTGGCTCGACTTCCTCTACTGGGACACCGAGCTCGAACCCTGATCTGGCGGGTCTTCCGGCAATCTAGGAACGCTATCCTCACGCCATGAATTGCCTGTCCGACCATACCATCAGGGAGGTTGGACCATGAAGAAGATCATCGCCGCCGCGGGCATCGCGCTCGTTCCGGCCGTGGCGCTCGCCGACGTTCCGGGCTCCGTCTCCGCCGATCTCAACCTCAGGGAAGGGCCGGGGACGGACTACGGGGTCATTACGACGATCCCCGGCGGTTCGGCGGTCACCATCGAGGGGTGCCTCGAGGGGTACGACTGGTGCGAGGTCTCCTACGGGGGCAGCACCGGCTATGCCTCCTCGCAGTACCTCCTCGCCGACACGGGCGGTCGTGCCGTGTCCGTCCGCGAGCAGCCGTCGGTGGTCGACGTCGTCACCGCACCCGCGGAGGCCGTGGGAGAGGCCGCCGGCTCCGTCATCGGCGCGCTCGGCCAGGCCGTCGGCGGCGTCGTCGGCGGGGTGGCGGACGCCGTCACGCCGGAGCCCGAGGTCGTCAGCTACGTGCGCAGCAATCCCGTCGATCCGGTCTACCTCGACGGCGATCTCGTCGTCGGCGCGGGCGTCCCCGAGCAGGTGCCGCTCCGCGAGGTGCCGCAGCAGGAATACCGCTACGCCTACATCAACGACCGCCCGGTCCTGGTGGACCCGGGCACGCGGCGCGTCGTCTACGTCTACGAGTGATCGCCCGGGCGGCGTTCGCCCGTCCGATGCCGCGGCCCGTCCCCCACGGGGGGCGGGCCTTCGCGCGCCGCACTGGCGCGGGCGCTGACAGGAAGACCCGCCGCGTGGCACAGGGGGCCACGCCAGCCAGAGGAGGCCCCATGCACTATCTCCACACGATGGTCCGCATCAGCGACGTCGACCAGTCCCTCGACTTCTACTGCGACAAGCTCGGCCTGAAGGAGGTCCGGCGGACCGAGTCGGACAAGGGCCGCTACACGCTCATCTTCCTCGCCGCCGACGAGGACATGGACCAGGCGATGAGCGACGCGAAGAGCCCGATGATCGAGCTCACCTACAACTGGGATCCCGAGGAGTATGCCGGCGGGCGCAACTTCGGCCACCTCGCGTTCCGGGTGAAGGACATCTACGAGACCTGCCAGAGGCTGATGGACGGCGGCGTCACCATCAACCGCCCTCCGCGTGACGGGCGCATGGCGTTCGTGAAGTCACCGGACGGAATCTCCATCGAGCTCCTCCAGGAGGGCGACGCCAAGGCGCCCGCCGAGCCGTGGGCCTCCATGCAGAACACGGGCACCTGGTAGGGCCGGGAAGGAGAGCCGGGAAGGAGGGCCGAGGACCCGGGACGACCGGCGCGATCCGCAAGAAGCGGAAGGCACCGGCCTTCCCGGCCGGCGTGCGGCGTTCAGAAGTCCGTCGCGAGGCCCTTCACTTCCCAGTCGCCATAGCGCACCGGCTCGGGGCCCTCGCGGCCGCCGAGCTCCTTCGGCTGCTCGGCTTCCCGGGCGGCCTTGCGGCGCTCCTCGGCCTCCGCGAGGGCGCGGCGGGCAGCCTCCGTCAGGGGGGGTCTTTCGGTCTCGTTCATGGCCATGGAGATGGCCTCAAGCGGCGCCCCGGTCAACGCGCGTGCGCCGTTCCGCCCTCACCTCACGGCAGCTTGACGCAGCGCGCGTTGATGAAGCGCCGCAGACGGCGTAAGCTGCCACGAGGGGAGCGAGGCAGCGCCCCGCTCACCTTCCCGAAGGGCGACACCATGACGATCGACCGCCGCCAGCTGATCGCCGGGACCGCCCTCGCGGGTGCCGCCACCGCACTGCCCCTCGCCTTGCGCGCCGGCACCGCCCGTGCCGCGACCCCCGCCGCCGCCGGAACGCTGGCGCAGGCCCCCGGCTACCGCCGCATGACCGTCGGCGAGACGGTGGTGACGGCGCTCGCGGACGGCTACCTCGGCATCGACGCCTCCGCCTTCCCCACCGTCTCGCAGGAGACGTTCGCCGAGGCGATGCGGACGGCCTTCCAGCCGGAGGCCGCCTATCCGGCGCCGGTCAACGCCTACGTCGTCCAGCGCGGCGACAGGGTCGTCCTCGTGGATGGCGGCGCCTCTGCGGCGTTCGCCCCGACGCTCGGCAGGCTCCGCGAGAACCTGTCGGCGGCGGGCGTCGATCCGGCGGCCGTCTCGGCCATCCTCGTCACCCACCTCCACCCCGACCACATCGGCGGCCTCACCGAGGGGGGCGCCGCGGTCTTCCCGCAGGCCGAGCTGATGGTGCACGAGGCCGACGCGGCCTTCTGGACCGATCCGGCCACCCGCGCCGCACTTCCCGAGCCGTTCCGCCCCATGGTGGACGCCGCCATCGCGACGCTCGCCGCCTACGAGGGCCGCGTCACGCGCTTCCCGGGGGACGGCGAGGTGGCGCCGGGGATCACCGCGGTCCACCTTCCGGGGCATACGCCGGGTCATGCCGGGTTCCGCATTGCCGACGGTGACGACGCGCTCCTCGTGTGGGGCGACATCGTCCACGTCGCGCCGCTCCAGATGTCCTCCCCGCGCGCCTTCATCGGCTTCGACGTGGCGCCGGAGGAGGCGGTCGCGACGCGGCTCGGCCTCCTCGACGAGGTCGCCACGGACCGCGTGATGGTGGCGGGGATGCACATGCCGTTCCCGGGCTTCGGCCACGTCGCCCGCCGCGGGGACGCCTACGAGTTCGTGCGCGCCGACTGGCAATACGACATCTGACGCTTTTCCTCCCCGGCCTTGTGGGGCATCCTGCGGGGAAGGCGAGCGAGAGGAGAAGGCATGACCGACGCTGCCGGACCCTGGCGCCCCGCGACGGGCGTTCCCGCGGTGAGGGCCGCCACATTCGGCGACCTTTCGGCGGCGCTGCGCGCGGGCTGGGCGGACTTTCGCTCCGCCCCGGCGTTCGGGATCGGCGTCGGCCTCCTCTACGCGGCGTTCGGCTGGATGCTCGTCCTCGCCGCAGAGAGCAACACGTGGGACGGGCTCACCTTCCCGCTCCTCGGCGGCTTCATCATGGTGGCGCCCTTCTGCGCGACGATCCTCTACGAGATCTCGCGGCGGAAGGAGCACGGCCTCGGCTTCTCCCTCTCCGACGCGCGCGCCATCGTCGCCGGCACGGCGCGGCGGTCGCTCATGATCCTCGGCCTCGTCCTCCTGCTCTGGCTCGGCATCTGGAGCCGCGCGGCCGTCTTCATCTACGCCATCTACTACGGCTTCAGCGCGCCGCCCTTCCTCGAGATGCTGCCGACGCTCCTCACGACCATGGACGGGCTCGAGTTCCTGTTCTGGGGCCACCTCCTCGGCGCGGCGTTCGCGGCCGTCGCCTTCGCCCTCTCGGTCCTCTCCTTCCCCTTCCTCCTCGACCGGGACGCGGACGTCGTGACCGCCATCATCACCTCGTTCAAGACCGTGGTGGCGAGCCCGGTGGTCATGTTCGCCTGGGCGGGCATCATCGGGGCGGTCATGGCCGTCGCGGCGATCCCGGCGTTCCTCGGCTTCGTGGTGGTGCTGCCGCTCTTCGGCCACGCCACCTGGCATCTCTACCGCCGCCTCGTCGCCTCCGACTGACGGGCGCGTTGCCCTCGCCTGCGGGCCCTGCTACGCTTTCCCCTTGATCCTCCGTCCACCGAACAATCTCCAGCTCCCCAAAATCCATGCGCTTTCCGGGCGGCGAACCGCACACACTCCGCCTGAAAGCGCGCTGACTGACGCCATGCTGGAATTCGCGGCGGCCGTCTTCTTCCTCTTCATCACGCCGGGTCCCGGCGTCCTGTCCACGGCGGGGATCGGCTCGGCGTTCGGCGCCCGTGCGGGGCTGTCCTACGTCGTCGGTCTCGGACTCGGGCACAACCTCGTGGCGCTCCTCGTCATCACGGGGATCGCGGCCGCGGCGCTGGCGCTTCCGTGGCTGAGGACGGTCCTCGGCCTCGCCGCAGCGCTCTACCTCCTCTACCTCGCCGCCAAGATCGCCCTCGCGGGGAGCCGCATCGGCTTCATCCACCCGGAGGAGCCGCCGGGATTCGTGAACGGCTTCACCCTCCAGATGATCAACCCCAAGGCCTACGCGGTAAACACGGCGATCTTCTCCGGCTTCGCCTTCATGCCGCAGGACGTGACGGCCGAGATCGCGCTGAAGTTCCTGATCATGAACGCCGTGTGGATCCCGATCCACGCGCTATGGCTCCACGCCGGCGTGACCGTGCGGCGGCTGGAGCTTCCGCCGCGCATCAACAGGATCATCAACGTCGCGATGGCGCTCGCGATGCTCACCGTCGTCGCCCTCGCCGTCGCGTCGCAGTTCTGAGGCGGGGCTTCCGGCGGGACGGGGTCCCTCAGAAGGCGTTCGTCTCGAACACCCTGCGCACGTCGCCGCGCCAGGGGCCGTTGAAGGCGGCGAGGAGTTCGTCGGCGGGGGAGCGGCCGGAGTGGGCGGCATCCTCCAGCGGATTGAGGAAGCCCCGCTCGTCGAGCCCGTCCTCGCTGAGGCGTTCGCGGCGGCGCAGCCCTTCGGAGGCGAGCGCGAGCGCCTCCCGGGCGAGGTCCGCGACGGTGCGGTTGCCGATGGTGGTCGAGAGCCCCGTCCGCGGCACCTCGAGCCACAGGTGCCGCCTGTCCTCTGCCGAGAACTCCGCGACCATCGCGCTCGCCTGGTCGAGGACGCCGCGATCGTAGAGGAGGCCCACCCAGAACGCCGGCAGCGCGCAGATGCGCCGCCACGGGCCGCCGTCCGCACCGCGCATCTCGAGGAAGCGCTTCAGCCGCACCTCGGGGAACAGCGTCGACAGGTGGTTGACCCAGTCGCCCATGGTGGGGCGCTCGCCGGGCAGCGCGTCGAGGTGCCCCTCCATGAAGTCGAGGAAGGTGTTGTCAGTTGCGTCGATGTAGTCGTCGCCGCGCTTGACGAAGTACATGGGCACGTGGAGCGCCCAGTCGACGTAGCGCTCGTAGCCGAACCCCTCGTCGAACACGAACGGGATGGGACCCGAGCGGGCGAGGTCCACGTCGTGCCAGATGGCGGCGCGGTTGGACAGGATCCCGTTGGGCTTTCCCTCCATGAACGGTGAGTTGGCGAAGAGCGCGGTCGCGACCGGCTGGAGCGCGAGGCCGACGCGCATCTTCCTCACCATGTCCGCCTCGTCCTCGAAGTCGAGGTTCACCTGGATGGTGGTGGTGCGGTACATCATGTCGAGGCCGCGGGTGCCGACCTTCGGCATGTAGCGCGTCATGATGCCGTAGCGCTGCTTGGGCATCACGGGCATCTCGTCGTGGGTCCACGTCGGCGCGACGCCGAGGCCGAGGAAGCCGACCCCCATCTCCTCGGCGATCTCGCGCACCTCGGCGAGGTGGCCGTTGGCCTCGCGGCACGTCTCGTGAAGGTTGTCGAGCGGGGCGCCGGAGAGCTCGAACTGGCCGCCCGGCTCCAGCGAGATGGCGCCGCCGCCTGCGGGATCGGCGAGGCCGATGACGTTGCCCCTCTCCTCGATGGGGTCCCAGCCGGTGAGGCGCTGCATGCCCTCGAGGATGGCGCCGATGCCGCGCTCTCCGCCGTAGGGCACCGGCGACAGGTCCGCCGTGTTGAAGGCGAACTTCTCGTGCTCGGTCCCGATCCGGAACCGTTCGGGCGGCTTCTCGCCCTCGCGGATGTGGTCGACGAGTTGCGCGCGATCCTCGATCGGCGTGTCGTCCTGAGTGTCGCGCGCCATGGCACCCCCGTTCAGCGCCGGGAACATAGAAGGGCGGCGGCCGCCGTGCAATCGCGTGTCATGACACGGAAGCTCTGCCGCGGCGGAACGGCAACGCCGCCTCAGGTCGAGGGATGGGCGGCCTCCACGAGGGCGAGAAGGGCGACCGCGGCGGTGTCCGCCCGCAGCACCCGCGGCCCCAGCGAGACCCTGACCGCGCGCGGCGAGAAGAGCGCCCGCTCGGCCACCGAGAAGCCGCCCTCGGGGCCAACGAGGACGGCGAGCGGCGGCGCTGCCGCGCGGATCGCCGCCACGGCGTCCCCCTCCTCCCCCGCGAGCGCCTCGTCTGCGACGACGAGGGTGCGCCCGCCGAGAGCGCCGAGGAAGTCGACGAGCGGCACCGGGTCGACGATCTGCGGCACCGAGAGGATGCCGCACTGCTCGCACGCCTCGACGATGTTGGCCGAGAGGCGCTCGCGGTTGATGCGGCGGACCTGGCCGTGCTGCGTCAGCACGGGGACGAGGCGGCCCGCCCCCATCTCCGTCGCCTTCTCCACCATGTAGTCGAGGCGCGCCTGCTTGAGGGGGGCGAAGGCGACCCAGAGCGAGGGCGGCGGCGTCTGCCCGCGCAGCCTCTCGCCGGCCACGAGCCGGCCCGCCTTCTTGCCGAGGCTCTCCACGATGCCGCGCCACTCGCCGTCCCGCCCGTTGAAGACGTGGACCGAGCCGCCCGGCGCGAGGCGAAGGACGTTCCTCAGGTAGTTCACCTGGCCCTGGTCGAGCTCCACCGGGCCGGGGAGGTCGGCTGAGACGAAGAGGCGGGGAGCGTTGAAGTCCTGCAAGGCACGGGTGTTCCGGTGGCGGCGTCCGACCCCTATGATAGGGCGATGAGCGCCACATTCGCATTCCCCGAGGACGAGCCGGAGCCGGCGCGCTCGAACGTCGCCGAGTTCACGGTCTCCGAGCTGTCGCGCGCGGTGAAGCGCACTGTGGAGGACGGCTTCGGCCAGGTGCGTGTGCGCGGCGAGATCTCCGGCTTCCGCGGCCGCCACTCCTCCGGCCACGCCTACTTCTCCCTGAAGGACGCCGACGCCTGCCTCGACGCGGTGGTCTGGCGCAGCGCATTCGACCGCCTGCGCGTGAAGCCCGAGGAGGGGCTCGAGGTGGTCGCCTCGGGGCGGCTGACGACGTTCCCGAAGAAGTCGAACTACCAGATCGTCATCGACCAGATCGACGTCGCGGGCGTCGGCGCGCTCATGAAGCTCCTGGAGGAGCGGCGCAAGAAGCTCGCCGCGGAGGGGCTGTTCGACGAGGCGCGCAAGCGGCCGCTCCCCGCGCTCCCCCGCGTCATCGGGGTCGTCACATCGCCGACTGGCGCCGTCATCCGCGACATTCTCCACCGCGTGGCCGACCGCTTCCCCTCCCGCGTGGTCGTCTGGCCCGTGCGCGTTCAGGGGGAGACGAGCGGTGCCGAGGTGGCGGCCGCCGTCGCGGGGTTCGCCGGCGACTACGGGGGACCGCGGCCCGACGTCATCATCGTTGCACGCGGCGGCGGCAGCGTCGAGGACCTCTGGGGCTACAACGACGAGGCGGTGGTGCGTGCCGTCGCGGCCTCGCCGATCCCGGTCGTCTCGGCGGTGGGCCACGAGACGGACTGGACGCTGATCGACCACGCCGCAGACCACCGCGCGCCGACGCCGACGGGCGCCGCCGAGCGGGTGTTGCCGGTGCGCTCCGAATGCCTCGCGACGCTCGCCGATCGGGCGCGCCGGCTCGACGTGGCGATGGCGACACACCTTCACCGCCGCACGGCGGACCTTCGCCTGCTGTCGCGGGGTCTGCCGGTCGGGTCGGCGCTCCTCCAGGCGCCGCGCCAGCGGCTCGACTATGCGGGGGACCGCCTGTCGGGCGCTCTCTTCCGCCAGGCGGCGGACGCGCGGCACCGTTTCGTGGCCGTCGCCGCGCGGCTGACCCCGCGCACCGCCGCCGAGCCTCTGCGGCAGGGGCGGGAGCGGCTCGGCGTGCAGCACCGGCGGCTCGTCCGCGCCGTCGACGCCGCCCTCGACGATGCCCGCCGCCTGGCCGACCGGACGGGCGCCCGCCTCGCGCCGCACCTCCTCGAGCGCCGGATCGCCGAGGCCACACTGTCGCTCGGCCGCGTCGATGCGCGGAAGGAGAGGGCCGTCAGCACGGTGCTGTCGGCGGCGGCGTCCCGCCTGTCGGGCGCGGCGAAGCTCCTCGCCGCGGTGTCCTACGAGCGCGTTCTCGACCGCGGCTTCGCCCTCGTGCGGCGCGCGAGCGACGAGCCGGTCCGCTCGGCGGGCGACGTGGCGAAGGGCGAGGCGCTCCAGATCCAGTTCGCCGACGGGCGCGTGAACGTGGTGGAAGCCTCCGCGCCCCCCCGCGCCGCGAAGGCCTCAGCCCGCCCCGTCCGCCGCTCCCGCAAGGTGTCGGACGATCAGGGCGTTCTCTTCTGAGCCGGCCACTGCCGCCTTCAGGGCGGCGCGGAGGCGTGCGAACCTCGCACCGGCCGCCAGCCGCCCGACGGTCCCCTTGAGCCAACAGGCGACGGAGGTGCCGATCGCGCGCCGCGCCGTGATCATGACCGTCGCCGGGCCGGCAAGGCTCCCTCCCCCGCGCCGCCTCCCGTGCGCCGCCTCCCCTGCGCCGCCTCCTGTGCATTGCGGCCGGTCCGTTGACCCCTCGTCAACCAATCTCGGCCAGCGTCCAGAAGCGTTTCGAAGGATCATTGCGCGTGCGGACGGCGACAAACGAAATGATTGTGTGCTGTCGCAAAATCGTTTCGGGGTTTCGTTAATGAGTCCGCGGCTGCCCTCGCTGACCGCCTTGCGGGCGTTCGAGGCGGCGGCGCGTCACATGAGCTTTGCGGCCGCGGCGGAAGAGCTCTCGGTCACCCCCGCGGCGCTCTCCTTCCAGATCAAGAGCCTCGAGGAGGCGCTGGGTGCGCCCCTCTTCGTGCGCCTCACCCGTGCCGTGGAGCTGACGGCGGCGGGGCGGGCTCTGGTGCCCGACGTCAGCCGCGGCTTCGAGTCGCTGCGGGCCGGCTGGAAGGCGGCGCACATCACGCTCTCGGCGAACCGCCTCACGGTGACGGCTGACCCGGCGTTCACGACGAAGTGGCTCGTCCCCGAGCTCGGCCGCTTCGCGAGCGCCCATCCCGACATCGAGCTGCGCTTCGTGACGACGCTCGCGAAGCTCGACTTCGCGCGCGACGGCGTCGACCTTGCGATCAGCTTCGGGCTTGCGAACGACGAGGGTCTTTTCAGCGACGCCTTCGCCCCCGACCACGTCCTGCCCGTCATGCGGCCGGAGATCGCCGAGCGGGCGGCCGCGCCGGCGGATCTCCTGAACGAGACGCTGATCGGCGAGGCGAGCCTGGACTTCCTGAGGGCGAGACCCGACTGGCCGAGATGGCTGAAGGAGGCCGGCGTGGAGGTTCCCGCGGATTTCGCCGTGACGACGCTGGAGCGGGCGGACCAGGCCGTGGACGCCGCCCTCGCGGGATCTGGCGTGGCGCTGGCACGCTTTTCCATGGCGCGGTCTGCCCTCGGGGCCGGCGCGCTCGTCGCGCCCTTCGAGCCCGCACTCCTGACGCCGGCGCACCTGCGCGTCGTGTGTCCCCTCGGCGAGGAGGAGCGGCCGGCCGTGCGGGCCTTTCGCGATCATCTTCTCGCGGAGGCGGCGAAGGACGCTGTCTTCCTCGAGGGGCGGCGCGTCGTCCGGGTGGGCTGAGCGTGGCGCGCCGAACAAACACCAGCGGGTTGCGCCGCGCAAAAGTGGTTTTCGCAACACAGTGTACCGACCCGCTGCGACCGCAAGGCTCACGAACCCTTGATCCTGGACCCAACAGTCTTGAGAACGCGTTTAATGCGCGCGAGGCGAACGTTGCGCAGGGGCCAGCGGCGGGATGCCGTGCCAACACTGCCGGGGCCCGACCAGGGGAAGCGAGGAATGTCGGAGAAGCGTGACTTGATGAGCCGTCGCACGTTCTGCGTGCTGGGGGCGACAGCGGCGACGGCTGCACTGACGGGCTGCGTCGCCGAGGGCGAGGGCTTCTCGAGCGCCGCGCTCGGCTACCGCCCGGTGCCGCAGCTCGGCTCGCCCGAGAGGGAGCCTTTCAAGGTGCCGCGGGTGGACATGAACCGCATCCCGCGCGAGTTCCACCGGCAGTACGTGAAGCACTCCGGCAGGTACAGGCCGGGCACGCTGGTCGTCGACACGGCGAACCGTCACCTCTACCTCATCGGCGAAGGCGACGAGGCGATCCGCTACGGCATCGGCGTCGGCCGCGCGGGCTTCGCCTGGGGCGGACAGGCGCGCATCGGCCGCAAGGCGAAGTGGCCGCGGTGGACCCCGCCGCCTGCGATGATCCGCCGCGAGCCGGAGCTGAAGAAGTATGCCGGCGGCATGGACGGCGGCCCCGCGAACCCGCTCGGCGCGCGCGCCCTCTACCTCTACAAGGGCGGCCGCGACACGCTCTACCGCCTGCACGGCACGAACGAGCCCCTGTCCATCGGGCAGGCCATGTCGTCCGGCTGCATCCGCATGCTGAACACGGACGTCATCGACCTCTACGAGCGCGTTCCGGTCGGCTCGACGGTGGTCGTCGTCCACGGAGAGGCCTCGGTCTGACGGGCTCCGCGGCGGGCGCCTGCCCGCGCCGGCCGGCCGCTCAATCGGCCGGCGCACGCCCCGTGAGGCGGAAGGTTCCGACAACGGCGCCGTCCTCGAGGCGGCGCACCTCGATGCGTGGGTCCTCCCCGCCGACAACGATCACGAGACTGTCTCCCCCCACCGAAGCCGAGCGCAGGTCATCAGCCGGCACCGGGACGTCCACGGTCACGGGGTCGCGCACGCTCGCCGTGTTCTCCGAGACGCGATAGATCACCGCGACGAGGACGGCGAGAAAGCCGATTCCCATGATGCCGGCCGAGAAGGCGAGGAGCCGCGTGAGCTTCTGCCGCACGCGCTCCATCGCGGGATCGAGCTCGGTGTCCTGTTCGGGTTCCGTCACGGGCGCTCCATGGAAGACGAGGACGATGACGATGACGATGACGAGGCGGCTTTCGGCGGCGGGGCGGCCTCGGGGATCGTGACGGTGCGCGCCGACGCCGCGGGTCGCGCGGACGCCGTTCTCGCCCGTGCGCTGCCCGACCTCAGCCGCACACGCGTCGCTGCGCTGATAAGGGCTGGCGCCGTGGAACTCAACGGCGCCCCGCTCGCGACCCCCTCCGCGAAGGTCGCCGCGGGCGACGCACTGGCGGTCGCCGTCCCGCCGCCCGCGCCCGCCGAGCCGCTGCCGGAGGCGATCCCCCTCGACATCCTCCACGAGGACGCTGCGGTGATCGTGGTGAACAAGCCTGCGGGGCTCGTCGTTCACCCCGCGGCGGGGCACCCGGGCGGCACGCTCGTCAACGCGCTCCTCGCCCATTGTGCCGGCAGCCTATCCGGAATCGGCGGTGTCCTGAGGCCCGGCATCGTGCATCGTCTCGACAAGGACACGTCAGGGGTGATGGTGGTCGCCAAGAGCGACGCGGCGCACAGGGCGCTCGCAGCGCAGTTCGCCGACCACGGGCGGACCGGCCCCCTGAGGCGGCGCTACGACGCTCTCGTCTGGGGCGTGCCGGAGCCGCCGTCAGGGACGATCGACAGGCCGATCGGGCGTCATCCGGCCGAGCGGCAGAAATTCTCGGTGACGGGGTCTGGAAAGCGTGCCATGACACATTATGTCATGGTTCATGGGTGGGGAGAGGTGTCGCGGGTGGCGTGCACCCTCGAGACGGGGCGCACGCATCAGATCCGCGTGCACATGGCCTCGATCGGCCATCCCCTCCTCGGCGACCCCCTGTACGGTGCGGGCTTCTCGACGAAGGCGGCGCGTCTGGGCGCCGGGGCGAGGGCGGCGCTAAAGGGGCTAGGGCGGCAGGCCCTTCACGCCGCGCATCTGGCCTTCGCCCATCCATCGACGGGTGCGGCCATGACCTTCGACGCGCCTCCGCCAGAGGACTTCACGCGACTCGTGGAGGCGCTGAACCGCGAGGCTCGGGCCTCCCGGGGATGAACGGATCGTCACTTGCCAGCCCCACCCCTGCCGGGTGAGGTTGACTGCGATCCACAGAACACTACATCGAGCGGTCCGCGGTGCTGTCGGACCGCGCGCGCGCTGCCCTTGAAGGGGGCGCACAGTCGTAAGGAGGGACCAGTCTCATGGCCCAGTCGCTACCGGTGATCGCGTCAGGCGAGGCGGGCCTGTCGCGTTACCTCGACGAGATCCGCAAGTTCCCGATGCTGGAGCCCCAGCAGGAATACATGCTCGCCAAGGCGTATCTCGAGCATGACGATTCGGAAGCCGCGCACAAGCTCGTCACCAGCCATCTCCGTCTCGTGGCGAAGATCGCCATGGGTTACCGCGGTTACGGTCTGCCTATCTCCGAGGTCATCTCGGAAGGCAACGTCGGCCTGATGCAGGCCGTGAAGCGCTTCGATCCGGAGAAGGGGTTCCGCCTCGCGACCTACGCGATGTGGTGGATCAAGGCCGCGATTCAAGAATATATTCTGCGCTCGTGGAGCCTCGTCAAGCTCGGCACGACGGCGAACCAGAAGCGCCTGTTCTTCAACCTGCGCAAGGTGAAGAGCTCCATCCAGGCGCTCGAGGACGGTGACCTCAGGCCCGACCAGGTGGCCGCCATCGCCGAGAAGCTGAACGTTCCGGAGTCGGACGTGATCTCCATGAACCGGCGGCTCGCGGGCGATTCCTCGCTCAACGCGCCGATCAGGCAGGAGGCCGATTCGGGCGAGTGGCAGGACTGGCTGGTGGACGATTCGGTCAGCCAGGAGGAGATCCTCGCGGAGAACGAGGAGCTCGACAACCGCCGCCAGCTTCTCAGGAACGCGCTCGGCGTGCTCAACGAGCGCGAGCGGCGGATCTTCGAGATGCGCCGCCTCGCCGAGGAGCCGATGACGCTGGAGGCCCTCTCGTCCGAGTTCGGCGTCTCCCGCGAGCGCGTCCGCCAGATCGAGGTGCGCGCGTTCGAGAAGGTGCAGAAGGCCGTCATGCGCGCCGCGCGCGAGGCCGAGCAGCGCAGCACCCAGGCCCTCGCCAGCCCGGCTGCCTGAGGCGCACCAGCGGGCACGAAAACGGGGCCGCCTCCAGGGCGGCCTTTTTCGTGGGCGGCGACGCTCAGGCCAGCCCCGGACAAGACTCTCGCGTCAAACAGGTATGCGAGCGGCGAGGCCCTTCTCCTCCGCCGCCACTTCCGCGGGGGGATTTTCCATGGGACAAGCATCGACGATCACGGCCACCCGCCCATCTGACAGGCGAGAGAAACGTCATGCGAGACCGTCGGCAGCCGCCATGCTGACCCGCGCCAGCCGGCGGACCATCTCGTTCGGCCTTCAGACAGTGCTCGGCCTGCGCCGCAAGGGCTTCTTCATCCCCATGCGCAACGCCGAGACGGCGGCCGCCTGGGCGCACAGGCCCTACGAATCGCTGATGCCCCTCTTCCGCGCCGCCGAGGGCGCGATGGAGGCGAACCTCTCCGCCATCGAGACGTATCGGGCGGACCTGTCGCGTCTCAAGGGTCCGCCGCCCCAGCCGCGCTTCGACCAGTCATGGTTCCCGAGGCTCGACGCGGCGGCGCTCTACGTTCTCGTGCGCCAGCTCGCTCCCGGCCGCATCGTCGAGGTGGGATCCGGCCACTCCACCCGCTTCATGGCCCGCGCCATGAAGGACGGCGATCTCGACACCCTCCTCACCGCCATCGACCCCGAGCCACGCGCCGACCTCACCGGCCTGCCGCTGAAGCTCATCCGCAGCCCCCTGCAGGACGCCGGCCTCGCACCGTTCGAGCGCCTCGCCCCGGGTGACCTTCTGGTGGTCGATTCGAGCCACGTCATGATGCCGGGGACGGACGTCGACATCATCCTCAACCACGTGATCCCGAGCCTTCCGCGCCGGGTGCACGTGCTGTTCCACGACATCTTCCTGCCCTTCGCCTATCCTGCCGAGTGGCCCTTCACCATCTACAACGAGCAGAACGGTGTCGCAGCGCTCCTCACGGGCGGGCGCGCCGAGATCCAGTTCTCGAGCGCATGGCTCGTGAACCAGATGGCGGACGTGCTGGAGCAGACCTGGATCGGACGCCAGCCCCTTCGCCTCGGCGCGCGTGAAAGCGCGCTCATCCTGCGCCTCAACTGAGGCCGGAAGGGGCACGCCCCCGCATCCCGCGGGGGCGCTCCCACCATGCCGACGCCGACAAAGCGGGGTGAGCGCTGGCCCTCAGCGCGGCTGCGGGACGATGCGCAGATAGGGCTTCTTCGCCTCCCAGCCGTCGGGGAACTTCTTGCGCGCCTCCTCGTCGGAGAGGGCGGTCACGATGATGCAGTCCTCGCCGCTCTGCCAGTTCACCGGCGTCGCCACCTGATGCCTCGCGGTGAGCTGGAGCGAGTCGATGACCCGGAGGATCTCGTTGAAGTTGCGGCCGGTCGACGCCGGGTAGTTCATCGACAGCTTGATCTTCTTGTCGGGCCCGATCACGAACACCGACCGCACCGTCAGCGTGTCGTCCGCATTCGGATGGATCATGTTGTAGAGCGTCGCCACCTTGCGGTCGTGGTCGGCGATCAGCGGGAAGTTGAGCGCGGCGCCCTGGGTCTCCTCGATGTCGGCCGCCCAGCCGTCATGATCCTCGAGCTTGTCGACCGACAGTCCGAGGACCTTCACGCCGCGCTTGTCGAACTCGTCCTTCAGTTTCGCCGTATAGCCGAGCTCGGTGGTGCACACCGGCGTGTAGTTCTTCGGGTGCGAGAACAGGATCGCCCAGCTTCCTTCGATGTAGTCGTGGAAGCGGATCGGACCCTCCGTGGTCTGAGCCTCGAAATCGGGCGCGACGTCGCCGATCTGAAGTGCCATTGAAAAACCCTCCCTCGGGCCGGCGGGGTCGCCGGCGGTCAGCCTCACATCGCCTTGTTGCGCGGATCGTTCAAGCCCCATTATGTGCCATGGCACCCGATCCGCGGAAGGCCGCTGAAGGCCCCCGGAGGCCGTCCAGCGACAGACACCACACCCCTCGCCCACCGCCAGCCGGTGCCAGACCTCGCCGGTCTTCCTCGCCGGACTCCCGCGCCGGTCCTTCGGTCTGTGGCGGCACGGTGTCCGCCGAGGGCGCCGGCCGCGGCCCCTCGCCCCCTCGACCCCTCCGTGATGATCGCCGTCTGCCGCGGGCCGGACTGCCCCATCTGCAAGGGCGATCCGGGCGCGCTCCAGACTCCGGCAGCCTTCTCGTGCGGCCCGGCTGGAGGCTCTGTTCCGCGCGCAGTCCGGTCGATGCCGTTCGCCCAGCCCCGCCTCGAGGACGACCTCTCCGCCACCGACGCGGTCACCGCGCGCGACCATCCGCCCGCGGCGGTCGTCTCGCTCCCCGCCGCCGCGCGACTCCCCGCCGCCGCCAGACCCCCGCCGCCGCCTGACGGATCAGGGCAGCTCCACGGCGTAGGTGGAGAGGTCGGGCAGGTCCGACACCAGCCCGGCCGCCTCCATGAAGTCCGCGAAGCGCGCATAGCCCTCGGTATCGAGCGCCTTCGGGTCCCGCGCGAACGTCGGCAGGGTGTCGTCGAAGGCCTGCCTGTTCAGAGCGTCGTCGATGTCGGGCGCTACCTCGAAGAAGAGGGCTTCGGCCTCCTCAGGGTTCTCCTTCATCCACAGGGTCGCGGCCTCGACGGCCTCGAGGAAGCGGGCGACTGCGGGATCGTCCGCCCTGTCCTCGCGGACGATGTAGATCAGCTCCTCGTAGGACGGCACGCCGTGCTCCTCCGGCAGGAAGGCGCGGCCCTCGCGCCCCTCGAGGCGGATCTGCGTCAGCTCGAAGTTGCGGAAGGCGCCGATCACGGCGTCGACCCGGCCCGACAGGAGCGCCGGCGTCAGCGCGAAGTTCACGTTCACGAGGGTGAGGTCCGAGAGCTCGAGGCCGACGGTCGCGAGCATGCGCCCCAGAAGCGCGTCCTCGAACCCGCCGACGGAGTAGCCGACGGTCGCGCCGTCGAGATCCTCGAGGCTCTGGATCGGCCCGTCGGCGAGCGTCACGAGGCTGTTGAGCGGCGAGGCGACGAGTGTGCCGACGCGCACCACTGGGAGCCCCTCGTCCACCTGCTGGTAGAGGCTCGGCTGGTAGGTGACTGCGACATCGCCCTGCCGCGCGGCGACGAGGCGCGGCGGCGCCGACGGATCGGCGGGGGCGATGAGCTCCACCTCGAGCCCGCGCGCTTCGAACTCACCCCGCGCCTCGGCGAGGAGGAGGGGTGCGTGGTCGGGGTTCACGAACCAGTCGAGGAGGACTGTGAGCCTGTCCTGCGCGGCCGCCGGCAGCGGTGCGGCGGCGAGCAGAACGGCGAGAACGGCGGATGGAAGTCGCATGGAGGGTTTCCGGATCCGGATGAATTTGGCGCGCCCGCACGGGTGGCGGTGGCGGGCGGTGGCGTCACAGGTGTTGGAGAGACGCGGAGGCGCGCTCACCACAGGATTGTGGCGGCGGATCGCCTCGGCATCAATGGCTTTCGGCGCTCCGTGCCCCGAGCCGGGGCGACGTGGGCCTGCGGACCGCGGGGAGCCGCGTGGGGATGCTATCCCGCGACGCGGACTGCCGGAGATGCCGACGCCGGTAGCGCGCGCCGCCGGCGCCACCGGGAGCTGCTTCACCTCGCCCCCCGCGCCAGCGTTCCGCCCGAGGCCGACGCAGCCGACGGGCGGGCCGACCGACATCGCGCCGATGAAGACGCCGCGCGGACGCACCGTGGCGTGCGCAGCAGGGTCGGGCGACAGCGACACGTCGAGCCGCCATCGTAGCGGCGGACGCGCTCGCCTGACCGGCCAGCACCCCGGACGGTCCCGTCCTTCGCGCCTGTCGTCACGATCGAAGGTCGGGGCTTCGAGAGGCCGTCACCGGTCCGCCGGAGGCCGCGTCTCCTCCACCACCCAGCCACCGAACGCCGCGGTCGCGGCTGATTCGCCGAAGACGACGAAGGCGGGAACCTCGTAGGGGTGCGCGGCGAGGAGGGCGTCGCGCAGGGCCTCCACCCTGTCGGGCGCCGTCTTGAGGATGGCGGCGACTTCCTCACCGGCATCGGCCCGCCCCTCCCAGCGGAAGACGGCGACCATGCCGGGGAAGAGGTTGGCGCAGGCGACGAGGCGCCGGTCGAGCAGCCCCGATGCGATCCGCCTCGCCGTCTCCATGTCGGGAAACGTCGTGTAGACGAGCGCGACGGGGACCGGAACGCTCACGGCAGGGCTCCGGAGACGGCGGCGGCGCAGCGCATCAGACGGTCTTCAGCTGCGCGGCCGGGCGGCCTGCGGCGTCGAGCGCCTGCGTGAGATCGGCGACAATGTCCTTCGGATCCTCGAGGCCCACCGAGAGGCGGAGCAATCCCTCGGTGATGCCGAGCTCTGCGCGCTGCTCGTCCTTAAGGTTCTTGTGGGTGGTGGTCGCGGGGTGCGTCAGGAGGCTCTTGGCGTCGCCGAGATTGTTCGACAGCTTCACGAGCCGGAGCGCGTTGGCGAAGCGGAACGCTGCCTCCCGCCCTCCGGCCACCTCGAAGGCGACGAGCGTGCCGCCACGCTCCATCTGCCGCCGCGCCAGCGCCGCCTGCGGATGGTCGTCGCGGCCGGGGTAGACGACGCGCGAGACGGCCGGGTGCGTCGCGATGGCGTCGGCCACCTTCTCGGCGCCCTCCGTCTGCGCCCGCACCCTGAGCGGCAGGGTCTCGAGCGACTTCAGGAGGACCCAGGCGTTGAACGGGGACAGGGCCGGGCCGGTCTGCTTCAGGATGACGTCGAGGTTGTCCGCGATCCACTTTCGCGACGATAGGATCACGCCGCCGAGGCAGCGGCCCTGCCCGTCCACGTGCTTCGTCGCGGAATAGACGACGATGTCCGCGCCGAGTGTCATGGGCTTCTGCCACAGGGGGGTCGCGAACACGTTGTCGACGACGACGAGGGCCTCGGGCGCCTTCTCGTCGCGGATGCGCGCCACCCCCTCGATGTCGACGAGGGACAGCGTCGGATTGGTGGGGCTCTCCATGAAGAAGACGCGGGTCTGCGGGCGCACCGCGGCGGCCCAGGCGTCGAGATCCGTCCCGTCGATCAGGGTCGACTGCACGCCAAAGCGGGGAAGGAAGGTCTCGACGACGTAGCGGCAGCCGCCGAAGAGGGCTGCCGAAGCGACCACGTGGTCGCCCGCCTTGAGGGCCGCGACCATGGTGGCGGTCACGGCGGCCATGCCGGACGCGGTGCCGCGGGCGGCCTCGGCGCCCTCCAGCATCGCCATCCGCTCCTCGAACATCGCGACTGTGGGGTTGCCGTAGCGGGAGTAGACGTAGCCGTCCGCCTCGCCGGCGAAGCGGGCCATGGCCTCCTCGGCCGAGGGATAGACGAAGCCCTGCGTCAGGAACAGCGCCTCCGACGTCTCGCCGTGCTGCGAGCGCTCGGTGCCGCCGTGCACGAGCTGCGTCGCGAGGCCCCATTCGTGCGCGTCCATCAGTCCCTCCAGAACACCGGCGTGAACAGGATCAGCACCGTCATGATCTCGAGCCGGCCGAGGAGCATGACGAAGGAGAGGAGCCACAGCTCGAACTCGCCGAGCGGCGCGAAGTTGCCGGCCGGCCCGATGGTCTCCCCGAGGCCCGGCCCGACGTTTGTGAGCGCCGTCTGCGCCCCCGTCAACGCCGTGATGAAATCCTGCCCCGCCAGCGACAGGGCGAGGATCGTGAAGGCGTAGATCAGGAAAAAGGCGATGAAGAAGATGACCACCGAATCGTAGACGTCCTGCTCGATGATCCTCTCGCCGAAGCGCAGCGGCTTGACGGCGTTCGGGTAGACCAGACGGGCGAAGGCGCGGCGGAGCGCCTGGAAGACGATGATGAACCGGTAGACTTTGATCCCGCCCGTCGTCGAGCCGGAGCACCCGCCGATGAACGTCAGGATGAAGAAGACGCCGAACGCGAACTGGCCCCACACGGCATAGTCGTCGGAGGAGTAGCCCGTGGTGGTGACGACCGAGACGACGTTGAAGGTTGCCTGCGTCAGCGCCGTCTCGAAATCGATGTTGCGCGACGTCTCGAGCCAGAAGGTGAGGGCGAGGATGGTGACGACGAGCCCCGCGAAGTAGGTGCGCACCTGCCAGTCGCGCCACAGGGTGAGGCGGCCGCGGACGAGGAACTCCACGTAGAGCACGAACGGCAGGGCGCCGAGGAGCATGAAGACGACGGCCGCCCACAGGAGCCGCGAATCCTCGAAGAAGCCGAAGGATCGGTCGTGGGTGGAGAAGCCGCCGGTCGCCACCGTCGTCATCGCGTGGTTCACGGCGTCGAAGAAGTCCATCCCGAGGGCGGCGTAGACGATGGCGCACGTGATGGTGATGGCGAGATAGATGAAGGCGAGGGCGCGGGTGACCGAGGCGATCCGCGGCAGCGCCTTGTCGGAGCGGTCCGAGTTCTCGGTGCGGAAGATCTGCATCCCGCCGATCCTGAGGAACGGGAACAGGAAGAGCCCGATGGCGATGATCCCGATCCCGCCGAACCACTGGAGCATGGAGCGCCACAGGAGGAACGAGCGCGGCATCGAGTCGAGCTCCGACAGGACGGTGGCGCCCGTGGTGGTGAGGCCGCTCATCGCCTCGAAGAAGGCGCCCGCCGTGGTGATCCTGAGCGGCGAGAGCCAGAAGGGGACCGCCGCGCACGTCACCGAGACGAGCCAGATGACGGTGGTGAGGAGGAAGCCGAAGCGCGGCGTGAAGGCGGGGATCGGCTCGCGCAGGGAGACGATGCCGAGGAGCGCGACGCAAGACACACCGCCGGCTGAGACGGCGAAGACCGACCAGGTGGGCCGCCCGTCGCCGGCGTCCACCAGCGCCGGGATGACCATCGCGATCGACAGGAACAGCGCGAAGATGCTCGCGATGTAGAGCGCGGGCCGCAGGTGCTGGATGGCGCGCGGTGTGTGGCGTCTGCGATCGATCTCTCGGGTCAGGTCAGCCACGATCCGCCTCTGCCGCGGTAGGCCTGCGCCAACCGCACAACCCGGCGCGGCGCCCTCGCAGGACCGGGCGCCCCCGCGGCGCCGCCGTGATCGTGCCGTTTATCCGAAGGCGCCCTCTTTGCAAAGCCGCCCGGCGACCCGCGGGAGGGGACGCGCCGCCGTGAATCGCGCTATGGCGCGGGCTGTGGCGCGGCGCCGCACGCCGCACGCCGCAAGACGGGAAAGATCGAGGGAGCTCCCATGCGCATTCTGGTGATCGGCCATGCGGGCCAGGTGGCGACGGCCCTGCGCGAGCGGGGTGAGGCGACGGGGCGCGACGTCGTCTGCCGCGGGCGGCCCGAGGCGGACCTTCTCGACCCCGCGAGCCTCACGCGGGCGGTGGACGAGGTCGCGCCGACGGTCGTCGTGAACGCTGCCGCCTACACGGCCGTCGACGCGGCCGAGGAGGACGAGGCCGCGGCCCGCGCCCTCAACGCGACAGGCCCCGGCGTCCTCGCGAACCTGTGCGCCGCCCGCGGCATTCCATTCGCCCACATCTCCACCGACTACGTGTTCGACGGGACACTCGACAGGCCCTATCGCGAGGACGATCCCGTCGCCCCGCAGAGCGCCTACGGGCGGACGAAGGCGGCGGGCGAGGCCGCGGTGGCACAGGCGGGCGGCAAGGCGCTCGTCCTCAGGACGGCGTGGGTGTACGCGCCGTTCGGGAAGAACTTCGTGAGGACCATGCTGCGGGTCGGCGCCGAACGCGACCACCTGCGCGTGGTCGACGACCAGTTCGGCAACCCCACGTCGGCACTCGACATCGCCGACGCGATCCTCGCCCTCTCGGAGCGCACGGGCGAGTGGCCCGACGGGCCGGACATTCTCCACCTCGCGGGCGCTGGCGAGACGAACTGGCACGCCTTCGCCGAGGCGATCTTCTCCTTCTCGCCCCACCACCCGCGGGTTGAGGCGATCCCAACGTCGGCCTATCCGACGCCGGCCCGCCGCCCGGCCAATTCCTGCCTCGACTGCGGCAAGCTCCTCACCACCTACGGCATCGCCCTCCCCCACTGGCGCGACAGCGTGCGAACGGTGGTGGAGCGGCTCGTCGCCTGAGGCGGAAAGGGCGAGGGACGGCGACAAACAAAAAGGGGCCGCTCTGGGCGGCCCCAAGTTCGTCGAAGGTGGATGTGCCGCACCCGACCGGGGGGCCGACCGGAGCACAGCGACAGACAAATGGGCGAGCACCCCCTTCGGTTCCCGCACCGCGCGAAAAAAATTTCGACACTCCGGCGACCGATGTCCGACGCGGCTGCGGCGAGGCCGCGTGCCGGCCCCCGGGTGCGGGGCGGGCGACGGCGCGCGCAGGCCGACGGCGGGTCGGGCGGCGCGGACGCAGGATCGAGGTTTCCGGGAGGCTGGAGCGGGCGATGGGGATCGAACCCACGACATCAAGCTTGGGAAGCTTGCGTTCTACCACTGAACTACACCCGCACTAAGCCTACATTTCGCCGCGCCGCCTGGCTTGTCAAGGGAGCCCCGCGCGCGCCGGTGCGCGCAGCGGCCGCCATGCCGGCGCGACTTGACCATCGGCCGCAAGGCCACCAAAGGAAGCAAGCGCCCGTGCGCCGTGGAGGATTGAAGTTGCTCGAGCCGGTCCGCCGCCTTCTGGAAGCCAGGGGATGGGAGACGTTCATCCTCAGCCTCATCATCGTGAACGCCGCCATCCTCGGCCTCATGACGTCCGAGGCCGTCATGGCCGAGGCGGGGGAGCTCCTCCTCGTCCTCGACACGGCGATCCTCGCCGTCTTCGTGGTGGAGATCGCGATGCGCATCGCGGTCCATCGTCTCGCCTTCTTCCGCGACGCCTGGAGCCTCTTCGACTTCTTCGTCGTGGCGATCGCGCTCGTGCCGGCGACGGGCGAGTTCTCGGTGCTGCGGGCGCTGCGGATCCTGCGCGTCCTGCGCCTCGTCTCGATGGTTCCCTCGCTGCGCCGCGTGGTGAACGGCCTCGTCGCGGCGTTGCCGGGGATGGGCTCCATCGTCCTCCTGATGGTCATCGTCTTCTACGTCTTCGCCGTGATGGCGACGTCGCTCTACGGCGCCACCTTCCCCGAGTGGTTCGGCTCCATCGGCGCGTCGGCCTACTCGCTGTTCCAGATCATGACGCTGGAGTCCTGGTCGATGGGCATCGTGAGGCCGGTGATGGAGGCCCATCCCTACGCCTGGGCCTTCTTCGTGCCGTTCATCATGGTGACGGCGTTCGCGGTGCTGAACCTGTTCATCGGCATCATCGTGTCGGGGATGCAGCAGGAGGTGGAGGAGGAGGCCGCCGCGAGCCGCGACGTCCTCATGGAGGAGAGCCACGCGATCCACGACGAGATCCGCCAGCTTCGCGAGGAGGTTCGCACGCTGACGGCGACCGTGCGAGAGCTGACGCCGACGCGCTGAGGCGACGGTGACCCGTCTCGTCCTGCTCCACGCCGCGACGCGCGACCGGCACGATTTTCGCGCGCTCCTCGACGTCCTGCCCGAGCTCGCCGGGGACGCGCTGCCGCTCGACCTTCTCGGCCACGGCGATGCGCCGCGCGCGCCGCGCTACCGCCTCACGGACTTCGCCGACGCCGCGCAGGCCGCCATGGGGGACGACCCAGTCGTTCTCTACGGCCATTCGCTCGGCGGGCTCGTGGCGGCTGCGGTGGCGTCGCGCCGGCCAGGACAGGTGGCCGGTCTCGTCCTCGAGGACCCGCCGGTCTTCGGCTCGCAGCTTCCGCGTCTTCTCGAGACGAGCTTCTACCGCGGGTTCATGGCGCTGAAGTCCCTGATGGAGGGGCCGGGCGCTGGCCGGACCGGCCGGGAGTGGGAGGCCGACGTCGCGAACTGGCCGTCGGGGCACGGGCGCTCCACGATGGCGCAGGTGTTCGGCCCGCGGGGCGTCGCGATGCGGGCGCGCCAGATCGCCCGCTTCGACCCGGCGGTGATCGGCGCCATGGTGTCCGGCGAGCTCCACGAGGGGTTCGACATCATGGCAGCGCTCCGGTCCGTCGCGTGTCCTGCCGTCGTCCTCGTCGGGGAGGAGGGGCGCAACAGCGCGCTCTCCCGGGCCGATGTGGCGCGGCTCGCCGGGGAGACGCCGCTTCGCGTCGAGAGGGTCGCCGGCGAGGGGCATTTCATCCACGAGACGCTTCCCGCGCCTTGCGCGGCGGCCGTGCGGCGGGTCCTCGAGCCTGTCCGGTGACCCTCCGTCCGGTGACCCTCCGTTCGCCGGACGCACTCCGGCCCCTCATGTCGATGCGCCCTCCGGGACGTGAACCGCACGCAGCGGTGCGCGCGCTCTGCGGGCTCGGCTGAGGCCGGTCGGCCCCGCCTCGCCACGAGGTCGGTGATCGGTCATCCCTCCGCCCGCGCGGGCGTCGCCGCGATGAGCGATGCGATCGCGATCGGGCGCGCGCCGTCGAGGAGCCTTCTGGTCACGTGTCGCTCGCGGCTCGCGGGCGGAGGATGCCGCCGCCGCGAACCGTGCGCCAGGCGGCAGAGGCGCCTTGCCGGCCCTCGCGAAAGCCGCGCGACGCGCCGGTGCGCAGCCCCACGCAATGCGCGTCTGCCAGAGTGCCGCGGAGGCCTGCCCCCTGGCTTGGCCGCTCCGTCGGAAGGGCCGTCCAGGGGTTCCGGGCGCAGTCGAGGTATCGTCATGGTCAGGATGTTCCGCCTACTCCTGGCGGGTTCGGCGGCGGCGATCGCCGCGGACGCCGCCACCGCAGAGCCCGCGCCGGCCCCCTCCGCGCCAGCGCTGGTCGACGCCGCCTTCGTCGACCGTGTCCGCAGCCACCTCGCGTCGGACGTGGTCGTCATGTCCGTCCGCAACCAGAACGCGGAGCACACCGACCTCTCGCAGGACGACATCGACAGGCTCGACGCCCAGTGGCGTGCGGAGAGGGAGGCGGTCGCAAGGCCGCTCATCGCGGTCACCCTCGCCAATCCCCTGTCCAACTACCTGACCCGGATCCAGGCCCACTCCATCGGCCTCTTCACGGAGATCTTCATCACCGACGCGCACGGCCTCAACGTCGGACAGAGCAACATCACGGAGGACTACTGGCAGGGCGACGAGGCGAAGTTCCAGCGCACCTTCCCGCGCGGGCCGGGCGCAGTCTTCCTCGACGAGCCGGCCTGGCACGGGGAGAGCGCCACCTGGCGGGTCCAGATCAACCTCACGGTCGACGATCCCGAGACGCGAGAGCCCATCGGCGCGGCCACCTTCGAGATCAACCTCACCGAACTCGCGCGGCGGAGCGCAATTGCCCGATGATGAAGCACGCGTCGATCGCCCGGAAGATGGCGGTCTCCTACGCCGTCCTGGTGGCCGTCAGCGCCGCGGTGGCCGCCTTCATGCTCCACCAGACGGGCCGTCTCGCCGCCGGGATCGAGCGGAGCGGCGAGAGCCAGACGGTCCTGAGGGAGCTCGAGGGCTACCGCGGCGCACTCCTCGAGGTCCACAAGACCATGCTGCGCCTCGTGAATTCGAGCGACATGCGCCATATCGACGCTCTCGAGGCGGCATTTTCCCGCCACGACGAGGAGCGGGCCGCCGTCGGCGGTCTCCTCGACACCGACCCGCCGTCCATGCTCCTGCTGTCGCGCATCGACGCCCTCGTGGATCGCTGGCGGGAGGACGTCGTCGCCCGTCAGCTCCAGGACGTGCAGGACCCCTTCACGGTGGACGTCGCGAGGCTGCGGGAGTCCTCGCTGGAGAACAGTCGGCTCTGGGAGGGCATCGGCTCCGCGTTCGAGGAGCTCGCGGGCATGCAGTACGCGCGCATGCGCGACACCCTCTCGACGAAGGAGCTGCAGCTCGTCCTGATGCAGGTGGCCTCCGGCGGGTCGGCGCTCGTCCTCCTGTTCATGTGCGTCCTCATGGCGCTCGTCACCCATCGCTCCGTGGCGTCGCCGCTCCATCGCCTCGCGGCCATCACCGAGAGGCTTCGGGACAGGGACTGGGGCGTCGAGGTGACCGAGGGCGACAGGCGTGACGAGATCGGCAGGATGGCGCGCGCTCTCGAGGTCTTCCGCGACAACGGTCGCCGCCAGGCCGAGCTCGAGGCGAGCCAGAAGGCCGCCGCCGAGGAGCGTCTCGCCGCCGCGGAGGAGGTGCGCCGCGCCGTCGCGGAGTTCCGCAGCGGCGCCCAGCGCCTCCTCGGCGAGCTCGGCGGAGCGGGCACCCGCCTCGATCATGCGGCGACGACCCTCCACGACGTCGTCGGGACGAGCCATACCTACACCCGCACGGTGACCGAGGCGGCGGAGGCGAGCGGCACCAGCGTCCAGAACGTCGCCGCGGCCATCGAGGAGATGAGCCTGTCGATCCGTGACGTGTCGGGCCAGATCCAGACCATGTCGGGGCTGAGTCGGCGCACGGCGGAGGCCTCCGCCGAGGCGGGCCGGAAGGTCCTCGGCCTCAAGGAGCGCTCGGCGCGCATCCACGACGTCGTGGACCTCATCAACGGCATCGCCGGCCAGATCAATCTCCTCGCGCTCAACGCCACCATCGAGTCCGCCCGGGCGGGCGCCGCCGGCAAGGGATTTGCCGTGGTTGCCCAGCAGGTGAAGCAGCTCGCCGACGAGACTGGCCGCGCGACTGAGGACATCGCCCGCGTCATCGACGAGGTGGCCGTCGACGTCGGCGCCGTGGTGGCCGCCATCGAGAGCATCGAGCGCGCCATCGGCGAGGTGAACGCGAGCTCGGCGACCGTCGCAGCCGCGGTCGAGGAGCAGAGCACCGCCCTCGACGAGATCTCCCGCAACGTCGCGAACGTGTCGAACCAGACGAGCGAGGTCGCAGGGAACGTGCGGGGCGTGGAGACCAAGGTGCAGGAGACCTTTACCGTGGCGGACGACGTGCGCCACCTCTCGGAGAACCTGCGCACCAGCAGGACCGAGCTCGGCAGGACGATCGAGACGTTCATCGGCAAGGTCGCCAACGACAGCAACGGGACGGCGCATGCCGCGTGACGGCTGCGGGCAAGCGTGGTGGCGTGCGCCCGCAACCTGTGCGCACCTGGCGAAGCGGGCGGCCGGCGTTGCGCCCGGAAGACCCGTGTGCTATCGGCGCCGCGAGTTCCACCCGCCGGTGCCCAGCCGGCCATGAGCGAGCACTTTCCTTGGCAACCACCGAGATCTCGGGCGTCGCGCATCGTTACGCCTCCGCCCTGTTCGACCTTGCCCGCGAGGACGACAAGATCGAGGAGGTCGCGCGCGGCGTCGAGACGATGCGGAGCCTCCTCGAGGAGAGCGAGGATCTGCGCCGGCTGGTGCGCAGCCCCGTGTTCTCGGCGGAAGAGCAGGCCCGGGCGCTCGGCGCGGTGATGGAGCGCGCCGGCGTGGAGGGCCTCGTCGCCAACTTCATGAGTCTCGTCGCCCGCAACAGGCGCCTCTTCGCCGTGCCCGACATGCTGACGGCGTTCCAGAGCCTCCTCGCGGCGCACCGCGGGGAGGTCGTCGCCGAGGTGACGAGCGCCGAGCCCCTGTCGGACGCGCAGGTCAACGCGCTGCGTGAGGCTCTGGCGGAGAAGTCCGGCGGATCGGTGAAGCTCGACGCGCGCGTCGACCCCGCCCTCATCGGCGGTCTCGTCGTGCGCCTCGGCAGCCAGATGATCGACACGAGCGTGCGCACCCGCCTCCAGGGCCTGCGCAACGCCATGACGAGCGGCGCCTGAAGCCGTCCTCGCCCGCAGGGCCCGCCGCCGCCGGACATCGGCCCCGACGATGCGGCCGCCCCGGCGATCCCTGACGTCAGACATCCGACATCAAGGGGGTGCGAGAGGCCAGAGCGCCTGCCGGTCACCGAGACGTGCGCTCTCCCGTGCGCTCGGGCTGGTAGAGCTTCGGCGGGCGATGTCCGGCTGCTGCAGCTTTGGCGGGCGATGCCCGTCTGGTGGAGCTTTGGCGGGCGATGCCCGCCTGGTGGAGCTTCGGCGGGCGATGCCCGCCTGGTGGAGCTTCGGCGGGCGATGCCCGTCTGATGGAGCTTCGGCGGGCGATGCCCGCCTGGTGGAGCTTCGGCGGGCGATGCCCGCCTGGTGGAGCTTCGGCGGGCGATGCCCGCCTGGTGGAGCTTTGGCGGGCGATGCCCGCCTGGTGGAGCTTCGGCGGGCGATGCACGTCTGATGGAGCTTCGGCGGGCGATGCACGTCTGATGGAGCTTCGGCGGGCGATGCCCGTCTGATGGAGCTTCGGCGGGCGATGCCTCGGCCTGTCGCCTCGAGACACGCCCGATGCCCCCCGTCGTCGTCGCACTTTCGACACTCACCCGCCATCCTGCCGGCCGCGAACTGCAGGAGGGGCTCCCTGCCGTCGACCCGTCACCGGCGCGCACGCGGGAGACCCGGTGCAAGGCGCGCGCCGCCGCAGGGATCGATGGCCGGCGCGGCGAGGGACCGCGTGGCGGCCCACCGATCAGGCGATTTCGAAGGTCGCCGTGAACTCTGCTTCAGACAGGGCGAGAACGTCGAGGTTGCGCAGGAAGAGCGTGTCGCTGCCCGTGAACGCCAAGAGCGTCCCGCCGGGTCCGCTCTGGCTGACGGCCGCAAGGATCTCCGCCGTGTCGGTGAGCGCAACGTCGATGATCACCCTGTCGAACTCGTCGAGGCGAACGTCCTCGAACACGTCGCGCCCGCCGGTGAAGACGAAGACGTCGGCGTCGCCGTTGCCGAACAGGGTATCGTGCCCCGACCCGCCGTTCAGTGTATCCTCGCCCGATCCGCCGTGGATGGCATCGTGGCCAGCGCCACCATGGAGGCGGTCGTCACCGTCGTCGCCGAAGATGCGGTCGGCGCCGGATCCCGCGTTCACGACATCGTCGCCAGAACCGCCCGACACCTCGTCGCGCCCGCTGCCCGCGTCGATGCGGTCGTCGCCAGTCTCGCCGAAGATGCGGTCGTGCCCGGCGCCGGCGAGGATCGTGTCGTTCCCCTGCCCGCCGAACCCCTCGTCGTGTCCGTTCCCCAGATTTACGAGGTCGTTGCCGTCGCCGCCGAACACCACGTCGTGACCGGCCCCGGAGACGACCGTGTCGTTCCCCGATCCGCCCTCGACCCGATCGCTTCCGGCACCCGTCATCACCGTGTCGTCGCCGTCGCCCGCCCAGACGTTGTCGTCGCCGCCGTCACCGCGGACAAAGTCGTCCCCCGCACCGGCATTGATCCGGTCGCCACCGGCGCCGCCGACGATGTGGTCGTCTCCCTCGCCGGCATCGATGAAGTCGTCCCCGCCGCCGCCGTTGAAGCCATCGTCGCCCCGGCCGCCGACGAGATGGTCGTTGCCGCCCCGGCCGATGATGCGGTCGTTCCCGATGCCGCCCACGAAGTGGTCGTTGCCGCCCGTTCCGATGAACTCCACGTCGTCCGGGCCGAGCACGATCGCCATCTCGAACCGACCCGTGAGAAGTGCGCCCGGGTTGTCCTTGTCGAACGCCTCGAAGTCGAACCCGTCGGTCCTCGGCACCGATGCGTCGTGGTCGTAGGCGAGGCGGCCGGCGATCACGTCGGCCATGGAGAAGGTGTCGCCCGCACCGATCCCGGCGCCATCCAGGAGGAGCGCGCCCCGCCGCACGTCCTCTGTCACGCGGATCATCACCTCGTCGGGCGTGTTGTCCGGATCGGTGATGTCAAGCATCGCCGTGGTGATCGTGGTGACGACGGCGCGCTCGAACTCGCCCTCGCTGCGAGTGTCGCGCGGCAGGTCGTTGATGCCGGTGATGGTCACCGTGACGGTGCCGGTGTCGGTGAGTCCGCCAGCGTCGGTCAGCGTGTAGCCGAAGACGTCCGTCGCGACCTCGCCTTCCTTCAGGTGGTCGAATGCGGCGCGCGGGTCGTAGGTTATCGTGCCGAGGCTGCCGGGAACCTCGACGCTGTAGCCAGCCTCGCCGCCGGGCGCGAAATTCGTGTCGGTGACCGTGCCGAGCGTCACCGGGCCGGCCGGATCGGTGAGCGCGTAGGCGGTCACCGTCAGGATGTCGAAGGCGTCGATGTCGAAGTCGTTCCGGAAGAGGTCCCGGTCGGTGACGACGATGACGTTGTCCTCGTCGCCCGCGAGCGTGTCGTCCACGACGATGGGCGCGTCGTTGACGCCGTCGTCGATGCCGGGGTTCACGAAGCTTCCGTCCGTCACCAGAGTGACGGATGGCGCCGCGATCTGGTTGAAGCCGCCGAGCGCGAACGTGTCGCTCGCGACGTCGAGCGAGGCGAGCGAGGCCGTCGAGGCGTCGAGGCGTCGAGGCGTCGAAGCTGAAGAGCGGCCCGAAGCCCTCGTCCAGCCCGAAGACCGGAATCTCCAGCGAGCCGGCGAGGACGCCGAGGTCGAGGTCGAGACCGACGTCGAGGTCGATGTCTGTGGAGAACCGTGCATCCTGCACGAACGTCGGCGTGAGCGTCGTCACCTCCGACAGGAGGGTGATGTCCGGCATGGCGCTCCAGGCGCCGAGGTATTCGCGCGTGACGGTGCCACCGAGCAGAACGTCCTCGCTGAACGCGATATGGACATCGGTCTCGGGGAGAAGCGAGAAGGACTGCACAAGATCGACGATCGGCCCGCCGGTCGCCTCGAACAGGCTCGCCAGAATCTTGATGCCGAGAAAGTTCACCTCGGTCGACATGCCGGGGAAGCCAGCGAGCGTCTGCAGGTTCGTGAGCACGACGTCGAGATCGATGACCTGTTCCGTGCTGCTCGACGAGACAGTGCCGTTCGACAGGGTGGCCGACTGACCCACCGACGGGAAGTCGACGTCCGCCTCGAGGAGCGGCGACCGGGTCGCGACGCCCGACGGGCCGAAAACCTGAGTGCCCTGCACCTTGATGCTGAAGGGCTTGTCCCCGGTGGTCTTCTCGATGTCGATCTGCAGTCCGTTGCCGTCCTCGGGCGCGGGACGCGTCGCGGCATCGCCGATCAGCGGCTCGAGAAAGTCGAAGGTGACGCCCTCGTTCGACAGGGACAGGAGACGGGTGGAGAAGGACACGTCGAAAAGGTCTTCCTCGCCGCGGTCGGACGGAGCGAAGACGGCGATCTGCGCGACCACCGACGCGGCGATGGCGAAAGCGAAATCGACGAAGAGGTCGAGGTCGAGCGCGCCGGCGCTGTAGCCGGCGGATGTGACGGCCTCGTCCGGGTCGATCGAGAAGCTCTGCCCCGCCGCGACGGTGAACCTGTCCGGAAAGGTCGCGGTCGCGGTGCCGGAGACGTGGGCGGCGAGCTCACCGCCGTCCGCCTCGTAGCCGAGATCGAAGCCGAAAGCGCCGCTGGTCACGAGGTCCAGGATCCAGCCGTAGGATCCGAGCGGGATCTCGCCGAGCGGCCCGAGGTCGATGGTGGGTTCGGAGATGCCGGGCCCGAGCGACGGCGCCTCGCTCCACGACGGGCCGATCAGGACCGAGCCCGAATTTCCGCCCGCGCTTCCGAAGATGGACTGCCCGCTGCTTTCAAAGTCGAGTCCCGCGGCGTAGGCGGTCGAGAACATTCGTCAGGGCTCCGCGTCACAACCTCTCGATGTCACCAGCTAGACCCTAAGGCGCTGTCTTGTCCATGCGAATTTCGTTTTGCAGCCATTTTTCCGCCGGGATCCTCCCGCCGCTGCGGGACCGCCCGGGCGCCGCATGACACTGCGACGGCCATCGCTTCGCCGGAGCGCGTTGCGTGCCTCCGGGCGCTATGGTAAGGCGCGCCCACTGGAGGTCGGCGCTGCGCTGCAACAGAGCGCACGCGTCTTGACGCATTCCACCTGCATCCACCCGCGCACGGACCCGCGTGCGCGCCGCCATGTAAGGAAGCCGCCCGCGATGGACGTCCGCGCCGCCGAAATCTCGGCCATCCTCAAGGACCAGATCAGGAATTTCGGCCAGGAGGTGGAAGTCTCCGAGGTCGGCCAGGTGCTGTCCATCGGTGACGGCATCGCCCGCGTCTACGGTCTCGACAAGGTGCAGGCGGGCGAGCTCGTCGAGTTCCCGAACGGCGTCCGCGGCATGGCGCTGAACCTCGAGGTGGACAATGTCGGCGTCGTGGTGTTCGGCGACGACCGGCAGATCAGCGAAGGCGACACGGTCAAGCGCACGGGCTCCATCGTCGACGCGCCGGTCGGCAAGGGCCTCCTTGGCCGCGTGGTGGACGCGCTCGGCAATCCCATCGACGGCAAGGGCCCCATCGAGGCGGACGAGCGCCGCCGCGTCGACGTGAAGGCGCCCGGCATCATCCCGCGCAAGTCCGTGCACGAGCCGATGTCGACCGGCCTCAAGGCCATCGACGCGCTGATCCCCATCGGCCGCGGCCAGCGCGAGCTCATCATCGGCGACCGCCAGACCGGCAAGACCGCCATCATCCTCGACACCTTCCTGAACCAGAAGCCGCTGCACGCCCTGGGTGACGAGAAGCAGAAGCTCTACTGCATCTACGTCGCCGTCGGCCAGAAGCGTTCCACCGTCGCCCAGTTCGTGAAGGTCCTGGAGGAGCAGGGTGCGCTCCCCTACTCCATCGTCATCGCCGCGACGGCTTCCGACCCGGCGCCGATGCAGTTTCTCGCGCCCTTCACCGGCTGCGCCATGGGCGAGTATTTCCGCGACAACGGCATGCACGCGGTGATCGCGTACGACGACCTGTCGAAGCAGGCGGTCGCCTACCGCCAGATGTCGCTGCTTCTCCGCCGTCCGCCGGGCCGCGAGGCGTATCCCGGCGACGTCTTCTACCTCCATTCGCGCCTTCTCGAGCGCGCCGCGAAGATGTCGGACGAGCACGGCTCTGGCTCACTCACCGCGCTTCCCGTGATCGAGACGCAGGCGAACGACGTGTCGGCCTACATCCCGACGAACGTCATCTCCATCACGGACGGCCAGATCTTCCTTGAGACGAACCTCTTCTACCAGGGCATTCGGCCCGCTGTGAACGTCGGCCTCTCTGTCTCACGCGTGGGTTCCGCGGCGCAGATCAAGGCGATGAAGCAGGTGGCGGGCAAGATCAAGGGCGAGCTCGCGCAGTATCGCGAGATGGCCGCCTTTGCGCAGTTCGGGTCGGATCTCGACGCGACGACGCAGCGTCTTCTCGCCCGCGGCGCGCGTCTCACGGAGCTCCTGAAGCAGCCGCAGTTCGCGCCGCTGACGACCGAGGAGCAGGTGGCCGTCATCTATGCCGGCGTGAACGGTTATGTCGATCGCGTTCCCGTCGACCAGGTGCAGCGCTACGAGGAAGGCCTTCTCTCCCTCATGCGCACGCAGCACAGGGACATTCTCGAGGGCATCTTCAAGGAGAAGCAGCTCACCGACGAGCTAGGCGCGAAGCTGAAGGCCGCCGTCGAGAGCTACACCAAGACGTTCGTGGCGCAGGAGCCGGCGAAGGCGGCCTGAGCCGCCCTCGCCTCGCGCCCGGGAAGACACGGATGCCGTCCCTCAAGGATCTGAAGAACCGCATCGCCTCGGTGAAGGCGACGCAGAAGATCACCAAGGCGATGCAGATGGTCGCCGCCGCGAAGCTGCGCCGGGCGCAGGAGGCCGCCGAGGCCTCCCGTCCCTACGCCGAGCGGATGGCCAGCGTCCTCGCCAACCTCTCGCGCATGACGAAGGACGAGCCCGACGCGCCGGTCCTGCTCACCGGCACGGGCCGCGACCAGGTCCATCTCCTCGTCGTGTGCACCGGCGAGAGGGGCCTTTGCGGCGCGTTCAACTCGTCCATCGTACGCAAGGCGCTCGCCGACTATCGCGATCTCACGGCCGCCGGGAAGGACGCGAGGTTCCTGTGCGTCGGCCGCAAGGGCTTCGACATCCTGCGCCGCAACTATCGCGACAGGATCGTCGACCTCATCGAGTTCAAGTCGGTCCGCCGCGTCGGCTTCACGGAGGCGCAGCAGGTCGGGGACAGGCTTGTCGCGATGTTCGAGGCGGGCGAGTTCGATATCGCGACCCTCTACTACGCCGAATTCCGCTCGGTGATCAGCCAGAAGCCGACGGGCATCCAGGTCATTCCGGCCGCAGCCGCCGCCGAAGCGGCCGAGGCCGAGGCGAGCGAGGCCACCGCGAACTCGCTCTACGAGTACGAGCCGGACGCGACCGTGATCCTTGGGGAGCTTGTGCCGCGCAACATCCGTGTGCAGATCTTCCGCGCGCTCCTCGAGAACGCCGCGTCCGAGCAGGGCGCACGGATGACAGCCATGGACAACGCGACACGCAACGCCGGCGACATGATCAACCGCCTCACGCTCCAGTACAACCGCACCCGCCAGGCGATGATCACGAAGGAGCTCATCGAGATCATCTCGGGCGCCGAAGCGCTCTGACGGCGCCGGCGCTCCTCGCCGAGCCGCACGGTCCGGTTTCCGCCATGGTGCACAATAGAGCCCGCCAAGCCCGCCGAGACGCGGCCCCCCGCGAGCGCCCTGCCACGGCGCATCGCCGGGCCGCGGTCGGTCAGGCGCCGTGGTCCTCCACGACAGGAGTCGCCTTTCTCGGGCGAGCCCGCAGATGCGCAGGCTCTGCAGGGCTCAATCGACTTCGTCGGCAGCCTCGAGATCCTGGCGGCGCTCGCCGGATCACCCGGCATCTCCATGACGCTGCCCGGCCGCGCTGGCGGGGCGATGGCCTCGCACCCACGCCATCAGCCGACCGAACAGGCGCGCCAACTTGTCGCAGAAACCCATGCGGATGACATCCAAGCGTTTGGCTATGTACCCTCGGTGCGTGCGCGCCCGTGCCGCCCTTCTCATCAGACCCACGACAGTCGCGACCACGCAAGGCTCCGTGACGGCCTCGCGCGCGGAGCCCAAGTGACCCAAGGAGATCGCCAAGCCATGGCCGAGACATCAGTCGGAGAAATCACCCAGGTGATCGGCGCCGTCGTGGACGTGAAGTTCACCGAGCACCTGCCCGCCATCCTGAACGCGCTCGAGACCGAGAACCAGGGTCAGCGCCTCGTCCTCGAGGTCGCCCAGCACCTCGGCGAGAACACGGTGCGCACCATCGCCATGGACGCCACCGAGGGTCTGGTCCGCGGCCAGGCCGTGCGCGACACGGGCCTCCCCATCGCCATGCCCGTCGGCGAAGGCACGCTCGGCCGCATCATGAACGTCATCGGCGAGCCCATCGACGAGGCGGGCGCGGTGAAGCACGATGCGACGCGCCCGATCCACCAGCCCGCCCCCTCCTACGTCGACCAGTCCACCGAGGCCGAGATCCTCGTCACGGGCATCAAGGTCGTCGACCTCCTCGCCCCGTACGCCCGCGGCGGCAAGATCGGCCTCTTCGGCGGCGCCGGCGTCGGCAAGACGGTGCTGATCCAGGAGCTCATCAACAACGTCGCGAAGGCCCACGGCGGCTTCTCAGTGTTCGCCGGCGTCGGCGAGCGCACCCGCGAGGGCAACGACCTCTACCACGAGATGATCGACTCCGGCGTGAACAAGCCCGGCGGCGGCCCCGGCTCCAAGTGCGCCCTCGTCTATGGCCAGATGAACGAGCCCCCGGGCGCCCGCGCGCGCGTCGGCCTCTCCGGCCTCACCATCGCGGAGTACTTCCGCGACCAGGGGCAGGACGTGCTCTTCTTCGTGGACAACATCTTCCGCTTCACGCAGGCGGGCTCCGAGGTGTCGGCGCTCCTCGGCCGCATCCCCTCGGCGGTGGGCTACCAGCCGACCCTCGCCACCGACATGGGCGCCCTCCAGGAGCGCATCACCACCACGCAGAAGGGCTCGATCACGTCCGTGCAGGCGATCTACGTGCCCGCCGACGACCTGACCGATCCCGCGCCCGCCACCTCCTTCGCCCACCTCGATGCCACGACGGTGCTGAACCGCTCCATCGCCGAGAAGGGCATCTATCCGGCCGTCGACCCGCTCGACTCCACGAGCCGCATGCTCTCCGCCATGATCCTCGGCGAAGAGCACTACCGGACCGCGCGCGACGTCCAGCAGGTGCTGCAGCGCTACAAGTCGCTCCAGGACATCATCGCGATCCTCGGGATGGACGAGCTCTCCGAGGACGACAAGCTGACCGTGGCGCGCGCCCGCAAGATCGAGCGCTTCCTGTCGCAGCCCTTCCACGTGGCGGAGGTGTTCACCGGCAAGCCGGGCGTGTTCGTCGAGCTTCAGGAGACCATCCGCGGCTTCCGCGGGCTCGTAGACGGCGACTACGACCACCTGCCCGAGGCTGCCTTCTACATGGTCGGCACCATCGACGAGGCGATCGCGAAGGCGCAGGAGCTCGCCGAGGCGGCGTGAGGCACGCGCGCCGCGGGGCCCCTCCCGCGGCGCCACGGCCCGCCCGTCGGGCGTGACACAGAAGGTCAGGCGACATGGCGACTTTCCCCTTCGAGCTCGTGGCACCGGAGCGGCTCCTCGTCTCCGGCGACGTGGAGGCCGTGCAGCTTCCCGGCGCCGAGGGCGACTTCGAGGTCATGGCGGGCCACGCGCCGCTCCTCGCGCTCCTCGGCCCGGGCATCATTACGGTGCGCGGCGGTGCCGTCGGCAACCGGCGCCTCTTCATCGACGGCGGCTTCTGCGACGTGAACGATGCGGGCTGCACAGTGCTCGCCGAGGCAGCAACGCCCATCGACAGCGCGGACGCTGCGGCGGAGATCGACCGCCTCATCGCGAGCGCCGAAGAGGCGGCGGCCTCCATCGAGCCTGGCGAACGCGACGAGGCCGACCGCCGCATCGCAACGCTCCGCACGGTCCGCGCCAGCATCTGACGGCGCCGCCGGAGGCGGAGCGGGGCGTCCGCGGCGTGGCGTCAGGGCTTGCGCGCATCTGCCGCGCGCAGCCAGGCACGACACCGCCGCCCATCGCGCAACCCTTCCACGCACGGTGCGCGCCGCCCGGAAGACGACCCTGCCGGAGCGGGTCTCGCCCCTCTTCGATACCGGGCACGTGCCATCTGGGGCGTGCTTTCCGTGCGTCAGATGGGTCCGGACGCATCGTACAGAGCGGCATCGAGGCGCCCGGGCGGTCCCGCTCAGGGCGCCTTTTTCGTTGCGAGCCGGATGCGGCGGGGCTCCGGCGCCCGGCTCCGCTCGATCCGTCGGCACGACCCTGCCCCGCCATTGCGCAACCGGATGCGCCATTGGCGTGTAACGGTAAGTATTCACGGGGCCATTGGCGTTTCCCCCGGCCGTCGCCAATCCTCTCCCTCGGGCGATGCGCAGTGTGGACGGCTCGCCGGTCGCAGGGCGATGGCAACGCCCGGAGCGGCTTTCCGCGAACGTCGGTCCGCCGGCCGCCTGCGATCCCGTGTCCTCGCGAGGGGCGCTTTCCGATCGGCCGGGATCGACCCGATCGGGCCGAAAGTCCGGCTCCCGTGGACGGCGAGCGCTTTCGCGAGAGGTCCGGGCGCGCCCATGACCGGAACCGCAAGATGGATGACCGGACCATGTCGGGTGAGTTGAAGTCCACGAACAAGGTCAGCGGCGCCCGTCGGACCACGTTGCGCCGGAGGCCGCGATGACCGTCCCGCTGCACATCCGCTCGGGACGACACGAGGAGGCGAACGACTTGGCTCGAGCGGCGACACGAGAGGCGACTGCGGCCATCCGGGACGCCGAGGCGGTTCTCGGCGCGATGGACGGCCCGGCGCTGCGGGAGCTTCTGGCAGCCGTCGCCCGTGAAACGGACGCCGAGACTGCCGCGCTTTGCCTTGGCGGCCTTCGCCTCGTCTGGTCCGCCCGGCCTCGAAGCGCCGCGGACGGGAGCGCCTCGTCCGGCAGCAGCGAGGTGCGCGGGCGCCCCCTCGAGCGCCGCTCCTGCCACGGAAACTGCCCTGCCCTCGCCGGGACGGCCGCAGGGCCGGCGCTTCCCTCCGCCTCACTGTGCGCCGCTGCCGGACCAGACGCGCGGCTCTGCGTCTCCGGCGCCCGGCACCTGCCGTCCTGTCCGACGATCGTCTCGGCCCTCGCGATCCAGGCGGCGCATCAGATCGTCCTCCACCGCCGCCTCGCCGAGACCGCCGCACTCGCCAGCGAGACCGACCACAGGGTGCGCAACGCCCTCCAGTCCATCGCGTCGTTCCTGCGCCTCGAGGAAGCGCGGGCCGAGAACCCCGCAGCCCGTGCCGCCCTCGCGGCCGCCTTCCGCCAGGTGCGCGCCATCGCGCTCCTCCACGACGAGATCGGCCGCGAGGGCGACGGGAGCCTCGTGCGGCTGGACCGCTACGTCGCGAAGATCGGGGACCACCTCGCCGCCGTGGTCCCGGACGAAATCCGGCTTGAGGTGGACGTCGCCCCCGCCATGCTTCCGGCGGACAAGGCGGGGACTCTCGCGATCATCATCAACGAGTTCATCACCAATTCCGCCAAGCACGCCTTCGGGGGCGGTGGCGGGACCGTGCGGATCGAGGGACGCTGCATGCCCGACGGGCTGATGGCCTTCACCCTCGCCGACGATGGACTCGGCGCGCCGGGACCTTCGGGGCACGGGCTCGGCCTCAGGATCCTCGAGGCGGCTGCGCTCAAGCTCGGCGCCCGCCAGGAGTTTTCGAGCGCGCCGGGGAAGGGCTACCGGCTCGCGCTTTCCTTCCCGGTCCTCCCGGCGATGCCGCAAAGCTGACAGGCCGTCGCGCGCGCGGCCCGCGGGCACGACCCGGCACCGCCCGGCCGGCACACCCCGCCGCGCCCGTCATTACGCCGCCACGGCGCCACGCCGCCCCGCCGGAACGATGACGTTGCAGGAAATTGCGCTTGCCGGACACGGGCACGAGGCTGTTGTCTTCGGGCATGCAACGAGCCCCATGCCCGGACGCACCAGTCCCTCCCTTCGCGCCGTCAGGGCACGATGCGCTCGATCTGGCACCGATCGCGCGAACGAGAACCCGTTCGTCCCGTCGGCCTGCACGGTCTTCAGTGGCGCGGATCGGACCCATCCGGGCGGAAGGAGCGCCACACAGGGACGCGAGGCGCGACGGCGCCGCCGAAGAGGCGGACACGGCAGGCTCGACGCAGCGCGCGAAGCCTTCCGGGAAGGGCGACGGCCGTTGCCGTCGCCGCCTCGGCCCTCAACCGGCGCGCCCTCATCAGATAGTATTCGCACTCGATGCTTCCGTCCTCTCGCCGCACGATGGCGCCATCATCACAAACGCGCGCGTCCTTCGCCGTCGTCATCACCGTCACTCTCCCGACAGGTCCATCGACGTTGCGAAGGTGAAGCCACCGACCGGCCGGGAGAATGGCCGATGTTCGCGAGAGTGACGTGCGGGACCAGAATGTACAGGCTGTCGTCGGATGATATTGCGCTGTTTACCCTCGTCGTGGAGCGGGGGAGCTTTGCGGCGGCGGCGATGGAGACCGGGCAGACGGCCTCGGCAGTGTCGCGCGCCATCAGCCGGCTGGAGGACAAGCTCGGCGTCCGCCTGCTCGAGAGGACGACGCGGCGCCTCGCCCTGACCGCGGAGGGAGAGCAGCTTCTCGCCCACGGGGAGGGCATCCTCGCGGCCATCGAGGCGGCGGAGAGCGACGTCACGGCGACGAGCGGCCGGCCGCGCGGGCGGGTCCGCGTGTCCATGGGCTCGGCGCTCGCGCGGCACCCCTTCGCCGCCGCCCTCGGGGACTTCGCCGGCCGCTATCCGGACATCCGGCTCGAGCTCATCATCACCGACCGGCGGGTGGACCTCATCGGCGAGCAGATCGACGTCGCGATCCGCACGGGTCCCCTCGCCGATTCGAGCCTCATCGCGCGGCGCATCGGTGAGAGCCGGCGCGTCGTCTGCGCCTCCCCGGACTACCTCGCGCGCCGTGGCGTGCCGGAAACGCCGGAGGACCTGTGCCGGCACACCTGCATGACCATCGCCGGCCACGCCTATCTCTCGGAGTGGCCGATGCGCGACGCTGCCGGCACGGTCCGCAGCGTCACGGTCCGCAGCGCGATGTCGACGGACAGCGCCCTCATGCTGCGCGACATGGCGGTGGCGGGGGTCGGGATCGTCCGCCTCGCGAAGTTCGTGATCTCCGACGCGCTCGCCGACGGGCGGCTCGTCCCGCTCCTCATCGACCATCACGTGGACGAGCCGTTCCCCATCTGGGCGCTGACGCCGCCCGGGCGCCGATCGACGCCGCGGGTGCGCGCCTTCATCGACTTCGCGGCGGAGCTGGTGGTCGGCCGCTGAAGCAGCAGCCCGCGGCTGGCCCTCACGACGTTGAGGCGCACGCCGAGCGTCCGGCCGCCGCGGCGCCACCGGGACGAGCGGCCCCGCCCTCGCGCCGGAGCGCTTCACCCGGACGGTCTTCCTCTCCGTCGGCTGGGGCGCCGGCCACCCGGACCGGACGCTCACCCGGCGCCGGGCGCACGACTCCCTGGCACCCCTGGCGGATCGCGCTCCGCCGCGCGGAGGCGCTCGTCAGGTACGAGGCGTTGCCTTCCGACGAGCTTCTTGCCCGAGCGCAGCGTCTTCACGCGCAGGGGGAAGGGGCCTCCAGCCCGGCGGCCGCCGCATCGATGCGCTCAAAGGCCCCGGCGGACGTCGGGCTCGACCTCGACCTCGCGGGCGGGGAGCAGCGATCGGGCAGGGATCGTCAGGCGCTCACGGCAGGACCAAGCCCAGTGCATCCCCTGCGACAGGCTGTCGTCGGGGCAGCAGCCGCACTCATCGCGCGCCGGCGAGCGCCTCCATCACGAGGACGAAGAGCGCGCAGCCGGGGTCGACGGCGCCCCGGGTCCGCTCGCCGACCCAGCTCGCGCGGCCGATGCGGTTCTGGAGCGGCGTCACCTCGTCCCGCCCTCTCCGCGCCGCCTCGAGCGCCGCGCGCGCGGCCGCGGAAGGATCCTCGCCCCGCGCCACCGCATCGCAGAAGGCGACCGCGGCGGGGTGCATCGCATCGACGACGGTCTTGTCGCCGAGCTTCGCCTTGCCGCGCTCCTGGACACCCTTGTCGGCGGCCTCGAACATCCTGGCGAGGTCCTCGGCGGTGAGTGTCTCGGCACCCTTGATGGCCATGCCGGCGCGCATCAGCGCCGTCGCGACGAGGGTGCCCATGGTGGATGAGGCGACGCGGTTCACCGCAAGGCCCGCCTGCCCCACGTACTTGCCGAGGTCCTCCGCCGCGGGGCCTGCCGCGTGGGCGTCGAGGGCGTCGGCCATCTTGGCGGCGGTGATGCCGAGGTCACCGTCGCCGGCGGCCTGGTCGAGGGCCGTGAGCTCGTCCCGCGCGGCGCGAAGGGCCGAGGCTGTGCGCGTGAGCGCCTCCGCGATCTCCGGCTGACCGATCATGTCCGACCCGCTCACTGGCGGAAGAACGGAGTCTTCGCCGGCGCGTCGAGGAGGCGGGCGAGCTCGTCGTCGAGGCGGAACAGCGTGACCGAGGCGCCGGCCATCTCCATGGACGTCGCATATTCGCCGACGTAGGCGCGGTGGACGGCGATCCCGCGCCCGGCGAGGATGTCGTGGACGCGGCGGTAGAGGACGTAAAGGTCCTCCGGCGGCGTCGCGCCGAGGCCGTTCACCATCACCGCCATCCTCTCGCCCGAGGCGGCGCCGAGATCCTCGAGAATCGTCTCGGTGATGCGGGTCGCCACCTCGTCGGCGGGGGCGAGGGGCTCGCGCTTGATGCCGGGCTCGCCGTGGATGCCCATGCCGATCTCCATCTCGCCCTCGCCGAGCTCGAATCCCGGCTTGCCCACCTGCGGGATGATGCAGGGCGAGAGCGCGACGCCCATGGAGCCGATGTTGGCGAGCGCGCGCTCGGCGACGCCGGCCACCTCGTCGAGCGAGCCGCCCTCGGCCGCCTTCGCGCCGGCCACCTTGAAGGCGAACACCATGCCCGCGACGCCGCGCCGGCGGTCGGCCTCGGCCTTCGGCGCCGAGGCGACGTCGTCCTTCACGATGACGGTGCGGACCTCGATGTCCTCCATGCCCACCATCTCGGCGGCCATGTCGAAGTTCATGATGTCGCCGCCGTAGTTGCCGTAGATGTAGACGACGCCCTTGCCGCCGTGGATGCGGCGGGTGACGTCGGCCATCTGCTCCGAGCTCGGCGAGTTGAAGACGTCGCCGACCGCGCACCCGTCGAGCATCCCCTCCCCCACGTAGCCGAGGAAGACGGGAAGGTGCCCCGAGCCGCCGCCCGTCGCGAGCGCCACCTTCCCCTCCACCGGCCCGTTCGCCCGCACGATGGCGAACACGTCGTCGCCGTGCGCGAGCTCTCCCGGATGGGCCTTCACGAGCCCGTCCAGCATCTCGGGCACGTAGGTGGCGGGGTCGTTGAGGAAGCGCTTCATGGTCACTCCTTCGAGGGCGCGGGGGCGATGGTGGCGGACCTGCGGCGGCGCCAGCCGAACGCCGAGAGGCCCATGACGACGAGGAGGGTCGCGCCCCAGACGAACTCCTTCGCGAAGTTCGACACCTGGAGCATGTTGAGGCCGGACGATGTGAACTGGAGGGCGAGGACCGCCAGCACGACGCCGCCCACGCGGCCGACGCCGCCATAGGGGTTGGTGCCGCCGAGAACGGCGATGAGGACGGCGAGGAGCAGGTAGCTCGTCCCGTAGTCGGCCTTCGCGGAGTTGGCGCGGGAGGCGAGCACGATGCCCGCCGACGCCGAGAGGATGCCGCAGAACACGTAGGTGCGCATCGTCACCCATGCGTTGTCGATGCCGGCGAAGCGGGAGGCGAGCGGGTTCGCGCCGAGGAGGTAGACCGTCAGCCCGTAGGTGGTCCGCGACAGGACGAACATGAGGACGAGGGCGAGGGCGGCGAACACGAGGACCGGCACGGGAACCGGCCCGACGAGCCCGTTGCCGATGACGGCGAAGGCGTCGGGGAAGCCGAGGACCGCCCGCCCCTCGGTGATGACGACGGCGAGTCCGGTGAAGATGAGGCCCGTGCCGAGCGTCGCGAGGATCGGCGGGATGCCGACCCGCGCGATGGCGATCCCGTTGATCGCCCCGCACAGCGCCCCCGTCAGCAGCGACACGCCGACGGCGAGCGCGATGACGGCGATGACATCGGGCGTGACGCCGGGTGCGCTCGGCGCGAGCGATGTCATGACGAGCGCGGCGAGGATCGCCGAGAGGTTCGCCGTCCCGATGACGGAGAGGTCGATCCCGCCCGTCAGCATCGCGAGCATCATCGCGAGGGAGAGGATGGCGTACTCCGGAAACTGGAACGCCATCGACCGGAAGTTCGCCTCCGTGAGGAAGAGCTCGGGCCGCAGGAACGCGAAGAGGGCGAAGATGACGGCCGCGAGCGCTGCGAGGCGCAGGAGGTGCAGCGTCTCGGAGTTCATGCCATGCGCTCCTGCCGCCGCGCCTGCCACGCGGGGATGCCGGTGCCGAGGAGGATGAGGCAGCCGATCACCACGTTCTGCCACGTGGAGGGGATGCCGAGCGTGATCAGGCTGTTGTTGATGACGACGATGAGCGCGACACCGAGGAGCGTCCCGGTCAGCGTCCCCGTGCCGCCCTGAAGCCGCGCGCCGCCGAGGACGACGGCCGCGATCACCGAGAGCTCCAGCCCCACGAGGTCGAACGGGTTGGCGACCCGCGCCAGCGAGGCGTGGACGATGCCCGCGATGCCCGACAGCATTCCGACGTAGGCGTAGACGAAATACTGGGTGCGCACGACGTTGATGCCGACGCGCTCGGCAGCCTCCCGCGAGCCGCCGATGGCGACGATGTTCCGCCCGAGCTGCGTGCGGTAGAGGATGAACGCCGTCGCCGCCACGGCGCCGACGAGGACGAGCACCGCCGAGGGAAGGCGCCCGAACGTCCCGTCCGGCAGGTCGCCGCTCCACAGCACCGAGCGGGAGAAGTCGCGCATTCCCGGCGGCACGCGGGTGATGAGCTCCGTCCCGACGAAGGTGAGGAGCGCGCCGCGGAAGAGGGCGAGCGTCCCGAGCGTGACGATCAGCGTCGGCAGGCCGAGGGTCGCGACGAAGAAGCCGTTCACGCAGCCGAGCAATATTCCGATGGTCGCCGCCACGACGAACGCGAACGCCATCTGGTCGCCGAGCCCGAGCGTGATCATCAGCGTCGTCGAGGCGTACATCGCGAACGCGGCGAGGGCAGTGAACGAGACGTCGATCCCGCCGGAGATGAGGACGAGGAGCACCCCGATGGCGAGGATGCCGATGATGAGGCCGTTCCTCAGGAGGTCGAACAGGGTCGACAGCGAGAAGAAGCGCGGATCGACGATGGACGTGAAGACGATGAAGGCGACGATGACGAGGAAGACCAGCGTCTCGTTGCGGGTGAGGAAGCGGCTCATCGGCGGGCGTTCCTGATCATGCGGCGAGCCTGTGGGAGAGGTCGTCCTCGGTGACCTCGCCGTGGGCGACCTCGTCGACGATCCGCCCCTCCTTCATGACGAGGATGCGGTGGCAGGAGACGAGCACCTCCGGCAGGTCGTCGGAGATGACCATGACGGCGAGGCCCTCGCTGGCGAGGGCGCCGATCGCCTCGTGGATGTCCGCCTTGGAGCCGACGTCGACGCCGACCGTCGGACCGTTGAGGACGAGGATCGAGGGATGGGTCGCGAGCCATCGCGCCAGCACCACGCGCTGCTGGTTGCCGCCCGACAGCGTGTTGACGGGCGGCCGCGCGGAGGGTGCGGCGATCTTCAGCCGCTTCACCCAGCTCTCGCCGTAGTCCACCACGCGGCGCTCCGTGCAGAGGCCCGACGGCGCGATGGCCGGCAGGCTGCCGCACGCGATGTTGCGGGCGATGGACTGGGTGAGGAAGAGCCCTTCCGTCAGCCGGTCCTCCGGCACGTAGCCGATGCCGTGGCGGATGGCGTCGGCGATGGAGGCGATGCGCACCGTCTCGCCGTTCACCGCGATGGTCCCGGAGGTGGCCGGCGCGATGCCGAAGAGCGCCTTCGCGAGCTCGGTCCGCCCCGAGCCCAGAAGGCCGACGACGCCCACAACCTCGCCCGCATGCAGATCGAACGAGACGTCCCGGAAGGCGGCGCCGCGGGAGAGGCCGCGCACCGCGAGCCGCACCTGCGGCCGCACGGTCTGCGGCGAGATGGGCGCTTCCTCCGCGAGCCGGCGGCCGGTCATGTGGAAGGTCAGGCTCTGGAGGCTGAACTCGTCCACCGGTCCCTCGGCGACGACGCGGCCGTTGCGCAGGACGACGACGCGGTCCGAGACGGCCAGCACCTCGGCGAGCTTGTGGGACACGAAGAGGACCGCGATCCCGCGCGACTGGAGCGTTCGGATGATCTCGAGGAGCCGCTTCACCTCGCGCTCGGTCAGCGCCGTCGTCGGCTCGTCCATGACGATGAGCCGCGCGTCGTTCACGATGGCGCGGGCGATGGCGACGAGCTGCTTCTGCGCGACCGGCAGCCGCTCCACAAGCTCCTTCAGCGGAATGTCGACGCCGAGCTGCTCCAGCGCCTGCCGCGCGATCCTGCGCGACTCGCCCCAGTTCATGAAGCGGCGGCCGAGGGACAGGCGGCGGTTGAGGGAGATATTCTCGGCGACGGAAAGGTTCGGGAAGAGCGAGAAGTCCTGGTAGATGATCTGGACGCCGGCCCTCGCCGCCTTGATGGGGTTCGGCCGCTCGTCGGCCTCGCCGTCATAGAGGATCGTGCCCTCGTCGATGCCCTGCGCGCCGGCGAGCGACTTGATCAGCGTCGACTTGCCGGATCCGTTCTCGCCGGCGAGGCACACCACCTCGCCCGGCCGGATCGCGAAGGAGACGTCTCGCAGCGCCTGCACGCCGGCGAACGCCTTGGAGATGCCGCGCATCTCGACGACGGGCGTGTCATCGGGTCGGTTCATGGCAATGGTCCGGCGGAGTGGAGGGGCGCGCAATGCCGCGCCCCTCGCGGGATCAGAACGGATACTGGTCGATGTTCTCGGGCGTCACCTCGACCGCGGCGTTCCCGTAGATCACGCGGCCGTCGATGGTGATGCTCTCGTAGCCCGGGACGCCGAGATCCATGCCCTCGGTGATCTCCTCACCGTCGAGCACCATCACCGCGAGGCGGTTGAAGGCGACCGCGGCCTGCTTCGGATCCCAGAAGAAGATGCCGTCGACGGCGCCCGTCTCTACGTACTGGCCGGCGATGGAGGGGAGCGAGGTGCCCATCACGCAGGTGTCGTCCTCCCGCCCGCGCTCCTCGATCGCAAGGCCGATGCCCGCGACGTCGGTGGAGGCGGAGCCCTGAAAGCCCTTCACGTCCGGATAGGTGCGCAGGATCTCCTGGGCGGCGGCGTAGGCCTGCTGCTGGTCGTCGTAGGTCTCGTTCTTGTCGCCCACCAGCGTCATGTTCGGGTAGGCCTCCTGCTGACGGGCGATGGCGCCGTCCACCCACTCGTTGTGGGTCTTGGAGGTCAGCGAGCCGACGAACACGGCATACTCGCCCTCCTCGCCCATGCAGGCGGCGAGGCTGTCCATGATCTGCGCGCCGAAGGCCATGTTGTCGAAGGCCTCGAGGTCCCAGTGGGCGTTCTGGATGTCGGACGCCTCGTGGGTGATCACGGTGATGCCCTGGTCCATGGCGCGCTTCAGCACCGGCTCCACCGCCTCGGGCGAGAACGGAACGACGGCGATGGCGTCGGCTCCCTGCGCGATCATGTCCTCGACGAGCTGGACCTGGAGCTGCGCGTCGGCGGACGGCGGGCCGACCTGGAAGGCGTTGTGCCCGGTCGCCTCGGCGAACTCCTCGACGCCCTCCTCCATGCGGTTGAACCACTGGATGCCGGCGATCTTCACGACGGTCGGGATGTTGTAGCTGTCCTGCGCCTGTGCGGTGGCCGCGGCGGCGGACAGGCCGACCGAGAGCGCGAGGACTGAAGCGAAGGTCTTCATAGCGATACTCCCCTGTGCTCGCCTGGGTTCTGGAAGGGCGGCGCGGAGCGAGCTTCGGCACCACCCGATTTCGGCTCAGTCTGAACGGGACTCGTCACCGCCGTCCAGACCGGACATGGCGAAGATCATCCTGTGCAGCGCCGAGGCGTTGAGATCGCCGAGGCCCTCGTTGAAGGCGGCCTGGTAGAGGGCGGCGGTCACCGAGGACACGGGCAGCGGCACGTCCTGCGCGCGGGCGAAGTCGCCGATGAGGCGCGCGTCCTTCAGCATGTGCTTCAGGTAGAAGTTGGGCGCGAAGTCGCCGGCGTAGGTCGCCCGGCCCACGCCCCGGATGAGGCCGGACGAGTAGTCCGTCACGTCGAGGACGCCCATGACGGCCTCCGGCTTCAGCTCGGCCTTGCGCGCCAGCGCCAGCGCCTCGCCGAGGGAGACCATCTGCGCGGCGACGAGAAGGTTGCCGACGAGCTTCATCGCAGCGCCCGCGCCGGTGCCGCCCATGTGGTGGATCGACGCCGCGAGCGGCTCGAGGAGCGGGCGGAACGCCGTGAACGCCGCCTCGTCGCCGCCGCACACGAAGTCGAGCCGGCCCTCCCAGGCCTCATTGCGGCTGCCGAAGACCGGCGTGTCGAGATAGTGGGCGCCCTTCGCCGAGACGGCGGCGGCGAGCTCCCTCGTCAGCGCCGGGTCGGTGGTGGTGGCGTCCGCCACGATGGCGCCCGCGCGTACGCTCCCCGCGACGCCTCCCGGCCCGAGGATCACGTCCCGCTGCGCGTCCGGCCCTGTGAGGCAGATGAGGACGCGGTCGTGGTTCGCCACAGCGTCGGCGATGGAGGTGGCGACGGTCGCCTTCGCGAGATCGGCGTGGAGCTCGCGGGCCGTGCGGTTCCAGACGGTGACGTCGTGGCCCGCCGCGAGGAGGTTCCGGACCATCCCCGAGCCCATGATGCCGAGACCGATGAAGGCGATGGATGTCATTCAGGCAATCCTCTGTGCGTGGGTGATCGGCGCGAGGGCGGGGTAGAGGGCGCAGTAGCCCTCGTAGATCTCGCGGTAGCGCGCGGCGGCGTCCGGCCGCGGCTCCACCGTGCGGCCGGGCTTCACGAAGACCGAGATGCCCTCCTCGATGGAGGCGACGCCGCCCGCGCCGAAGGCTGCCAGCACCGCGCAGCCGACGTTCGGCGCCTCCCGCGCCTCAGGCACCGTGACGGGAAGCTCGGCGGTGTCGGCGTGGATCTGGACCCACAGGTCCGATGCCGCGGCGCCGCCCCCGAGGGTGATGGATGTCGGCGCGAAGCCCGCCTCCCCCATGGCGTCGAGGATCGCGCGGGTGCCGAAGCACACGCCCTCGATGATCCCGCGGAAGACGTGCGCCGGCGTATGGGCGAGCGTGAGGCCGACGAGGGCGCCGCGCGACAGGGGGTCGGTGTGCGGCGTGCGGTTGCCCTGGAAATGATCCTGCACGAGGAGGCCGTCGCAGCCCGGAGCGATCCTCGCCGCCTCCTCGTTGAGCCTGGCGAGATCCATCGTCCCGTTCATCATGCGGCCGAGCCACTGGATGACGGAGCCGGTCGAGGTCTGGCCGCCCTCGAGGATGAAGCGGCCGGGGTAGAGCGCGTCGGCGAACGTGCCCCAGAGGCCTGGCGCGTGGATCGCCCTGTCGGCGATGCCGTATTGCAGGTGGGACGATCCGGTGATGAGCGCGAGCTCGCCCGGCCTGTGGACGCCGAGCCCGACGACGCCGATCAGCGCGTCGACGCCGCCCTGGACGACGAGTGTCCGGGTGGTGAGGCCGAGATGCTCCGCGGCGGCGGGCGTGAGGGGACCGATCACCTCGCCCGGCCGCGCGATCTCGCCGGGCCACTTCTCCCCGAGCGCCTCGAGGCCGAGCGCTGCAAGGAGCGAGACAGGCCAGCCCCCCGCGTCGGCGCGATAGTGCCAGCGGACGGCAAGGTTCGAGAGCGATGCGACGCGGCGGCCCGTGAGGCGCAGCGTGAAGAAGTCCTGATACTCGCAGACCGTCGTGGCCCGCTCGAAGTTCTGCGGCTCGTTGCGGGCGATCCAGAGCGCCTTCGGGAGCATCCACTCGGCGGACACCGGCCCCTCGCCCGCGCCGTTGACGGCGAGCGCCGCGTCGCCCGTGGCGAGCACGGCCTCGGCCTCCTTCGCCGCGCGCACGTCCATCCAGATGATCGCCGGGCGCACCGCGCGACCGTCCGCGTCGAGGGCGACCACCGAACAGCAGGTGGTGTCGGTCGACAGCGCCGTCACCTCGGCCGGGGCGACGGCGGCCTCGGCGAGCGCCTGCCGCATCGCCTCCCCGAGGGCGCGCCACCAGTCCTCCGGGTCCTGCTCGGCGCGGGCGCCCGCGGAAAACCGCGTCGGGTACGGCACGACGCCGTTGCCGACGCAGGTGCCGTCGATGCGATAGATCCGGGCGCGCAGACTCTCCGTCCCGCCGTCGGCAGTGGCGACGTACATCTCTCCTCCCGTGTGTCCCGCCCGGGTTGGTCCCGGCTTCTCGGTGTGGCGCGTGGCCCGCGTTCGTCTATCCGTTTCCTGCGGCCTCGTCACGCGGTGACGCGAGGAGCCGCAGAAGCTCCTCCGGCGCGTCCCAGTGGATCATGTGGCCGGCATTCTCGAAGAGGTGGACAGCGGCGTCGGAGGGTGCCCGCGCCACGTGCGTCCACGGAATGATGGCGTCCTTCACGCCGAAGCCGATGCGGATCGGGATGCGCCCGCAAAGGCGGCGCAGGGCGGGCACGATGTCGATCCCCTGCCCCGAGCGGTGGCCGAGGACGCCCGCGAGCGCCTTGAGCCGCCCTCCCGCGAGCGCCGCCGCGCGCACCTCCAGCGCCTCTTGCGAGAGGCCCGGATCGCGCACCGAGACGCTGCGCAGGAGGTGCGCGAGGGCGCCTGCCGTCGGCTCCGAGGCGAGGGCGCGGACGAAGCCGCGGTCGATCTCCCGCCCCATGCCGGCGGGGGCGAGAAGGGTGAGGCGGTGCGGCGGCATGCCGCGGGAGACGAGCGTCTCGGCGAGCCGCGTCGCCACCGCCCCGCCGAGGGAGTGGCCGACGATCTCGACCCGCTCCGGCGCGACGGCGAGGGCTGCGAGAAGGTCCGGCAGCGGTGCCGCGAGGTCCTCGGGGGAGGCCGCGGGAAGCGTCGTGTCGCCGTGGGCGGGCAGGTCCGGCACCACCACGAGGCGGCCGCGCGCGGCGAGCATCGCGGGGATGGCGCCCCAGGAGCCGTTGAAGCCCGAGAAGCCGTGGAGGAGGAGCAGCGGCGCCGCGTCGGGCGAACCGTGGACTGCGACCGCCATCGTCCCGCCGAAGATCGGGATCGCCCGCAGCGCCTCGTCGGTGCCGTTCGCCTGCCGGGGCGCGGGGGGCTGCGCGGGCGTGGCGGGCTGCGCGGGCATGGGTGGCTGCGCGGACGCGGGAGGCTGCGCGGGCATGGGGGGATGCGCTGGCGACGAGGCGTCGGCAGCAGCCTCCGCCTGCGGCCGCGAGGCGACGATGCCGGCGTGGCGCAGGACGTCGGCCGCCTCCACCCGCCCGCGCCGTCCGGTGCCGTCGATGGCCGCGACCGAAAGGCCGTGGCGCCGGGCGAGGCGACGTGCGAGCGGCGTCGCCCGCACCTTCCCGCCCGGCTCGCCCGTCGACGGCGCCTCCGGCACGGCGGGCGCGCCGGTGGCAGGAGCGCCGGCGCGCCGGGCACCGGCGGCGCCTTCCCCGGCGCCTTCCCCGTCGCCTCCCCTGGCACCTTCCCCGGCGCCTGCCGCGTCGTCGGAAAGCACGCCGGGTGCGGCGTCCGCGGCGGTCTCGATCTCGGCGATGGGCGCATCCACCGCAACGTCGTCGCCGGCATCGACAAGCGTGCGCACGAGGCGCCCGTCGGCGAGGGCGGGAAGCTCGACCACGGTCTTGTCGGTCTCCACCTCCGCCAGCACCTCGCCGCGGGCGAACGTCTCGCCCGGGCGTTTCGTCCAGGCGACGAGGCGGCCCTCCTCCATCGTCTCGCCGAGGCGCGGCATCCTGAGGATCTCGGCCGGCATCAGCCGCCCCTCCGGCGGACCATGCGCCGGGCGACGTCGGCGACGAGCCCTGCGGACGGCACGCTCGCCGCCTCGAGCGCCGGGGCGACGGAGATCGGAACATCCTCCCCCGCGACGCGAACGGCCGGCTCCTCCAGGTAGTCGAAGCACTCCTCCGTGATGCGCGCTGCGAGTTCGGCCGCGACGCCCGCCGTCAGCGGCCCCTCGCTCACCACCATGGCCCGCCCGGTGCGCTCCACCTCGCGGCGCACAGTCCCCATGTCGAGCGGGTTGAGGGTGCGAAGGTCGACGACGCCTGCCGAGATCCCCTCCGCAGCGACCGCCTCCGCGGCCTCGAGCGCCACGTGGACCTGCCGCGAATAGGTGACGATGACGAGATCGTCCCCCCGCCGCCGCACCACGGCCTCGCCCCAGGGCGCGACCGGCCCGGCGAGGTCGGCCGTCTCCTTGCGGGTGTAGAGCGCCTTGTGCTCGATGAAGACCACCGGGTCCGGCAGCGTCAGCGCGTGGCGCAGGAGGTGGTAGGCGTCGGCCGCGGTCGCCGGCATCGCGAGCCTGAGGCCCGGCGTGTGCATCACCCACGCCTCGAGGCTCTGGGAATGCTGCGCGCCGGCCGACCGGCCGGTCCCCCCTTGCGTGCGAAGGACCATCGGAACGCCCGTCTGGCCGCCGAACATGGTGCGGATCTTCGCCGCCTGGTTGGCGAGCTGGTCCATCGCCATGCCGAGGAAGTCGACGTACATGAGCTCGGCCACGGGCCGCAGCCCCGTCATGGCGGCGCCCACGGCAGCACCCACGATGGCGGGCTCGGAAATCGGCGTGTCGATGACGCGCGGCGCGCCGTAGACGTCGATCAGCCCCTTCGTCACGCCGTAGGCGCCGCCGTAGACGCCGACCTCCTCGCCGATGAGGACGATGGTCCCGTCCTCGGCCATGGCGTCGTGGAGCGCCTTGCGGAGCGCGTCGCGGTAGGTGATCTCGCTCATTCGGTGAGCACCCTGTCGAGGCGGGCGGCGAGCGGCTCTGGCGGCGCCTCGCCGTCGGCGAAGACGTCCCGGAACATCGAGGCCGTCTCCGGCGCGGCCGCGGCGACCGCGAAGTCGATGGCGGCGTTCATCTCGGCGGCGATCTCGGCGTCGAGTGCGTCGAGGCGGGCGGCCTCCCCCATGGCGGCGAGACGGTCGCGCGCGGCCTTCACGGGATCGCGGGCGCGGCCTTCCGCCTCCTCCGCCTCGGCGCGGTAGGGGCTCTTGTCCATCCTCGCGTGGCCGAAGAAGCGATAGCAGGAGACGGCGACGAAGCCCGGGCGGCCGGCGCGCGCGCCGTCCACGATGTCGCGCGCGGCAGCCGCCACCGCCTCCACGTCCGCCCCGTCCACCATGGCCGCCTCGAGGCCGAAGGCGCGGGCACGCGCGTCGAACGCGCCCGAGCGGGTCGCCCGGTCGATGCGCGTGCCCATGCCGTACTGGTTGTTGATGCACACGAAGACGACCGGCAGGTCCCAAAGGGCCGCCATGTTCATCGCCTCGTAGAGGATGCCCTGCTGCATCGCCCCGTCGCCGAAGAAGGCGACCGAGACCGCCCCCGTCCCGAAGTGCTTCGCGGACAGCCCCGCACCGACCACGTGGGGGATGCCGCCGCCGACGATGGCGTTGGCGCCGAGATGGCCGAGCGCCATGTCGGCGATGTGCATGGACCCGCCCTTGCCGCGGCAGTAGCCCTCCGCCTTGCCGGCGATCTCCGCCATCATGCGGTTCGGATCAGCGCCCCGCGCGAGGAAGATGCCGTGCCCGCGGTGGTGGGTGGTGAACGTGTCGTCGGGGCGCATGGCGGCGACGACGCCCGCCGCGGCCCCCTCCTCCCCGATGGAGAGGTGGAGCATCGACCCCGCCGACTCGCCCCGCACGAAGAGCTCGCCCACCCGCTCCTCGAACGAGCGGATGCGCCGCATGGTGCGGTAGTGGTCGAAGAGGGGCGCGTTGGCGCCATGTCCCGTCGCATCTGCCATGGCCGCAAGACTGCAGCGCCCGTGACAAATGTCAAGCGGCATGACATCTGTTCCACCATGGCCGGCGACGACGACCTCACACTCATGATCCGGGCGGCGTGGCTGTACCACGTGGCGGGGCTCAACCAGGCCGAGACGGCGGAGCGGCTCGGAACCACGCGCGCGCGGGTCAACCGGCTCCTCGCCGAGGCGCGGGAGGCTGGGCACGTGACGGTGGTGGTGGACGATCGCCTTGCGGGCGCTCTGCCGCTGGAAGACGCGCTTGCCGCCCGCTTCGGCCTCTCCTTCTGCCACGTCACGCCGCCGACGGGGCTTTGCGGCGAGGCCGGCGAGCGCGCCGCCTTTCGCGCCGTGGGGCTTGCCGCCGCCAACATGCTGCGGCGCGAGCTCGCCCGGCGGCCTGACCTCACCATCGGCGTCGCCTGGGGGCGCACGCTCGAGGAGATGTCCCGTCACGTCCTCGGCGTGTCGGCGCCGCGGGCCCGCTTCGTGGCGCTCATGGGCTCGCTCTCGGCGAGCGCTGCGGCGAACCCGTTCGAGGTGGTCCACAACCTCGCCCGCCGGACGGGGGCGGAGGGGATCTTCCTCCCCGTCCCGTTCGTCGCCGACAGCGCGGCGGACCGGGAGATGCTCCTCTCCCAGCGCCTCGTCGCCCAGGCGTTCGCGGTGGCGCGCTCGTCGGACATCGCCTTCATCAGCGTCGGCGAGCTGACGGAGACCGCGCTGATCCGGCAGCGGAACATGATCTCGGCGCACGACCTCGCGCGGCTCCGCGCGGCGGGCGCTGTCGCGGACACGACCGGCCGCTTCTTCGCGGGCGACGGCACCCTCGTGGCCGACGAGATCGTCGGGCGGATGCTCGCGGTGGATCTTTCGCAGGTGAAGGGGCGGATCGTCCTCCTCGCGGCGGGGCGCGCGAAGAAGGAGGCCGCCATGGCGGTGATGCGCTCAGGGCTTGCCGCCGGCGCCATCCTCGACGGCGACCTCGCCGAGGCGATCGCCGCCGGGGGGGCCGGCGACGCGGGGGGCGCCGCCGGGGGGAAGGCTCAGTCGTAGAGGACTGCCGCGATCTCCGGGTCGTCGATGTTCGAGGCGTCGTACCAGAAGAAGCCGGTGTCGATGCTGGGCTCGACGCTCTCGCCGCGCGCGGCGGCGACGGCGGCGCGCACGGTCTCGTAACCGATGCCGACGGGGTTCTGCGTGATCGCGCCCGCCATCGTGCCGTCGCGGATCGCGGCCTTCTGCGCCGCGCCCGAATCGTAGCCGATGATGACGACGCCGTCGCGGTTCATCTCCCGCACGCCGTTCACGACGCCGATCGCAGAACCCTCGTTGGCGCCGAAGATGCCGGCAAGGTCAGGGTTGCCCTGGAGGATCGCCTTGGTGATCTCGGTGGACTCCAGGTGGTCGCCCCCGCCGTACTGGACGGTCACGATCTCGATGTCCGGATGCGCCTCCGAGATGCGGTCGCGGAAGCCGTCCACGCGGTCGATGCCGGTGCGGCTCGTCTGGTCGTGGGCGACGATGGCGACCTTGCCGGACCCGCCGATGAGCTCGGCCATCCTGTCGGCGGCGAGCGCGGCGGCGGCGACATTGTCCGTCGCGGCGGTGGTCACCGGGATATCGCTGTCGACGCCGGAGTCGAAGGCCACCACCGGAATGCCGTCGCTCTCTGCCTGGCGCAGGAGCGGGATCGCGGCCTGGCTGTCGAGTGCGGCGAAGCCGATCGCCTTCGGCTGCCGGGCGAGGGCGGCGGCGAGCATGTCGATCTGGACGTCGACCATGGACTCGTTGTCCGGCCCCTCGAACGTGACCTCGACGCCGAGATCCTCCGCCGCCTGGTCGGCGCCCTGCTTCACGGCCTGCCAGAACTGGTGCTGGAAGCCCTTGGAGATGAGCGGGACGTACATCGTCTCGCCGGATTGGGCGGCCGCGGGGGCCGCCATCAGCGCCGCGCCGACGGCGGCGATCGCAAGTCTCTTCAACACGGGTCGTCTCCTCCTCGAGGTTATCGTTGGGATCGGGGGGCGCGCGGCCCCCGTCTTCACGCCGTCTTCCGGCGCCGCACCTGGTCGGCGTAGACGGCGAGAATGATGATGGCGCCCGTCACGACCGTCTGCCATTCCTGCGCGACCGACAGGATGCGCAGGCCGTTGGTGAGGACGGCCATGATGAGGGCGCCGATGACGGTGCCGAGGATCGTCCCCCGCCCGCCCGACAGCGAGGTGCCGCCGATGACGACGGCGGCGATGGCCTCGAGCTCGTAGCCGAGCCCGAGCGCTGGCTGCGCCGAGTTGAGCCGCGAGGCGATGAGGAGCCCCGCGACGCCCACGATGGCGCCCGCCGTCGCGTAGATGGCGATCTTCCAGGCGTCGACGTTGACGCCAGACAGCCGCACGGCCTCCTCGTTGGAGCCGAGCGCGAAAGTGTAGCGGCCGAGGACGGTCCGGTTGAGGACCCAGGCCGTCCCGACGGCGACCAGGAAGAAGATGAGGACGCCGTTCGGCACCGGCACCGCCGGAAAGATCTCCCCGATGAGCGAGCCCCGTGCGATCTGGTCGAACCCCGGCGTGTCGTTGAAGTAGATCGGCCGCGTGCCGGAGATGACGAGGGACAGGCCCTTCAGCATGAGCATCATGCCGAGGGTGGCGATGAAGGGCGGGATCTTCATCTTCGCGACGAACGTGCCGGAGCACATGCCGGCGAAGGCGCCCGTGAGGATCGCGGCGAGGACGCCGAGCGGCAGCGGAAGGCCCCAGTAGGTGAGGACGACGCCGGTGATGACGGCGCAGAAGGTCATCATGGTGCCGACCGAGAGGTCGATGCCGCCGGTGATGATGACGAGCGTGACGGCCACGGCGAGGACGCCGTTCACCGACGCCGCCTGGAGGATCGCGAGGATGTTCGCCGTCTGCAGGAAGTTGGGCGAGGCGAGCGAGAAGACGACGAGAAGGATGACGAGGCTGCCGAAGGCGAGGAGGCGCTGCGTCGCGCCCGACCACGCCGCGCGGCCGCGCTCTGCCGGCGGCGGTGCGGATGTGGCCGTGGTCATGCGAGGGCGGCCGGCTCGAGATCGGGATCGGGATCGGGCGCCATCGCAGCCTCCCTCATGGTGGCGAGGTGCATGATGTCCTCCTGCGTGGTGGCCTCCCCGCCGGGAAGGATGCCTGTGAGGCGACCCTCGCACATCACGGCGATGCGGTGCGAGAGGCGCAGGATCTCCGGCAGCTCCGAGGAGATCACGACGATGGCGCGCCCCTCCGCGGCGAGCCCGGCGAGGAGGCGGTAGATCTCGGCCTTGGCGCCGACGTCGATGCCGCGAGTCGGCTCGTCGAAGATGAGGATGTCGCAGTCGCGCAGGAGCCACTTCGCGATGACGACCTTCTGCTGGTTGCCGCCCGAAAGGAGCCTCACCTCCTGACGGTCGGAGGGGGTGCGGATGTCGAGCGTGCGCACGAAGCGCCGGGCGGCCTCGCGCATCCCCTTCTCGTCGAGCCGGCCGACGCGGTCCGTGAAGCGGTCCATGGACGCCATGGCGACGTTCTCGCGCACGGTCATCCCGGTCGCGAGGCCGAAGTGCTTGCGATCCTCCGAGAGGTAGCCGATGCCCGCCGCCACCGCGTGGGACGGGTGGCGGATGTCCACCAGCTTGCCGTGGACGCGGATCGCGCCGGCGTCCCGCGGGTCGGCACCGAAGATCGCCCGCGCCACCTCGGTGCGGCCAGCGCCCATGAGGCCCGCGAAGCCGAGGATCTCCCCCTTCCTGACCGTGAAGGAGACGTCGCGGATGGCGCGGCCGCGGGAGAGCCCCTCCACCTCGAGGGCGGGCGGGGCGGCGGAAAGGTTTGGCGGGACCACCCGCTCGTCCGACAGGGCGCGCCCGACCATCATGGAGATGATGGTCGATACGGGAGTCTCGGCGGCGGCGACGGTGCCGACGGTCTCGCCGTCGCGCATCACCGTCACGCGGTCGGCGATGCGCTTCAGCTCGTCGAGCTTGTGGGAGATGTAGACGATGCCGACGCCTTCCGCTTTGAGGCGTCGGATGATCACGAAGAGCTCGTCCACCTCGCGGTCGTTCAGCGCCGCGGTCGGCTCGTCCATCACGAGGATGCGCGAGCGGAAGGAGAGCGCCTTCGCGATCTCCACCATCTGCTGCTTCGCGACGGAGAGGTCCCCCACCACCACCCTCGGATCGAGTAAAAGGTTCATCGAGCGGAAGATCTCCGCCGCGTTCCTGTTCAGCGTCCCCTCGTCGAGGCGCCAGAAGCTGCGCCTCGGCTCGCGGCCGATGAACATGTTCTGCGCGGCCGTCAGGTGGTTCATCAGGGCGAGCTCCTGATGGATGAGGCAGATGCCGAGGTCCATCGCGGCCCGCGGGCTCGGGATCTCCACCGGCCGCCCGTCGAGGAGGATCTCGCCGCCGTCGCGCTGGTAGATGCCGGCGAGGATCTTCATCAGCGTCGACTTGCCGGCGCCGTTCTCCCCCATGAGGGCGTGCACCTCGCCGGCGGCGAGCTCGAACGAGACGCCCTTCAGCGCGTGGACGCCCGGAAAGCGCTTCTCGACGCCCCTCATGGCGAGGAGGGGCGTCCCGGCGGCAGAGGTCATCGCGCGTGGTGAACCGGGGCCGGGCCGTAGACCGGCGTCGCGATTCCCTCCTGCCGCGCCTTCAGCTGAAGCGCGAGATAGAGCGAGTAGTGGCGCGACAGGTGCAGGTTGCCGCCGTGGAACCAGAGGTTCTCGTGGGCCGTCGGCTTCCACATGTTGCGCTCCTCGCCCTCCCACGGGCCCGGATCCTTCGGGGTGCCCGAGCCGAGGCCCCACACCTTGCCGACCCGCGCGGCCGTCTCCTCGTCCATGAGGTCGGCGATGATGTCGTTCATGGGGCCGTAGCCCGTGGCGTAGACGATGAGGTCGGCGGGGAGTTCGCGGCCGTCCTCGAGGACGACGCCCGTCTCGGAGATGCGCGTCACCTGGCCCTGCGCGAGCTTCACGCGCCCGTCGGCGACGAGGTCCGACGCGCCGATGTCGATGTAGTAGCCCGAGCCGCGGCGCAGGTACTTCATGCCGAGGCCGCTGCCGTCGGCCCCGAAGTCGAGCCAGAAGCCCGATGCCTCGAGCCGGCGGTAGAACTCGGCGTCCACCTCGCGGATCCTGTCGGTGACGCGCCTGCCGTCCTCTGCGGCGAGCGCATAGGGGACGGAGGCGAACAACAGGTCGGCCTTGTGGGTGCCGATCCCCTTCTCCGTCGCCGCCTCGGAATAGAGCGGGCCGAGGGCGTGCTCCATCAGCGAGTCGGAGCGGATGACGCAGGTCGACGTGCGCTGCACCATCGTCACGTCCGCTCCCACCTCGTAGAGCGCGGCGCAGATGTCGTGCGCGGAGTTGTTCGACCCGATCACGACGGCGCGCCTGCCGGCCCAGGCGTCCGGCCCCAGATGGTGGGCCGAGTGGTGCTGCTCGCCGCGGAAGGTGTCGGCGCCGGGGAAGACGGGCGTGTAGGGCCGCCCGTAGTTGCCGGTGGCGAAGACCACGTGGGCGGGCCGCAGCGTCACGTCCTCGCCCTCGCGCCTCACGGTGACGGTCCAGCGGCCCTCGCCCGGGTGCCACTCGGCGCGCCTCGCCTCGGCGCGGGTCCAGTAGTCGAGCTCCATGATGCGCGTGTAGAACTCGAGCCAGTCGGCCATCTTGTCCTTCGGCGCGAAGACCGGCCAGTTCTCCGGAAAGTCGAGGTACGGCAGGTGATCGTACCAGACCGGGTCATGGAGGCAGAGCGACTTGTAGCGCTTGCGCCAGGCGTCGCCGGGCCGCTCGTGACGGTCCACGATCAGCGCGGGCACGCGGAGCTGCTTCAGCCGCGCGCCGAGCGCGATCCCCGCCTGACCGCCGCCGATCACGAGGACGTAGGGCTGCACCTCGCGCCCCATGGCCGCGGCCTCCTCGGCCCGCGTCTGCGCCCACGTCTTCGCGCCCGGCTCGATGGCGTGGCGGGCGCCGAGCGGGCGGTGGCGGCGAATCGTCTCCTCGTGCCCCTTCAGTTCGCGGATCGCGGTCAGGAGCGTGTGGACGAGGCCGTCGCGGATGCGGATGTGGCCCTCGCAGCGCGCCACGTCGGTCTCGAAGGCGAAGAAGGCTTCCATGCCGCCGTCGGCCTCCTTCGCGTCCTCCGTGACCCGCCAGTCGCGCGCCCGCACGTGGGGGAGCTGGGAGACGAGCATCTCGCGGACGGCGTCGCGGCCTTCCATCGTGCGGATGTTCCAGGTGAAGGCGAGAAGGTCCCGCCAGTAGGACACCGGCGCGAACAGGGCGGCGGCGGCGTCCGCGTCGCCCGCCGCAAGGGCCTCCTCGAGCTTGGCGAGCACGGCGCCGACTCGCGCCTCGACCGTGGTGTCGAGCATGTGTGTCCTCCCCTCGTTCCGGTCTGAAGGCGCCGGATCCTCTCATGTCTACCGCGGCTCGGTGGCGTGGGGAACCGTGTCCTTCCCCGGGTGGCCGAGCGGGCGGCGCGGCTTGTCCCGCGGCGAGGCGTCGTCCATGCTGCCGCGGCCCGCGTGCGGCGGCGCCGTCCGCGCCACCCTCCGCCGCCCGCGGGCCGCGCCCGTCTCCGCCACGACCCCCGAGGCAACAATGCTCTACGGCATCGACCCGCTGATCGGCCCGGACCTTCTCGCCCTCCTGCGCCGCATGGGGCACGGCGACCGCATCGTCGTGGTGGACGCGAACTTTCCCGCCTACGCCGCCGGCCTCCCGGTGATGCGGGTCGACGGGGCGGACGCGCCGGCGGTGGTGCGTGCAATCCTCTCCCTCATGCCGCTCGACGACTTCGTCCCCGTCGCCGCCTGGTCGATGGACCCCGTGGACGCGCCCGGAACAGTCCCTCCGGCGGTCGCCGACTTCGACGCGGTGCTCGCCGACGCGCCGGTGAGGACTCGGCGGGAGGCCGTCGAGCGCTTCGCCTTCTACGAGGCCGCCCGGACCGTCGCCGGCGTCGTCCAGACGGGGGAGCGGCGACCCTACGGCAACCTCATCCTGCAGAAGGGCGTGGTGTTCGGCTGACCGCCGCGCGAGATACGCCACGCACCGCTGCGGGAAGACCACCACCAGCGCGCGCATGATGCGCGACCACCACCAGCGCGCGCATGATGCGCGGCACGCACACCTGCGGCGATAGCAGTCTTCCATAGGAAGGGGTGCCGATCGCCTCGGCCGGAGTCCCCTCGCCGAAGATCCCGGGGCGCCTCCCGGCCGCCACGGGGCGGCGGCGAGGACGGGCCATGAGACCCGGCCACACCGGCCGTTTCCGGTTCTCCCCAGCCACGGCGAGCGCCTGTCGAGGCACGCCGATCGTTCCGCCCCGACCGATGCCCGCCCGGGCAATTCCGCTTTGCCGCGATCATCGTTGGTCCTTCTCCGGCGCCTTCTCCACTTCCCCACTCGTGCAACCGCTCAACCAGTGACTGCAAGGCGCCGGGCCGCGCATGAGGCCGCCCGGGAAGTGGAGTAGGCCATGTACCAGTTCGGGCCGAACGGCCGGCGGGCGAGGTTCCCTCTCGCCGTCGCCGTGATCATCGTCCTCCTTCTCGCGGCAGGAGCCGGCGCGACCGGCGCCGCGCTCGCCGACGAGCGAGGGCTCGTCACCCGCCACGAATGGGAGCGCTTCAAGGCGCGCTTCGTCATGCCAGACGGGCGCGTCGTCGACCACGAGAACGGCGGGATCACCCATTCCGAATCCCAGGGCTACGGCATGATCCTCGCCGTCTACGCCCACGACAGGGCGGCCTTCGACAGGATCTGGGGCTTTGCCCGCCGCGAGCTCCAGATCCGCGAGGGCGACAGCCTCCTCGCCTGGAGATGGGATCCGCGGCGCAGCCCCCGCGTCATCGACACCAACAACGCCACCGACGGCGACGTCCTCGTCGCCTACGCGCTGCTGCGCGCGGCGGCGCTCTGGTCGGACATCGGCTACGCGCGGGAGGCGGACGCCATCGTCGACGACATCGGCGACAACCTCGTCGAACGCGTCGGCGGGCGGACCGTCCTGCGCGCGGCGGCCTACGGGTTCGACAGCATCCCCGGCAACCGCGGCCCCGTCGTCAACCCGTCCTACTACGTCTTCGCGGCCTTCCCGCTGTTCGAGGTGGTCCGGCCGGAGCACCCCTGGCGCGAGATCGCGCGCGACGGGCTCCGCCTGCTCGTGGAGGCCCGCACCGGGCGGAAGGGGCTCGTGCCGGACTGGGTGGCGCTCGCCGGCTCGCGGGTGCGCATCGCGAGCGGCTTCCGCCCGCGCTCGTCCTACGATGCGGTGCGCGTGCCGCTCTACCTCGTCCACGGCCGCCAGGATCCGGACGTCGCGGCAACCTTCGACGAGGCGTGGAACATCGCCGGCGGCGGGCGGCCGCTCGACTACCACCTCGGGTTCGAGACGCCGCTCGCCACCATGGGCGATCCCGGCTACAGGGCGATCGCGGCGCTCATCGCCTGCGCCCGGCGCGGCACGCCGATCCCGCCGAGCCTCGCCGAGTTCCGCCCCACCACCTACTTCGCGTCGAGCCTCCACCTTCTCGCGCTCGCAGCGATGCGCGAGCACCATCCCCGCTGCCTCCCCGGCACCGAGACTGCGAGCGCGATCCACCTTGCCTCGCGATCCCACGCGGGATACGTCCCGCAGGCGGGCAGGACGACGTCGCACGTCGCGGCGTCTGCCGCGCCCGGTGCTCATCGACATGCCGTGCGGGTGGCCGGGGCGCTGCCCGGGCGGTCCCGTGCGCGGCACATGGCATCCGCCGGTGCCGGCCTGTCCTTCAGCGACAGGATCATGCGCAAGACGTGGCTGCCGCGGCGATGACGAGCACGGGACGAAGACGACCGGGTCCTCCGAGGGGCGCGCGCAGGGACCGGCGGGGGAACCGGGGTACGGCAAGGGACACACCTCGCTGATGCGCACCACGAAGCGACCGTCGACCGCACAGGTCCTCCTCGTCGACGATGACGACGCGATTCACGAGCTCGTCGGGATCGCCCTCGCCGACGAGGGCATCGCCCTCGTATCCGCCACGACCATCCCCGACGCGGAAAGGGCGCTCGCGGCCCACGACGTCTTCCTCGCCCTCGTCGACCTGCGCCTCAGAGGCACGGACGGCATGGAGCTCGTGCGCAAGCTCGCCGGCCGGCCCGACCTCGGCATCATGATCGTGTCCGGCAAGGCTGATCCGCTCGACCGCGTCATCGGGATCGAGCTCGGCGCCGACGACTACGTGACGAAACCCTTCGACCTCCGCGAGCTCGTCGCCCGCGTCAAGCGCCGCATCGCGCGCATGCGGGAGGTCCGCGCCGGCCTCTCCACCCGCGCCGGCAGCGCGCCCGTGAAGATCGGCCGATGGACCGTGGATCCCGAGCGCCACGCCGTCCTGTCGCCCGAGGGGGTGCCGGCGGACCTGTCGGAGTCGGAGTTCCGGACGATCGCCTGCCTCGCCCGCAACCGCGGCAGGGTCATGACGCGCGACGAGCTCCATGCCGTCGTGGTGGGGCCGGGGACGCGCGACCCGCTCGACAGGCGCATCGACGTCTACGTGTCGAGCCTGAGGCGCAAGCTGGATCTTGCCGGAAAGGACGGCATCAGGACGGTCCACCGCGTCGGCTACATCCTCGACTGAGACCCGAGCCCATCCTCAGGCGAAGGGCTCCTCCACAGCGAACACGCGGAAGACGACGTCCTCGTAGTCGCGGTCGCCGCCGGCCGGCAAGTCCTCGAAGCCGACCACGATGCTCTCACCGCCCTCGTCGACGCCCGAGAGCGCGTGGGTCAGGCCGTCGCCGTTGAGGTCCGCCGAGAAGCTGTGCCAGATCGGACCGTCCACGGCGGTGCCGTTCCACACGAGCCTGATGGCAGCGCCGTCGTCCACAGTCGCGCCGCCCCCACCAGCGTCGACGAAGGAGAGGCCGTCGTCCGACCCGAAGGGCGCGAAGAGCTCCGCCGCGTCCATCACGATGAAGAAGCCGAGGTCGTTCCCGGGATCGACGTCATCGATGCGCACCCTCGCGCCGGCGTCGGCGTCCGCGTTGGCGTTGGTGCTGATGATCCTGACGTCCACGATGGCGCCGTCGGGGGTGATCTCGTAGGCGCCGACGACGTTGTCGAACGCCGCGAAGCCGAGGCTCAGGAACTCGACCTCGAAGGCCGACGCCATGTCGCCGTTGAGGAAATTCTGGTTCATGATGCCGTTCACGAGCGCCGGGTCGACGGCCTGGTCGTCGGAGAGCGCCGGCAGGAACGTCTCGAACGTGATCTCCACCGCGCCGTCGGAGAGGACGGCCATGAAGTCTCCGCGGGAAAAGTCTCCGGCGAGGGTGATCGTGGTGTCGGGCGTGCCGTCGCCGTCGGTGTCGATGGAGAGGATGCCCGTACCGGGCGTGACGGTGATGTCGCTGCGGCCGAACCGCGTCTCGACGACCCTGATGACGTCGTTCTCGCCGAAACCGTCGATGGTGTCGTCGTCGATCTGTTCGGGAGTCGTGACGATGATGGCGTCCCCCTCGCCGAGTTCGATCTCCTCCTCGCCGACCTGCGGGCGGATCGGCTCGTCGTTCGTCTCGTCGTTGGTTTCATCGGGCGTGTCGTCAGGCGTCTCGTCGACGGGGCCGGGTTGCGCGGGGCTGCCACTGTCGCCCGAAGGCCCTGCGCCGGCGTCGACCAGGAAGATGCGCGCCGTGTCGTCCGGAGTCGTGCCGACGGTGGCATCGTCCACGGCGACGGTGACCTCGATGACGCCGCCCGCCCCGAAGACCAAAGGGACGCCGGCCCGCAGGAACAGGACGTTCCCGTCGATCTCGAACAGGCCTGCGGCGGCGCCGGAGAGCGAGAGGACGTTGTCGCCGAGCCCGTCGTCATCGACGATGATGTCGGCGACCCTGAAGCGGGAGTCGGCGTTGACGGTGCCGACGATCCTCGTCGCCGTCGAATCGAGCCTCACAGTCGGCGGCGTGTTGGCGAGGGAGGCCGGGAAGGTGAGGCGGACGCTGTCGTCGGGCTCGCCGCCGACGTCGGGATCGTCCACCTCCACCGTCAGGTCGAGATCCGGGTCGCCCAGGATCTCGAGGGGAACGCCCGCGCGCAGGAAGAGCTCGTCACCGTCGATCTCGAACGCGTCTGCGTCCTTTCCGGACAGGGAGAGAATGTTGGTCCCGAGGGTGTCGTCCGCGATGACGATGTCGGCGACCCTGAGGCGCGTGCCGGGGTCGTGATCGTCTGGCAGGCCCGCGAGCACGTTCTGGAGCCGGACCTCCGGCGGATCGTTGACGGCCTCCACCGTGAGGGTGAAGTCGTCGCTCGCCATCTCGCCATTGCCGTCCGTGGCGTTGACGCGAATGGAAAGGACGGCGGCGTCCGCTTCGGCCGGCGTGCCGGAGAACGTGTTCGTGTCGGGATCGAACGCGAGCCAGCCGGGCAGCGGGTCGCCGCCGTCGAGCATCGCCGACAGGGTGATCACCTCGGTCGGGTCGAGGTCGTCGAACGTGCCCTCGGGCACCTCGAACAGGAACGGGACGTCCTCGGTCGCCGCCTGGTCCACGATGGGCACCGCCACGAACGGTGGCCGATTGGCGCCCGTGATCTCGACCGTGACGGTGGCAAGATCGACCACAGGCGCGAACTCGGCCCGCCCGTAGATGACGGTGACCGCGCCGGCGTCCCACCTGGCGTCGGGGCTCGCGTTGGGGGCGCCGATGACGAGATCGTCGATCCCGTCACCGTCGAGATCGCCCGCTGCCGACACGGCACGCCCGCTAATATCGTCGTCCTCTGCGCCCTCGATGACGAAGCCGTCGGTCCCGTCGAGCGTGGCGATCTCCAGCGTCGCATCGAAGCCGTCGCTCCGGCCGAACACGACATAGGTCCGCCCTGCATCGTTGCCGGAGTAGGGTGCGCCGATGAGAAGATCGTCGATCCCGTCGCCGTTGACGTCCCCGGCAGACGACAGCGCGCCACCAGCGTAGACGTCGTCCACGGGGGGCGCGATGACGAAGCCGTTGGTGCCGTCGAGCGTGGCGAGGTCGAGCGAGGGAGCGAAGCCGTCGCGCGTGCCGAACACGACGAAGATCCCGCCCGTGGTGGAGCCCAATCCGGCGTCTGCCCCGGTGGCGCCGATGACGAGATCGTCGATCCCGTCGCCGTTGAGGTCGCCCGCCGAGGCCACCGCGCTGCCCGAGTAGTCACCGCCGTACAGCCCGTCGACGACGAAGCCGTTGGTGCCGTCCAGAGCGTCGACGCGGAGCCTCTCGCCGAAGCCGCCGTCGCGCCCGAAGACGACATGGGTCCGGCCGGCGTAGGATGTGCTGCCGTCCCCTGAGGGATCGGTCCACACCGATCCGATGACGATGTCGGCGATGCCGTCCCCGTTCACGTCCCCGGCAGACGCCACGGAGGTGCCGAGGTATTCGAAGGCCTCCACGCCTTCGATGACGAAGCCGTCTGCGGGATCGAGAGCGGCGAGGTCGATGGACGGGCCGAAACCGCCGGCGCGGCCGAACACCACGTAGGCCACGCCGGCATCGGTCTCGCCGCCGGGGGAGGCGTAGGGCGCCGTGATGACGAGATCGTCGATCCCGTCGCCGTCCACGTCGCCCGCGGATGAGACGGCGAAGCCGCCTTGGCCGCCGTCGTCGACGAGAATGAAGCCATCGGTGCCATCGAGCTCGGAGAGCTCGATCGTCGGCTTGAAGTCGTCCGTGCGACCGAAGACAACGTAGGTGAGCCCGGTGACGAGGTCGTTCGCGTAGGGCGCGGCGACGACGAGGTCGTCCACGCCGTCGCCGTTCAGGTCCCCGGCGGACGTCACCGCGAAGCCGGCACCGTCGCCCCGGACCTCCTCGAACTGGCCGTCGACGCCGTTGACCCGGAAACCGTTGACGCCGTCGAGTGTGGAAAGGTCGAATGTCTCGCCGAGGCCGCCCTCCCGGCCGAACACGACGTAGGCGCTGCCGGCGTCCTCCCTTTCGCCGGGGTCGGCGCCGTAGGCTCCGATGACGAGGTCGTCGATCCCGTCGCCGTTCAGGTCTCCCGCGGAGGAGACCGAGACGCCGAGCCTGTCCCCCTCGCTCTCCCCTGCGATGAACGTCGCGCCCTGTCCCGCGAGGGATGCCAGGCTGATGCTCGGCGCGAATGTGCCGGGGGCGACGATCTCGCGGGTGCCGTCCGTGACCGCATAGGTGAAGCTGTCGGAGCTGGTTTGCCCGGGGAGGACGTCCGCGAACGCTCCGGCGGGGTCGTAAGTGAAGGAGCCGTCGGCCGCCACGGTGAGGAGGGCGCCGGACGGGAGCGCGAAGGTCTCGTCGACGTTGCCGGCGTCGCCCTCCACCTGCGCGACCGAGAGCGGCTCGCCTTCCGGGTCGGTGTCGGGCCCGCTGCCGTTGTCGGCGAGGAGCGAGCCGCCGACGGTCTCGTCGGAGAGGACGCCGAAGAGGTCGTCCCGCGCGTCCGGCGGGTCGTCGCCGAGGACGGTGATGGTGACGGTCGCAAGGTCCACCACGGGTGCGAAGGTGGCGCGGCCGTAGACGACGTAGCTCTTGCCTGCCGCCTCGTCCCCGCCGACGGTGGAGCCCGGCGCGCCGACGACGATGTCGTCGAGCCCGTCGTCGTTGATGTCTCCGACGGCGGCCACCGACCTTCCCGCGTCGAGGCCGGATCCGGCAGCGGAGATGACGAAGCCGTTCGTCCCGTCGATGTCCGTCGTCCTGAGGAGGGCCGGGAGCTCCTCGCCTCCGGGCTGGTCGATGCCGAAGACGACGTAGGCCTCGCCGCCGTCTCCGCGCTCGGGAATGCCGACCAGGAGATCGTCGATCCCGTCGCCGTTCACGTCCCCCGCCGACGAGACGCTGAACCCGGCGTACTCGTAGGTCCCCGTGCTCGCGAACGCGAAACCGTTCGTTCCGTCGAGATCCGAGAGCTCCAGCGATTCACCGAAGCCGGAGGCGCTGCCGAACACCACGAAGGCCGTGCCGGCGCGAGGCGCGCCGACGACGATATCCTCGATGCCGTCGCCGTTGACGTCGCCGGCCGAGGCGACGGAGAAGCCCGACTCGTCGCCGAGGAATTCGCCGTCGCTGCCAACGGCTCCCCTGATGACGGTCCCGTTGGTGCCGTCGAGATCGGCGAGTTCCAGCTCCTCGGGGAACAGCTCGCCGAGGTCAATGTCACGGCCGAACACCACGAAGGTCTCGCCGGCCTGGTACCTGCCGCCCGGATCGCCGCCGGGGGCGCCGATGAGGAGGTCGGCGACGCCGTCGCCGTCGACGTCGGCCGTCGCCACCGCGTTGCCCGAGTTGTCGGAGCTGTCGATCCCGTTGACGATCACGCCGTCCGCGGCGGTGATGGACCTCAGGTCGACAAAGCCTTCGGATTCGCTGAAGCGATCGCTGCGGCCGAACAGCACGTAGGTCGCGCCGGCGCCGGGCGTTCCGAGCATCGGGATGCGCGACGCGCCGATGATGATGTCGTCGATGCCGTCGCCGTTGACGTCGCCCGACGCGGGCATCAGCCGGCTCGAATAGTCGTTGCCCGCGCCGCCCGCGAGGACGAGTCCCTGATCCGGCTCGACGAGGTCGAGGTCGATGGCGGCGTCGAACGTGTCGCCGCCGAAGACGACGAAGGCCCGGCCGGACCGTCCGTCGGTGCCGCCGAGGATGATGTCGGAGAAGCCGTCTCCGTCGACGTCGCCCGCGGCGAGGCCGGCGCCGATCCGCCCGCTGTCCGCAGCCCCGTTCACGACGAAGCCGTTGCTGCCGTCGAGTGCGCCGAGGTCGAGGCTTGTGCCGAAGCCGTCGTCGCGGCCGAACACGACGTAGGCCGCGCCGGTGCCGTAGCCGTCATGATACGCGCCGCTTGCGCCGATCAGGAGATCGTCGATCCCGTCACCGTTGACGTCTCCGGCGGAGGCGACGGAGTAGCCGCTCTCGTCATCGATGGCGATCCCCTCGATGACGAAGCCGTCCGACCCGTCGAGCACCCCCGCCGAGAGCACCGGATCGAAGCGCCCCGGCCCGGCGATCTCCCGGTTGCCGTCGGTGAGGGCGTACCGGAAGGTGTCGGTGGCGTCGACGCCCGCGACGAGGTGGTCGAACGCACCGTCCGGGTCGTAGGTGAAGGCCCCGCCGGCCTCCACATTGAGGCGCGCGCCCGAAGGAAGGACGAACGTCGTCCCGACGCGCCCGGAGCCGCCGTTCACCGACGCGACCGTCAGGGAGTCGTCGTCGGGATCGATGTCCGGGCCGTTGCCGTTGTCCGCGAAGAGGAAGCCGGAGGTGGTGCCGCCTGCGTCGACATCGAAGGCGTCGTCCCGGGCGATCGGCGGCGTGTTCTCGTCCATGACGATTACCGGTCGTTCGATGGGGCCGCGAGCGGCCGTGGGAGGCCACAAGGGCCTGCGCGATCACCATCGCGGAACGCCAGACCTGTCATCCGAACGCACCCTCCAATACGCGCAAATCCTGCCGGCCGCGCGCCGCAGAGGCACATTAGGGCGCGTTCGATGATCTCAGAGTCGTAAAGGTTCGTAAGTATTTCGCTGATTCCCTGCGGTCAGGTCAGGTGAT